>JAEEGL011992959.1_pt1 | contig 28881 bp, 28 predicted proteins | sample 9134231 | NCBI WGS metagenome assembly JAEEGL01 (sample SAMN16246548, study PRJNA631951) | gut metagenome | biome: gut microbiome; feature: rumen; material: fiber-attached | host: Bos | place: Iran: Karaj | collected 2018-10 | reverse complement strand
TTCTTGCATTAAACCAGGCGGATGTTGCTATGAAAGGTACTCACTGGAACGAGGAAAGCAATTCTCCGGATGAAGTGCTTAAGGAGTTCTTAAAGAAAAAGGCTGACTCAGTTCAGAATAGGATCAAAGAAGCTACAGGACTTAGTATTCGCCCAATCTTTTATTGTGCAGGATACAAAGAAGAAGGTGGAGAGCAGCGAAAACCTTATAACCTTACCAAACTCTTATATTACATCATTAAGTCAGTTCCTAAGGATAAAAGACTTGCCCTCGCGGACAATATTAACGACGATGAAGATAACTGGCTTCATGATGATGAGGAGACCAACTACAAGGAGAAAATCAAAAGCAGCTTCGGAGAAACCGTGTGGGATTGTATTACCGATGGATTCGACACAGGAGTTGAGATTGGTGGAAATATCCTGGGAATCCCTGGCAAGGTTGTTGGTGCCGCGGTAGGATCTGCAGTAGGTGCGGTAAAAGGGGTGTTTGTGGCAATATTTAATAGATAATAATGCTGTAAACGGTAAAAATAGTGCAAAAGCACCAATAACTGCATTGACTTTGTTCGAGTATTCGCTTATAATAATCGTTATAGTGGCAAAACCATCGAAAGATGGTGACGCAAAGCTGTAGGGACTAAAGAATACTAAGCATCAACAGTAGTTCAATGTCAGCCAGTTACCGGAAACATCATAAACTTTAGCGGCATTGTGAGTGCGTTGTGCATATCATGATGTCGCTTTTTGTTTTTGAAAGGAATATCGTTTATGCAGGGATACAAAAAAATATCAGAAGTTTCCAAAGAATGGGGAATCAGCGAGAGAAGAATTAATACGTTATGCCTTGAGGGGCGTATTGATGGTGCTGAGAAATTTGGCAATGTATGGGCAATCCCTGAAGATGCGGAAAGACCTAAAGATGAAAGGGTAAGATCGGGTAGATATATCAAAGAAAAGGATTGAAAAACTTGTTGAGGTGTAAAAGATGGAATTTCATGGTGATGACAAAATAGATCGTGTTTTGGGGATTTACTCTAAACTTATGAATGGAAGTATTATAAATAAGGCGGAAGAAGCTCAAAACTACGGCGTTAATGAACGAAGTATACAGAGAGATATAGAAGATATTCGCGGGTATCTTGATAAAAGCTCTGTGGATACTGGGATAATGAATACAGTTATTTATGATCGAATTAACAAAGGTTATCGGCTTGAACAGATATATGCTATGAAACTAAGCAATAGTGAGATTTTAGCTATCTGTAAAATACTCTTGGATAGTAGAGCTTTTACGAAAAAAGAAATGACGAGCATGATATCAAGGTTGATAGATTGTTGCGTTCCTAAAATAAACCGAAAAGAGGTAAATGATTTAATTCAAAATGAAGAGTACCACTACATAGAATTGCAGCATCGCTCTGAGTTTATAGATAAAATGTGGGATATTGGAAAAGCTATACGTGAGCACAATTATATTGAAATCAAGTACCAACGAGTGAAAGATAAGGCTGTTGTAATTCGCAAAGTAAAGCCAGTTTCGTTAATGTTTTCAGAGTACTATTTTTATGTGACAGCTTTCATTGAGGATGAAGAAGTTAAAGCCGATTTTGACGTTATGAATGATTCATATCCGACCATATATAGAATTGATAGAATACGAGAATATACGGTGTTAGATGAAAAATTTAGGATTCCATATGCAAATAGATTTGAGGAAGGAGAATTTAGAAAACGAATCCAGTTTATGTATGGAGGCAAGCTGCAGAGAGTTCGTTTCACATATTCTGGCAGTTCGATTGAAGCTGTATTAGATAGATTACCAACTGCTGTAATTGAAAGCGAAAATTCAGGCGTTTACACAGTATCAGCGGAGGTGTTTGGAAAAGGAATTGAAATGTGGCTCAAGAGTCAAGGTGACATGGTACAGATATTAGAGATGAGGTGAAGTGGATATGAAAGCAGAGATGTTGCAGGTGCAGCAGTATCTGAACGTGCACCCAATACTGGAAAAGAGATCAAACATAAAGGAAAAATATGTTGCGCTCATTAGCTTTTTTGTGAGTGAACAGAAGGGTGACGATTTATGGTGTATGCAAGCACTTAAACTATACTGTGACCGTATTGTAGGTAATGATTTTGAGATTAAGAAGGAAAATACTAAGGATTTAAGCTTATTTGAACAGTTTAAGTTTTTTAGATATAGATATTATTTGTTAACGGATTGTCTTTTTATTGCTTGTTATGACAATAAAAAAAGGGGGAAAAAGGTACTAGAAAATCTAATCACCTTTTATGGTGAACGATATCGGAAAAAAATGGAGTGCGTATATGAGGGATTCTATTCTATAAATGACGATGCATTTATTAAAGCATTTCCAGAATTGAAAGATGTTTATTCAATAATTTGGAACAATCGTGTGTTTATTGATAGTCCATTGAGAAAGATTATGATTACAGCAAATATGAGTGCTGGCAAATCTACACTTATAAATGCATTGGCTGGCAAAAAAGTAAATAAAACACAGAATGATACATGTACCGCCAAATTACATTATCTTTATAACAAAGCTGGAGAAGATAACTATAGTTGTGAGTATGATCATGATTTAGAGTTAGATGCTTCTTTGGATATTCTTATGACAGATAATGAAAAAAACGATAGAACAGTTATTGCTGTTGGAACGCGTTTGAGATCTGTCTGCGAAATTGATAAGCATGTATGCTTTATTGATACGCCGGGAGTGAATTCTTCGATGGACAAGACTCATCGTGAAATGTCGAATGAAGCAATACAATCTGTGAATTGCGATATTTTGCTATATCTTTTTAACGGCGAAAATATTGGTTCAGATGACGATATTAGGCATTTGAATTTTGTTAAAGAAAACTATGAGGGCGAAATTATCTTTCTGGTTAACAGATTGGATCATTATAAGAAGGATGTTGATTCCGTTAATGATACATTGGCAAAGGTAGTTGATGATTTAAAAAAGATGGGATTTTCTAATCCGGCGGTGTATCCAATTTCAGCCTATGCTGGGTATCTAGGGAAAATGGCGTTATACGGCGAAGCGTTGTCTGAAGACGAAGAAGATGATTTAGAGTTCGTAAAAAGGAAGCTGGCTAGAGACGATTTCTCATATGAAAAGTATTATCCGGTTACCGTAAATGCGAACTGTAAAGACAAAGAATTAGGAGAGTTACTTTTACATTCCGGAATCGTATCTCTCGAAAAAATAATCTATTAAACAGGAGGCTATTAGGAATGAAGCGAGTCTTTATTAAGTACAATCCATATCAAGTTACGACAGAAATTACGATTGATGATCAACCGTTGAAGAAAAATAGCAAACTAAATGTTCCAGATCAGCGCCTTCAAGAATGGGTTGACGATCTTCCTGATATTCTGTTTGAAGAGTGTAGCACAAAGGATTTTGAAATTACTTTTCAAGGAACTGTTTTGGATTTTGAAGACGTTGCTGCCGCAGCAGAGGATGCTAAGGCCAAAGGTATTAATATATCTTTAAAACATATCCCTGCCAAAGAGGTAAAGGATAAAGAACAGGCTATTGCTGAAATATTTGCTGATATACAGAAGGGACCATTTGAAGAACTAAAGCAGCCAGATGTAATCAGAGCATTTGAAATGGCAAAAAGTAGTGACTTTGAAGTAAATGTTGTTGCTACGATGAGCGCAGGAAAGTCAACGCTGATTAATGCATTGCTTGGTCAAAAACTCATGCCGGCAAAACAGGAAGCATGTACTGCTACAATTACCGAAATAAAAGATAATGATTCTGAGCATTTCACAGCGAAAGTATACGATAAAGAAGGCAAGTTGATTGAAACCCAACCAGAACTTACTTATGAGGTTATGGAACAACTCAATTCCAATCCTCTTGTGTCTAAGATACGAGCTGAAGGAAATATACCGTTTGTAACATCGGAGGATGTGTCGCTTGTTCTTGTTGATACTCCGGGCCCTAATAACTCACGTGATCCAGAGCATAAGGCTGCTACCTACAGAATGCTATCTGAGTCTTCAAAGACTGTAGTTCTATACATTATGAATGCAACTCAGCTCGCTGTAGATGATGATAATAATTTACTTAAGTATGTTGCAGAAAGCATGAAAGTCGGAGGAAAGCAATCTCGTGACAGGTTTATTTTCGTTGTAAACAAGCTTGATGATTTCAAGAAAGGTGAAGATAGCATAGATGCTGCTTTGAAGAAAGTAAAGGATTATCTTGCCGATAATGGGATTGAAAATCCCAATATTTATCCCGCTTCTGCTTTGACTGCATTAAACATCAGAACTATCCTCGCGGAAAGCGATGATGACGATGATGATGACGTGTATGAAGCAAAAGGAAAAGTAAGGAAGTTCAATCGTAATGAAGAGATGTTCTTTGAGAATTATGCTCCATTACCGGCATCGGCACGAGGCATTATATCCAACAGACTTGCTAAAGCAGTAGAAGACAAGGATGACAAAGAACAGGCATTGATTCATTCTGGTGTTGTACCTGTGGAAGAAGCTATTCGCATGTATGTGCTTAAGTATGCAAAGACGGCGAAGATTAAGAATATCGTTGATACATTCATTAAAAAGTTAGAGAGCGCGAAGTCGTTTGAGCTCACTAAAGAAGAAATCTCATCAAATGAAAAGGAGAGGGATGAGATAGTAAGTCAGATTGATGCAATAAATGCCAAGTTAAGTAGTGGTGAAGAAGCAAAGAAATTTAAGAAAAAAATAGAGTCGATTAATTTCGATGGGGAAATTACTAAACTGGCGAATAATATCATCAAAGATGCGCAGCAAGAAATTACTAAGCGGTTACGCAATCCTGAAAAGAAGATTAGTGTAGATGAAGCTGAAAGAATATGTACTGAGTTTGCCAAGTTTGCAGATGGTCTTCAAGCAAGGGTACAAGTAGAACTTGAAAAATTGATTGATACAAACCTAGAAGCAAATAAAAATGAACTGTTGAAGCAATATAGAGAGAAATTAGCGGAACTTCAAAAAGACATTCCTGTAGGAGACATTAAACTCGATCCTTTTGAAATTATGAAAGGAGAAATACCATCTAATACTGATGTTATATCAGACTCAACAGAGACTGAGGAAGTAGTGGTAGGACAGGAAAGAGACGAATATATCAAGAATTACGATAAGAAATGGTATAAGCCATGGACATGGTTCCAAGAAAAAGGTCATTGGACTTATAAAGATATTATTGAAGAACAGCAATATGTTGATGGTAAAAAACTAGCTGAAAAGTTTTTTGCCCCGATTCAGGAAAAGCTTTATGAAAATAGTGCCTCGGCTCAAGAATATGCAAAGACGGAAGTCGAGCGTATTAAAAAAGATTTTGCCTTAAAGTTTGAAGCGCTTGATAAAGTGCTTGCGGAAAAACTTGCTGAATTGAAGGCCTGTGCGACAAATAAGGATGAGGCACAGAAAAAGTTAGATGAAGCGCAGCACAGGCTTGAATGGTTGGATGCTATATATGGTAGAGTGAACGCAATATTGGAGATCTAGGAGGCAAAGTATGGCCATATCGAGTGAGTTTGCACAGGCCGTGCGAGATGAAAATAAACTAAGAATAAGGATTATGCTAAAAGACAGTCTGCTCATAGATAAATCCTTTAGATTATTTGACGAAATGCAAGCATATGCAATGGCTCAAGGAGTGAGTCCTTGGGCCGATGCAGATGTTCCTTTGGAAAAAGCAGAAAAACCGTGGACTGAAGACATAATGAATTACGAATTAACTGCATTGGTAAATGATTTTACAAGGGAACATGTTAATTACATCAAGCAAATAATCGCTGATTTATATAAAGTGAGCGCGTCAGATCAGCAAGCGCAACGTGTATATAATGCACAGCATAGTCCTCAGCAAATGGTGCAGCCTGCCAAGCGAATAGATAGTAAACCAAGCCAGGTGGGTGGAAAATCAGATCCTTATGAGACAATAGTCTCGGATTGGAGAAGAATAAAAAGAATCCTAAGTAGGACAACTAATGAAGGGAAGTGGTATTCAGAGGATATCAATTCCATTAAGCATTACGCCCAGGATATTGTAGATATATGTAATGAAATCCAGAGGAGGGGATGAAATGGCACTTTCGAATGACTATAAGGAAGCTGTGCAGCAGAATAAAAAGACAAAAGTAAGAATAATGCTTAAAGACAGTTTGTTACTAGATACGACATGCGCTGAGTTTGATGAAATGCTTTCTTTTGCAAAAAAGTCCATGCCGGATCTTTTGGATGTTCATGATGGAGAAGTGTTTAAACCGGCTAATCAGTGGGATGAAGATTATCTTAATGAACAGATGGTTGCAGTAGTAAGTAACTTTTCTGAAGAGCGGATTGAACAACTAAAGAAAATTGTTAAGAGTCTTTATGCTAAATCCGAGTCAAATTATGGTGGTGCTCAAGGAGCGGTTCCGAATATTATGCCGGAGAATGCTAAGACTGGTGTTAAAGGCGTCAAAGTTGTCGGCGGAGTAGTGGCAGCTGTAGGCGCAGGAATTTTGATTTATGGGTTGGTTGCTGAGACGTCGGTTGTTGTCCCTGTTGTGGGAGGGGTAGTTATTATAGCAGGAGCTTGTTTGTTATTAAAAAAATAGAATAAAAGAACAAACAGAATGACACATTCTGTCTAATTAGAAGAGTATATTCTGTATCATAAAGTGTAATGTTTTTGTGGAGGGTATGGCAGATGGCTAATTTAACTGAAAAAAAAGAAGCTGTTCCTGTACCAAAATATGCTAATGTAGCGGAAGGGTATCAGGCAGCTTTACAAGTAGTAGACGATGTAATACTTAAGAATTATATAACTAATCTGGCCGGTATGGAAATCGTACCTTTGGATAAGTCTGTACTTGAATCAAATATTGACAATAATGTTTTATTTTTCAAGATTACCGAGATGGTGTATGAGAAGAATGAGTTTGCATCTTATAAGTTTGCAAGCGTGTTTAACACGTTGTCTTCTTCTGATGCAGCCATCTTTCTTATTTTGGACAGCGATGGGGAACGGACTGATTTTTATATGGGAATCAGATCATTGGATTCTGACAGAACAACAAGTTCTTTAAGGGATACTCTTAAGAATGCTATGATTGGTCAATTTCCTGGAATTAAGACAAATACACCGGATTACACAGTAGAAGAGATAAAAGAGATTATTTCTGGTATTAAAGGAAACAGTATTTCTGCTGTATCATGTGTGGCAAATAGTAAGGAACAAGATTTAAATAATAATCAAGAATTTGTACAAGGGCTTGAAAAACTTGTTCTCTCGATGCGAGGACAAAAATATACAGGAATTATAATTGCCAATTCCACAAGTCAAATGCAATTGAGAGAATTGAGAAGGGGATACGAGACTGTCTACACTCAGTTGTCTCCGTTTGCAAGTGTGCAGGTTAATTATGGGCAAAACTCATCCATAGGGTCTAATGAAAGTGTTAGTGACTCGAAATCGAAATCAGTTACAAATACTATTTCAGACTCGGAAACAGAGGGAACAACCGAAACACATGGAACTTCCAAGGAAAATACAACGTCAAAAGTGATTAAAGGTGTTGCGGCAGCTTCTTCAATTTTAGGGGCTGCGCTTGCACCAGTAACTGGAGGAGCGAGTCTAGTTGTCGGCGGTGTCGTTTCAGGTGGATTAGGATTACTTGGTACTGCTGTCGCTGGAACAGTAAGTGACTCTACATCAACGAATAATTCGAAAACTTATAGCGAAAGCACTGGGACAACCGAATCTGATACGCATACTATTACAACGGGCTCAAGTTATACTGAAGGCTCATCAAATGCTATTACGCTTAACATTCATGATAAATCTATTGAGGATATGCTTGCCAGAATAGAGAAGCAGTTAAAGAGAATGGATGAGTTTGAAAGTCTGGGAATGTATGAATGTGCTGCTTATTTCCTTTCTGAAGACCAATATGCGGCTGAAGTAGCGGCATCTACATATAAAGCGATTATGAGAGGTGAAAACTCGGGCGTAGAAATTGCGGCAATTAATTCCTGGGGAAGTTATGAGCGTGAAAAGACAGAGCTTATTGAGCAGTATGTAAAGAATTTCATGCATCCTATTTTCAAATATTCCGGAATACTAGGTGATGTAGAAGTATCGCCTTGTGCGATGGTAAGTGGAAATGAACTTGCTATACATATGGGTATGCCTAGAAAATCCGTATGTGGTTTACCGGTGATTGAGCATGCTGATTTTGGTAAGGAAGTTGTTAGATATGGGAATGCGGGCGAGAATGGTGGTATCAATCTCGGAAAAGTATTTAACATGGGAAGTGCGGCTCCAAACAGTGTTTTATTGGATAAGGGAAGCTTGACCATGCATACTTTTGTTACCGGTTCTACAGGCTCGGGTAAGAGTAACACAATCTATGAAATGATTCGCCAGACAAATAATATGGGAGCAAATTTCATGATTATAGAGCCTGCAAAGGGTGAGTATAAGCATGTGTTTGGTAATCGCCCAGATGTGAATGTGTTTGGTACAAATCCAGAGTATTCGGATTTACTTAGAATTAATCCTTTTAGATTTCCTAGAGGTGTACATGTTCTTGAGCATGTAGATCGTTTGGTTGAAATATTTAATGTATGCTGGCCTATGTATGCAGCAATGCCAGCTGTATTAAAAGATGCATTATTGCAGGCTTATGAGGTATGCGGTTGGGACTTTTCTAACTCTCGCAACGCATATGGAGATAATCTATTTCCTACCTTCTCAGATTTACAGAATGAAATGATTAGTGTAATTAGCTCATCAGCGTATTCTGAGGAAGTTAAGAGTAATTATATGGGATCGTTGGTTACGAGGGTTAAATCGCTTACTAATGGTTTGAATGGTCAGATCTTTAGTTCGAATGAAATTGATAACGAAGTTCTTTTTGACAAGAATGTAATTATTGATTTGAGTAGAGTGGGATCTCTAGAAACCAAGTCGCTGATTATGGGAATTCTTATTATGAGATTGAGCGAGCATAGAATGTCTCATGCCGAAGAAACTAATGCATCCCTTAAACATTTAACAGTACTTGAAGAAGCACATAATATTCTGAAGAGGACCTCTACAGAACAGAGCACTGAAGGTTCTAATGTTGCTGGTAAGTCAGTAGAGATGATTTCCAATGCCATTGCTGAAATGAGAACATATGGTGAAGGCTTTGTTATTGTGGACCAATCTCCATCGGCAGTTGATATTTCGGCAATTAGAAATACCAATACAAAAATAATTATGAGGCTTCCGGATGAGAGCGATAGAAGGTTGGCGGGGAAATCTGCTGGCTTAAAAGATGAGCAGTTAGATGAAATTGCGAAGCTTCCTAAAGGTGTAGCCGTAGTTTATCAGAATGATTGGGTCGAGCCTTTGCTCTGTAGTATACAAAAGTATAAAGGAACAGAGGAGAAATATCAGTATGAACCTACAAAGCGTTCAAATGTTTCTACGGGAAAATTAAGAAAGTCGTTATTACAACTATTATTAAAGAATCGTGTAAAGAATCCGGTGGATTCTGATGTCGATGACATTTTAAAATTACTAGAACATGCTGATATTTCTACTAAAAGCAAGTTGGGATTGCAACGAATTTTGCAGGAATACAAACTTAGAGATGATCTTTCCATTTGGAAAGAAGATAAGTTTGAGAATTTATCAGAGGTAATCTGTGGACTTCTTGATGGGAATACATGGGTAAAGGCTGTAATTGATAATGCAGGTGAATTTGATGATTTGACAAACTCTATTATTAGAAATGTTGAAAGGATGGCACCTGGATTAGGAAATGAGTACGCCTTAGCGGCAGCACAGTGCCTAATGAAGAAGGAAGCTAAAGAATCTGACGGATACAATGAGATATATGCGGCTTGGATTACTCAGCTTAGAAGCAAAGGAACCATGTAATCACATGGAAACGAAATTATAAAGGAGGACGCTGTATGTTTAATTTTAATGTGGCGGAAGTCTTTTCAAATATAGAATCACCTTTGCTTGAAAAAGCAAAGAATATGGAAAAGATTTCTAATATAAAAGAAGTAGATAAACCAATAAATGAATTTGTATCAGGACTTGATGATGTTGAATCATTATCGGATGAAGATGTGGATATTGATGATATCATGGAAGACGATGAAGATGATGATTTAATCGAAGCTGCTGAAGCATATGAGAGTAAGGTTTCCGGATGCCCTATCGAAGGACATAATGGAAGTTGGGATGGCTTTAGAGGTAATTCCATGTGGAGACCGGATAGAGATGCTATACCTACTAGATATAATCCTGATGGTCTAACATGGGGGCAGATTCTTGATAAGTATGGCATCGAGGGAATTGAATATAAGGATGGAGATCCTGACTTTTCTCCAGTATCAAAGGGAGAGGTGGAAATCGATGACTTTACTGACGATCGTTCATCGAACTTCGCACAAGCAGATGAAGCGTTAGCAAAACAACGAGGCTGCTCTCCAGAAGAAGTAAAAAAATGGAGAGAAGAGAACGGATATACATGGCATGAATGCAGAGATTGCAAGACAATGCAAAAGGTGCCTAGAGAAGTTCATAATAATATGGATCACTCAGGTGGTGTGTCAGAATATAAGAAGAGTCAGAGCGCAGAAGGAGGAGAATCATAATGAGTGAAAAGGTAAAAGATTCTGTTTTTGGAGAAATGGAATATAAACACAGATGGATTAAAAAGGAGAACATTACTCTTTTAGATAAGGAGTATAGCTTAAATATTATTGCTTCTGCATATACAGGAGATCAGATCTGTGATGCACAACGAGATGCATATACTGCGTTTAAAGGAAAGCTTGATAAGATTTCTCGCAGAATGCCAGGCATGATTGAAGAATATGTAGAGATTCATAAGGCAGAAATTGATGAGCACTTCCCTGAAATAGGAGAACCTGCGGAGGCAATTAAATTTGTAAAGCCTGTTTCAGTAGTGTTTGCTCGTGATGGTAAAACTGTTATCATGTGCAATGTGGCTTGGGACGAGGAAAATGGTATAGGTATAGAAGTGGCTCCGAAGTATACTGTTGATTTACAGGATGCTTTTTTATAATACAAAGCGCAGATGATGAATAATATGCTTGTTGTCACAACTTGTCACAAAATGTCACAGTATGTCACGCCAGGTCACAAATCTTCCATTTTCAAATGATTTTCGGTGTGTTATATTTACAATGGGCAAAGCGATAGGGAAACAAACCTAAACGCCAAGCCCATTTCTTTTGCAAAAGAATACCGGCAGATATAAGCGTCAGCTTATGACTCAGCAATGAGTCATGGGTCTGGCGCTTTTTTGATGCCATAAACCAGACGGAGGGTGACGATCCAAAGTCAATGCAAACAGAAAGGAAATCATAATATGGATTACGAAAATTTCAAAGAACAGTTCGTTGAGGATGTGAAAGACAGACTTTACGAGCAGGGAGCCGAGGTTGACCTTTCCGTTCATACGGTAAACAAGCTCAATGAGAGCTACGAGGCAATCACAGTTACTCCTGAAGGTAGCAACATCGGTGTGAACATTGGAATCGACAAGTTCTACGATGCCATCGAAAACGGCAAGCCTTACGATGAAGTCGTAGATAAGGCTGTTGAGGTCATCAACAATGGAATCAGCCAGAGACCTGATTTCGATATTGCTTCCTTATCTGATTATTCTCAGATGAAGGAAAAGCTGGCTATGGAGGTTGTTTCTGCGGAAGCCAATAAGGAAATGCTTGAAACCGTTCCACATCAGAATATTGAGGATATGGCGGTTGTGTACCGCTTTGTATTAAGTTCTGATGATGATGGAAGAGCATCAATCCTTGTTACCAATCAGCTTCTTGAGAATATGGGTGTTACTCCTGAACAGCTTCATGCAGATGCTATGGAGAACGCTCCTCAGATTAAGCCCGTTGAGATCAAAGGCATGAGTGAAGTCTTGGCTGAGATGATGGGTGTTGAACAGGCTGAAATGATGGGAATCGTTCCGGTGGCACCTGAAGATGAGCAGATGTACGTAGCTACAGTACCTGATAAGGTACATGGTGCGGGCGTTATTGCTTACCAGGACTTCATGGACAAGGCGGCAGAAAGAGCCGGTGGAGATTTCTTCATTTTACCTTCGAGCATCCATGAAATTCTGATTGTCCCTGACAACGGCAAGATGAATTTAAAGGATCTTGAGGCCATGGTAAGAGAAGTCAATGCCACTCAGGTTTCTCCTGCAGATAAGCTTACCGACAGTGTTTATCATTACGATTCACAGGCTAAGATTTTTGAGCTTGGTGAAAAGTTTGTTGAACGCCAGGCTGAAAGAGAAGCTGAACACGCGGAGGAAAAAGGATCTCTCCTTGGGGATCTGAAGGCCAAGAAAGAAGAGGTTGCCAAGACTCCTAAAAAGGAACCTATTGATAAGGGTGCTAAAGCCAAGGGTGGCGAGGCTCTTTAATCAACAAATTATGAATAAGGCGTCAGCCGGAGGTAAAGACCTTCGGTCTGGCGCTTTTTCTATTGCATAGGAGGTAATGATATGTCAGTACATCATTTAAGTCAGGGAAGTAATAATCGTCCGGTGGTGGGTTCATGTGCACCTATTGCACATCCTCAGAATTGTAAGCATGAGTGTGCTTATGGCTATAACAGACCGTTTTGTTTTCCCTGCATGAAAAAGATAGTAGAAGAGCAGAGGGCAGCTAAAAACAGGGCTAAGGAAGTGTGATGGTATGGTATTTGACTACTTTTATGAGGAGCAGTCAGAGAGCTATTCATTTTACAGGATTCCGAAGATGCTTTTTACAGAAGAGATATTTGAAAGTCTGTCTACTGATGCCAAGGTTCTGTACGGACTGCTTTTAGACAGAATCAGTCTATCCAGGGAGAATGGCTGGTTGGATAATTCCGGGCGTGTGTATGTCTATTACACGATCAGAGCGGTTAAGAAATCTATGCGCTGCGCCAATTCGAAGGCTTGCGGACTTCTGAAGGAACTGGATGATTTTGGGCTTATTGAACGCAAGAAGCAAGGACTTGGGAAACCAACCATTATTTACGTTAAGGATTTTACCCGATTCCGAAAATCGGAACTCTTGGATTCTGTAAAGCAGAACTCTGTAGTTCTGAAAACCGGAACTCTGGATATACGTAAATCGGAATCTAATAAGACTGAGAGAAATAATACTGAGGTAAATAAGACTAATCCTATCCTATCAGGAGTGGATAAGGATATGGATGAGAGAGAGTCATACCGTAATTATTTATGTTCCCAGCTTGACTTGGAGATCCTATATGAAAGATATCCATACGAAGGGGAAACTTTAGATGCAATTGTAAACCTCATGTTGGATGTCATTTGCTCCAAGAGAAAGACTATTCGCATTGCCGGTGATGATAAGCCTCTGAGTGTTGTTAAGTCTCAGTTTCTGAAAGTTAATTCCATGCATATCGAGTATGTAATGGACTGCATGAAGAAGAATCCTACGAAGGTGAGAAACATCAAACAGTACCTTCTTGCTGCCATCTATAATGCGCCACTGACTATGCAAAGCTATTATCAGGCCTGGGTCAATAACGATATGGCTGAAGGCCGTATATGACGGAGGAAAAGAAAAAACATGGATACATTAGATATCAAAATTGAACTGGACCCAATAAACGACGGGGCAGTTTTGAGAGAGTTAAAGATTAAGCGAAAGGATGAGGGAGCGTTGATTATTGCAACCAACGGCGAATCTCGTATCGTGGATGTTCATGAGGCACAGGAAATCCTTAATAAGCTGAATGAGGTCGGCCATGGTGAATACATGGGAAATAGTGATTTCCTCGCCATGATGAATGCCAACAAGATCATCAATCTTAGCGGAGGGAAGTGCTTTATCGGTTCGGTCATCATTATGAAATATGATGGGCGCGGCCTTGCAATGCTTGTGGGAGATGAGTTTGAAAGGGCAGCTGCTGAGTTCAAAAGTCGCTTAATCACTATTGTCTGTGAAGGACAGGAGTTTTCGGCTTACGAACTTATTTAAGGGAGCGAGTCCTAACAGAAAGGAAGTGATGAAGTGCAGGAAGAAGTTGAAAACAAGTCGGTGCGTTTGGCTATTCAGACGGGAAAAGTAACCTTAAGAACATTGTTACGCGGTCTACGTGCCTGGTATCGTCATCACGAGAGAAAAAAGGATGTAGCTCGTATGGCCGGCGATACTGTAAAAGGGAAACAGTCTGTTAAGGAACTTATCGGGCAGGGGCAGGGCGTATCAAGTATGGAAGTAGGCGATTCCGGCATCAAAGACTTTAAGAAGATAGCCAACAAGTATGGCGTGGATTTTGCCATCGTAAAAGATAAGGATACAGATCCGCCAAAGTACACAGTTTTCTTCAAGGCAAGAGATGCAGACGCCATTACTCAGGTCCTTAAGGAATATACAGCTAAGCAGACAAAGAGAAAGGAAAGGGCTGCAAAGGAGCGTCCAAGTATCCTGAAGAAACTGAAGGCTTTCAAAGAAAAAGTTGCTGCTATGCCTAGAAAACATAAGGAAAAGAGAAAGGAGCAGGAGCGATGAAAAAGAAGAATCTTAAGAAGCTCCTAATCCTAAATATTCCATATGTGATTATTGGATTAGTGGCTACAAATATCGGTGAGGCGTTCAGAATTGCCGGTGGCACGAATGCTTCTGAAAAAGTACAGAGTGTAGTTCTTGATGGCTGCTTTGGAACGGCTTTTGCTAACCCGATGCCGAGTTTCAATCCCATAGATTTGCTTGTGGGATTAGCTATTGGCGGTATCTTAAGGCTTGCGGTTTATATCAAAAGTAAGAATGCAAAGAAATTTCGGCATAATCAGGAATATGGTTCAGCCAGGTGGGGAACACGGGAGGATATAGAGCCTTATATGGACCCGGTCTTTCAAAACAACGTGATTCTGTCGCAATCAGAAAGACTTACCATGAATAGCCGACCTAAACTTCCGAAATATGCCAGGAATAAAAACACGCTGGTTGTAGGTGGCAGTGGTTCAGGTAAGACAAGGTTTTTCATCAAACCTAATCTGTTACAGATGCACAGTTCCTATGTTTTAACTGATCCGAAGGGGACGGTTTTGCCCGAGGTCGGGAATGCACTTTTGAGGAATGGATATCGCATTAAGATTTTCAATACGATTAATTTCAAAAAGAGTATGCATTACAATCCGTTTGCTTATGTACATGATGAAAAGGATATCTTAAAGCTTGTAACAACGCTTATTGCCAACACCAAAGGTGAAGGTAAAAGCGGTGATGAGTTTTGGGAAAAGGCAGAGAAACTGCTATATTCAGCCTTGATTGGGTATATACATTATGAGGCTCCTGAAGAGGAACAGAACTTCTCTACATTGCTTGAAATGATCAATGCGATGGAGGTCAGAGAGGATGATGAAGAGTTCAAGAATCCCGTCGATCTCATGTTTGACGAGCTTGCGGAAAGAGATCCGGATCACTTCGCGGTAAGGCAATATGCCAAATATAAGTTAAGTGCCGGCAAGACCGCGAAATCCATACTTGTGAGCTGCGGTGCTAGGCTTGCTCCATTTGATATTAGAGAGCTTCGTGAAATCACAGCTTATGATGAATTGGAACTTGATACCCTGGGAGATAAGAAGACAGCATTATTCCTTATCATGTCAGATACGGATGCGACCTTTAATTTCCTAATCAGCATGGTTTACACTCAGCTTTTCAATCTGCTTTGCGAAAAGGCAGATGATGTTTACGGTGGGAGACTTCCGGTGCATGTACGATGCCTTATAGATGAGGCAGCCAACATAGGACAGATCCCGAACCTTGAAAAGCTCATGGCGACAATCCGTAGCCGTGAGATTTCTGCTGCGCTTGTGTTACAGGCAAAGTCGCAGCTAAAAGCAATTTACAAAGACAATGCAGATACCATCATCGGTAACTGTGATTCCCAAATCTTTTTGGGTGGTTCTGAACAGACAACTCTAAAGGACCTCAACACTACTCTTGGTAAAGAGACAATTGATATGTATAACACGGGGGAGACCAGAGGAACAAGTCAGAGCTATAACATGAACTATCAGAAACTTGGTCATGATCTTATGAGTATCGATGAATTGGCGGTCATGGATGGAAGCAAGTGTATTGTACAAATCCGTGGTGTAAGACCTTTCTTCTCAGATAAGTATGACCTTACACAGCATCCGAAATATCCGCTAACGGCGGATGCGGATAAAAGGAACCGATTTGATATCGAAAAGTTCCTGAATCACAACTTAATATTGAAACCCGATGACACATATGAAGTCATCGAAGTAAACGAAGATTAAAGCTCTTGGGATTATCCTGAGGGCTTTTTCTTATGCGCGCATATCTGTGAGTCAGTCGACGGGCTTACGGAAAGAACAGTAACCAATAAACATTCAAACAAATTTTATGGAGGTTTTTAATTATGGCATTTTTTCAGAGCGCAGTAGGCGTACTTCAGACACTCGTTGTAGCACTTGGTGCAGGTCTTGGTATTTGGGGAGCTATCAACCTCATGGAAGGTTACGGCAATGACAACCCTGGAGCAAAGTCTCAGGGTATGAAGCAGCTCATGGCTGGTGGCGGTGTAGCTCTTATCGGTATCACCCTTGTACCTCTTCTTTCCGGACTTTTTTAATCAGGAACGAAGAAAGATGCGGGGCCGGGGTAAGAATCCCGGCTCCGAGAATAAGGAGGTAACAGGTGGACAGCATACTTCAGTCAATTGAGGACTGGTTTAGAGGTCTGCTTGTTTCAGGTATTATGAATAATCTGACCAACACCTTTGATTCTGTAAATAATCAGGTCGGGCAGATTGCTTCTGAGGTAGGACAGACTCCGGCAAACTTTTCACCGGCGATTTTTAATATGATACGTACTCTATCGGAGAACGTCATTATGCCGATTGCCGGAATCATCCTTACCTTTATTGCCTGTTATGAGCTTATCCAACTGGTCATCAGCCATAATAACTTGGCAAACTTTGAAACCTGGATCTTCTGGAAATGGATTTTTAAGACGTTTATAGCGGTAACACTTATTACAAATACGATGAACATTACGATGGCGGTATTTGATGTGGCTCAGCATGTTGTAAACCAAGCGGGCGGCATCATAGGTAGTTCAACAGCCGTGGATGCGAGTACACTTGCTGCAATGCAGAGCACTCTTGAGGCGATGGATATCGGACCATTGCTTTCGATATTCTTACAGTCGTTTGTGGTGCAGTTTTTGATGTATATCTTGTCAGCACTTATCTTCGTAATCGTATATGCCCGTATGATCGAGATTTACCTTATGGTATCGTTAGCTCCAATCCCTTTTTCAACCTTTGGAAACAGGGAACAGAGTATGATAGGGCAGAATTATTTAAGATCGCTATTTGCTCTTGGTTTCCAGGGATTCTTGATTATGGTGTGTGTAGGAATCTATGCGGTTCTTATCCAATCGGTAGCATTTACAACCGATATCATTGGCTCTCTTTGGGGAGTGATGGGATACACGATACTTCTTGCATTTACGCTCTTTAAGACCGGTGCTGTTGCAAAGAGCATTCTTCATGCACATTAAAAGAAAGGACAAATGAATATGGCAGCATCATATATTTCGGTGCCTCGTGATCTTACGAAGGTAAAGAGTAAGGTGATGTTCAATCTGACAAAAAGACAGCTGATCTGCTTTAGCTTGGCGGCACTCCTCGGGGTGCCGTCATTCTTTTTGATAAAGCAGATTGCAGCGACAAGTGCAGCGGCTATTGGAATGATGGTTATTATGATGCCGTTTTTCTTTTTGGCTATGTACGAAAGGAACGGGCAGCATCTTGAAGTCATATTGAGACATTTCATCGAGGCAACTTTCATAAGGCCTAAGCAGAGGCCATACAAGACAGACAACTATTATGCCGCGCTGATAAGGACAGCACAGGCGGAAAAGGAGGTAAACAGAATTGTTCAAATTTCTTCAGAAAGAGAAAAAGCGAGAGTTCATCATGCCAAAGAATCTGAATAAGGAAGAACAGCGTCAGGTAAAGGAAATCATCGAGAATGCACGTAGAAACGATGGTGTTCCTCGTACAGCGCAACAGAGTATTCCTTTTGACCGGATGTTTCAGGACGGTATATGTAGAATTGGTAGCGACTATTACACCAAGACTATTCAGTTTCAGGATATCAACTATCAGCTGGCTTTGCAGGAGGATAAAACGGAAATCTTTGAAGAGTGGTGTGCATTTCTTAACTTCTTTGACAGTTCCGTTGGTTTCGAGCTTTCCTTTATGAACATGGCAACTGACATAGATGATTTCAGAACCGGTATTGCAATTCCTCATAGGAAGGATGAGTTCAACGGTGTACGTGACGAGTACAGTTCCATGTTATTTCATCAGATGGAAGCCGGAAACAATGGTCTCACCAAGACAAAGTATCTTACATTTGGGATTCATGCGGATTCCATGAAAGCGGCTAAGCCCAGGATTACCCATATTGAGACGGATCTGCTTAACAACTTCAAGAGACTTGGAGTTCAGGCAAAGGTTTTAAACGGTAAGGAAAGGCTGGCACTTATGCATCAGCAGTTTCATATGGGAGACAGAGAAAAGTTCAATTTCGATTGGAAATACCTCGTTGGAAGTGGCCTTTCGGTAAAGGATTTTATTGCTCCCAGCAGTTTTTCATTTCCCAATGGAAAGAAGTTTCAGATGGGAAGTCTTTATGGAGCTATGAGCTTCTTATCCATCGACGCTTCGGATATCAGTGACAGAATGCTGGCAGATTTCCTCAACATGGAGTCAAGTCAGATTGTTACGATGCATATTCAGTCAGTTGATCAGAATGAGGCAATTAAGACTGTAAAGCATACCATTACGGAGCTTGATCGAAGCAAAATTGAAGAGCAGAAGAAGGCGGTTCGTGCCGGTTATGATATGGACATTATTCCTTCTGACCTTGCGACTTATGGCAAGGATGCAAAAGCCTTGTTAAAGGAGCTTCAGAGCCAGAATGAGCGTATGTTTTTGCTTACATTCCTTATCATGAATACCGGTAGGACAGAGCAGGAGCTTGAAAACAATGTTTTCCAGGCAAAGTCAATTGCACAGAAGCACAACTGTAATCTGGTAAGGCTTGATTTTCAGCAGGAGCAGGGGCTTATGAGTTCCCTTCCGTTGGCACAGAACCTTATTGAAATCCAGCGTGGAATGACAACCTCAAGCACAGCAATCTTTGTTCCATTTACCACACAGGAATTGTTCCAGGCAGGTAATGAAAGCTTGTATTATGGCTTAAATGCCTTGTCGAATAACCTCATTATGGTCGACAGAAAGCTTCTTAAGAATCCTAACGGTCTTATTCTTGGTACTCCCGGTTCCGGTAAGTCATTTGCTGCTAAAAGAGAGATTGCGAACGCATTTCTCGTAACAGATGATGATGTGATTATCTCAGATCCGGAGGCAGAGTATTCACCGTTGGTTGAGCGATTTGGCGGTCAGGTTATTAAGATTAGCCCTACATCGACGCAGTATATCAATCCGATGGACATCAACATGAATTACTCGGATGATGATAACCCGGTGGCACTTAAGGCAGATTTTATTCTTTCCTTGTGTGAGCTTATCGTAGGCGGTAAGGAGGGTTTAAAACCAGTTGAAAAGACTGTAATTGACCGTTGCATTCATCAGATCTATCAGAGGTATTTCGAAGACCCTATGCCGGAAAAAATGCCTCTTCTCGAAGATTTGTACAATGCGCTTCTTAAGCAGGAAGAGCCGGAGGCAAGACATGTAGCGACAGCTCTTGAAATTTATGTCAGAGGTTCCCTTAATGTGTTTAACCACAGAACCAACGTGGACATCACGAATCGGCTTGTGTGCTATGACATCAAGGAGCTCGGTAAGCAGCTTAAGAAAATCGGAATGCTTGTAGTCCAGGATCAGGTTTGGGGCAGAGTTACGGAAAACCGTGCCCAGGGTAAATCCACCAGATACTACATGGATGAGATGCACCTTCTTCTTCGTGAAGATCAGACAGCTGCTTACACCGTTGAAATCTGGAAGCGTTTCAGAAAGTGGGGCGGTATTCCTACCGGCATCACGCAGAACGTAAAAGACCTTTTGGCATCTAAGGAAGTTGAGAACATCTTTGAGAACTCTGACTTCATTTATATGCTCAACCAGGCTGTCGGTGACAGACAGATCCTTGCAAAGCAGCTTAATATCAGTCCTCATCAGCTCTCGTATGTAACTCACTCAGGAGCCGGTGAAGGGCTCATTTTTTATGGCAATGTGATTCTGCCTTTCGTAGACAGATTCCCTACCGATATTGAGCTCTATCGTATCATGACAACCAGACTTTCCGAGATAACGGAAGCTCAAAACGAGAAAGGTGAAGCGTAAATGAATGAAGGTGTTTATACGAGAGATACGGGCAGGTCCCGTAACAGAGTTGAGCCGGAGAATACCACAAAGAAAAGAACTCATGCGGATAAGCTAAAAAACGAGACCTCGCAGGCGAAAGCTATGCGAGGTAAATTCCGCACGGGGAAAGCTGATACGTCGGAAACCAGACAGGAAATTAAAAAGACTGCACAGCTTCATAAGCAGGGAAGAAAGGCTGCTCGTAAGAATGTTGCAGTTAGTGGAGAACTCAGGCATCAGCTGAATGAGGCTAATGAAGATCAGAACGCAGGCGGTGATGCGATAAATGCCGGTGGCCAGATTGTAGAGGAAGGCATTTATTCCGCAAAAAGGAGTGCGGGAAAATCAGCCAACGCCAATGGCTACAGTGAAAAGCTGCATGGCAGAATTAACGGAAAAGGCACAGCGGAAAAGGTTTCATCTCACGAAGCACAGAAGAATTTTATGAAGAAAGAAATTCAACGTCAGGCGTATAAGGAACAGGCAAGAGAAACTGCAAACGGTATCGGAAGTTTTGCCAAGAAGTTTGTAGACAGGGCAGAAGATATGGCAGGAAAACTTGCTGAGGCTGTTGCAGAGTTTGTTGAGGAACATCCAATGGCTATTCTGATTGCTGGAGCAGTTTTGATCGTGGTATTGGTAGTGTCCGGTGCATTAAGCTCCTGTTCCATGATGGCAGGCGGCGGGAACAATATGGTCATCACCACAAGCTATACAGCTCAGGATGCGGATATCGTAGCTGTAGAAAATGACTACAAAGCATTGGAATCGGCATTGCAGACAGAAATCAACAATATTGAGACTGACAATCCGGGATACGATGAATACAATTATTCGCTTAGTGAGATTTCTCACAATCCGTATGAACTAGCATCACTTCTTACTGTACTGTATGAGGATTATACCGAAGCAGAAGTACAGTCGATGCTTCAAACAATCTACTCAAGCCAGTACACGCTGACAAAGCAAAGAGTTGTTGAGACCAGGACGAGGACCGAGACCAGATGGCATTATGTGACGCGATACCGAACTGAGACACGTACAGGAACGCGTGTGGTAAACGGTAAAACGGAAACATATACCTACACGGTTCAGGTGCCTTATCAGTCGTATGAGTCTTATGAAGTTGAAGTTGAGTATGAGTATTACATCTTGAATGTTTCACTCTCTAATAACGGAATACAGGCGGCAATTAACACAATCGGACTCACGGAAGAGCAGCTCAACCGGTATGCCATTATTCTTCAGATGAGAGGCAATAAGCCTGATATTTTTGGCGACAATCCGTATGCAGCGCCTAGTGTTTCTCCTGAGTTTGAAAATTATGCGATTCCAGGTGAGTATTTAACGAATCAGCAGTTTTCAAAGATGATGACTGAAGCTGAAAAGTATTTGGGCTACCCATATGTGTGGGGAGGTTCAAGCCCATCTACGAGCTTTGATTGTTCGGGGTTTGTAAGCTATGTAATCAATAACTGCGGAAATGGATGGAACTATGGAAGACTTACAGCTGATGGTCTGAAAAATGCAACAGCCAGGGTAAACGCATCCGATGTTAAGCCGGGAGACTTGATTTTCTTTCAGGGGACTTACGACACATCAGGTGCAAGTCATGTTGGAATCGTAGTAGACCCTGTAAACAAAATTATGATTCACTGTGGCAATCCGATTCAGTATGCAAGCTATGACAGTAACTATTGGCGGCAGCATTTATACTGCTACGGAAGATTACAATAAGGAGGCATTATGTACGAAAAACTTGATAAGCTCCGCGCAGAAGTGGAGCGTTGTAAGAAGAAAATCGAGGATGACAGAGTAAAACTTAAGCAGGCTGAGGCCAGACTTCAGGAAGCTGAAAATTCACAGATTTTGGCTGATGTTGGAGCACTCAATTTAACGCCTGAACAGCTTGCTGAGTTCTTGAAACTGGCTACAAGCGGAAAGCTTGGTGCATCAGGAACTTCTATCGGAAATAACGATAGAAGTTCTGTAAATGAATCTGATCCTGATGATGAGGATTTTAATGAAACGGAGGATTTTGATGATGAAGAGAATTAAAAACAGAATACATGGAAGAGTAATTGCGGCTGTGACGATTGTTGCAGCTTTTTTCTTTGGAGCAACACCCATTACGGCGTTTGCCGGTGGTTATGACTGTACGTGTGAGCACAGATGCACAGAAGATTGTGTCAATCCCGATTGTGAGCTTTGCAAGATTGACTACACTCTTTGCTGTGGTGATGAAACCACGGAATCTGAGGAACAGGAAGAAGAGCCTGAAGAGAAAATGGGGCCGCTTACTCCCGATGGAAACATGACTCTTGTTGATGACTACGGAGATCATGAAAAGAGTGGAAAACAGTTTATAACCGTTGTTACCAAGTCGGGAAATTACTTTTATATCATCATTGATCGCGATGATAACGGTACAGAAACTGTTCACTTCCTGAATATGGTAGATGAAGCAGATCTCCTGGCTTTAATGGATGAAGAAGCTGTGGATCAGTATCTGGCAAGCAAGGAAGCACAAGAAACGCCTACCGAGACGGTAACTACAGAGCCAACAGAGACACCTGAGGATACGGAGCCAACAGAAGAGCCTGAACCTCAGAAAAAGAGCTCAGCAGGTGCGTTAGTTATCGTGGTGATTATAGCGATTGCCGGTGCCGGTGGTTATGTTTATTTCACAAAGATTAAGGGCAAGAAAAACCAGACGGTTGTTGAAGATCCTGACGTAGATTACGACGAGGAAGATGAAGATTACCTCTCCGGTCTTGATGATGAAGTCGAAGAAATGCTTGCAGACGTGGATGAAGATGAAGATTCCCGAGTGCTCAAAGTTGAGCAGTCGGAAACGGAAGATGAATCGTCTGATGAGGAATAGGAGGTTTGTTATGGCACGAAAATCACGATACCTGGGATATATAAACGGTATGAAGAAGGGGCAGGCTGAAAAGCCTGCTCTTTCCATTAAGGGCAAATTATCTCAGATGAAAGAAAAGGCAAAAGAAGTTAATCGCAAACCTGCAAATGCAGAAGGAAAGGGGGAATCTTAAATGGCATACGATACAAGCACATTTGATCCTAAGGCGGCTGCCGAAGCGAGAAAAGCCGAGATGGAGGAAATTACAGGAAAGCTTGAAAGCGGAGTAAAGGAAGTTTTTAACGGTGATAACTACAAGAACTATCTTGATTTTTGCGCCAGACTTCCGAGGTATTCTGTCAACAACCAGATTCTTATTATGATGCAGAAACCGGATGCTACGATGTGTCAGTCCTTTACCAATTGGAAAGAAGTAAATCGCTTCGTTCGTAAAGGTGAAAAAGGCATCCGTATCCTTGCTCCGGCACCTTATAAGATGCAAAAGGAGCAGGACAAGACGGATTCTTCGGGAAAAACTATTCTTGATAAGGATGGCGAACCAGTAAAGGAAACGGTTGAAGTTACCATTAATGCTTTTAAGCCTGTCAGTACTTTTGATATTAGCCAGACAGACGGAGATCCTGTTCCTACTCCGGGAGTAGATGAACTGACCGGAAGCGTTGAAGGGTACGAGACTCTTCTTGCTGCAATAAAAGAAATAGTTCCTGTGCCGATTTCGTTTGAACAGATTGATTCGGGAGCAAAAGGTTTTTATCACCTTGAAGAGAACAGAATTGTGGTACAGGAAGGCATGAGTGAAGCGCAGACGGTAAAGACTTTGCTTCATGAGGCATCTCACCAGGCTTTACATTCAAGAGAGGCTATGGATGCTTCAAGTGAGAAAAAGTCTAAGAATCAGAAAGAAACAGAGGCTGAATCTGTAGCATATGTTGTCTGTCAGCATTATGGCATAGATACTTCGGAGTACTCTTTTCCATACGTAGCAACTTGGTCTGCCGACAAGGAAGTGCCGGAGCTTAAGGCTTCACTTGATACAATCCGTCGAACGGCGTCTGAACTGATTGTGAAGATTGATGAAAAGGTACAATCTCTTACAACGGTAAAAGAAATGGATCAGTTTATGGAGGCTCACGGTGATGAGCTCCCTTTCGATAATCCGGAGGCAGATAAGCCTATTGGCTATATTAAGATCGAGCCTCCGGTAGATTTTGGCGAGATGCAACCCGAGAAGACTATAAAGCTTTCTGTTGAATCATCAAAAGAAGCGGATAAGAAACCTGAAAAAACAACAAAGGAGAAAGCAGTCAGGAAAACATCTGTAAAGGATAAACTGAAAGCAGAAAAAGCAAAATCGGAGAAAACCAAGAGCCCTAAGAAATCAGCTGATAAAGATATGAGGGAGGCGATTTAATTATGGAAAAAAGGAGAAAAACCAAGATTCAGAAATGGGATGAGACTCAGGGGGCTGTAGAAGTTGAAGTGGAGGAAGTCGGAGCTTCCTTTGACGAAACGCCCGGTGCCGGTCCTTCTGTAAGTAGAAATCCTATGCGTGGCATTGAGGATATGGTTGAGCAGAACGACAACTCCTTTGACGGTGTTATCAATAATCTGCCCGAGCCCAAACCGGTAGCGCAAGTGACAGCTGAAGAGGTTATCGAAGAAGAACAGAAAAAGAAATCTGTTCTTAAGAAGTTACAGGAGGTGCCGACTCCTGAACGAGCCAGACCTGCCAATGGATGCGTGCTGTGCGGTGAATTGGAGCGATTCTAATGCGTTCTCATGTTGAACGTATTGAAATCAAGATAACACCGGATGATAAGAAAAAAATCAAAGAGAAAATGAAGGAGGCGGGCATTAGAAACATGTCCGCCTATATTCGCAAGATGGCTATTGATGGTTATATTGTCCGGCTTGATTTATCTGATGTGCATGAAGTCGCAAGGCTTTTGCATATCAATTCCAACAATCTGAACCAGTACGCAAAGCAGGCAAATACCAACGGCAGTATTTATTACGGAGATATTCAAAAGCTGAAACGACAGCATGAGGAATTATGCGGATTGTTAAAAGCAATCTATCAGAGGCTTTTGAGTATTTAGAAGAAAGGGGTGATGACAGATGGCTGCGACCAGGCTCATTGCAATGCATCAGAATAAAGGCCGTTCTCTGCAAAAATGCCTGAAGGACAGAACCGATTATGCGCAGAATCCTGAAAAGACAGAAGGCGGTGAGCTTGTCAGCAGCTATCGCTGTGATCCGGAATTTGTTGAAGAACAGTTTGCGGCTTCCAAGCAAGAATATCTTGAGATTACAGGCAGAAAGATTGTCGGAGATATCATTGCTTATCAGATTCGTCAGTCCTTTAAGCCCGGGGAAATTACTCCAGAAGAGGCAAATAAAATCGGCTATGAAACAGCAATGCGATGGACAAAGGGCGAGCATGCTTTTATAGTAGCCACCCATGTTGATAGGGCACATATTCATAACCATATCATTTATAATTCTACGGCTTTATCTTGTGATAGGAAGTTTAGGAACTTTCTTTTCTGCGGTGTGGCGCTTCAAAAAGTAAGCGACCTGGTTTGCTTAGAGAATGGTCTTTCGGTAATTGAACCATTAAAGCCCGGGCAGCGCGTTAAACGTACAGAGTATCCTGATCGTCGGAGCTTTCGTGAAGATATCCGAACTGCAATAGATACTTGTCTTGAGAAAAAGCCCAAGGATAAGGATGAGCTTCTTAGGCTTCTTCTTGAAATGGGGTATGAGAGTAAACGAGGAAAATATGTCTCTGTGAAAGGACCGGGGCAAAAGAAATTTCTTCGTTTTCGTTCCCTTGGTGCAGGATATCGGGAGCAGGATCTGGAAAGGTTCTTCGCAGGAGAATCTCGTAATATAGCCGTTACAGAAGAACCACAAACTGAGCCAAAGCTTGATATGCTTCTTGATATTCAGAAGATGATAGCTAAGGGTAAAGGCCCCGGCTATGAACGTTGGGCCAAGGTTCATAACATTAAGCAGATGGCACAAACTTTGCTTTTTCTTGAGGAGCATAATCTCAGAGATTATGATGAATTAGCTGCCAAGGCTAAAGATGTTTCAACGATATTTGGCGAGATAACGGAGAGACAAAAAGCACTCGAAGGCAGACTTACTGAAATCGCTGAACTGAAAAAACACATCATCAATTATTCCAAGACAAAAGAGATTTATGTTCAGTATCGTAAATGCGGATATAGTAAAAAGTTCTTTGAAGAGCATCGTGAGGAAATCACTCTTCACAAAGCTGCTAAAGAAGCTTTTTCAAAAATCCAAGGAAAGATACCAAGCATTCGAGAACTAAATCAAGAATATGCTGAGGTTCTGCAGGAAAAGAAAAAGACCTATGCCGAGTACCGTAAGGCAAGGCAGGAAATGAAAGATTATCAGACTGCCAAGTACAACGTAGACCAGTTCTTGAAAAAAGAAGAGCAGGAGAAGCAGGCTGAAAATCAGAAAAAGAAAGATAAGACTTTGTAGTAATCAGGGAGATTTCATCAAGAGCACTTGGTGAGGTCTCCCTCTTTTTTTATTTATATGGTTTTTGCCTTAGCGTCGCTCTTTGCGATGCGTAGCTCCGAGTGAAACGAGGTTCCCGGGGGATTGGGGGCAGAGCCAGCCAACAAGCAAGTAGCGTCGGTACGTACCGATGCACTGCTTGCGAAAATGAAAAAACTTTGTTATGAGTCCGTTTTAACGGACAGAAGATGTGGATAATGGAAGGTGGGGAGTAAGCAATAGTTAGAAACTACTGCCTGAGTAGGTTATCTACGAGAACATACTCTAAAACTTCGAGAAGTTGTAGTTTTTCGTGGATTTTTTGCGTTAGAAGTGCTATACTTTACCTTGGATGGTATTATCAACAATTATGTGTTTCTTTATACGAAAGGAAAAGGTATGACAATATCATATAACGGATTGTGGAAACTTCTAATTGATAAAAATCTACAACGCAAAGATTTGGAAGAAAAGCTGAAGATCAGTCCTAGCACTATAGCGAAAATGGGCCGTGGAGAATTGGTTTCAATGTCCATTCTCGTTAAAATATGTGATTACTTGGATTGTGATTTTGGCGATGTAGTTAATTTAATAAGAGAACAGGAGAAAACAAATGGCTGAGAAAACAGTAATTGACGCAATGTGGGATGATTCACCGATTGATGTATCGACAGAAGTGAATTTTATATGGTCTATAGCAAACAAACTGCGTGGCCCTTATCAAAGTGATAAATACAAAGATGTAATTATACCTATGACAATCATCCGCCGATTTGAGTGTGCGCTTGAGCCTACAAAGAAAGCGGTAGTTGACCAGTATAAGGCTAATCCGAACTTCCCGGCAAAGGCGATGTATCGTATTTCCGGTTTTCAGTTTTATAACACGAGTGAATATGATTTGGCTGAACTAGTTAACGATTCGGATCACTTGGCAGCTAATTTTAAAAGTTATATTCAGGGATTCTCTCCTAATGTTCAGGAGATTATTCTTTCTGCTGAAAAGGGATTGGATTTTAACAAGCAGATAGACAAGATGGATAAGAATAATCGTTTGCTTTCTGTTGTAAAAGCATTTTCTGAATTGGATCTAAATCCGAGAACAATTGACAATGTAAAGATGGGATACATTTTCGAAGAACTCATTAGAAAGTTCTCTGAAAATGCAGAGGCTGGTGATCACTATACTGGCCGTGACATCATTAAATTGATGGTAAATATTCTTCTTGCCGAAGGATGCGATGATATTTTTGATGATGGAAAGGTAATTACTATTCTTGATCAAGCTTGTGGTACAGGAGGAATGCTTTCCACAGGATATAATTTTATTAAACGATATAATCCGTCTGCAGATGTACGTCTCTTTGGTCAGGAAATTAATCCAGAGTCGTATGCAATGTGTTTGGCTGAAATGTTAATCAAAGGTCAGAACGCGGAAAATATTTGCTATCAAGATACTATGAAGGCGGATCGTTTTAAGGGAACAAAGATGAGGTTTGTTCTGGAGAATCCTCCATTCGGTACAGCCTGGGGTGGAAAGGATGCAGCAGAAGGTGTTGAAGACGCAGTTAACGCTGAGTATCAGAAAGGGTTTGATGGCCGATGGGGAGCAGGTCTTCCCGGTTCTGGTGACATGCAAATGCTTTTCTTACAATCTGCTATTGACAAGATGGATGATAGTTTTGGAAGGGCAGCAATTATTGAGAATGGTAGTCCGTTATTTAATGGGGGAACAGCATCTGGAGAAAGTCAAATTCGAAAATGGCTTTTGGAGCAAGATTTAATTGAAGCAATAATTGGTTTGCCTACAGAGCTTTTTTATAACACTGAAATTGCGACATATATATGGGTATTATCAAAAAACAAGCGTCCTGAACGTAAGGGGAAAGTGCAGTTAATTGACGCAACAAACATCTACCACAAATTACGCAAGGCACTGGGTAAAAAGAAGAATGAGATTACACCAGAAGATCGAGCAGAAATAACAAGATTGTAC
>JAEEGL013735761.1_pt1 | contig 28882 bp, 18 predicted proteins | sample 9134231 | NCBI WGS metagenome assembly JAEEGL01 (sample SAMN16246548, study PRJNA631951) | gut metagenome | biome: gut microbiome; feature: rumen; material: fiber-attached | host: Bos | place: Iran: Karaj | collected 2018-10 | reverse complement strand
GACAGGCGCAACAACGAAGTCGTAGAGCGCATCGTTAAGACCTTCCTTTGGGTCTACGGCGGCTGGAAGATCACCGTATCCGGCTCCATGCCGATCTACGAGCACATCAAGGCCGTTTACGCGAAGGACGGTGCCCGCGCTTTCGACAACGATTTCATGAGCGGCGTCTATGAGACCGAATTCAAGGTCGATTACGTGGAAGACGTCAAAAACGCGCCGGCCACAAACGAGAGTTCCTCTCCCGTCGGAAAGCATTTGAACGGCTGCCGCATCGGCTTTGACGCAGGCGGCAGCGACGTGAAGGTTTCTGCCGTGGTCGACGGCGAAAGCATCTACTCGGAAGAAATCATCTGGCATCCCAAGACGCAGACCGATCCAAAATATCATTTCGACGGCATCAAAAACGCGATGCTCAAGGCCAAGGAGAAGCTGCCGCGCGTTGACGCCATCGGCGTATCCTCTGCAGGCGTGTATATCGACAATCGCGCGATGGTCGCTTCCCTGTTCATCAAGCTCAGCGAAGAAGACAAGGTAAAATGCCGCAACATATACCTCGACGTCGCTAAGGAGATCGGCAACGTGCCGATCGAGGTCGCAAACGACGGCGACGTGACGGCGCTTGCGGGCGCGATGGACCTAAACGACAACAACGTGCTCGGCATCGCCATGGGCACGAGCGAAGCCGGCGGTTACGTGGACGGCAGCGGATACATTACCGGTTGGCTCAACGAGCTGGCCTTCGTTCCGGTCGACATGAACCCGAAAGCGCTCGTGGACGAGTGGAGCGGCGACGTTGGCTGCGGCGTGAAATACTTCAGTCAGGACGCGGTCATAAAGCTCTGCCCCGCGGCCGGCATAGAGCTGAGCGACGAAATGACCCTCGCCGAAAAGCTCAAGTACGTTCAGCAGCTTCACGCGGCCGGAGACAAGCGGACAGAGGGCATATACCAGACGATCGGCACCTATTTCGGCTATGAGATCGCCTATTACGCCAGATACTACGACATCAAGCACGTGCTCATCATGGGCAGAGTCACCAGCGGAAACGGCGGACAGACGCTTTTGAAGACAGCCCAGCAGGTACTCGATACTGAGTATCCGGAGCTTGCGAAAAAGATCACCCTTCACATTCCCGACGAGTCCAGCCGTCGAGTCGGTCAGAGCGTCGCCGCTGCGAGCCTGCCGGTTTGCTGAAAAACGCCTTGACCGGGTTTCCGGAAAAGAATATGCTTTCAAAAGCAGACTTTCGCGCACAGCTTCGCCGCGCCCCGATATCAGAAGAGGGCGCGGCGAAGGTGCGCGAATTTCTATATGCGCTTGAATGCTGGATAAATGCCGAAAGTGTTTTTATCTATGTTTCGGTCTATCCTGAGATCGATACACGAGAGATCATACAGGAAGCGTTTCGCCTGAAAAAGCGCGTCGCCGTTCCGAAAATCGTCAAAAAAGGGATCATGCAGGCGCGCGGGATCCTGAGTCTAAATGATCTCGTCCCGGGCGTTTACGGTATACCGGAGCCGCCCGAAGGCGCGCCCGAAATGCTTCGACCGGACCTTTGCGTCGTGCCGTGTTTGGCCTGCGACAGGCACGGCGTGCGCCTGGGACACGGCGGCGGGTATTATGACGAATATCTGAGCCGCGTGCGGTGCAAAAGCGTATGCCTCTGTCCCGCATCTGCGGTTTTTGACGCGCTGCCCTTTGAAAAGCACGACGTAAAGCCGGACATCATACTGACCGAAAACGGAGTGCTCGAAACAGTCTGACTGTTTTTATTCGTCTATTAAATTCACAGGTCTCTGGTGGCTATGACGTCCACGCCCGTTCCAAGCAAATCCTTGATGACCGCCTGTCCCCTTTTGACAGGCGCATGCACGCTTGTCCGGTTTATTTCGTTCATCGCGTCGAACAGGAGTGCTTTCGGGATCGCCGACGCTGTCCTGACAGGCAGCCGCGTTATCGGTGCGCCTTCGATCCGGACGGTGCTCGTGAGCGTTCTCACGGGATGAACAGCTTCATTTCTTCCGTATTCCGCGCCTCTTGGGCAGCTGTTACCGGTAACGGCAAAGCCGTTGTCTTCGTCAACCTGCAAATGGCATCCGCGCGGGCAAACGATGCAAATAAGCTCTTTCATATGCTTTCCTCTTGACCGTGTACGGGCAGGGACGCCCTGCCGCTTGTCCGTCACTGTTCTTTTATGCTTACCCTGATCTCGCCTCTTGCTTTGCTCAAAAGCTCGCGGCTCAGCCTGATCGATTCCATTTCGCCCGGCGCAAGGCGATCTCTCTTGTAGACGGCTATGCTTTCGTCGCCGCTGAGCACCTCGATCTGCGCTTTACCGTAATTCCGCCTGACGCGGAAAAAGATCTCCGCCGCGCCATCGAGCGCGCTCGCTCTTATGCGCTGCGGCAAGGTATAGCTTACGCCGTCGCCATTTATTACATCGATCGCTTCTCCCTCGTTAGGTCCCTGCAGCACGTATTTTGCCGCCGCCGCGCCGGCTTTTTCACTTTCTTTGGACACATAGTCCACGAGGTCATGCACGTGTGCGACGTTTCCGCAGGCAAAGACGCCCGGCAGGTCTGTTTCCATGTTTTCGTAAACGACTGCCCCGTTCGTGCGCGGGTCGATGGCGATGCCCATGCCCCGCGTAAGTTCGTTTTCCGGGATCAGGCCGACCGAAAGAAGGAGCGTATCACATTCGAAGTCCATTTCGGTCCCGGGGATCGGGCGGCGGTTTTCGTCCACCTTCGACACCGTGACACCGGAGATCCTGCCAATTTGGGCGCGTATTTCGGTGACCGTGTGGGAAAGATACAGAGGAATGTCGAAGTCGTTTAAGCACTGTGCGATGTTGCGGCTTAGCCCGCCGGAATACGGCATGACTTCCACGCAGGCGAGCACCTTCGCGCCCTCCAGCGTCATTCGCCGCGCCATGATGAGTCCGATGTCTCCGGAACCGAGGATCAGCACGCGTTTGCCGCAAAGGTAGCCTTCGAGGTTCAGATACCTTTGCGCTGTCCCCGCCGTGAAGACGCCGGAAGGCCTGTCTCCGGGGATGCCGATGGCGCCCCGCGTGCGTTCCCTGCAGCCCATCGCAAGCACGACGCTTTGGGCTTCAAGGATGCGATAACCGTATTGCGGCGATACGCAATGCACCTGTTTGTCCCGTGTGACGTTCAGCACCATCGTATCGGTGAAAACGTCGATGCCGCTTCCGTCCAGTTCGTCGATAAACCTGCCTGCATATTCGGGCCCCGTCAGTTCTTCCCGGAAGCGGTGCAGTCCGAAGCCGTTGTGTATGCACTGATTCAGGATACCGCCGAGGTATTTGTCGCGCTCAAGAATCGCAATGCGCGTAAGCCCTTGCTTCCTTGCGCTCAGGGCAGCCGCCAGACCGGCAGGACCTGCTCCTATCACGATCAGCTCATAGCTCATTTGCTTTCTCTCCATCCTTGGTCTCGCTGTCCAGAATATAGCTGCCCGCGCCGTCCTTCAAAACTTCGAGCGGGCTTATGCCGAGCTCCCTTGCCAGCAGCTCGACGATTTTCGGCGAGCAGAAGCCGCCCTGACAGCGCCCCATGCCGGAGCCGGCGCGGCGCTTGATCCCGTCGATGCTGTGCGGCGTGAGCGGTGAATGGATCGCGCCGAGAATCTCCGCTTCCGTGACAGTCTCACAGCGGCAGATGACCCGCCCATAAAGCGGGTTTTCTGATATGGCCCGCTGCCTTTCTTCTACGGTCATATTGCGGAAGCGAAGCTTTTTTCTTTCGTCGGTGGCAAAAGGGTTCCGTTCCATAGGAAGGCCTGCGCCTTCCAGCAGCTTCAGCGCTTCCAAAGCAATGGCCGGCGCGGCGCTGAGACCCGGCGATTTGATGCCGGCGATGTCCAAAAACGCGGGCGCGGCAAATTCAATGATAAAGTCGTCCCTGTCGTGATTTGCCCGCATGCCGGCATAAGAACGGATCGTGGAGCGGAAGTCGACGTCCGGCACGCTCCTGAGCGCCATGTGCTTCACAAAATCGATGCCGTCGGCGGTCGTGTTGACGCGGAACTTGTCTTCGCATGGTACGGCGTTCGGGCCCACGAGCAGGTTTCCGTGCACCGTCGGCGTGACCAATACACCCTTTCCGCTTTTGGACGGGCATTGAAACAGCGTGCAATGTGCCTTGCTGTTTTCGCTCTTATCGAGCACGCAGTAATCCCCCCGAACCGGCTGGATGGTAAAGCTCTTCGGCGCGACCATATCGTGCACGGTATCGGATGCGACGCCCGCGCAGTTGACGACAAAGCGGGTGTCGTATCTTCCCTTCCTCGTGATCACCGTGTAGCCGGAAGCCGTCTTTTCGATCGCGGTCACTTCCTGTTCGAAGCGGAAATCCACGCCGTTTGTCTTGGCCACCTCTGCAAAGGCGAGCGCATACTCCCAGGGGTCGACGATCGCGGAGGTCGGCGCGTACAGCGACAGCGTCACTTCCCCGCTCACGTGCGGTTCCATCGCGCGCGTTTGTTCGCCGTCAAGCAAGCTTAACCCTTCCACGCCGTTCTTTATGCCGCGTTCGTAGAGCTTATTTAACGTAAGCTCCTCCTCTTTATCGAAGCCGAGAACGAGCGCTCCGTTGTTCAGATACGGTACGCTCAGCTTCTCGCAGAGCGTGCGGGCCATATTGCTTCCCTGCACATTCAGTTTCGCCATCAGCGTTCCGGGCTCCGGATCGAAGCCCGCGTGAATGATGGCGCTGTTGGCGCGGGTGGCGCCCATCGCTACGTCGTTCTGTTTCTCCAGCACGAGCACCTTCAGTTTGTACTGGCTGAGCCTGTATGCAAGCGCTGCGCCGATCACGCCGCAGCCGATAACGATCACGTCCGTCATTCAGACTTCCTCCGAAAACAAATCCGTTGCATTCTATGAGTTATTATATAGTTTCCCTTTGTTTTGTCAATCAGATTTAACGTAAATGTCACATTAAAACTTCCATTAATTCTTTCTCCGCAGGATAGAGCGGTCCAGAGAAACGAGCAGCGCGGGCAACAGCAGCAGCACCATAATCAGCGAAAAGATCGTCCCGCTCGCGATCAGCAAGCCGATGGAGTAAATGTAGTAGACGGTGCACAGCTTTCCGATCGTAAGCCCGGCAAAGAACAGTATAAGACCCGAGGTGATGATGGTCGGAAAGGACAGTTCCATCGCCTGTTCAACAGCTTGACCGGGCGCAACCAGATTACGCCTGAGATACACGTAGTTGTTCGTAAGCAATATGCCGTAATCGATCGTCGCGCCCATCTGTATCGCAAGGCAGATCAGGTAGCACATGAAAAACACATCTCTGTTTGCGGGGACGGAGAGCGCGAAGTTGATCCAGACAGCGCCCTGGATCGCCAGCAGCAGTATGACGGGAATGACGGCGTTTCTGAACGAAAACAGCACGATCAGGAAAATCGCAAGGATCGTTATAAGGCTTACGCGCATCAGATCTGCGTTGAACGCATGGGAAATATCGTATACGCTCATCATGAGCCCCGTGATCCCCGTCTCTTTGCCCGGGTAGAGTTCCTCGGTCACGGAAATGATTTGTTCCATGACCTCTTCGCTGCCCTCTCCCTGGATCGGCACGTCGAGCGTCAGGATCATTCTGGAAAAGCTTTCGCTTTCGAACATGCGCTTTGCAAGCACGATCGCTTCCCTGCTTTCCTTGATCCATTCCTTTTGCTCCTCGCCCATCAGGCCCATGGCCGAAAACGTGCCGCTCAGGCTGTCCGCCATCTCAAGGAGCGCCTGAGCGCTTATGCCGTCCTCGTAGCCCGAGCTTTTCAGGAAACCGGCGATCGCTTCTTTGCCGAACGGAAAACCGTTCGGTGCCATGGACGAGAGCAGTTCATGGACCTCTTCGGCTGTATACGTTTTTATTACAGCTTCCCCTGTCGTGACCATGCCGGCTGCGTTTTTCAAGACAGACTTTCCGTTATGGCTTATATCCCCTATGCAGCGGAGGTATTCCTTTTGCAGCTCGTAATCCTCCCGGGTGCCCTGCGACGGCAGAAGCACGACGACCGAATTGGCGCTGCCGTAAACTTTTGATATGCTGTCGCTTTGCGCGTTGATCCCGGCGTCGGTAAACGTGTATCTTACGCTGCTTTGCATGAGCGCAGCCGCGAGCACGGCGCAGAGCAGTACCGACATTACTACAGCGCGAAGCCCTCTTTTGTTTGCAAGGACCCCGAGACGTCTTCCGCCGAGCGGTATCGGCTTATGCCTGAAGCGTTTGAGCGGCTTTGAAAACAGCAGGATCACCGCGGGCATCAGCGTAAAGACGCAGATCATCGTGATCAGTATGCCCTTGCTCAAGACCATGCCGATGTCGAACCCGATGGTGAAGGACATGAACATCAGCGATACCAACCCGCTGACTGTCGTGAGGGCGGAAGACGATATGGGCATGAACGTCCTTTCGAGCGCGAGCATCATCGCCTGCCGGTTGTCCTCAACGCTTTCGCCCATCTCGAAAAAGCTGTGCAGCAGCATGATGCTGTAATCCATCGCAAGCGCCAGCTGCAAAATGGCGCATACCGCGAAGGTGATAAACGAAATCGTGCCGAACACGAAATTCGTGCCCATGTTGATCAGTATGCTTACGACGATCACGACAGCAAATACGAGCGGCTCCAGGAAGCTGTGGGAGGTGAAAAGCAAAACCGCCAGCACGACGAGGACGGCGATCAGCATGGCGATCGGGATCTCGCTTGCGATTTTGTTCTGAAGCTTTATCGTCTGCGGCGCGGAGCCGCCAAGGACGTGATCTGCCATGCCGGCTTTCGCGTCAAGGTCCTTTTCAAGCTCGGTATAAAACGCGATGGCGTCCACGTCGTCCAAAAAGAGCGTTATGCGGTCGTAGCGCGTGCCATCGATCGTCTTTACGTCTGCACTTGCGTCGTGGGTCGCGATCAAAACCCCTTTGCGGGTGCTGAGCTCTTTGACGAGTTCGTCCGCTTCCCCGTCCTTCGCGTTCGTCAGCATGATCGAAATCGTTTCGGTGGAGCCGAATTCTCTTTCCATCAGTTCGAGGCTTTTGCGCGTCTGCGTATCCTTGCTGAGATAGGCCGTAAAATCGTAATTGATGTTTACTTTATTGATCGTAAAAATGCTGACGCAGGCAAGGAGTATATAGAGCAAAAGTACTGTTTTTCGTCTGTGTACGATGGTTTCACATAGGCTTTTGATCATTTTTCCACGCTCCGTTTCATATGGAGAGTTTACCATATTTCGCAGGCTGTAGCAAGCGTTTTTTGATTTTTGACCTTTACTGACTTTTAACAGTATTTTGTTAGCACTCTCTATTGACGAGTGCTAATTTGTGTGGTATAATGCTCACGTAATCGAGGGAGGACGATAGAACACAGTCCCACCCGAGAGAATAAAATATACGGAGGACAAAACCATGTTGATGAGAAGCTTTTTTAACGACAACCTTTTTGACGATTTCTTTGGAACCTTTGCGCGCCCCGCGAGCAAAACCGCTTACCCCTATATGCTGATGGGCACGGACATCAAGGAAAATGACGACGGGTACGAGCTCGGCATCGAACTGCCCGGCTACAAGAAGGAAGACGTCAAAGCAGAGCTCAAGGACGGCTACCTTACCGTAAGCGCCCAGACCTCGAAGGAAAACAACGAGGAAGAGAACGGCAAGTACATCCGCCGCGAACGCTACGTGGGCTCCTGCAGCCGCAGCTACTATGTGGGCAAGGACGTAAAGCAGGAGAACATCAAGGCCAGGTTCGAGGACGGCATCCTCAAAATCAGCATCCCCAAGCCGCAGCTCGAAGCGCCCAAAGAGGAGAATCATCTGATCGCCATCGAGGGCTGACAGGACTGACGCATTGACCGCGCGGCGCGCATCCCCGCTTCTGACGGGGATGCGCGCCGCTTTATTCGCTTTTATGAAACATTTTGAACACTTTTGTAATACCTGTGAATTTGCTTTACGCGTCGTTTTATGGTATACTTATATTAGAGAAATTATGAGCATTTCCATATATTTCGGAGGGAGAAATGGCATCCAACTACACGGCGAAAGATATAACCGTTCTTGAAGGTCTCGAGGCGGTGCGCATGCGTCCCGGCATGTACATAGGCTCCACGGGCGCAAGAGGGCTGCACCATCTGATTTGGGAGATCGTCGACAACGCTGTAGACGAAGCTTCAAACGGTTACGCGAGTGAAATTACCATCACATTGAAAAAAGACGGCAGCTGCGAGGTCACTGACAACGGGCGCGGTCTGCCGGTGGATATACACCCCAAGCTCGGCGTGAGCGCGGTCGAGGTCATCTACACGCAGCTGCACGCGGGCGGAAAATTCGACGACAAGAACTACGCCTATTCCGGCGGCCTACACGGCGTGGGCGCAAGCGTCGTAAACGCCCTCAGCGAGTGGTGCGTCGTGGACGTTTACGTCGATTATACGCACTATCAGCAGCGTTTCGAATCCGTGGAGGATCCGAAGACGCATAAGATCCTTTCGGGCAAGCCCGTCGCGCCGCTTGCGAAGGTCGGCAACACCCGCAAAAGGGGCACTACGGTGTGCTTTAAACCCGATCCCCGCGTGTTCGAAGAAATCGATTTCAACAGCGATACCGTTCGCCACAGGATACGGGAGCTTGCCTATCTCAACAAGGGCGTGCGCTTCATATTCACCGACGAACGCATTCGTGACGAAAAGCTGCGCCGCGTGGAATACATGTACGAGGGCGGCCTGAACGATTTCGTGAGCTACCTCAACGGCGAAAAGACTTCGCTGACCGAGCCCATCCTTTATGAAGGTAGCTTAAGCGACATACGCATCCGCTTTTGCATACAGTATACCGACAGCTATACCGCCAGCATCTTTTCTTTCGTGAACAACATCCCTACCCCCGAGGGCGGTACCCACGAGGTGGGCTTCAAGACGGCGCTGACCAAGGTGTTCAACGATTATGCGCGCAAATGCGGCGTGCTCAAGGAAAAGGACAACAATCTGAGCGGCGAGGATTTCCGCGAAGGGCTCACCGCCGTTTTGGCCGTAAACGTAAAGAATCCCCAATTCGAGGGCCAGACGAAGGGCCGCCTCGGCAATACCGAAGTCAAGTCACAGGTAGAAAACTGGGTCGACGAAAAGCTGAGCATCTATCTCGAAGACCTCAAAAATCAGGCGTCCGCAAAGGTGATCCTCGAAAAGGCGCTCAAGGCGGCGAAGGTCAGAGAGGCCACGCGCAAGGCAAAGGACCTCGCAAGGCAGAAGACGGAGCTCGAATCCGCCCCCCTGGTCGGCAAGCTCTCCTCCTGCACGGGCAGGGACGCAAAGCTCAACGAGCTTTTCATCGTCGAAGGCGATTCCGCCGGCGGCAGCGCCAAGCAGGGCCGGGACAGACATTTTCAGGCGATTCTCCCGCTTCGCGGAAAGCCGTTGAATTCCGAAAAAAAGAGGCTCGATCAGGTATTGGCGAATGAAGAGATCCGCTCTCTGATCACGGCGCTCGGCACGGGGATCGGCGAGGGTTTCGACATAAGCCGCCTGAAATACGACAAGGTGATCATTCTGTCCGATGCCGACCAGGACGGCGCACACATCCGCGCGATACTGCTGACCTTCTTCTATCGTTACATGAAGCCATTGATCACCGAAGGACACGTATACATGGGCATGCCGCCGCTGTACAAGATTCAAAAGGGCGACAAGTCCATCTACTGTTACGATGACAAGGAGCTTGCAAGCGCGATGCAGGGCGTCAGCAAGGGCTACACGCTTCAGCGCTACAAGGGCCTTGGCGAAATGAACCCGGAACAGCTCTGGGAAACGACGATGAACCCCGAGGGCAGAAAGCTTACGCAGGTCTCGATCGAAGACGACGCCGAAGCAGAGCGCATGGTTACCATACTGATGGGCGACAAAGTGGAGCCCCGCAAGGACTACATCTTCGCCTACGCCGATTTCAATAAAAAAGACGACTTCAAACCCGTCGGCGAGGAAGGAGGCAGAGCGTAAATGGCGCGCAAAAGCACGCATGAACCCATGAAGGGGCAGAAAACCGAAGTCATAATGCAAAAGACGATGGAAAGCGTCATGCACGCCTCTATGATGCCCTACTCCGAGCACGTCATATTGGACAGGGCGCTCCCCCGCGTGGAAGACGGCTTAAAGCCCGTGCAGAGGCGCATCCTCTACACGATGCACGAGCTTTCGCTGACCAACGACAAGCCTCACAGAAAGTGCGCACGCATCGTGGGCGATTGTCTTGGAAAATACCATCCGCACGGAGATTCGTCCGTTTACGGCGCGCTTGCGCGCATGGCGCAGGACTTCTCGCTCAGGGAACCGCTGATCGACGGGCACGGCAACTTCGGCTCCATCGACGGCGATCCGCCCGCCGCGATGCGCTATACCGAAGCGCGCATGATGCCCCTTGCGATGGAAATGCTCAGGGACATCGATAAAGACACGGTCGATTTTCATCTGAATTTCGACGATACGCAAAACGAGCCGGAGCTATTGCCCAGCAGCTTTCCGAACATTCTCGTAAACGGCGCGGACGGCATCGCCGTGGGTCTTGCCACCAACATTCCCCCGCACAATCTGGGCGAGGCGATCGACGGCGTGATCGCCCTTATGGAAAATAAGGACATAACGACTCGCGAGCTGATGAAATACATCCCCGGGCCTGATTTTCCGACCGGCGGCATACTCGCTGCCGGCGAAGAGCTCGAACAGGCCTACGAAACAGGACGAGGCAAAGTGCAGCTGCGGGCCAAAACCACCATCGAAAAAGGGCAGGCCGGAAGGACGCTTTTGGTCATCACCGAGATGACCTACGGCAAAAACAAAAGCGCTCTGCTCGAAAAGATCCTGCGGCTGAGCGAAGAGAAAAAGGATCTGTTCAGCGACATTTACGATATCCGCGACGAGAGCGACCGCAGCGGCATGCGCGCGGTGATCGAGCTAAAGAGAGACGCCGACGCCGAGCGCGTGCTCGCGGGGCTGTACAAGTATTCGGAGCTTCAGGACACCGTAGGCGTCAACATGGTCTGCATCGCACAGGGCAAGCCGATGCAGCTTGGGCTCAAGGCCATTCTCGAATTCTATCTGCAGCACCGCAAAAACGTGGTACTCAGGCGCACGCGCTACGAGCTTGAGAAGGCGAAGGCGCGGGCGCATATCCTCGAAGGACTCATCATCGCCGTCGACAATCTCGACGAAGTGATCCGCCTCATACGCTCGAGCAAGACGCCGAAGGAAGCCAAAGAACGTCTGATGGCGCGCTTCAAGCTTACGGACGTACAGGCGCAGGCCATCCTCGACATGCGCCTGCAGCGCCTCACGAACCTTGAGATCCTGACCCTTCGGCAGGAGTATGCGGAAATACAAAAGCTGATCAAGCGTCTCGAAGCTATATTGAAAAGCGAAAAGAAACTGCTTGAAGTGATCAAGCAGGAACTGATCGAAGTCAAGACAAAATACGCGACGCCACGCCGCACGCAGCTCGTCAGAGAATTCGATCAGGTGGAGATCGAGCCCTTGCCGAAAGTCGCCGAAGAAACGCTCGTGTACGTCACCCGCAACGGTTTCCTCAAACGCGTTTCGCCGAGGCTGTACGACAAGGCCGTTAGCGCCGGAGAGGCAAGCGACGCATCCGAATACCTGTTCCGCTGCGATACAGACAGCAGAATACTGTTCTTCACGGACAAGGGCAGCTGCTATCCGCTGGCAGCGGAAAAGATACCCGAATGCCGCGTAAAGGACAGGGGCTCCCCACAGGGCGCGCTGTTTGCCGGGCTTGAAAATGACGAAGCGCTGATCGGCGCGATCCTCATGAACGCCGATCCGGAAGCGAAGCTTCTGTTCGTCACGAGCGGCGGCATCGTAAAGCGCACGAACCTTAAGGAATACGACATCAGCCGTTCCAAATTCGCCGCGCTCACGCTGAAAGAAAACGATTCCCTGCGTAAAGTGCTTTTGCTGGGAGACGAAGAGAACCTGCTCATGATCACGACAGCCGGCATGAGCATACATTACCCGATCAGTGAGATTTCCCTGATCGGCAGGACGGCAGCCGGCGTCAAGGGAATTAGCCTTTCCGAAGGCGACAGCGTTTTCGAGGTTTTCCCCAACAATGAGGAAGGCGAGATCCTCTTCGTAAGCGACAAGGGCTTTATGAAGCGCGTCCTTTTGATCGACTTCGACCTTCAGGCGAGGGGCGGAAAGGGTGTCAAGTGCTTTAACTTTGCCAAGAACGGCGCAAACGGCACGCGCATCGTAGGCGTGCTTCCCGTCAAAGAGCCCTACGATTTCGAATACGAACAGAAGAAGGGCGCCGTGCAGACGCTGAACACGGATCTTGTGCGAATCGAGCGCCGCGAAAGCAAGGGTACAATGTACGCCATGTGCGTGCTTGACGATACCATCATCAACGTCAGAAAAAAACAGTAAGGTCAGGAGGCAGTCAAATGGATTACGGCATTCAGATGTATTCAGTACGCGATTTGACCGGCAGGGATCTGCGCGGCGCGCTCAAGGCTGTAGCCGATATCGGCTATAAGTACGTCGAATTTGCAGGCTTTTTCGGCTTTGCGGCCAAAGAGATCAAGGGCTGGCTGGACGAGCTCGGCCTCGTCGTCTCGGGCACGCATACCGGGCTCAGAGACATCGAAAACGACGTCGACGCGGCCATCGAATACCACAAAGCCCTTGGCAATTCCCGCATCATCATTCCGGGCCACGATTTGAACAATCAGCAAAAGCTCGACGCTTTCGTCGAAAAGGTCAATAAAATTCAACCGGTTCTGGAAAAAGCCGGCATAAGCCTCGGCTTCCACAATCATTCCGGCGAATTCCTGCCCAACAAGGACGGCTCGATGATCCACGAGCAACTGGTTTACCGCACGAATCTCAGGATCGAGATCGACACCTTCTGGTACTACAACGCGACAGGCATATCCTCAAGAGGAATACTGGAGAGACTGAAGGATCGTATCGACTGCGTTCACATCAAGGACGGCTTGCGCGGAGGCGAAGGAAAGCCGCTGGGTTACGGCACAGCCCCGCTGCGCGACGCGTATCAGTGCTCCAAAGAGCTCGGAAAGCTCATGATCGTAGAAAGCGAAAGTCTCCGTCCCGACGGCGTGACCGAGGCCAAGCTTTGCTATGACTGGCTGAAGGCGCAGGAAAAGTAACTTCTTAAATATCAAATCACATAAAAACGGTTCTGCCGGATCATCGTATCGGCAGAACCGTTTCATTTTGTCCGGCTTGCATTTATCTTTGCAAGCCGGACAATTGTATCAGTAGTTTACAAGTTCGGTCAAGGCGGTGCAGCCCTTGAAGGCTCTGGCGCCGATTTCGGTGACGCTTGCGGGAATGCTCACCTTGATCAATTGAGACTGGTTCAGGAACGCCTCGGTGTCGATCCTTACGACCTTCGCGCCGTCCATCGTTTCAGGTACCTTGATCGTGGTGGTGCCCGCGGGGCAGGAGACCAGCCTTACGGCGGCACCCTTGTCGCCCTGCGCGTCCAGGATCACGTATTCCCAAACGATGTTGTTCGCGGTGAAGGTGAACGCGTCGCTGACCGTGACGGAGGACTGCGCGCTTGCGGTTTCGCCTTCGCCATCGGTGAGCGTCACACTGATCGCATAAGCGCCGACTTCGCTTGCCTTGAGCACAATGCCCGTCTCCGCGTCATATGCCGTCGTGTTCAGGACCGTTTTGCCGTCTTTCGTCACGCTTATAGTGTAGTTCACGCTGCCGATGGCATTGACCGCGTCAATCTTCCAAACGATGTCGTTGGTGAGCGTGATCCTCGTAAAGTTGGGCGTGACTTTTGCTTCCAGTTCGCCGTATACCTTAACGACACATTCGGCCGTATAGCCGCCGTCTTCGCTGGTCGCGGTTATCCTGGTTTCGCCTTCGGAAATGCCGGAAAGCACGACGGAGTTAGCGGATTGCGATTTGATGCCGGCGATCTTGCTGTTTTCGATCTTCCAGCTAACGTTTCTGTTGTCCGCGTTATCCGGCCGGACGTCGACAGTTATGGTCCCCGTTTTGCCTGTGCGCAGTGTGATCTCCTGCTGGCTGAGCGCAATGGACTTGACTCTTACCGGCTCGACATTGACCTTGCAGGTTAGCGTGTAGGCAAAGCCGTGCGTATCGGTAATCTTCAGCGTCACCGTGGAGGAGCCTTCCTTGAGCGCGTCCAGGCGGCCGCTTTGGCTGACCGAAAGAACGGCGGGATTGCTGACCGTCCATACCGCGCTTGCGATGTCGGCATCCGAAGGCTCGAGCGTGTAGCTCAGATCAGCCTGACTGTAATGCTCTATCGTGAGCTCCTCGCTGCTCAGGACCGCGGATATCAGGCGAACGTTCTCTGCAGTCACCTTGACCGTCTTCTTGACGCCTGTGTCGTTGCTGATGCAGCTGATCACTGCCGTGCCGCTTCCACTGACTGCCGTGATGTTGCCTTCGCCGTCCACCTTGGCGACGGACGGGTCGCTGCTTGTCCAGCTGACGCTCTTGTCGTCCGCGTTGTCCGGTGCGACGGTGGCCTGAACAGACGCGCTTCTGCCCTTTTCGAGAACGATCTCGCTGCTTGAAAGCTCGATGTCGCTTACGCGCACGGGAGTCACCGTGATAAGGCAGCTTGCGCTGATATTTCCGTCGTTGCTGGTCGCCGTGACGGTCACAGGCGCAAAGGTGACGTTAAGTGCCGTGACAGTGCCGTCACTGCTTACGGTGACCGTGTTCTCGTCGCTGCTCGTCCAGGTAAGCGTCGTGTCGTACACGCCTTCGGGCGCTATGGTCGCCTTGAGCTTATAGCTGTCGTAGTGTACAAGGCTCAGGCTCTCGCTTTCGAGGCTCACGCTCTCGACGTGCCTGTAGACGGTCACCGTTGTGTTGACCTTTACGCCGTTGTGAGAGGTCGCGGTTATGACCGTCGTGCCGGCGTTGACTGCCTTGGCCGTTCCGTCTTCCGTTACGCTGATCACGTTTTCATCGGCCGAAGCGAAGGTGACCGCAGCCGTGGTGCCCGCCGGGAAGACCGGCGTGAAGTTGAAGATGCTGCCCTCGTAGACGACGCTGTCACTGATTTTGACCGTGAAGGAGCTTGACGCCCTCACAACCTTTACGGTGAGCAGTGCGGTCTTTCCGTTGTGGGTCGTCACCTTTACTCTCGTGGTGCCGGCAGACTTGCCCTTGATGACGCCTTCGCCCTTGTTTTCCAGGACTTTGGAGGACTCTACGCTGAAGCTCAGAGAGGCCTGGCAGCCGTCCGGCAGTACGATGTAATCGTGCGCGTCGAAGGTCTGGTTTATGCCGATGGTGATCCCGCTTTCGCTGAAGCTGATCTTTTCGGGCGCGGGCTTTACGTTGACCTTGCAGACTGCCTTTACGCCGTTTGCCGCGGTGACGGACACGTTTGCGCTGCCCTTGCTTATCGCACTCATTTTGCCGCTCTGGTCGACCGTGACGACGTTTTCGTTGTCGGAAGAGTAGGTAACTGAACCGTACTGGCCTTCCTTGAAGGTAAAGCGCAGGGTCGCGCTCTGTCCGGCGCCGAGATCGATCTCAGTTTGATCGAGCAGAAGCTCGTCGGGCTGGTTGTATACGTTTACGGTGATGGAAGCGGTCTTTCCGTTGTAGGTCCTCGCCGTAATTCTGGTGCTGCCGAAGGAAACGCCCTTGATCAGGCCGTTTGCGTCGACCTTCGCGATGCTTTCGTCTTCGCTCGACCAGGTGATGCTGCCTGCCGTCTTCTTGGGGCTGAGCGTAACCGTGGGCGTAAAGCCTTTTTCGCCGACGACCAGCCTGGTATCGGAAGCAGTGAGCTTGATGGAGCTCGGCGACGATACGACGGTGATCGTGATCTTAAGGGTGATGTTGTTGTAGCTTGTTACGGTGATCACAGAAGAGCCGGAGCGCTTCGCAGTGACGACGCCGTCTTTGTCTACGGTCACGTAATTCGTCTTCGAGCTTGCGTAGGTAAAGCTGCTTCCGGTCTCATTGCCGTTTGCGTCATAAGCGATCACGTCCAGGGAAAGCTTCTCGCCCACGCCCAGACTGGTCCGGGCGCTGGCACTCTTGAGGCTCGATGGAACGGGCGTTACGACGACCGTGTAAGCGGCTGTGTAATACTTCCCGGTGCTGCTGTTTTTGATGGTCGCGACGATGCGGGTCGAGCCGACTCTGTTGCCCGTCACGCTGCCCGTGGAAGCGTTTACGCTTGCGACGTAGGGATTGCAGGAAACGTATACGATCTGCGCGGCAGTTCCCTGCGGGATGCCCGCCTTCACGGCCTCGCTGCTGCCGAGGCCCACTTTTATCTCATCCTTCTCGAAGTGCAGGCTTTCGGCTTCGGGCAGTACGGTTACGGTGATGCTTCCCTTCTTGCCGTTATAGCTGGTAGCGGTGATGCTCGCGCTTCCGAGCTTTTTGGCAGTGACGATACCGTGTTCGTTTACAACAGCTACGGAAGGATCGCTGCTCGTCCAGGTGACGAGTGCATCGGCCACGTTGTCGCACTTCGCCGTCAAAACGATGCTTCCGTTCAAAGCGACGTTCGTATTCTCCGCGGAAACCGATACCTTGCCGGGCGCTTTTGCTACAGTGATCTGCAGCTTTATGCTAAGACCGTTGTCCGCAGTAACGGTAACGGTGACCTTGGATGCCCTGAGACCCTTGATCTGCGTACCGGACACGGCAAGCTTTTTGGTTTCGGAAGACTTGACCGTAAAGCTCGTCTGTACTTCGTTGCCTTCCCTGTCATAGGCTACGGGCATAAGGTCTATCGTTTCGCCGACGCCGATGACCGTGCGCTCCTGCTTAAGGGCGATGCTTGCAGGTGCGGGCGTTACGGTGATGACCGCTTCGGCGGTGTAAACAGTATCGTTTGCGCTGTTGTATACGCTGGCCTGCACGACGGCGTTTCCGGTAACCAGACCTTTCACGGTGCCGTTCTGATCAACGCTTGCTATGGCGGTATCGCCCTCGTATACGATCAAGTATTCGGGCCTTGCAAAGCTGCCGGAAGGCGTCAGGACGACCTTTGTTGCGATCTCGGAGCCCTCGCTTACGCTGTAGGCTGCCTTCTCGAACGTGATCCCGGTCGGCGCTGCGCAGACCGTCAGCGTCGTGGACGCCGACTTATTGTTGAAGGTCGTCGCGGTGATCGTGACTTTTCCTGCCTTCTTTGCGCTGACAGTGCCGTTTGCGTCGACGACTGCTATGCTTTCGTCTGCGCTCGTCCATTTGACCGTGCCGTACTGCTTGTCGCCGAAGGTGGGCTTGAGCGTGTAGGTTTCCCCTGCCGCCATCGTAAGCGACGCCGGAAGCTGAACCTTTGAAGGTGCTTTCAGGACCGTCACTTTGATCGTATCGGAGCTTCCGCCCGGCACGCTGACGCTGATCTCGGCTTCGCCGTTCTTCACGGCTTTGATCGTGCTGCCGCTAACGGTCACGAATTTCTTGTTGCTCGTAGAGACCGTAAAGGTCGTTTCGATCTCATTTCCGTCGGTGTCGAAGGCTTTCGGGGAAAGCGTGAGCGTTTCGCCTACGCCCAGCATGAGGCTGTCCACGCCCGCTTCGACCTTTGCGGGGTATTTGCAAACCTCAAGAGCGATGCTTGCGCTGATGGTCTTGCCTTCTGCGTTGGAATAGGCGCTTACCGTGATCACGCAGGAGCCGACCTTTTTGGCGTTGATCTTGCCGCTGCCATCGACCAAAGCGATGCTTTCGTCGGAGGAAGCGTAAGTCACTTCCGCAGCGCTTCCCGCAGGTGCAAATACAGGATTCAGCTGATATGTGCTGTTGATCACCACGCGGATCTGATCTTCGTTAAAGTCGATCTTAGTCGGCGACTGGGTCACGGTCACGCTGAGCTTGGCGCTCTTTTTGTTGTAGGTCGTGACGGTGATCGTGGCTGTACCTGCTTTGAGCGCGGTGATCACGCCGCTTTCGGAGACCTTTGCGACGGAAGCGTCGCTGCTTGCAAAGCTCATATGGCCCGTCTGTCCGGCGGCATAACTCGGCGCAAGCGTATATTCGCTTCCGATTTGCATGTTCAGGCTGCTCAGGCCGAGATTTACCGCCTTAGGCGCTTCAAGCACCCTTATAAGCACGCTCGTCGTTTGACCGTTTGCGGCTTTGACCGTAACCGTGGAGGTTCCCTTTTTGCGGCCGGTCACGCTCGTACCGGAGCAGCGCACGTAGCTTTCGGAACTGCTCTTGAGCGCAAAGCTCGTATTTACCTCGTTGCCTCTCGCGTCGTAGGCGACGGGCCTCAGGTCTACGGTTTCTCCCACGCCGATCGTGGTCACGCCGGTTATTTTGATGAACTCCGGAGCGGTCGTCACGGTGATTTTGGTGCTCGCGGTGATGACCTTGCCGGTTTCGTGGTCCGTGATGCTTGCAACGAGGGTCGCGCTGCCGGATGCTTTGCCCGTGACGACGCCGCGCGTGTCTACAGACGCGATTTCGTATTCGCTGTCGCTGTCCGTTATGCTGTATACGGCGTTTGCGCTGCTTTCTGCGGGTTCGAAGACGAGCGCCGTCTGTATGCTCTGGCCTTCGCCGACGGAGTAGCTTTCGCTTGCGAAGCGGACGCCTGTCGGCGCATGGACGGCATTGACCGTGCAGACGGCCGTCTTTCCGTTGTAGGTGGTCGCAGTGATCTGGGCAGAGCCATAGGCGACCGCGGTCACCTGGCCGTTTTCATCCACCGTAAGAACGGATTCATCGCTGCTTGACCACGTTACGTCAGCCGTGTCGCTGCCGGTGGTTACTGCTTTCAGGCTTATGGTGTAGCCGACGGCCACATCGGTTTTTTCCGCCGAGATCTTGACGGACGAAGGCGCGGCGACGACTTTGAACTTTGCTTCTTTCTTGACGCCGTTTTCGGCCGCGGCCGTTATCGTCGCAGTGCCCTTTTTATCACCGAATACTGTGGTCCCTTCGACGAGCTTGACATAGCTTCCTTTGATCGAGAGCGTTATCTTGGCGTCGATTTCGTTTCCTCTCGCGTCGTAAGCGACGGGCTTGAGATCCACGGTCTCCTTAAGGCCTATACTGCTTCTATCGCTTCTGAAGGCGATGCTGGCTACTGCAGGCACGACCTTCAGCGTGCAGCTTGCGGTTACGTAATCGTTGATTTCGTAATTGAAGACTTTGGCTGTCAGCGTCGCGGTGCCGGAGTACAGGCCCTTGACGCTCGTGCCGTTCAGAATCGCGATCTCTTCCACGCCGTCAAAGCGCAGTCCGTACTCGACCTCGCCGCCCGCGTTGGAGGGCACGAATTTGATGCTCGGGGTGACGACGGCGTTTTCCCTTACTTCGACCGCGCCGCCTTCGAAGCTGATGGACGTCGGTGCCGCGTAAACGGTGACCGTGCATTCCGCGTAGACGTTCGCAAGGTAAGTGGCACAGCGTATCTTTGCGCTGCCGGCGCCTTTGGCGACGATCAGCCCGTTATCTACGCTCGCTACGCTTTCGTCGGAGCTTGACCATTTGATGGCGCTTACCGTCGATTTCGAATCGAAGTTGTAGCTCAGTTGGACGCTTTGCCCGGCTGAGAGCGTAAGACTCGTTTTGGACAGCGTGACCTTTTTGGGCGCGGCGACGACTTTTACACTGATCTTTTTCGTAAGCCCGTTTTCAGCCTTTACGGTTATATCCGCAGAGCCGGTCGCGACGCCGTAGATTGCAGCAGCACCCTCTTGCCTTATCTTCTTCGTGCTCGAGGAGCTTACGCTGAAGGTCGTGTTCACGACTTCGCCGTTCTTATCGTATGCCACGGGATTCAGTTCGAGCGTTTCGCCCTTGCCGATGACTGTGCGCTGCGTTCCGAGCACGATGGTGTAGGGAGCGGGGCTGACCTTGACGATCGTGCTTGCTGAATAATCGATGCCGGTAATGTTGGAATGGGTCGTTGCTGTCAGCGTAGCCGTTCCGGCGTTCAGGCCCTTCACCGTTCCGTTTGCGTCCACCGTCGCAACGATTTCGTTGTCGATCGCATAGACGACGTTTCCGGCAGCGCCTGCAGGCGTAAATACCACGGAAGTATTAACGTTCATGCCTTCAAGCACGCTGTATTCGTCTTTTGCAAAGCTTATGCTAAGCGGCGCTTCGCTCACGGTCACTGTGCAGGAAGCGGTCTTTCCCTTTACATAAGTGGACGCGGTGATCTGCGCCGTGCCGCTCTTGAGCGCGGTGACGTTTCCGTTTTCGTCTACCTTCGCCACGGCAGCGTTCGAGCTCGTCCACGTGATCGCGGAGGCGGTGCCGGAGGGAATCGTCGCCGTAAGGACAAGACTCTCTCCCACGCTCAGCTGCGCGTTTTTCAGATTGAGACTCACGGAGCCCGGCGCCTTCACGGTCTTTACGGAGAGCGTCGCGCTCACGCCGTTTGCCGCGGTCGCGGTGATCGTCGCGCTGCCGGTCTTCGCGCCGTAGATCTTGCTGCCGTTTACGGAGACGTAGGATTTATTACTCGTGCTCAGCGTAATCGTCTCGCTGAGGGCGTTGCCCCTTCCGTCGTATGCGACGGGCTTTACGTCTACGGTCTCTTTATAGCCGATCTCGGTTCTGGGATTGGTAAACTCGATTTTGCATACCGCGGGCTTGACCGTAATGTCAAGGCGGGCAAAATAGGTCCGGTCGGTCGTTTTGTTGTAGACATAGAACGTCGCCGAAACCTTGCCCGAGCACAGGCCGGTAAGCTTGAAGGAGCCGCCGCCAAGAGAAGTCAGGCTGATCTCGCCGTCGCCTGTGATTTCGTCGCAATAGACGTTTCCGAACGCGTCACCCGAGAAGCTCGCGTCGATGCGAACGATCTCGTTTTCGCTGATCGTAATCTGCGAGATATTGAGCTGTATGTCGTCGGGTTCGCTCATGACGCTTACGCCGCAGGAAGCGCTCAGGCCGTTATAGCTCGTCGCGGTGATCACCGCGGTGCCGGCGGATATACCCGTTACGACGCCGTGAGCGTTTACTTTTGCAACGCTTTCGTCGCTGCTTGCCCAGGTCGCGGAGGAAGCGCTTCCGCTGTTTACCGTATACGTCAGTGCCGCGGTGCCGTTTACGCCCATGGTGACGCTGTCTTTCGTGAGAATAAAACTGTCCGGCGCGTTTACGACGGCCATGTCGAGCACGGCCTTTACGCCGTTCGCGCTTTCGGCCACAAGTTTAAAGCTTCCGAGAGACTTGGCGGAAACCGTGCTGCCGGAAACGGTCACGTTGGTGCTTTCGGAGGAGAAGCTCACCGCGTCGTCCGTCTTTTTGCCGCTTGCGTCCACGCAGTAAGCGCTCACGCTCAGCTTGTCGCCAAGGCCGATCTCCCGATCGAAATCGCCGAAAACGACGCTTGCGGTTGCTCCCGCGTTGGAAGCCCCATCTCCGTATACGCTCATCGTAAAGATGGGCGTATATTCGATGATTTCGGTGTATTCGTCCGTCTTTTCAGGTTCTGTATCCTGTGTTTCGTCCTGCGAGATCTCTTCTTCGGTATCGCCCTCGTCTTCGCCTTCCGTATCTTCCGTATCCTCGGGCGTCACCTGCTCGTCGGTTTCGTCGTCAGTCTGTTCGTCGTCGGACTCGTCTTCTTCTGCCGTACGGCCTTCTTCCGTTTTGTCCGTCGCTTCCTCTTCGTCTTCTTCGGATTCGGGCTTGTCCTCTTTATCCGTTTCGTCGGAAGGCGTTGTTTCTTCTACGGTTTCCTCTTCGATATGCTCTCCCTGTTCGTCCTCGGTCACCGCGTCTTCAGGTTCGTCGGCGGGAAGTTCGGTTTCGTCCGTTTCTTCACCGTCGGGGATAACGGTATCCTCTGCCGTATCGAGCAGCGTTACTTTAAGTTCGGGCAGGCAGACGTTTCTGTCCTTCTCGTAAAAATGCTGTTTTTCGGAGGAGAGATTTTCAAAATCTGTTTTGAATGCGTCGACAGCATCCGTATCAAGCGCAAAAGCTGCGGACGCGTTGACGTATGCGGTATACTCTCCGCTTTCGTCTGCATAGGCGATAAACAGCTTGTCGTTGCTCTTTCCGGCGTTGACGCGCTTGATCGCATACGCGACGCCCTTGCTGACGGTTGCAAAGGCCTCTTCGTCTTTATAATCGACATAGAGCTTCGCATCATCCACGAGCTCGACGTAGCCTTTCTCAAAGCTCGGGCTGTATTTCAGGCTCCTGGAATAGTCGATTTCACCTTCGGACGACTCGGTATCTTCGTCTTCGGTAAGCTCTTCCGATTCTTCGTCTTCTTCGCATTCGACGGTTTCTTCCGTCGTCTCTTCCTCTTCAGACGCTTCGTCTCCGTCAGACGTATCCTCATCCGCAGAAGCGTCTTCGGTCTCGTCTTCGTCGAGCGCTTCATCGGTAAGGACGGGCTCTTGCGCATCCTCTTCGGCAGTCTCATCTTCAGCCGCTTCTGTGTCCTCCGCGGTTTCGGATTCGTCTTCCGCCGTTTGGACGATCACGGTTTCTTCGCCTTCGTCTTCGTCTGCCGTTGCGCTTTCGCCGTCTGCGCCTTCGCTCGTTTCAGTCTGTTCGATGACGGTCATCAGTTCTTCTTCGCCGTCGGTTTCAGACACCGCGAAAACGCTCGTAAGCATCAGCGCTATCACAAGCAGTACGGAAATCAGTTTTTTACTCATATATTCTACCTCCAAATGGGCATATGCACACTTATACATTTATGATTATAGCATACCGCAAAGGCAAATTCAAGTTTTTCTCGCCTCTGTAATTAAATATAAAGGATTGCTACATACTTTTGTAATATTATATACACGCATTTTGAATAAAAGTGGATTAAAATGTTAAGCAGTTGAAAGGATGGTTTGACATGTACATTTCCAAAGCCGATTCGCTTCTTTGGTTTGAATTCTTTTCGCAGCTCAGCGAAAACGAACAGCCCCTCAGCGCAAAGCAGACGGAGATCGCTTACGCCGTACTGTCGCAAATCGAGCTCGCCACCGAGGCGCTTCACGACGCGGAGCGCAAAAAGATACCCGGTCTAAAAACACTGAAAGACAGAACATATTATATAGGAAATGAAGCAAATTTTCCAAAGGGCTGCATCTCCTGTCTTTTTGGCAGCGGGCTTACCGCTATTCGAAAGACCAACCGCTGCAACGCTGCCTGTCCCTTCTGCTATGATTACGGCATGCTGGACAGCATCGCGCCGATCGGCGAGGGCATGTGGGACATCGGCGGTACGCGCTTCCGTACGGAAGACATACCGATGCTGCTCGACATCTATTCAAAACCCAGCGGCGTCGCCTACGTCTATCTCGAACCGTTCATGGAGATCGAAAAGTACTATCCTGTCGTTGCCGAGTTCGCAAAGGCCGGCGTGTACCAGCATCTGTACACGAACGGGATCAGCGCAAACAAGGAAAAGCTTAAGGCACTCGGCGAAGCGGGTCTCAACGAAATACGCTTCAATCTCGGCGCGAGCCTCTGCGCGGACAAGGTACTCGAAAACATCTGCGCGGCGAAGGAGTACATTCCGATGGTGGGCGTCGAAACGCCTATGACGAACGAGTTTTACAAGATTTTCGACAGGAAGTATAAATCAGTACTGCAAACCGGGATCGACTTTATAAACTTCGCCGAGCTGCACTTAAACCCGAACAACCTTCAGAACTATTTCGGAGAAAACCTGTACATGTACCGCCACGGTTACGTCTCCCCCATCTCAAGCCGGCTTCTTACGCTGAAAACGATGCAAAAAGCTGCCCGGGATAATTGGGGCGTCGTGATCCACGATTGCTGCAACAGGACAAAATTCTTCAGGGATCTGCATCTCAAGGCAAAGGAGGGCGGCTGGTTCGGCCTGAGCGCCTATGGCTGCGAGTTCGACGAAATCCCGTTCGAAGCGTTTCTTCCCGTGCTGAGTGACGATAATTTCCGTTTTCTGAAGGAAGAGGAACTGCCCAAAGGCTACAGAATAGGAGAGTTGGTACTATGACGAATGCGCTTAAAATCTATCTCGACGACATTGAAAACCGTTTGAATCCCGAATTTGAAGATGAGATCCTCGAATTCTGGCGTCTGTGGGGCGAACATAAGAAAACCTCCTTCGATATGCCGAAGGGGCGCGTTCCAAAGCCTTCCGTGATCGAATGGCCCTGTGTCAACATAAACGACGCTATCAAGGACGACGAATTGATGGTGATCCGTGAGTTCGCGGGCGTAAGCAAGCGTCTGTCGCAATCCAACGCCTTCCCGCTCAGGGTCAGGGCCAATTACGGCGTGGCCAATGTCGCAAGCGCCTTCGGCTGCCCGCTGTTTGAAATGCCCCGCGAAACGGACACACTGCCAAATGCCGTAAAGCTGGGCGAGGACGCCTGCTGCGCGCTGATCGAAAAGCCCATCCCGGACACGTACGCCGGCAACTTCGAGGGCATCTTCCGAATGGGCAGGCTCTACAGGGAGATTTGCGCCGCTTATCCCAGAATCGGCAAATACGTGCACATCGAGCAGCCTGACCTTCAGGGTCCGATGGACAATCTGGAGCTTCTGTGGGGCAGCGATCTGTTTTACGCGCTGTACGACATGCCCGAAGAGATCCATGCGCTGCTGGACAAAATCACGCAGTTCATTTCTCAGCAGCTTGACGCCTGGCTTGAGCTCTTCCCCGGCAACGCAGGCACGGCCAGCTATTTCCGCCACAGGGAAAAGGGGTCTCTGGCGCTCAGAGACGACAGCGCAATGAACCTGTCACCCGCTTTTTTCGAGGAATTCATTGCGCAGTACGATCAAAGGCTTCTGAAAAAGTACGGCGGGATCGTGCATTTTTGCGGCAAGGGCGACCACTTTATACCGCTTCTTAGCAAGCTCGAAGGCCTAAATGGCATCAATATGTCTCAGCCGCATCTCAACGACATGCAGAAGGTCTTTGCCAACACCATCGACAAGGGCATCCACCTGAGCCTGTCCATCAACCATACGCCCGAAGGCAGCCACGATTTCGGTAATCTTTTGCTGCTGGGCAACGACTGACACCGCATAACTTCCGACCGGCGTTCCGCATCAAAAAACGCACCGCTTGCTGCATATTGCAGTCTGCGGTGCGTTTTGAATCTTTCCGCTTAGATAAGCTCCAGTACCACCATTTCGGCGGCGTCGCCGCGGCGGGGGCCCATCTTTACGATCCTGGTATAACCGCCGCCCTGGCCCTTTTCGGCCGCGCGGGCTTTGTATTTGGGCGCGAGCTCACGGAAAAGCTTTTCAACGACGGGATGCTTGATATCCTTCTTGCGCTGAAGATACTCGTCCTTCTCTTCGTCCTTGCCCTGGATGACCGGCATTCTGTACAGATAGGCCATGACCCTGCGGCGTGCGGCAAGGCGGGAAGGCTTATCGTTCACAACGGTCTTTTCGACGGTCTGACCCTTGTCGTTGTTGGTTTTCTTTACTACTTCCACAGTATTGTCACATTCGCGCATAGCAATGGTAATCATATGCTCGGCGATGGATCTGACTTCCTTTGCGCGGACCAAAGTGGTTTCGATTTTGCCGTACCAGATCAGGTTGGTCACCTGGTTGCGGAGCAAAGCTTTCCTTTGGTTCGTCGGACGTCCCAGCTTCCGGTTGGACATTCTCGGTTCCTCCTTGTTAGCCTTGGCAGCAAGGCTGAATTACTCTTCGGTGCTCTTGAGGTTAAGCCCCAGAGCCTGCAGTTTCTGCTCAACCTCTTCAAGCGATTTCTTGCCGAGGTTTCTGACTTTCATCATGTCTTCCTGATTCTTCTGAACCAGCTCGCCCACTGTATTGATGGAAGCGCGCTTTAAGCAGTTGAAGGCGCGGACGGAAAGGTCCAGTTCTTCAATCGTCATTTCAAGCACTTTGTCGCGGTTGTCCATCTCGGGCTCGGTGTAGTTCACGTTGACGACGTTCACCGTAAGATCGATGAACAGCTTCATGTTGTTCGTGATGATCTGCGCCGCGCTGGCCAAGGCTTCCTTGGGCAGGATGGTGCCGTTTGTCCAAACTTCGATCGTGAGCTTGTCAAAGTCGGTCACCTGACCTACACGGGTATCCTCGACAGAATAGCTGACCTTGCGGATGGGCGTAAAGATCGAATCCATGGGGATGACGCCTATGGGCATGGGCAGTTTCCTCTCCTGCGCAAGCTGCTTGTTGCGCTCGGCGGAAACGTATCCCCTGCCGTTTTCGATGGTGATCTGCATGGACAGATGCGCGCCTTCGGACAAGGAAGCTATATGAAGTTCAGGATTGACTATCTCAACTTCGTCATCGGTGCGGATGTCGCCTGCGGTGAGTTCGCATGGACCGTAGCAGTCTACCGTCATGGTCTTAACCTGATCGGTGTAGACCTTCGCACAGATGAGCTTAAGATTAAGTATGATTTCGGCAACGTCTTCCCTTACGCCGGGTACGGTGGAAAACTCGTGCTGAATGCCTTCGATCAGTACGCTGGTCACAGCTGCGCCGGGCAGACTGTTGAGCAGAACGCGTCTTAATGCGTTGCCGAGCGTTTGGCCGAAGCCTCTCTCAAGAGGATTGACGACGAATTTGCCGTAGCGATTGGGTTCACTTGCTTCCAACAACTCAATTTTCGGCTTCTCGATCTGATCTATCACTCTTATCCTCCTTTACGTCGATGCGATGAGCCTCAGGCCGCCTTCAGGCGTCCATAAGGCCGTTCATGTTGCGTTCTGTTAACGGGAGTAGAGCTCGACGATAAGATTCTCCTGGATTGTCAGATCTATATCTTCCCTTGCCGGGGCGGACACGACGGTCGCCTTCAGGTTTGCGCTGTCAAGCTCGAGCCACTTCGGTACGACCTTCGTGGTGCCTTCGCGCATCGTCTTGAAATGCTCGCTCTCGGCGCTCTTCTCGCGGATGGTGATGACATCATTGACGTCCACGATATAAGAGGGGATGTTTACCTTCTTGCCGTTTACGCGCACGTGACCGTGGCGCACGAGCTGCCTGGCCATGGCTCTGGAGGAACCGAAACCGGCCCTGTAAACCACGTTGTCGAGACGCTTTTCCAGCATGATGAGCAGGTTTTCACCGGTGATGCCCTTCTGGTTGGAAGCGATTTCAAAATAGCCGTGGAACTGCTTTTCGAGAACGCCGTAGGCTCTCTTGGCCTTCTGCTTCTCGCGCAGCTGCATGCCGTATTCACTCATTTTACGCTGACGTGCCTGGCCGTGCTCACCCGGAGGGGTCTGACGCTTGGAGAACGCACAGTTGGCACCGTAGCACTTGTCACCCTTAAGGAAAAGCTTGCAGCCTTCGCGACGGCAAAGACGGCAAACGGAACCTGTATATCTTGCCATTAGTCGTTCCTCCTGTTACACTCTTCTGCGTTTGGGCGGGCGGCATCCGTTGTGGGGGATGGGCGTCACGTCCTTGATCATGGTAACCTCGAGACCTGCGGTCTGCAGTGAGCGGATAGCCGCTTCACGGCCGGCGCCGGGGCCCTTCACGTACACTTCTACGGTCTTCAGGCCAAACTCCTGCGCGTTCTTGGCAGCGGTTTCGGCTGCGGACTGCGCGGCGAAGGGAGTGGACTTCTTACTGCCGCGGAAACCGAGTCCGCCTGCAGAGGCCCAAGCCAGAGCGTTGCCGTTTAAGTCGGTGATGGTTACGATCGTGTTGTTAAAAGAAGAACGGATATGCGCTGCGCCTTTTTCTACGAGCTTCTTCTCGCGGCGCTTGCGCGAAACCTTTTTCAAAGCCTTAGCCATAAATTACTTCCTCCTGATTTATCGGTAGCCTAAGGATTACTTAGCCTTCTTCTTGCCGGCGACCTGCCTCTTGGGACCTTTGCGGGTGCGGGCATTCTGCTTGGTGTTCTGACCGCGCACGGGCAGACCCTTGCGATGTCTCAGTCCACGGTAGCAGCCGATTTCCATCAGGCGCTTGATGTTCATGGAAACTTCACGGCGCAGATCGCCCTCAACCTTTACGTTGTGGTCGATGTAGTCGCGCAGCTTACCAATTTCCTGTTCTGTAAGATCCTTGACTCTGGTGTCAGGATTTACACCGGTAGCTTCGATGATGTCGTCGGCGATATTGCGGCCGATGCCGTAAATATACGTCAGCGCGATCTCGATTCTCTTCTCACGGGGCAGATCGATACCTGCGATACGTGCCATCTGTGTAAAGCACCTCCAAATTATTCGTGCCGGTGTACCGGCTGGGTCTGCAGGGGATGACAAAACGTTTGGCGTCATTTTGCTTCCCGAACAGTATATAGAAAGGCATACGAAAACCGTTCGCACGGCCAGCCGCATCGCTGCCATTTCTTTGCATATAAAACCAATTAAGCATTATATTCCTAACGCCTGTTAAAGTCAAGTATTTAACTCAAATTTATTATTACAAAGATTTATTATTCGACGAGGCCGCTTGATTCGACCGTTCCCCCGCCGATGAGCATATTGTCCTTATACAGTGCGACGCTCTGGCCGGGCGCAGGTGCCCGGAGAGGCGTTTGCGTCGTCACGTGCAATAGACATCCGTCGAATCGTGCAAAGCACCTCGGCGTTTCCCAGCGCGTATGCCTCACGCGGATCGACGCCTCGAAGGTCTCCATGGGATAACCGTCTTCGAGCCAGCTCAGGTTTCCGACGCACACCGTGTCGGTGAACAGTTCTTCCCAGAGGCAAAGCTCGATCCGGTTGTCCTTGGCGTCTATGCGCATGATGTACGCCCTTCTTTCTCCCATATCCGTTTTCCAGCGCTGCCCTACCGTATACCGGTGAATGCCCTCGTGCACGTCTACGACGTTTCCTTTATAGAATACTTCGCCGCGTCCCGGCGCGTCTGGGCAATGTGCTTCGATGTATTCTGCATAGTTCATGTCCCTTATTAATCAGTTCTCACGGCTTT
>JAEEGL013065302.1_pt1 | contig 28882 bp, 48 predicted proteins | sample 9134231 | NCBI WGS metagenome assembly JAEEGL01 (sample SAMN16246548, study PRJNA631951) | gut metagenome | biome: gut microbiome; feature: rumen; material: fiber-attached | host: Bos | place: Iran: Karaj | collected 2018-10 | reverse complement strand
CCCCCCCCCTTATTTGATCAACGTAATGAGATCCTCGAAATGTGTGCTTTAAAACTGCAGCCGTATCCTGATTTGCAAAGTACAACAGCGCCCGGCGATCCAACAGGCGTTTTTCCGCGAAAAAGCCATCGCTCCGAAGCCGGTATTCTTTTGGTTGACTTTAACCCAACGTTGTGTTATTATTTTTTATAAATCAAGGAGGTTTTTATATGAAGAGATTTTTGGCATTATTCATGGTTTTTGCTCTGCTTGCAGCTTTTGCGGCATGCGGCGGCAATAACGACGCCGCGGACAGCAATAAGTCCAAAGGCAAAGACGACGTTTCGCAATCGTCCGATAAGCCCGACGAGAACAGCAATGAGCCTTCCGAGAGCGAATCGGAAACCGAGTCCGATAACGTTGAACCCGGAGATACCGCACTGGAAGAAAAAATCCAGGAATTCATCGATTCCCAGAAAACTGAATTTGACCTGATCAAAGAATCTCTGGCGGATTCGATGACCATCGATTGCTACAGAGAGGGTAAATCCGTAGTAATGGAATACAAATACATCCACGATGTTCTCGTTTCTGCGGAAAGCCTTGAGAATTCGATTGAGGCGTCAGCCGGCAACACCTATAAGCAGATGTTCGAATCCCTCAGGGACTACACCGGCGACGATTCTGTATCTATTGTACTCAGATACATAAAAACCGACGGAACGGTGATCCTGAATAAAGTTTTCGATAAGGATTACGTTCCCACAAGCAATACAGACACCCTTTCGCCGGACAGTTTTGCTTCTTTGGAAGATTTTGTTATGTCCGAGTATTTCCAAACGCTTATGGCAGCGCAATCCAGCGACGAGATTAAAGTGTCCGTATCTGCAAAAGACAGCCATACTGTTGTAATCACTTATATGTACATGGCAGATCTTTCCGATCCGGTCAAGAGCGTTCTGGCGCAATCGTGGTCAACGTCCATGGAGCAGACCGCCCCCTCAAGCATGGCAAGCATGAAATCCATGATCGAAGGGCTTATCGGAATAGATAACGTCGTTATCGAAAACCGTTTGTTGGATAATCAGGGCGAATTGATCTCTGAATACATTTACGAATAATCACGCTCCGTAATAATCATAAGCGTACCGGCCTGGTTTCAGCCCGGTACGCTTTTTCTGTTTGAAGAATTGCTTCAGGCATGATCACGGAACACTTTTTTGAATACGGCATAGAATGTCCCTGAGAAGCAATTCTCAAATCTATTCCGGGAGGAACAATCATGTATGAAGAATCTGCCGGAATGACGCCCGTTCGTTCCGGTTCTTATTTTGACGGCATACCGGCCCTGCCGAAGGACGCCGCCGTTACCATGGCATATGTGCCGTACCAACTGAATACCGCCCGTTACAGCGACGACGAGGCGCTTTGCAGCGGCACGTTATACACCGATTTGAACAAACCCTTTTTAAGGGGCGCTGTTAAATGAGCAAACGTGAAAAACTCCTGCGCAGCCTTTCCGCCGTACAGTTTGCGCTCTGGGAGCTGCATTTATACCTGAACACGCACCCTGCGGATATGGAAGCCATCTCTCTGCACGAGCAATACGAACGCAAGCTTTCAAAACTCCGCAATGAATATGAGGAAGCCTACGGCCCGCTGACTCCTACGGTCGGCGAGGGCGTAGAATGGTTAAAAAATCCCTGGCCCTGGGATATTGAAGGAGCTGACTGAGCCAAATGTGGTCATATGAGAAAAAGCTACAGTATCCGGTAAAAATCACCCGCCCGAATCCCAAACTTGCACAGATCATCATAAGCCAATACGGCGGTCCCGATGGCGAACTCGGCGCTTCCCTTCGCTATCTTTCTCAGCGGTTCTCCATGCCGTACGCGGAGCTGAAAGGCCTGCTGACCGATATCGGCACCGAGGAATCAGTACATGGAGGTTATAAATGAAAATAGGCCGAAATACGGCCAGAAAAACGCTATTTTTCTGATACGTACCTCGGCAGCTTCGGATATATAGTTAATTCAAAATCGTCCGGAGAATTATGCCAGCGGCCATTCTTTTCCTTAACGTAAACAGCTTTTTCAATAACCTCTTTCAGCAGATCGTTTTTAGCTTGCGCCGTCGGCAGCGCGTTATAGACATCAAGCAGGCGCTCGACCTTTGGAATGATCGTCTTATGACCTTCTTCGCGCTCACGCTCAATATCGAGCTCTTTCAAAAGGGTTACTCTTTCAGCGTTAGATTGTTCTATCCTATCAGCTATTACACGTGAACGCTCAAGGAACTCATCAATCGTGTATACGCCCTGTTCAAGATATGTATATACGTTATCCCTTTGTTTCGCCAAATCTACCAACTGTTTATCAATCTTCTTTATCGCCGTTTGCTTGACCTCAACCATAGAGACAGAGGAAGGTCTCGGAGGATTCTCATCCCATTTCAAACGGTATTCCCCGAGCCAATCAGCAAGACCATCAAGAAGACGATTCTCAACCAGATAGAGATCAACAGAGATATTATTGCATGAAGTATAAGGGCAGATTAAGGAATCCTCAGCGCGGCGAGAGTTATACGGACGCCGGACCATACGACGGCCACACTTACCGCATATGATAAGACCGGCCAAAGGATTCTTGACAGTGTTCTTTTCACCTATCGGACGCGGAGGATTATTCTTAAGATAATCTTGGGCCAAGTACCATACTTCTTCATCAATAATCGCAGGATGCAGGCCCTCCGATATAATACAGCCATCGCCGCTATTTCGGGGCCTTTTAACGACGGTTTGGCCTTCGACCATTTTCTTTACCGCCGGACGATTATTCCACCGGACCTTACCCATATAAACCGGATTGCCGAGAATACCGCGAATGGTAGCAGGCGTCCAGTCGCCGCCATTCTTCGTAGGTACCTTTAGTTCGTTCAATCTACGAACAATCAAAGACACGCCCAGACGCTTTTCGGTACCGTCCTCCTGCAACTCGCCGGAAGTGTATAAGGAATAAATCAATTTTATTACTTCGGCTTCCTCGGGTATTGGTTCAAGCGTCCAACCCTTTTCTCCGGATAGTTTCACTCGGCGATAACCATAAGGCGACTTATTCCCTACATATTTCCCTTCTTTGACAGATGCGATCCGGCCACGCTGGAGCCGACGGTTGATAGTCTTATATTCCCGGCGGGACATGAACAGACCAAACTCAAAGTATTCTTCATCAAACTCATCGTTCGGGTGGTAAACCTTTGTTGGTGTAATAATCTCCGTATCGGAGAACTTAAAGGTCTGAGCGACAATACCCTGATCTACTGTATCACCTCTTGCGAGACGGTCAATATCCATTACAAGGACACCATCCCACATTCCTTTCTCAACATCAGAAAGAAGCTGCTGCATCTGCGGACGCGCAGCCAGAGTCTCGCCAGAAACAACCTCTCGGTAAATCTTCGTGATGTTATAGTTATTACGCCGAGCGAAATCCAAAAGCGTCTTCTCATGGCGAGCGAGCGTTTCCCCCTCACCATGCGATTCCGCTTCAATGTCAACACGACTCTTGCGAAGATATATACAGTTTGACATAGTATTACCTCCAAGCAAAACGCTCTCCCGGAGGAGAGCACAACAAAGGCAGCGCCGGGCTTACTGGCCGATGGCAAAAGGAATTATCCGGCAGCGCTTGACCCTTCTTTTGACGAAACGTCAAAAGAGACCTGCATATCCGCCTGCATCAGTTTGTCCAACAGCGCAGCAACATCATTCTTTAACTCAGATTGCATTGCCATTAGATCAGAAAGAGCGACAGGATCAGTAATTGAACCTTTAGAGATAGCGATACTTCTGCTTATCTGCGCACGGAGAGAGGCCATTTTATTAAAAAGATCGTTGTATACTTCAAGGCGCTCGGTTCTGCCTGTTTGAACATCTCTACCGATCAAACGGTAAAAAGCATCAAAGCACCGCTCAGTCTGCTTTTGCACATCCTCATCAGCAGCCTCATAATGTTTCTTGAAATTCTGTATATCATTAAGAAAAACAACATCAACATTATTGCGCTTATCAGACTTACCCATTAAGTAATCCGTTGATACACCGAAGTAATTTGCAAGGAAGCAGAGCGTTTCAATATCAGGCTCTTTGCCTTCCGTTTCATAACCGGAAACGGTTGACCTTTTCTTGTTAATTAACTTACCGATATCTTCCTGCGAGAGACCACGCTCTTTCCTTAGAGATATTAGGCGATTTGCAAATACTGACATAATACGCACCTCCATATTTATTATACATCAAAAGTCCCAGAATGGAACCTGTTGCCCCTAAAATCGGCAAAACAAAAATATTTTTCCGATATTGGTTGACAATGCCCCAAAAAGGGACTATAATATAACAGCAATCTCCCGAAAAGGGACACAGAACAGTATCATACACAGATGATAGAAAGGAGCAGGACATGCGAGTAAAACTTCAAAAGCTTCGTCAGGCGAATGGTTATACGCAACAGACTTTCAGCGATGCCATAGGCACCAGCAGAAACCATTATTCGCAGATCGAGACCGGCGACAAAAATCCTTCGCTCAAACTGGCGTTGCGAATCAAGAAAGCTCTTTGCTACGATTACGATGACATATTCGATAATATCAAGCCGGGCCGTCTCTAATTTTTTTACGTATAAATGCCCCATAAAGCGGCGCATTATTGCAACAAAATTTACTGTTGACGCATTACAGGGCTTTTCTTCTGAATGCACTTATCATTATATATAGAAAGGAGCTGAAAATAAATGTCAAGGCATGCAACGAAAGCCATAGGTAACAGGTATTACGAAGCACGAATAAAGGCTGCAGAGTACAACAACAAACTATTGACACGTGCCAGTGCGGTGGAATATCTCCCCGGAGTTACAGAAGACTGCCTAAAGAAGTATGAACTGGACATTATTCGTCCACCGAACACGGTTGTTGAACTTATGGCAGAGGTATATAACGAGCCAGAACTCAGGAAATGGTATTGTGTCAATGAGTGTCCACTGGGGAAAGATTGCAGAGAAATACCACAAATGCCCGCAGAGCGTGCATTGATTCGATTACAGAACTCTGTTTTTGGGATGGAGCAGCTTACCCGGCAATTATCATTGCTTATGGAGGATGGGACTCTTGACTCCGACGAATTGGCGGCCATTTCTTCACTAAGAGACAAACTACTTGAATTTCGCCGGAGAGCGGACGAAAACCTCGCAGTCCTTGAAAGGGCCGAGAAACTTGGAACATTCAAATAAGGAGGTGAATGGCATGGCTGAAAGCAACATTTTACGCGAAAAAAAGATCGGCAATACAAGAATCAGAATTGCCGGTGATTACTGCAAAAAAACGGAGATAGAGGTGGAAGAAATACTTCGCCGAGTCGCCCAGCAGGCACAGCGTAATATGACAGCGACAGCCAGAGCCAGCTAACAATGTGCAGTATTGAAAAGATCAGACGGGTTCCTACGCTGATTATGGTAGCGATCGTACTATTCGCATTCATCATAGCAGCAGCCCGCGAGCTATCATCAGCAGAAGAAGTCCTCACGGTATATACCCCGCAGGAGACCGAAGAAGATACTGTGGAATCCGGCCAATACGCCGAACAGCCGGTTATACTCTCTCCGATACGCAGTCTTGATTTCGGTGCAGACGATACAGAAATACTTCTGCGAATCGCAATGGCTGAGGCAGAGGGAGAATGCACAGAGGGAAAAGCGCTGGTAATGTTGGTCGTACTGAATCGAGTGTGGAGCAATGATTTCCCGGACAGTATTGAGGACGTTGTCTTTCAGAAAACCGGAGGAACTTATCAGTTTTCACCGGTAGCCCCCGGAGGACGTTACTGGACCAAAAATCCAAATGAGGATTGCTATAAAGCGCTTTATATGGTCCTTGACGGATGGAACGAGAGCAGCGGTGCTCTTTATTTTGAAGGCTGTAATGGTGATAGCTGGCACAGCAGAAACCTTGAATACCTGTTCACAGTTGGTGGACACAGATTTTACAAATAGGAGGAATGAACATGAAACACAGAAGCGCAGAAGCGGTGATGAGGTATTACTTCGCGTGGACAATCACCTGCTTGGTAGAAGCGGTATTGGCTGCAATCCCGACTGCGATTCTTGCGGCAATCCTTATTCCAATGGCAACCAAAATGCGCGGATATTCGGCATTCGGCGGAGAGTATTTGTTGCTTGGATTTGTCTTTCTGATAGCTTTCAATATCACCCACCGGCTGGTATGCAATAAAATTTTCGGGAAGGAGGGAAAATGTGAACATAAGGGATCTTGCGGAAAAGTATCTCGGCAGGAAGATTTCTCCGATAGAGTGGGATGCCGCGAAAGAAGCAGCGCAGCAAAAACTCGATAGAATACTCAGCCGAGAAGGCGATTCCGATGGCCAGCGGTTAAGACCGCAATACTTAGCGCAGCTTATCGCAGAAGCGGTAATGGCGTCAAGGTTTAGCAGTATCACCTATGAGGTGATGGAGTTTATGGCAGCATTAGGGGCAAAAGAAAAGCCCGTGAACAAAGTCACGAGCAATTCTGTGTGGGATGCCTCTATTGTAACAGAAAATATCTGAAAATGCAATAGGAGGAACAAAAAAAATGGAAAACAATAATGCGTTAATGATTACGCAGCAGTACCCTGTTGAGAAATACAACCTTCTCGTACCGATGCAGACCGTGGCAGATATTGCCGAAATTCATAAGCCGGTTATGAATGCCGTGCAGATTTCTACTGACCTTAACGACGGAGAAATCTACGAGCAGGAAAAGGCCAAAGCGGCTTGGAAAGATCGCCCGGCGACTCCTGCGAAGTACGCACTTACGAAGAAGGGGCTCAACAAACTCATGCGAGCTGCAGGTATCAAAATCCTTGGGACACGGCCCATCATCCCTACCACCTGCCAAAAGTGCGCTGAGATGAACCGAAGCATCGGCAGGCCAGTGAATTGCGGCGCTTGCGGAAACAAGGATGTGAAGTATGAGGCTCGTATCAGTGTTCCCCAGCTTACCGGCGAGAACATCGAATTTGTAGCCCATAAGGAGATCATCGTACAGGACGTTACCGACGGCATGACCGAAGCGCAGAAAAAAGAATTCCTGAAATTCCGCAGCGAAATGTGTGAGACAAAAGCGATAAATCGCGCTCTCCGGGCCGCTATGCATATCAAAAGCTCTTACACAATCGAAGAATTGAAGAAACCTTTTGTTGTCGCTTACCTCGTTCCGAACCTCGATAATGAAGCGGTCAAAGAGGAGGCGGTTCGCCATTTCTTTACATCTGCTCAGGAGCTTTACGGCGGGCACAGTGCAGACCAGCGCCGAGCCGTCTTCGTTGAAGATGATACTGATGAGGGAATGGAGTATGAAGCTCCGGAATCTCCTATCGCGCATCCGAATTCACAGGCATATCGCGAAGTCCCGACGGAACACCCCCGCGCATCGCAGCAGAGGGCACAGGAAGCCGCAGAGGCACAACCGGATTACGATCCGACGCTCTGCACCGAATGCGGAGCAAAATGCAGTAATGGCGTAGTGAAGTACAGCAACGAGCAGTACGGAAGAACGCTGTGCATGGCATGTCAGAGAAAGATGGGAGGTAATCAGGGATGAAGATTCTGCATACTGGCGACTGGCATATCGGCAACTTCCCCGGACCGGAGAAGAACGGCCAGAACCTCAGATTTCATGATATCGTGAACTGCCTCGACGCTCTGGACGAAGCAGCCCGGCAGCTCAGGCCGGACCTCATTGTTGTGGCCGGAGATATCTTCCATCAGGCTCGCGTATGGAGCGACAGAGGCCTCAAGGAGAACCAAACGGCTGTTCGTATCCTGCGCCAGCTTGAAATGACCGCCCCGGTTATCGTGATGCGCGGAACCCCGAACCATGACAGCGAGGAGCAGTTCAAAGCGCTGGATAGCACGTTTTATGGAGATGATAGCGTTTCCATTATTACAGAACCGTCTATTATTACCTACCACACATATCACCATGAATGCGTCCAGATCGCTTGTGTTCCCGGTTTTGACAGAGGATATTACCGGGCGCAGCACCCCGGCCTCAGTAAAGAGGAGGAGAATGAGGTATTTACCAAGGCTGTGGCCGACATGATTGTCGGTCTCAAAGCTCAGGCTGAGCCGGGCATCCCTTCGGTTCTTGTTTCTCACTTCACCATCACGGGCTGCAACATGGAGAGCGGGCAGACTGCTTTTTTCTCTCAGTTTGAACCCGTGGTTTACCCGGACACGCTGGCAGCAGCGGATTATGACCTCGTGTGTTTCGGCCACATCCACCGCCCGCAGCAGCTTGAAGGATGCAAGAATACGTTCTACTGCGGAGCCGTATCGGCGCTTAATTTCAATGACGAAGGCCAGCCGCGTGGATTCTATATTCACGACATCAACGGAGGCGAATGCAAAAGCACGTTCTACAATCTCCCTACGCGAGAGTATAAGACATGGCGTCTGTTCGACGATGATATAGCCGCAATCAATGAGATGGGGACAGACTACCTTTCTGGCCTTTTTGACCTCAGCGGATCTGATTCGATAGAGGGCAAAATTGTCCGCGTCCTTTATGATTGTACGGACGAACATAACAAAGCGTTTAATCACGCGATCCTCGAAAACTGGCTATACGAGACCGGGAAAGCCTTTTGGGTGCAGGAAATCACCCCGCAAAAAATCAGCATCACGGTGGACCGCAAGAGCATGGAAGCGGACAACACCCCGGAGGATAATTTGCGGGAGTACCTTCTGGATAAGGGCCGCACCCCGGAGGATGTGGTGGAGATTCTGAACCTCGCTCGCCCCATCATCAGCGAAGCAACAGAAAAAGCGACCACGGAGCGCCATACAGGGACATTCGTACCGGTGGAAATCGAGGTTAAAAACTACCGGAACTACAGGGACGAATCATTCTCCTTCGATGATATCCGATTCTGTACCATTAACGGCAGCAACGGCGTTGGTAAGAGCAGTCTGTTTATGGACGCCATGGCTGATGCGCTTTTCGAGGAAACCCGTGAGGGAGAATTGACCGGCTGGATCTGTAACGACCCGGAAGCTCGCAGCGGCTCCATCAAATTTACTTTCCGGCTTGGAGATCGGCTCTACCGTGTCACCCGCACCAGACAGAAAAGCGGCAAGGCCACGCTGAATATCGCGGAGCTGGTGGAAGGCGAATGGCAGGACCGCAGCAAGGAAAAATTCAGAGACACGCAGGATGAAATCATCAATATCATCGGTATGGACAGCCTTACCCTGAAAGCGTGTGCTCTCATCATGCAGGATCAGTACGGATTGTTCCTACAGGCGGATAAAGAGGCCCGCATGAATATCCTCGGCAGCATACTCGGGCTCGGGATTTACGGGGACATGGAGGATATGGCAGCGACGAAAGCCACGGACACGAACCGTGAAATACGTCTCCTTGCCGAAAGAGCGGAAGCCATTACCTCCGGCCTACCGGACCGGGATGTATTGGCGGAAGAAATCACAGCAGCGGAAGCCGAAAAAAAAGAGGCGGAAGACTACGTTGAAAGTAAATCCGCGGAGGTCAGCGATCTCAAAGTGGCTCTCAATACGCAGCTCGAAGCCGCAGCACGGGTAATCAAACTCAACTCAAAGCTCACTACGCTTGCCGCTCAAAAGGTAGGAAAAGAAGCGCTGAAGACTCAACAGAGTATGATTATCCTATCCGCGACCGCCATTCTTTCCGAAGAAGCAGCTATTACAGAAGGTGTCGCTCACTATGCTGCCCTGCTCGAAAAGGAAAAGACACTGATTGCAGGCAAGGCTACTTATGACAATCTCACAGCAAGAAAAGTACAGGTAAAGGCGGCGCTGGCGCAGGCCGAAAATACTGCTTGGGAGCTCAAAAGGAAGAAAACGACCATTGAAACCACGCAGATTAAGCCGCTTATGCTTGCACTTGACCGGGCGGATGAGCTGACAGAAAAACACGCGCAGTATGAGGCGGCGCAGGCAAAGCTCGCGGAGCTTGAAGCCGGGATGCCGGAATACACAACACTCCGGGATGCCGTGCAGGCAGCAAAAGCAGAGGCCGAACGCCTCGCGGCGATCCTCGACAGAAAAAAGGCGGATGCAGCACACTTGCAGAGCAAAGTGGCGCTGCTGGCGGATAGTGGATGCCCGACCCCGGAAAACGCACATTGCAAATTCCTTGCGGATGCGCTGGCGGCGCAGGCGGCATACCCGGATGCGCTCGCAGCCATAGAAAAGGCAGAGGAGGCCCATCGTGTGGCGCAGGATGCCGTCAGAGAGGCAGAAAAGGCATTCAGCGATAAAGAACACCTCCCGGAAGAAATTACCGTTCAGAGGGCAAAAATCAGCGCCCTCGTGGCAGCGGAGAGAGATTTCCAGCAGCTTGACGCCACCCGGCAGACGCTTACCACCCTCACAGAGCGGGCCGCAGAAATGGAGACCCGAATCAAAGATGCGAAGGCAGCGAGGGATAACGCAGAGGCGGAATTGTCCGATATCGAGATTCGGCTCACGGCTATGGCGACAGAGTTGGCAGATTATGAAAAGCTCCAACAGGAAATCGCTGTTGCAAGAGCTTGGACGATAAAGGAAAAAGAACTCCCTGCCGCCCGTGAAAAGAAAGCCGCAGCAGAAGCCCGTATCGCAGAACTTACCGCTGAGATCGAAGCCATAGAAGCGGAAGTCAATGAGATTCACACGGAGCTGACCGTTGAGAAGGCAAAGACTTTCGGTGCTGATGAACTTCGCCAGCAGGTAGAGGCGGCAGAGGAAACTATCAGAGTTGCTCAAAACGCAGCGCAGGCAGCAGCCATGAAACTCGGTGGTCTTAAAAAACAGCTCGAAGTAGCAGAAAGTAAACTCCGGCAGGCCGCAGATATTCAGCATCAGGTCAATGTGCTCGGGATTAAAGCTGCAGCATACGAGGAGCTTAAAAGGGCCTTTTCTCAGGACGGCATTCCGCACAATGTTATCCGCAGCATTATCCCTGTATTCGAAGCAACGGCTACCAACATCCTCGGCCAGATGTCTCAGGGGCACATGAGCGTCGAGTTTGTAACTGAAAAGGTACTAAAGAGTAATAGCAAGAAAGAGGTTACAACACTCGATATCATCATCAACGATAGCGACACCGGACGGCTTGCGTATATGAGCCGGAGCGGCGGCGAGCGCGTAAAGGCAGCACTCAGCGTTATTCTTGCTCTTGCCGAGATTAAGAGCAGCAAGGCGGGTGTTCAGCTTGGATTCCTGTTTATTGATGAACCGCCATTCCTTGACGCACCGGGCGTACAGGCCTACTGTGATGCGCTTGAAGCCATACAGAGAAGATACTCAGATCTCAAAGTGATGGCAATTACCCATGACCCCGCTATGAAAAGCCGCTTCCCGCAGAGCGTGGATGTTATTAAAACGGCAGAAGGAAGCAAAGTCATTTACGAATAATCTAAATCACCCCGGGGAGCATACCCTCCCCGGGCGTATCTGAGACAGGAGGCCCGGCAGTGGAAAGTTTCGTATTCTATACACATTATGCAACAAAAATGAAAAAACTCCCGCCGGAACAAGCCGCGAAACTGCTGTTTGCGATCTGCGACTACGTGGAAAACGGAACAGAGCCGGAATTGGATGATACTGCTGCCGATATGTGTTTTTCCTTTATACGGACACAATTGGACAAAGATATTACAAAATATACGGCTACCTGTAGAAAACGCGCTGATGCAGGTCGCAAAGGCGCAGCGGTAACAAACGGCAAAAGGCGGCAAGAGTCGGCAAATGCCGAAATTGCCGGTAGTGAAATCAATATAGCGCCAGCAAAAGAAATACAACAACCTTTGCGCATTGAAGAAAGCGAATCGGCATTACCTCCGTCTTCATCTCCCCCGACAAAGGGTAAGCGAAAACCGAAAGAAGGACCGGTCAAGATCAAGTACGGCGAGTATGTTCAAATGACAGAAGATGAGCATAAAAAACTCATCGACAAATACGGACCTGAAATGACTTCACGTTGTATTGAGGTTTTGGACAATTACAAAGGCTCAAAAGGAACGACTTATAAAAACGATTATCGCGCAATCCTTAGCTGGGTAGTTGATAAAGTCAACGATGAACTATCAAAGAAAGGAAATACAGTTTATGTCGGAAGCGACCAAATTAGGGGACATAATCGGGACGTCAGTTTCACCCCATCCACAGGATTCCGAAGCGCAGAACCAGACGGGGACCAATAAGAAGGTGATTTATGTAACACCATCGGAAGCGCGTGCTGCGGGCATTCCGTTTAACCATCAACCGCCGGATAATGCCATTTGTCAATACTGCGGTAAAATAGTAGAACCAAAGGGTATTCTGTTCGGTGCTCGCGTAATGCTCTGGCAACCGTTCCAGCCCAGATGCGACTGTGAGGAAGCACAGAAGTATTGGGACGAAATTGATCTCAAAGCAAAAGAAGCTGAACGCAAAGAAAAAGAAGCCGAAAGACAACGCAGACTGCGAGAACGTGTTGAAAGGCTACTCGGAGAAAGCGGTATCAAAAAACGGTTCCAGCAAAGAACATTTGAGAATTTTCGTTGTGACACGAAAGGACGTGCCGCCAGTTATAGAATCGCCAAGGCATACGCGGACAGCTGGGATCTACACTATGCAAACGGCGACGGCCTTTATATCGAAGGAACGAACGGAACCGGCAAAACACACCTCGCTGCAGCCATTGCCCTGCAACTTATAAGTCAAGGGGTCCCGGTCATTTGCAAAACAAGCAGTGACCTGCTCATGGACATAAAGCGATCATTTGACTGTGATGAGCTATCAGAGGCACAGGTGCTTGACATATACAAACGTGTGGACTTGCTGATTGTGGATGATCTCGGCAAAGAGCAGTGTAGTGATTGGAGCATGAGCACCCTCTATTCCATATTCAATGACCGATATGAGGACATGAAGCCGACGATCATCACAACAAATTACAGTGCCGATGATCTTATCCGGGCGCTTACTCCAAAGGGCTATGACGATAGCAAAATTGTTGCCATAATAAGCCGCCTCCGGGAGACCAGCACAGTAATGACGATGGCATGGCAGGATATTCGAGGAGGATGAACATGAAAGAATTACCACAGACCTATATTGACACGCTGGAAAAGCTCGATTGGAGCGTCAGCAGCTACACAGACGACGGCAGAGTGGAAATCGAAAAGTATTCCCCCGCCGGGGAGGATTTTGGTATATGTGTCGAAGTGAACGACTTTCCCCGCAGCGTGAGAGAATATGCTGATGGCTTTGACGTAGATGAACACGTCGCCCTTTGGATTGACGGGCGCGGAAAGCGCGGGGTGCCTGAGACAGCCCGCGAGCTGGTGGAGGACGCTGAGGCCATCCAGCACATGCTCCTTGATCTGGCAGATGCCCTTGAAGGCAAGAAACCGGCCATTAAAGACGAAGAAGCGATATACCGCGAGGAGCTATTCAGACTGATGCAAGAGTACCCGGAGCTGCCGGTCATTCCGATGGTAGACAGTGATATCGTGGCGGATGACTATTGCTCATGGTGGGTCGGCCATTGGGGCTACGCGACAATCACAGAGTACATCATTGGCGACGAACGCATTTTCTTCAAGGACGCCGATGAGGACGAAGTGCTGGACGGCATCGAGGAGTACCGAAGCGTATGGGAGGACTGGCCAGAAGAAAAGATCACAGAGACCTTCAACAATCTTCCGTGGATCAAGTGCATTGCGGTTTACATCACGACTTGAAAGAAGGTCCGACTATGTACGATGATGATCTCAAAATCAGTTATACACTTGAATACTGTCCATTCTGTGGTGAGACGAAAAATTTGGCAGTTCAGCTCGCGAGACCGAAATTTATGCTGAAAGCATATCAAAACAGATATGTTTTTGCTGGCTGCAGATCATGTGGTGCTACGACACAACTGTTTGCAGCGAATAACAAAACAGGAAGTCCAACCTTAAACGCCGCAAATTTGCGCCGGGCGATTGAAGAAGCCGCAAAAGCATGGAACAGGAGGACAAATACAGAACCTGTCACTCTTTTCAATAACGGGGGAAGGAGGTGAAAAAAGTGGACAGATGGACAATGGAAGAACTTGAAAGTACAGACGATATTACTTTTGCCATAAGCATTCTGAACCAGCGACGCAGCGGTCTCAATCCCTATTCCCCTCTTTCGATGAAACTTCAACACTCGGTTACTACGCTCGAACGTATCAAAGAAGAAACCGACAGATATATTGCTCGAATCAGCAGCCAAGAATCAATGAACGATCAAAAACCTGAAACGGAGGACCAAATATGAATTCAAATGCAACCGATATCAAAAGAGAAAAATTCGTGCTTCCAAGTATGAGGAAAGTACCCCTGACGCGCTGCATATCCACCTATGGAAAAAAGCCACAGGTGGATATGGCAATTGAGGAAATGAGCGAATTGATAAAAGCGTTGCTTAAAGAGCGCCGAGCTCAGAACGCAGAAAATCAGGTAGATATTGATGTTGCCACATTGAACATTGCCGAAGAAATGGCGGACGTACTCATCATGGTTGCCCAGCTTACGATGATATTTGACAATTGGGTCGACGTTCAGGCAATGATTACAGTAAAGCAGAGCCGTCAGGAAGAACGACTGGACGTTAACGATAAAACAATCACATCCGACACCACACCTCGCCATAGAAGTATTATTCCGCCGTTTATGGAATAATTGCGGCACCATTGAGAGGAGCACAACAAAATGAGGATGGATAGAAATGCGGAAGGATATGCAGATCCAACACCCGGAGAAGCATACAAGAATATTCGACGCGCAGAACAGGCAGCGGAAAGCGAATGCCTCTCGAAGATCAACAGCCTCATTCATGTATTAAAGGCTACGGCTGCATTGGCTGGTTTTGATATAATCGGAAGAATCAGCCTTAGAGACCGAAAAACAGGAAAGGAATACAAATAATGGATAAGACAAAGATCGAATGGGCGCAGAGCACATGGAACCCGGTTACGGGATGTTACCATGAGTGCCCTTACTGTTACGCCCGGACAATGGTGCATAGATTCGGGCCGCCGGATAAGACCGAGGATAGAATCTTGGAGCTTTTCACGCCTCCTATAGGTCCGGACGGAAAGAGAGAAGCATACCCCACGGGATTCACACCAACACTTCACCGCTATCGTCTCGCGGACTATGAGAAGAAAGCCGGGCGCACGATATTCGTTTGCAGCATGGCGGACCTTTTCGGGAAATGGGTGCCGGATAGTTGGATAGAGGAGGTGTTCGCAGCTTGTGAGAAAGCACCGCAGCACAGATACCTCTTTCTGACAAAGAACCCGGCCAGATATATTGAGCTAGCAATGGCTGACAAACTTCCGGCCAGAGACAACATGTGGTACGGGACCACCGCAACGACCCCGGATGAGCCTTTCTTTTACGGCGGAGCGTGGCACACATTCGTCAGTATAGAGCCTATCCTCCGCGATTACAGCGGCGAGATCGGCCACATGTGCGACACGTATGCACAGTGGGTAATTATCGGAGCGGAGACCGGGAACCGGAAAGATAAAGTAATCCCGAAGCCGGAATGGGTGCGGGAAATCACAAAGACCTGCATCGAAAAAAATATTGCAGTCTTTATGAAAGACAGCCTCCTTCCTATCATCGGAGAGGATAATATGTTCCGAGAAATCCCGTGGGACAAAAGAACAAGGGAAATCGACAGGCTGCAGCTGTGGCTCGAAAACTATTACGAGGAGGAAGCGAATGAAGAACATTGACGATTTATACACCCTTGTACCGGAACTAATTGAAGCTGTAAAAAAGGATGGTAATAACCTCATATTCACAGACAGGGTTAAAGAGATTATCAAAGAGATTTCCACCTATGGGCGCGAAACCTGGATTTGGAAGAGCAGCACAGAGCGCCGGGAACAGTTCTGGAAGGACAGTGCAGACGCTACCCCGGAGCAGGTCTATCTATATATGCTCGACAGAATCGTAAACGCACCAACAAGGACCCACAGAGACAGCAGCATCCTTCTAATAATGCCGCGCCTTGATGAACTTCTGAACGGAACAGAGGTGGAGGCATGAGTGGGTGCAAGTGCATCGGGTGTGACCGCTTACGCGCATATAGAAAACCCGGAAATACAAGAACCGAATACTCTTGCAGACACGAAAACCAGAAGTTCATCGAAGATTATTACAAAAGTAATAAAATCCTTTCTATGCCGGGACATATAGGCTATGGGAAAGGTGTGTTCCCCAGAAAAACAACCCCGAAATGGTGTCCGAAGGAGGCAACGAAAGCATGAAAAGCCTTGAAGAACTGAAACAAACAACGAACCTCTGCATCACCGGAAGATACACCGCCGGAGCCGCAGGTAAATACCACATATATCACGGTATGGTAGACTGGCCCGGATTCAAAGGTTCGGTTATCTTCGGTTACGACGAATCTGGCCTTATGGAACACGTCAGTGTCAGCAGCTTTAAGCGCAGACAGCTTCCTACGTGGGAAGATATGTGCAAACTGAAAGATATGTTTTTCTACCCGGACGAAATGGTGGTACAGGTCCATCCGAAAGAGGAGCGGTACCTCCACGGAGTAAGTGGCCCCGGAGGAAAAACGCTGGGAAATGTGTTGCACCTTTGGAGACCTATGAACGGCGATTTCTCCATCCTGAACACGCCGGAGAAATGGGACTGACAGGAGGTTGAAAAAACATGAATAGCGACAAGCAAAAAGAGATGCTTAAAAAGCTACTTATCAGGAATTGCCGAGAGAATGAGCGCGACGGATGTATGATGAACGGCTGTAGTGCTTGTGAAGCTGAGTATCTTCTTCAACACGGCGTTATCGTCCCGCCTGTGCAGGTCGGGCAGAAGGAGAAAAAAACAATGAGTGAATGGATAAGCGTTAAAGACAGGCTCCCGGAACATACAGGAGAGGTGCTTGTTGTTGTCGGCATCAACAGGAATGCACATGGAATGTTCGATGAAGTCCGAGTAGCTTGGTACAATGCGTTTATCAAAAAATGGACGGTGTACGAATCGCGTAACGACTTAATCTTAATAGGCGATATTACGTTTTGGATGCCTCTCCCCGAAATGCCTATGGAGGTTTAATTGTCATGTCACTTCAAATGAAAGAATGGATTAGCGTAAAAGATAAGATGCCTGAACAAGCTGGTTTGAAAGTTCTTGTTTCTGCATACGCCAAAAACGGACGGTATAGCGTATTCACAGCATTTCTTGGATATGGCGACGGGAATGGTACACGCCCGATCACGATAAGATGCAATGTCCATACAAAGGAGAAAATACCGTTTGTGACTTGTGGACAATAACACATTGGATGCCGCTGCCAGAGCCGCTAAAGGAGGTGTAATCGTGACATCTGTACTTATCAGCATTCGCCCTGAGTGGTGCGAAAAGATCGCCAGCGGGCAGAAAACCGTGGAGGTGCGCAAGACAAAACCGAAACTGAAAACGCCGTTCATGTGCTATATTTACTGCGTAGATGGTAATACACTCTATAAATCAAATGCAGACGGAGCCATCAGGCAGTACCGTAAAAAGGCACACGAAACTTTTCAGCACCATACCGTAATGAACAAAAAGGTTATCGGTGAGTTTGTGTGTGACGCAGTTTTCCCTATAAGTGTAACATATTCGGACGAAAACAGTCGAATTGCACTACGCGAGTTCCCGTACACAGGAATGACCGACAGGCAAATAATGGACTACCTTGGGAACGGAAAAACAGGCTACGGTTGGCATATTTCCAATCTTGTAATCTATGATATACCGCTGGAAATAGGGGGGTTTATGCGTTGTCCGTGTGATTTTGCTGCATCTTGCGGGGCGTGTGTTCATTCAAGATGGAGCGTAGAAGATTATTCAAAATTTATTGGCTGTTCTTTTGAAGTAAAACGCCCGCCTCAGAGCTGGTGCTATGTGGAGGATAAAACAATATGAAAATCGGTGAAGCGTATGCGATCATTAAGCAGATCGACAGCGACCAATATACAGATGATGAAAAAGGGACGGCGATAATGAAGATCGCCCAGATGCCTACACATAACGGAGTTACAAAGAAGGATTTGCTGAAAATAGTCTGGTACCTGCTTTCTTTTATTTTTGACCTCCCCGAGGGAACGAAGAAGCCGACATTCGAGAATGATTAAAGGAGGAAAAAATGACCGAATATAAAGCACTTACCGAATTCTATCCCACCCCGCCGGAGTTGATCGCCCGGATGCTCAATGGTACAGATCTGAACGAGGTAAAAACGATCCTCGAACCGTCCGCCGGGAAAGGCGATATCGCTCTGTTCGTCGCCCTTGCTATGTACAGGATCGCGAATGATAATTATTTATGGGGCAGGTGTTATGTTAAAGAGAATCTAACCAAAGAGGAAACGCAGAAAAAAATCATTGAAGACATGATGACGCACGATCTGAACGATCCAGATCATTACCATTTGAAATATTTGGAAGATATCGACTGTATCGAACTCGATCCGACGCTGCGGACGATCCTGCAAAGTAAAGAATGCCGTGTTGTAGACGACGATTTTCTGAAATTCAGCGGTGAGAAACACTACGACCTGATTATTATGAACCCGCCGTTTTCCAACGGGGACGAACACCTTATTCACGCGCTGGATATCGCGGAACGTACTGGCAGCAGGATCGTCTGTTTGCTGAACGCCGAGACGATCCGTAACCCCTATACCAACCTGCGTAAAGAGCTTCTGAAGCGGCTGGAAAATCTCGGCGCTGACTACGAATACGTGCAGGACGCGTTCAAAAAGTCAGAACGCAAGACCGATGTCGAGATCGTCATCGTCCGCGTCGACGTCCCGTCCCCGTTTGCCAGAAGATCCCGCATCTGGGAAGAACTCGACGAAGCGCAGGAAGAAGAATTTGAAGCCCCGGAAAACGTGCAGGAGCTTGTGACCGGCGACGTGTGTCTTCAGGCGGTGCAGATGTATAAAAAAGAGCTCGAAGCCGGACGAAGGCTGATCGCAGAATATCTCGCACTTAAACCGTATCTCACCTCTTCGTTTGAAACAGAAGAAACGCCTTCTTATCAGAAGGGCTGTACGCTGATTTTGCAAACAGACTCAAAACACGGCGGCCTCGATTGGAATGATTTCGTCGCGTCGGTACGTTATAAATACTGGTACGAGCTTCTTCACAAACCCGCTTTTCTCGGAAATCTTACCAGCAACGTCCGTGACGAATATTTCAGCGATATCAAAGAATTTGCGAAGCGTGAATTCTCATTAAGTAATATCTACAAGGTCAAGATCGAGATTCTGAAACGCACCGCGCAGGGCATTGAGGATAAGATCGTCGATATCTTCGAGGAGCTTTCCTATAAGAACAGCATGGAATCTCAGGGGAATATTCATTTGTTTTCTGGCTGGAAAAGCAACTCCGCATTTAGGATAAATCCGAAAGTCGTCGTCCCGTGGATGGGCTGTTGGGACTCGGCTTTCAATAAATTCAGATATGAGACTTACAGCTATAACAGGAATTTATTCAGTCTACTCTCTGATATTGAGAAATGCCTTGATTTCCTCGATGGTGGAGAAAATGACAACGACCGGGATATTGCGACATGGCTCAGGCATTACGAATCCGAGCAGCAGACAAAAAAACTCCACTTCAAATACTTCGACATTGACGTCTTCAAAAAGGGGACGGTACATATCCGCTTTACCGACCTGAACGCGCTGAAAAAGCTAAACATCTACGGGTGTCTGCACAAGGGCTGGCTTCCGCCGACTTATGGAAAAAAAGCGTACAGCGCCATGGATGAGGAATCCCGCGCAGTAGTAGACGGCTTCGAGGGCGAAGAATCCTACGTGGAAACCTTCGCAGAACCCTCCCGTTGGATCATCGCTCCTGAAAAAAATATCCTTATGATCGGAGCATGACCGAGAGAGCCAGAATTCAGCAAAGTACAAATATCCAGCATAGGAGGAAAGATAATGGCGACTGTAAAGGTCTGTGACAGATGCAAATACCCTATCAATCCAAAATCGAGCGGGACAATTATAAGCATAGGAGGGCTTCCTGATTCATATTACAATCAGCATTATGAATTATGCTGCTCCTGTGCTTACCAGCTTAAAAACTTCCTAAATACAAAGAAAGACAACGATTACGAGAGGTGGAATCAATGAAAGCGAGATTGTTATCAGAATCCGACACCCGGCAAGAGACAGCCCCGGAGGAAAATGCGAAGGAATACACCAAAAAGCGCCCCAATGATGAAAAGGAAGAAAACCCCGGCTGGTGGGATGAATTCAACGGACCGACAAAGGCTCGTGTTATGGTAAACAGGAGTTACAGCATGGAATAGGAGAAGATTATGACGGAAACAATTCTCGGTATTCAGTGTGAAAAACGGTTTGTAATATGCGGGGATGGCCGCAAAGACGTTGAATTAACCTTTACGGTCCCCGGCTGGGAGAAGTGTACCGTACTCGGATATAGGGCAGCAAAGCGGTGCATCAAAGGCCGACTGGATGCTGCCGTAAGAAACACATTAGGAATAGACAAGGAGGAAAACAATGTCCAGATATAAAGAACCCTGTTCAATCTGCGAAAATTGGATCAAGGGGGTCGAGTGTTCACAATCAAAATGTCCTGTTTACAAAATGAAGCAGGAAAACCAGAGACTACGAAAAGAAGTAGCGGATCTGAAAGCAGAGCTATCACAAATGGAATCTGACGCCGGTTGGGATTTTGAGAACAGGTGCAGAAACCGGACCTACGAAATGGGAGAATGCTGATAATGGAAATATTGTATAAAAAACTGTCACAAGAAATACAGAGATCGGAGGAGGTCAAAGCTGTAAAGTGTCCCTGCGGAGCTGATCCAACGTTGTGTTACGGTCGAGGCGAATACTGGATTGCCTGTTCGGTTGATAACTGTGAAAAACAACCGACAACGAGTTTTTATCTGACTGTCGGGCAAGCGATAAAAGCGTGGAACGACAGTGTGCTAAAATTATACGAATCTGAAAGTGAGGGAAACTGATATGGCACGTTATGCGGATGTTGATTACCTGATTGAAGAACTAAAAAAGAATAACAAAGGCAGTGATTTCACGGATTACAATTGGAATACAGAAATGTTGTGCGGATTCCTCGATCATTGCCCGAAGGCTAATGTAAGGAAGGACTTACAGGCAAAGTGGGTACACACTACTGATGATGAAGGGAATCATTATTTCCACTGTAGTTATTGTCTTTCAGGTGTTGGCTATACCTTACCCGCCTGCACTGAATACGAAATCCCATATCCGAGAATTCCATACTGTTCGAGATGCGGGGCTAAGATGAATGGAGGGGAATGACATGCGCGAATTGCTCTTTCGCGGAAGACGGGTTGATAATGCTGATTGGGTTTATGGCAATTATCTTGCCGTAAACTATGCAGCGCCGGTGATAATAACAGATGCCGATTTGGAGGACGATAGTTGCTTAGATATCTGTGATTATTATCATGTCGAAGCAAGAACTGTCGGTCAATATACGGGACTGAAAGACAAAAAAGGAAAACGTATTTTTGAAGGCGATATCATTCACCACGAAAAAGCTTATGGTGAGATATTGTTTGGAGAGTACGAAAGCAAAGCAGGCGGTTCCGAGATCGGATTTTACATCAAATGGCATGATCGGATATATGACGGCTATTACCGGAATGATATAAAATATTGGATTGATGAAGGCGCTTTCGTCGTTGGCAACATCCACGATAACCAAACAAAAATCAATCTTTCCCAGATAAGAGGTTAATAATGAGTATTATAGTTAAAGGCATGGAAATGCCAGAAAGTTGCGCCGAATGCCGTATCAACTGCGATATGCTTATTACCGGATACTTGAATGGTTTTGCAGAAGGCGCAGTAAAGCGCCATGAGTGCTGTCCCCTCGTGGAGGTTCCGCCACACGGGAATCTCATTGATGCCGATGAACTTAGGCGGGTACATACAGAAGCCGAACGCGGCAGATACGGAGGTTTGTATCTCGTTGGGGATAACCGTTTTATGCAGAGATTTGAAGCCGCACCGATTGTTATAGAAGCGGAGGTGAATGACACTTGAAAGAGGATAGAGTATTTCTATCAAACGCAGAAAAAAGGCGCTATGAGCAGCATAGAAAAGAACATCCATTGAAACCCATTACTAACGCCGACCGAATACGGTCTATGACAGATGAAGAATTGGCCGAGTATATGGCGTATAAAATGTGTCCGTACAAATTCATACGATGCGAGAATGGCAGTTGTAAGAATTGTTTGCTCGACTGGCTGAAACAGGAGGTGGAACAATGAGCAGACTTAGATACATCAAGCGAATCCGCAAGATACGAATAAAAAGATCCAGTCCATGTGATATAACAATTGCGCAGGTGAAGGAACTTAACCCTGTCCCCCTTTGGATCGAGTGTGTGCTTGCATGTATGAATCTGACTGTGTTCGTCGAATACAAAGATCCAGCGCAACAATCGCGCCTGCAATGGCAGGTCAATCTTGAACTAATGACGGTATTCTGCCCGGTCTGTGGAACAGAACACGACACGGACGATCACCTACCAAAAAAATGTCCGAAGTGCAGGACCCGATTATATGGAGCTGATCTTATCATAGGATCAGGTGACACTTTGACTTAAAGGAGGAATACTATATGGAAGAAATACAGGAAATCGATATAAACAAGGCGTTGGAAAAAATCTCAGAAGCTATAACAGACGGAGAATTTAATCAATTGGACATCAAATTCGTTTTTAAGCAGCACCAAAAGAACGAATGGATTGGAAGAGTTCTCATTGAAAAAAAATCGAGCGAGTTTATCACAGAACAGAACACCCGAAAGGAGGAATAACAAATGGCAAAGAAACGGAAATGCAGGTACACCCCGGAGGAACAGAATATCCATGAGGAAGCTGTAAAACTCCGAAAAATGACAGATGCGCAGCTTGTTGATGCGTTTAATTCCGCGAGAATGGCAGCAAGGGCTCCCAGAATGGCGCAGAATGCCGTGAAGGAACATACCTCTACAAACGACACCTCCGACGTGGAAAAGCTGCTTCGGGCCCTTTCTGAGGGCAAATGCAAAGGCGTCGGCGGCGGCACGAGCTACAAAATCATCGAGTTTGCTCGAAAAATGGGGCTGATAGCATGAGCAAAGCGGAAGCCTACCACAATGCTGCAGCCAAAGGAAAACGCAGCAGAGATGCCGGAGAGTTTTGGGAAGGTATGATTGAATCTGCCTGCCGTAATTACAGGCTTGAAGGACTCGCAGAAATCACAAAGACACCGGAGCCGATGCGACCACTGAGCAGGCCGAACCCAAAAGGTCAATTCACTGCCTGCTTTACCAAACAGGCGCAGCCGGATTACAAAGGCACTCTTAAAGGGGGCCGGGCGGTTGTCTTCGAGGCAAAACACACCGACGCAGACCGGATGCAGCGAAGCGTGATTTCGGAGGAACAGGAAAAGCAACTCAATCGACACCAGATGCTCGGCGCGGAGTGTTTCGTGCTCGTATCATTCGGGTTGCAACAGTTTTACCGCATACCTTGGGAGATATTTCGAGACATGAAGGATCACTTCGGAAGGAAGTACATAAAGCCGGAGGATTTGGGCGACTACCAGATCAGGCTCATCGGCTACCTCAGATTTCTGTGAGGAAAAAAGGGAGGCGGAACTCCCGAAAATAACAATCATATTAAGGAGGGATGCATCCCATGAATCAACAACCAGAATTACAGGAAATCATCGAAACTGCCGTCAGCGCAGCAATTGACGCAATTACAAAGGTCTTGGACGATAAGATGCGCGACATGTTATCAGAGGCATTAAAGCACGGGGCCGACGCTGGCGCAAAAGCCGCAGTCCGGGCATTGGAACGAGAGCGGGAAAAGATACAGAAACAGCAATATGACTGGAAGTACCAAAATACGAAACTGCTCATTCGCAATTACAGACGCCTGAACGAATATTTCAAAAATGCCGTCTTCGAGTTGGAAGATGCGGAGAAAATCGACAGCAGCTTTGAAGAAATAATGCGCCTTATGCAGAATCGGACGATCACCGAGGAAGTATTTGTTGACAGCATTAAACGGAATTATGTTTATACGCGGATCATTATGACCCACGTAAATAAAATGCTTGAAGTCTACCATATTATGTGCGACAGGAGCCAAAGAGCCGATGATGCAAGGCACTGGCGCGTACTGGAAAGTCTTTACATTGCGGACGATTACACCACAGCGGACCGAATCGCACAGGAGGAACACATCGACAGGCGTACAGTATATAAAGATATTGACGTCTGCATCTCTGATTTGACAGCTCTGATGTTCGGCGTAAGCGGCATCGAGAGAATGAAGTAACCACAAGGGCAAAAAGAGGGCATTTACAAGGCGCTATAAAGGATGGTATACTCTATTGTGTTATATTGCGAAATGCATTAGAGCTATTCCTCCTACCCGGCATCGGAATAGTTCTTTTTTTTGCCTTTAAGCGTCCCGTTATGGGACAGAAAGGAAAATATCATGGAAATAAGGACGCTAAAGGCGACTGAATTACACCCGGCAGAATACAATCCCCGCAAGGACCTGCATCCGGAAGATGAAGAATACCAGAAACTCAAACGCAGCATTGAGACGTTTGGATATGTTGAGCCCATCATTTGGAACGAGACCACCGGAAATATCGTTGGCGGCCACCAGCGGCTAAAGGTGCTTATGGAAGCCGGGCAGACGGATATTGAGTGCGTTGTTATTCAGGTCGAAGAAAAAGATGAGAAGATCCTCAATGTTCTGCTGAATAAGGTAAAAGGGCGCTGGGATATCGGAAAACTTGCAGACCTCCTGCAGGAATTAGACGATGCTGGCGCAATGGAGGTTACCGGCTTCGAAGATTGGGAGCTGCAGAGCCTTCTCATGCAATACGATCATATCAAGGACCTCATGGAGGAAGATTTCAGTGACTATGACGCGGGCAAAGAACGCGAGACATTCGTAATGACGTTTACCTTCCCCGGAGAGGTCCGCAGCCGTATCGAGGAATATATGCAAAATACGGAGAACGCAAAAACAGTGCTTGCAACAGCCGTGATAAACAAGGTTAAGGGGGTGCTGTAATGGAAATCATCAGAAAGAAAATCCGCGAGATGGACCGGGCAGCATATAACCCTCGCGTAAACCTGATGCCCGGAGATACGGAATACGAAAACCTTCGCCGGAGCATAAACACATACGGCGTAATAATTCCTATCATCTGGAACCAGCGGACCAACAGAGTGGTCGGAGGCCATCAGCGTCTTACAGTGCTTGAAAATGAGGGAGAAACGGAGGTCGACGTATCTGTGGTAGACCTCGATGAAATGCAAGAAAAACAACTCAATATCGCCCTCAACAAAGTGGAAGGCGGCTGGGATGAAGAAAAACTCGGCGCATTGCTGGCGGAGCTTGGGGACGCAGCGCCCCTTACAGGCTTTTCGCAGGCGGAGATCGACAGTCTCACTAATGATATCGACAGTCTTATTGACACCGGGACCGTTGAAGACGAACTCGCAGCCATAGAGGAGCTTTTCAACATAACCCTCACATTCAGTAAGGCCGACCAAGAAGATCTGAAAGCCTACGTTAAAGAATACGGGAAAGAAAGCCTTGTTGAGGTTATCTTACAAAAAGTGAAAGGGGAAATCTGACATGGGATGCAAATGCGGAACACAGGTCATATTATGCAACCTCCCCGTTCGCTTCGATACATATAAAGGATGCAGCCACGGATGCAAATACTGCTTCGCGCAAAAGAAGCAGAACATTGCGAAAATACAGCGTGATGAAACGGTTGAGGCCCTTCGTTCATTTATTGAGGGAAAACGCGGACGCGAAACGGCTTGGTGCGACTGGAATATCCCGATCCATTGGGGGGGGGATGAGCGATCCTTTCCAGCCCATAGAAAAGAGCATTCGCGCCAGCTACGAATGCCTTAAACTGCTCGCAGAAACCCGCTACCCGTTCGTTGTAAGCACGAAAGGCAAGCTCGTTGCAGATGAAGATTACCTCAGCCTACTCGAAAAATGCAACTGCGTCGTGCAGATATCCATGGTATGCAGCAAGTATGACAAACTGGAACTGGGCACACCGTCCTATGAAGAACGGTTGGAGATCGTGCGTAAGATCGCTCCCCGCGTTCAGCGCGTTATCGTCCGCGTACAGCCATATATGCCGGAAGTTTACACCGACGTCATGAACAACATTCCTCGACTGGCAGAAGCCGGAGTATACGGCATCGTCGTGGAGGGAATGAAGTTCTATAAGACAAAGCCGGGAATGGTAAAGATCGGCGGTGATAATTGTTATCCCCTGCACGTTCTCCGCAGAGACTTTGAAAACATAAAAGCAGAGGCCCACAGAAACGGAATCAAATTCTACGCCGGAGAAAACCGGCTCCGCATGATGGGCGACAGCACATGTTGTTGCGGTATCGACGGCCTTGATGGCTTCAAAGGGAACGACTATAACCTCTGTATGCTTCTCAACGGCCAGAACCCCCAGCCAACAGAGACAATGAAGCAGATCGGCACCGGCGGTTGCTTCCAGTCGCTCAATCAGGTCGCGGGAATAAACAAAAAGATAAACAATCAGTCTTTCTACGGCCTCATGCAGGAGGAACTTTCCGGAAAAACTGAATACTATAAACGTCTTTTTGGGCTGGACTTATGACAGCCCATGAACTCACGCCAGTACAAGAAATCGCCGGAATGTATATGAAGCGCGATGACTTATACGCTCCATTTGGAGCAGGAGCGGTAAATGGCGGTAAACTTCGACAGTGTATGATGCTGATTGAGGCCGCGCAGCAGCGCGACCCAAGTATCGCCGGAGTGGCGACATATTGCTCCATACACTCACCTCAAGGACCGATAACAGCAGCAGCGGCCAAACACTATGGTCTACCGTGTCTCGTGGCATACGGAGGCGCAAGCAAAAACTCAATCGCCACAGAGCGAATGACTCGCCTATCAATGAGTTATGGGGCTTCTGTTGAGATCATATCCGGCAGCGGCAGACATAATGTGCTCAAAGCGAGAGCGGAAACCATAGCCGAGGCAAGGCACTATTTCGTCGTGCAATACGGCATAAACCTTGATGACTTTGGAGACGTATTGCTTGGTGCTGTTGCGGAACAGGTACAGAATATCCCGGACGGCTTAGACGACCTTTATATCACCTGCGGAAGCGGCATAACCGCAAGCGGGGTGATAATAGGAATCGAGCGGTACAGGAAGCAGGTGCGGAACGTACACCTAATAGCCACGGCATTTGACAGACAGGAGAAAGTCAAAACTACCCTACGGCGGTTCAGCGTGAGCCGGGAATTCATCTACCATGACCTTTTCCATACCAGAGGATTTGCCTACGAGAAAAGGCAACTACTGCGGGTAGGAGGCTTAAAGCTGCACCCACATTACGAGGCAAAGACCATGAAATACATCATTGACCACGGGCTGAACACTCGTAACGCCTTGATGTGGATTGTTGGAGCGGAGCCGGAAAAGAGATAGGAGAGGAGGACAATGTCTAAATGGACGGATAAGCCGTGGGATCGTCAAAAGGGAGAGAGCGAAAAGGCCTACGAAGCATTCACCATCTACCTTCAAATGGGCGAAAAAAGGACCATAATTGCGGTTTGCAAACAGTTAGAGAAAAGTAGGACTTTAATCGACCGTTGGAAAGAACGCTGGGAATGGCAGGAGCGCGTAAGAGCTTATGATAACGACCTCGTAAAAGAAGCCAGATCAAAGGCCATAAAAGAGCGAAAAGAAATGACAGACCGGCATATCGGTATTGCCATGCAGCTTCAAAAGAAAGCTCTTGAAGCCCTGAAAGATTTATCAGTCGAAGACATGTCCGCCAAAGACATAAAAGAATACATAAAGATGGCAACCGAGCTTGAACGCTTAAACCGCACACTCATAGAAGATCAGAACAAAGAGACGGCAGAAAACGCCCACAGTTTGGCGGATACGATCATAGCGGCTTATGCAAAGAGAATGGACGGGGAAAACGATGGGGATTAGTCAAGAGGCCGTATTTTACTATGCACAGCATCCTGTGCAGTTTGTCGAGGACGTTATACGGGCAAAGCCGGATAACGAGCAGGCACAGATAATGCAGAGCGTCGCAGACAACACAATGACCTCCGTTCGATCCGGCCACGGCGTTGGCAAGAGCGCCGTCGAAGCATGGGTAGCAATATGGTTCTTATCTACAAGACCTTTCCCGAAAATACCTTGCACAGCACCGACACAGCATCAGTTATTCGATATTCTTTGGGCGGAAATCTCAAAATGGCTGCGTAATGCGCCGGGCCTTCAAAATGAAATCGTTTGGACTAAAGAAAAAGTCTACCTCAAAGGTTACCCGGAGGAATGGTTCGCAGTAGCGCGAACCGCTACGAAACCGGACGCGCTGCAGGGCTTCCACGCGGACGATGTTCTTTACATTATTGACGAAGCATCCGGCGTAAGAGACGAAATATTTGAACCTGTCCTTGGTTCGCTTTCGACACCGGGCGCACGCCTTCTTATGTGCGGGAACCCGACGCAGAAATCCGGCTTCTTTTATGACAGTCACACGAAGAACAGAGCGGCTTACAGCACTTTCCATATTGACGGACGCCAGAGCAAACGAGTGTCCCCGGATTTTGTAAAAAAGATCATAGATATGTACGGCGAGGACAGCGACGTGTTTCGCGTGCGTTTCGCCGGGGACTTCCCTCTCATTGAGGATGATGTATTCATTTCCCTT
>JAEEGL010616287.1_pt1 | contig 28882 bp, 20 predicted proteins | sample 9134231 | NCBI WGS metagenome assembly JAEEGL01 (sample SAMN16246548, study PRJNA631951) | gut metagenome | biome: gut microbiome; feature: rumen; material: fiber-attached | host: Bos | place: Iran: Karaj | collected 2018-10 | reverse complement strand
GTAGTACTCGAAGTCGAGCTGGCCCACCGTGTCGCCCTCGCCGTAGTAGAAGCAGATGGGGCCGCAGTCGCGGTACCAGATGCTGTTGCCCGGAGCGATGAGGAAACGCATATTGTCGTTACGCATGCCGCGGGCGGCAAGCGTCTGCTTGACGACGACCGAGTCCTCGGCCTTCTCGATACGCACCCAAGCCTGGGCACCGCCCATCTGGATGGCATCCATCAGGTAGAATGCCACAGCCGCGTGACCCGTGGCGGTGACGTCAATCTCGCCGACATAGGGGCCGCCACCGGCTTCCTGCCAACCATTCTGGTAGTGGTAGTAGTCGGCGTAGCCGGTCACCTGCGGGTCGGCAAACCAATACATATCGTTCTCATGACCGACGGGCTTGTAGTCATAGTCGGGGGTCACCACGATGGCCTGCACCTCCTCCCACTCGCCGGGGAACCAGAAGCTGTCGTTGGGCATGCCGCGCTGCATCTTCGCCGCGCCTTTCGTGGCGGGTGCCAGCGGGATATGGGATTTAATCTGCTTCGAATAGTCGCGCATCTGCGTCTTTTGGCGCCACTCGCGTTTCATCTGCTCATAGTCGGCACTCTGCGCCATCGAGCTGAAAGCAATGGCCACAATAGCCAGCAAAGCAAGTGTCTTTTTCATTTGTCCTAACTTGTTAAATTCTTAACTTCTTATTTCTTTCTCAAAGAAAGGATCTCGCGGGCCTCGTCGCTGGTAGCCACCTGGCGGCCCAGCAGCTTGGCCATACGTACCACCTTGTCGACCAACTCGCCGTTGCTCTTGGCCAGCACGCCGCGCTCAAGGTAGAGGTTATCCTCGAAGCCCACACGCACGTTGCCGCCCATCACGATAGCGGGAGCGGCCAGCGTGAAAGCGTGGCGGCCAATGCCGGTAGCCGTCCAGGTCGAACCAGCGGGGATATTCTTCACAAGCCAGCAGAGGTTGTCTACCGTGGCGGGAGTGCAGCCGGGCACGCCGAGCACAAAGTTGAACTGCATCGGGGCGCCAGGCACCTCGCCCTTGCGGGCCATCGTCAGGATGGTGTCGAGGTGACCCATCTCGAAGCACTCGTATTCGGGCTTGATACCCTTCTCAATCATGCGCTTGCCAAAAGCACGCATCGTGGGCATCGTGTTGTCGAAGATATCGTCGCCGAAGTTGCAGGTACCGCAGTCGAGCGTGGCCATCTCGGGCACGGGGGTGGTATTGGTCGAGTCGAGACGCTCGTCGGGCGTCATGCCCACGGCGCCACCGGTCGAGGGGATAAGAATCACGTTGGGGCAAGCCTTCAGGATGGCCTCGGTGCACTCCTGGAAGCGCACATGGCTCTGGGTCGGCGTGCCGTCATCCTCGCGGACATGCAGGTGCACGATGGCGGCGCCAGCGTCGACAGCGCTCTTCGCCTCACGAACAATCTCTTCAACGGTGTAAGGGACGTTAGGGTTCTGCTCCTTGGTCACCTCTGCGCCGCAGATAGCGGCGGTGATAATCAGTTTCTCCATGATATGTCTGTTTTATATTATTACAAATAATGAAAATGCAAAAATACGAAAAAAAAACGATATGGAAGAAAAAACCATATCCGCAGACTGGCAAGTAGCGGCCAGCAGATATCAGTTATCGGTTAGCTAAACTGTAAACCGGATACTGTAACCTGTAAACCGTAAACTGTAAACCGTAAACTTTACTTAATCGGCTGCACCTGGCGGCGGAGGAGCTCGATGTCGAGTTGTTGGTAGGTGATGGAGGCGGTGTCGGCGAAGTGTTCGCGGTTGGCCTCGTAGGTTTCTCGGTCGTACTCGGAGGCTTTGTCGAAGAGGCTGCGGGCGACGGCGAGTTTAATCTGCTCGAAGGAGAGAGAGCCCTGCTCGTATTGTTCAATCTCCTTTTCGCCGAGGTACTTCTTAACCTTCTGCCATTGGGCGTCGGGCAGGCGTCCGTCGGCATCGAGGCTGCGCTCGAGGTCGGGGAAGTTGACCCAGGAGGTGATGGTGGTTTCTAGGAGCGCGAGCTGCTTGCGGTTGCGGTCGGTGTAGTAGCCAAGGTAGGCGTGGCAAGGTTCGACGAAGATGACCGGTTTGAGGCCGAGTTTGCGGAGGATGGAGGCGAAGAAGACGCAGGCGTCGACACAGTTGGCCTGGCGCGAGGCGAGGACTTCGTCGAGGAAGCGGATGTGCTGCACGTTGGCGCGCGGCGAGGGGTTGGAAGTGCAGGTGATGGAGGAGTAGGTGATGCCGTGGTCGAGGGCATAGTACCAGACGGCAAACACCTGGTTGCGGACGGCCTGTGCGCCGCCGGTCTGATAGCCGGTGAGCCGCGTGACGGTGCCTTGCTGCATGATGTCTGTGAGTATCTGCTCAATCTGCGGGTGGTCTTCGTTGACATAGGCGGCGAAGAGCCAGCGGAAGTCGCTGGTGCGTCCCTGTGAGACAAGCGAGAGCGGGCATTCGCTGACGGAGCGGTAGGCGAGGTGCAGGTTCTTGATATCCACCTCCTCGTCATTGATGTAGCAGGTGAAAGTAAGGTCGACGGCACCCGGGGTACGGAGTGCGCGCAGGATGTCGTATTTCCACTTGACGGAGGGCTGGAAGCGGTAGGTCTCGCCGCGTCGGGGGAGGATTTCCTGGATGATGGTGACGTAATTGAGTGCCGAGGAGTCGATGACGACACGCAGGACGGCATTGTCGGTCGGAGAGGTGAGCTCTATGTTGAAGAATTCGGAATTCGGGGTCCGGAGTTCTGAGTTGACCGACTGGTTGAGGCCGAGGATGAGGGACGGGTAGAGCTGTCCGTCATAGAGCGGATTATACTCGGCCTGGAAGGCCACCTGACGGGGGTCGTAGGTCTTGGGACCCTTGCTGGCACAGGAGGTGAAGAGGAGCAGGAAAAGGGTAAACGGGAAAAGGAGGAACAGGCTGACGCTTTTCATGAACTATGATTTATGAATTATGAGTGACTGGGTGACTGAGTCTGTGAGACGACGAGACTTTCGACCGTAAACTGTAGACCGTAAACAGTAAGCTTTATGACTTCAAGCATTATCATTTTACTATATCGGGGTTTTGACTGACGAATTCAGACCATTGTTTCTTGGTCGACTTATGCTTGTGCTTGGCAGGTTTGAGCTGCTCACGGAGGTCGGCTAGGGGATTGGAGAGGTGCATGTGGCAGGTGTATGCGACGGCAAGGGCATCGGTGGCGTCGAGGTATTTGGGGTCGTCGTTGAACCCGAGGATGGAACGGAGCATGGCGGAGACCTGCTCTTTGGAGGCAATGCCGTTGCCAGTGACAATCTGCTTGATGACAGAGGGCTCATACTCGGTGTATGAGAGGTCGCGGCTCATAGCGGCAGCAATGGCGACTCCCTGTGCACGGCCGAGTTTGAGCATGGACTGTACGTTTTTACCGAAGAAGGGGGCTTCGATGGCCAAATGGTCGGGGTGGAAGGAGTCGATGATGCGGAGGGTGGAGTCGAAGATGAGGCGGATACGCTTGTTGAAATCAGGGATGTTGCGAAGGTAAAGGACGTCCATGGCCACAATGCTGAGATGGCCACCATCGGTGTCAAGGAGACTGTAGCCGAGGATGCGGGTGCCAGGATCGATGCCAAGGATGAGCATGTTAAGTGTTAAGTGTTAAGTGTTAAGTATTGACTGTTTCGAGACGGTGAGAGTGAAGTGGCGTTCGACCTTGCGGCGGCGAAGGTAGAGGCCGAGGATGTAGAGGCCGAGGGTGACGAAGGCGGCGAGGACGACGGCCCACTCGGGCAGACGCGCCAAAGAGAGGCCGATGATGACGGCGAGAAGCAGAATGGCCGGAAGGACATAGGCCAGCCAGACAGCCAGCATGCCTCGGCTTTCGTCGATGTGGACGGTGACGGAGTCGCCGACCTTGAATGTATCGGCGGCGGAGCCGACGGGCACGTCGACGGTCTTCTCCTTGGACTCGGCGAAGCCGCAGCGGCTGTGGGCGGCGCAGGAAGCGCAGGCACTGACAGACTCGATGCGGACGGAGACACTGCCGCGTCGTACGTCGGTGACAACGCCGTCGTGTGATGCTATTCGTTGGTTACTTTCCATGATTTAATTCCTTTACAGTTTTTTACACACCGCCCCTCACGGTCGACCTGGCGGGGTTTGCCCTGGTAGTATACCTCTGCCCTACCCCACTTGAAGGGGGAGGCGATGTCGAAGACGAAGGGGAGGACGGCATCACCGCGGGTGTCGAGGTAACCCCAGCGGTCGTTGTAACGCACGGCCGCCAGACTGTCGGAGAACTGGTAGGCGTCCTGGAAGCAGATGGGGATGACGACGCGTCCCTCGTAGTCGACATAGCCGAAGCGGCCGTCGCGCTCGACGAGGGCGAGACCGTCGCAGTAGACGTATTTGGTGCTCTTGGGCGTGTGGTCTTCGTATTCGATAGGCAGCACCAGACGACCGGTGGTGTCGATAATGCCGAAGCGGTCGGCAAGGCCGACTTTGGCCCTTCCATAGGCGAAGAGACTGATGTCGTCGTAGATGCACGGTATCACCTCACGCCCTTGGCTGTCGAGGAAGCCGTACTTGCCGTCGCGTTGGACGGCGATGCGGCCGTCGGTGATGCCGCCCGTCCAAGTGTAGACGGCGGGTGTAAGGGGTTTCAGGGTGGCGTCATAGAGGGCCATACCTTGTTCGCTGCCAGCAAAGAAGAGGGTGTCAGCGAAGAGGGTGGTCATCTTCTCGAAGACGGTGGGCAGGACGAGACGTCCGCTGTGGTCCATAAGGCCCCAGCGGTCGTAGAGCCGCACGAGGGCATAGCCACAGGAGAAGGGTTGCAGGTTCTGGTAGTGGGGGGGGAAGAGCTGACGCCCCTGGAGGTCGATGAAGGTGCAGGCGGTATAAAAACTGTCAACGGCGACCAACACCGGTGCACAGCCTTCCTGGAAGCTGCCGGCCTGAAGATACTGAAGGGGGATGACGAGATTGCCGTCAAGGTCGGAATATCCGAAGAGACCGTCCCTGTAGACACGCACACGTCCTTCGGAGGGGAATTCTACCGACTCATAGAGGCAGGGGACCACCTCGCGTCCGTCACGGTCGATGATACCGCATCGGTTCTCTTCTCGGTAGACCTTACAATAGCCATTGGTGAACTGGCCTACATAGAGGTAGATATTGGGGGCTATGACGGTGCCGTCGTCACGCCGGAAACCGTAGCGGTCGCCGTCGCGGGTGGTCTCAATGCCGTCAATATAGAAGATGTCGCATCCACACTCCTCGTCATAGTCGTACCTGCCCTCCTGCGCCCTTGTAGCAACGGACATGAGCGACAAGAGGAGAAACAAGACAAGGGAGGAGCCGTGGGTCTTCATTGTCATATCCTTTCGATGTCGGCGGTCCGGCACCAGCCGGTGGTGCCGTCGGCAATGGTTATCTTGTACCACCCTTCGAGCGAATCGCTGACGGTGAGTTTGGTGCCTTCGTGCAGTACAAGCTTGTCGGTGCTTTGCACCTCGGGCGAGCTTTTGACGGTGATGGCAGGCTGCAGGACGACGGCCTGGCTGTGAGCGTTGTAGCGCCGTGTGGAAGATATCAGCAGAAGAGTGACGACGACGAGCAGCAGGATGCCGATCATGCCGACGATAAATCCCGATTTGCAAAGGGAACGACGTGGAGCCAGCCGCATAGTCGCCACCGAGAGGCACACCAAGGCCAGCAGCACAAGCCATACGACACGCCATGCGGCCGGCGTGATGTGGGTGCACAAGACGTCGACCCATCGGACGATAAAGAGCTTGGGCAGCGGGGTGATGCGGTCGACGGTCTTGCTCTCTGCGAGGGCAAGATTCTCGCGGGCGTCACTCATCGACGGCTCGAGGCGCAAGGCGCGCTCATAGTTGAGTATGGCCAACCCCATCTGATGGGTGCGGTAATAGGCATTGCCTAGATTATAATAGAGGTCGGCCGAAGCATAGCCCGTGGCAAGGACAGCCTCATACCGTTCCACAGCCGTCTCGTAGTCACCCTTGCGGTAAGCGTCGTCACCAGACTCCGCCCGGCAAGTTGAAAGTTGAAAGTTGAAAGTTGAAATTATAGCAACTATTAATAATATCCGTTTCATTCCTATATTCAATTATTCCAGTCCAACAATCATATCAAGAGCCTCGTCATAGATGGTCTGCATCTGTGCGTGGGCATCGCCCGGGGCAAAGCGGGCCATGTCGACATCCTGCAGCACCTTCAGGATGCTCTCCTGCCGGTCGGCAGGCACCTGTTTGTCGTCGAGGCATTGTCTCACGGTGTCGCGGCTGAGCCTGGAGGGTTCGATGCTGTACTTGTCCGACAGGCATCCCCAGATGGCCCGGTATATCTCCTCGTAGAAGCGGTTGGCGTCGCCGGCCTTGAGGTGCTTCGCGGCACTCTTCAGACGCTTGCGGGCCACCCGCAATGCACGCTTACGACGCATCCCCGCCACGTCCTGCTCGGCTTCCTGCCTGCGGCGCACAAAGATGAGCGCTCCCGCCGTCAGGAGGACGATGCAGGCGGCGACCGTCCAGAACGGCCATCCGGCATGGGTTGTGGCACTCCGCTTGCGGAGTGAGCCAGTCTGCAGAGGATGCATGTAGTTGATATCGCTGTTCAGCAGACGCACGTCATCTTTACCCACACCATGGCCTTCGCTGTGAGGGTCGCCCTTCGCCACCGCAATTGTCTGCTGGGCGATGGTGCGGGTGACGTATTGTCCGTTAGAGGGGTCGAAATAGACGAATTTGAGTTCAGGGATGGTATAGGCTCCTTGGCTGCGCGGAATAAGCACCCACTCATAGGTGCGACTGCCGCTGACGCCGTTGTCGCCTCGCTTGATGTCGTCCTCGATACGGGGGTCATAGACCTCGAAGACATTGGGGAATTCGGGGCTGGGGGCGTTGACGAGCATCAGGTTGCCTGTACCGCTGATGGTAACACGGTAGCTGACGGCCTCATTGGCCTTCACCTTGTCGAGCGAGAGGCCGCCCTGTACGTTGAAGTGGCCCACGCCGCCGGTGAAGCCATCCGGTGCGGCGGGAAGGGGACGTACATTGACGCTGATGCGGTTGGTGCTCAACGGACGCTCCACGGCCTCGCGGGCACTGAAGAAGGGGTCGTCGAAGAGGTCGAAGATGGTGCCCGTGCGACGCCGCTGACGCTGCACCATGGCCAGCACATTGAGGTCGAGGGGTTCGATGGTCAGCCTGCCGCTTTCCTGTGCAAAGAGAGCTCCACGGCGTATCTCGGCCACCTGATAACGGCGGTCGCCGACAGTCTCTTCATACTGTTTAATCTGGCGTCCCTCGCTGAGGTCTTCAGCCCAGAAGCCGCGGTTACCGGGCAGCTTGTCAATGGCAAACTGGCTGATGGGTACCTGAGTGTAAATCTTGTAGGTGACGATGACCTGCTCTCCTTGGTACGGGTTGGTCTTGTTGACCGATGCACGGGCGAACAGGCTCTTCTCGTCAATCTCCTGCGCCTGCTGCGATGGCTGCGACCAAGGGTCGTAGGCCTGCTGCTGGCGTTGCTGCTGTTGCTGACGCTGCTGCTGGCGCGCCGGGTCGGCCTTCTCGACCTTGATGGAGAAGCTCTGGCTGCTCACCTTCTTACCGTCGGCAGTACAGCTGGCGGGGTCGACGGTGAACGACCCCACGACATCGGCAAGGAGCGTATAGGAGTAGACCGTCTGGACCGACGAGGTCATCTGGCCGTTGACGAAACTGTAGCTCGACGAACTGGAGGTATTGGGACCCGAACGGAGCGTAAAGCCTTTGAACGAAGGACCGCGGAAATCGCTGGCTCGGGCATCCACGACAAAGCGCACCGTGAAATTATCGCCGGCATATACCTGTTTGGGAGCCTGCACCGTCATCGTCTGCGCCCGGGAAAATGAAAATTGAAAACTGGAAATTGAAATTATTGCTGCAAAAAATAGTATCCTTTTCATATTTCTAATTCCATTAGACTGTAAACCGCAAACTGTAAACCGTAAACTGTAAACCGTAAACTGTAAACTTTAAACTATAAACTATAAACATTACTCCTACCAGTCTTTATCCGTCTTCCTTACTCTGACAGGCTTGTTCGACTGCTCTTTGTCACGCAACGCCTGACGTTCGTTGTTCTTCACAGCATCGAGCATGCGCTCGGCATCCTGCTTGCGCTGCTCCTGCTGAGGCTGGGGCTGGCGTTGCTGCTGTTGCTGGTCCTGTTGCTGCTGGTCTTGTTGCTGTTGCTGTTGGTTCTGCTGTTGCTGGTTCTGTTGCTGCTGGTCCTGCTGCTGTTGCTGATTCTGCTGTTGCTGATCTTGGTTCTGCTGGTTCTGTTGCTGGTTCTGTCCCCCACCCTGCTGTTGCTGCTGTTGCTGCTGGAGCAGGCGGCGGGCATAGGCCAGGTTGTAGCGGGTGTCGTCGTTCTTGGGGTCGAGTTTCAGCGCCTCCTGGTAGCAGTTGACTGCCTGTTGCAGTCCCTCGTGCTGTTCCGACTCCAGGGCGCCCTTGAGGAGGCTATTGCCTTGGTTGTGGAGTGCACGAGCCCGCTGACGGCTGCTGGCTTCCGGCGCCGCCAACGCCTGCTGGTAGTGGCTGGCGGCTTCGCCGTATTTCCCCTGCCGGTAGAGGGCACCCGCCAGGTTGTACTGTCCGCGGCGGTCGGTGCTGTCGCGCTCCAGGGCTTTGCGGTAGTTGACCTCAGCCTGTTCGTAGCGCTGCTTCTTGTAGTCGCGGTTCCCCTCGCGCATCTGGTGACGCGAAGCTTGCGCCTGGCAAGTCGAAAACTGAAAGTTGAAAACTGAAACTATAGCAACAATTAATAAAATCCGTTTCATTTGTCTTATCTCCTGTCTCCTTAACTACTTAACTACTGTCTCCTTATCTCCTATCTCCTTTACTCCTCAACAACTTATCCACATTCCATTTGCGGTTGCGGCGCTCGAAAACCAGCACCTCGGCCAGCAGGCAGAGCAATCCGGCCACCAAGGGATACATGTAACGGCTTTCGTAGGCGGCGAACTGTGCCTCGCCGAACTCCTCCTTGTCGAGACCCTGGATGAGGTTGGTGATGTCGCTGAGGCCGCTGTTGACGTTACCGGCGCGCACGTACACTCCGTCGCCGGCCGACGCCACATCACGCAGCATCTGCTCGTTGAGGTGAGTCATGATGACATTGCCTTCGCGGTCCCGCTTGTAGTTGTTGCGTCGCCCGCGGGAGTCAAACTCGGGGATGGGCGACCCTTCAGGCAGACCCATACCGACGGTGCACACGCGCACCCCTTCCTTGGCGGCATTGCGGGCGGCGCCGACGGCGTCGTCCTCGTGGTTCTCACCGTCGCTGATGACGATGATGGCGCGGTTCTTGCCTTTCACCCACTCGCGGTCTTCGTCGCCATAGCCGAGGGTGAGCATCGCCTTCTCGATGGCATCGCCGATGGCGGTACCCTGCTCGCTGATCATGCTGCAGTCCATCTCGTCGAGGAAAAGCTTGGTGGCACCGTAGTCGGCCGTGAGCGGCATCTGGATGAAGCTGGTGCCCGCGAAAGCCACCAGGCTGACGCGGTCGCCGGCAAACGAATTCAGCAGGTTGCCGACCACACGTTTGCTGCGTTCCAGACGGTTGGGCTGTATGTCTTCGGCCAGCATGCTGTTGCTGAGGTCGAGGCAGATGGCCACATCGCTGCCGGCCCGCTTGCCTTTCTCCATGCGGGTGCCGAACTGGGGGTTGGCCAACGCCACCACCAGCAAAGCGAGACCCAGCAGGGTGAGGGACATCTTGACCACGGGGCGCCATCGGGAACGGTCGGGAATCAAGCGGCCGAACATACCTTTGTCGGCCCACTGCTCCAAGCGGCGTCTGCGACGCCACTCCCCGTAGCCCCACAGCACACCCAGCAACACCACAGCCACCAGCAGCCACAAATACTCTATATGTTCAAAATGAATCATTATTACTCTTAACTTTAAACCTTAAACCCTAACCCTTAAACTTTAAACAGTAAACTGTAAACTTTAAACTTTAAACCACAGCCAACGGATGAGCAGCTCGCCCAGGAGGGCCAGCACAGCCAGCCACAGCCACGGTGCCTGCTCGTCTTTGGTCTGCGCATACTGCGTCACATCTATCTTGCTCTTCTCCATCTCGTCGATCTGGGAGAATATCTCCTGCAGCGCCTTGCGGTTGGTGGCCCGGAAATAGCGGCCGTCATCGGTCGTCTCCGCCATCTGCCGCATCAGCGACTCGTCAATCTCCACGTCGATATTCTGGTAGTGCACCCGTCCCATCTGGTCGCGGAACGGATAGGGGGCCTTGCCCAACGAACCCACACCGATGGTGTAGAGGCGTATGCCGTAAAGCTTGCATATCTCGGCCGCCGACATCGGGTCGACCGACCCTTGGTTGTTGACACCGTCGGTGAGCAGGATAATCACCTTGCTCTTGGCCTCGCTGTCCTTGATGCGGTTGATGGCCGTCGCCAGACCGTCGCCGAGGGCGGTACCGTCGCGCACCACACCGCTCTTCACGCTCCCCAGCTGCTGCAGCAGCACGTGGTGGTCCACCGTCAGCGGCACCTGCGTGAAGGCCTGTCCGGCAAAGACCACCAAACCCATGCGGTCGCTCTTGCGGCCTTCGATGAATTCGGCAGCCACCTTCTTCGCCGCCTCCAGGCGGTTGGGACGGAAGTCCTCGGCGAGCATCGAACCCGAGATATCCATCGCCATCACTATGTCGATACCCTCCACCGTCATCTCCTGACGGCTCAGGCTGCTCTGCGGCCTTGCCAACGCCACCACCATGGCGCCCACGGCGACACAACGCAGGGCGTAGGGCAGCCAACGCAGCCGCACCCGCAGGCTCTTGCCCATGCCGTCGAAGACGGCGATGTCGCTATGCTGCACGGCGGCATCCTGCTTGCGGTAACGCCAAAGCCACCAGGCCGCCAGCAGCGGCACCAGCACCAGACCCAGCAGATACCACGGATGTACAAAAGTGATGTTGTTCATAGCACCTTTCCTCCTGTCTCCTTATCTCCTGTCTCTTGGGGTTTCACCTGCTCCCACAGGCGATTCACAAACTCCACTGCCGCCTTCAGCGAAGCTTCATGCTCGTGCGGCAGCGGCTCGCTCTTGGCGAACTTCACCAGGTCGGCCGTCGTGAAGATATCTTTTAATGCCTGAATGCCTGATTGTTTGAATGCTTGAGTATTTGTTGCGTCAGCACTCACATATTTACACATTAACGCATTCACACATTCCTCACTGGTCATCTCGGTGGCGCGGATGTCGGTGGTTTCTTCAATGAAGCGGCGCACGATGTCGGTCAGCTCGGTATGGTATTCCTTCACCTTGCCGGCCTGCCACAGACGGCTTTCGCGCAGCGTCTCCAGCGACTCGCTGGCCCGCTCATAGGGGTTGCGGGTGTCGACAGGCTCCTGGTGCACGAAGATGCTCCCATGGCGCTTCTTGCGGTCCACAAGCCACCACACCACGATGGCGACAGCAGCCACAGCCCATGCCAGCAGCACCCAGCGGAACAGCTCCCAGAAGGTGTAGGGCACACGCTCCTGCGGCGCAATGTCGCGTATCTCGGCCGTCGTCGTGTCTACATCCACATCGAGCACCACCAGCAGCAGCGAGTCGTCGCCGACATGCAGCCAGTGGTCGCCGGGCTCAAAGCAGGTGACGGTCGACTGAAGGAGCCCCGTGGCGGTGTCGAACTGCTGTCCCACCACCTCCACCTTGCCAAAGTCAACTGCCGGCGCGGTGCCGCCGGACAACGGCAGCGCCAGCGTCGTCTGGTCACCCAAGGCGATGGTGTCGGTGCCAAGCACAGCCTGCGCACGGCACTCACCTATGAGTCCCAGAAAAACTATCAGTCCTATCAGTCCTAATCTTTCTATTCTCTTCATCTTAAATTGAAAAGCGACACTTAACACTAATCACTTAACACTTAACACTTAACACTTAACACTAATCAACTCCTCCTCGAAAACAGGCTCCGCAAAGGCTTCACGAAGTCTTCGCCGGTATACATGGTGGCCATATCCACCCCGTAGCGCCGCATGGTGGTCTCCACCTCGCGGCGGTGGGCCGCCGTGCGCGCGTCGACGGCGCGGCGCAGCGCGCTGCTGCCGGTATCCACCCACAGCGTCTCCGTGCTCTCGGGGTCGTAAAACTTCACCAGCCCCAGATTCTCCATCCGCTCCTCGCGACGGTCCAGCAGCTGCAACGCCACCAAGTCGTGCTTGCCGGCGGCCAGCTTCAACGCATCGCTGTAATTGCGGTCATAGAAGTCACTCAGCAGGAATGCCGTGCAACGGCGCTTGATGACATTCTGGAAATACCCCAGCGCCTGTCCTATGTCCGTGCCGTTGCTCTGCGGACGGAAGGTAATGAGCTCGCGTATGATGCGCAGGATATGGCTGCGACCCTTCTTGGGCGGGATAAACTTCTCGATGTGGTCGCTGAAAAGCAGCACCCCCACCTTGTCGTTGTTGGCGATGGCGCTGAAAGCCAGCGTGGCGGCCACCTCGGCGGCCAGCTCCTCCTTGAACTGTGAGTGGGTGCCGAAGCGGTTGCTTCCGCTCACGTCCACCAGCAGCATCACCGTCAGCTCACGCTCCTCCTCGAACACCTTCACGTAGGGATGCGCCAGACGAGCCGTCACGTTCCAGTCGATATTGCGCACGTCGTCGCCATACTGGTACTCGCGCACCTCGCTGAAGGCCATACCACGCCCCTTGAAGGCCGAGTGGTACTCGCCGCTGAACATCTGCTGCGACAGCCCCCTCGCCTTTATCTCTATCTTGCGGACCTTCTTTATAATCTCTTCATCCACCTTACAAATTGAAAATTGAAAATTGAAAATTGAAAATCAACACTCAACACTTAACACTCAACACTCAACACTTAACACTTAACACTTAACACTTAACACTCAACACTTAACACTTAACACTCTACACTTAACACTCAACACTTAACACTCAACACTCAACACTTAACACTCAACACTCAACACTTAACACTCACCACTTAACACTTAACACTCAACACTTAACACTCATCAGGGTACATCCACCCGGTTCAACACCTCGCTGACCAGCTCCTCGCTGGTCACGTTCTCGGCTTCAGCCTCGTAAGTCAAGCCGATACGGTGGCGCAGCACATCCATGGCCACGGCACGCACATCCTCGGGGATGACGTAGCCGCGACGGTGCATGAAGGCATAGGCCTTCGAAGCCGCCGCCAGGTTGATGCTTCCGCGCGGCGAGGCACCATAGGCCACCAGGGGCTTGAGCTTCTCCAAGCCGTACTGCTCCGGATAGCGCGTGGCGAAGACGATATCGGTAATGTAGTTCTCAATCTTCTCGTCCATATACACCTCGCGCACCAGGTCGCGGGCCTTCAGTATGTCCTCCGGCTTCAATATGGCTTTTTGACTCTGCGACTCTGCGACTCTTTGACTCTCATTAACCTGCTGGTGCAGTATCTGGCGTTCTTCTTCGCGCTTGGGATAGCCGATGACCACCTTCAGCATGAAGCGGTCCACCTGTGCCTCGGGCAGCGGGTAGGTGCCCTCCTGCTCGATGGGGTTCTGCGTGGCCATCACCAGGAACGGCTCCTCCAGTTTGAAGGTCTGCTCACCGATGGTCACCTGGCGCTCCTGCATGGCTTCCAGCAGGGCGCTCTGCACCTTGGCGGGGGCTCGGTTGATTTCATCGGCCAGGATGAAGTGGCTGAAGATAGGGCCCTTCTTCACCATGAACTGCTCGCTCTTCTGCGAGTAGATCATCGTGCCCAGCAAGTCGGCCGGCAGCAGGTCGGGCGTAAACTGTATGCGGCTGAAACGGGCGTCGATGGCTTTGGCCAGCGACGTGATGGTAAGCGTCTTGGCCAATCCGGGCACACCTTCCAGCAGCACGTGGCCGTTGCTCAACAGGCCTATCAGCAAGCCTTCCACCATGTGCTTCTGTCCCACGATGGTCTTGCCCAACTCCATTGTCAGCACGTCGACAAAGGCGCTCTCGCGACCGATACGGTCATTCAGTTCTTGAATGTTCACCATTTCCATATTGCAATGTCTTTATATCTTTTATTCTTTTGAGTCACTAGGTGGCTGAGTGGCTGAGTGACTGAGTGTCGAATCTCAAACGCGAAGTCTCATAGTCTCAATGTCTCGCCGTCTCGATGTCTTGAAGTCTTGAAGTCTCCTCCGCACACAAACTTTATTATAACAATGGAAACGGGAAAATATTGTATCGCCCGTATACTATAAAAAGTTAAAAAAAGAAAAAAAATCCTACCGTCTCAGGCACACTCACCTCAGCAGCGTCACCGAGCCGGTGGCGGTACGCGTCACCTCGGGATAGTCGGCCGCGCGGTAGCGCAGCAGCCACACGTAGGCGGCCTGCTGGCACGGCCTCCCTTCCAGGTCGCGTCCGTCCCACCCCTCGGCCGGCCGGTCGGTACGATACACCAACAAGCCGTTCCGGTTGTAGATGCACAACTCCAGCATCTCGACACCCTTGGTTTCCACCACGAAGCGGTTGTCCGTCCCCTGGCCGGGGGTAAACACATTGGGAGCGAACATATTCACCCGTATCACATGGAGCACTCCGTCCGCCGTGTCGCGGCAGTAGCCGTTGTACACCTCCAGCGTCACCGTCACGCTGTCGCTCTGGCTGTCGGCATAGGCCTCCAAGGGGTTGCTGTGGCTGTACTGCATCTCGCCGTCAAGGTACCAGGTGCGCTCCATCACCTCGTCGTGCGTGACATCGTAGGCTTGGAAGCCGAGGGCATCCCTCGTCAGCACCTCGGGCTGCAGCTTGATGGCTGCCTCCGGAATGCGCACCGGCGACAGCGCCAACGATGCCTCCAGCGGACAATAGACCTCCTCCCGACGGTCGACCGCCACATAGTACACCACGCCGGCATACGCGGGCGTCACCACGGCCGACAAGCTGCCGTCCTCCGCCACAAACGTGCCGTCGCTCGACCACCAATGCCGGTACGGCATGTCCGTCGCCAGACTCAGATGGTGTTCCTGCCATCGGCAGTCGACGCTGTCGGTCAGCACAAGCTGCGGACGCGCAAGCTGCACCAGCCGGAGGGTCAGCACCGAGTCGCACTGGCCGGGCACATGCACCGTGTCCGACAGCAGGAAGCGGCGCGCTTCCGTGTTCTCGCCCCCTACCGTCTGCCCACGCCACTCGTAATACCGGTCGAAGCAGAAGGTATCGACCAAGTCGACATACGTCATCTCGCCGACAGCCAGCTCCAGCGTCACCGTGCTGTCGCACCCGAACTGGCTGAAAAACGGCAGCGTATAGGTGCCAGCCGCATAGTAGACGCTGTCGCCGAAGCGGTAGCCCGACGGCAGGCACGCCACCCCCTGCACCGTGTCAATATAGCTCGGCAGGTAGGCGAGCACCAGCGTCACGATTGTATCATTCCCGTCGGCGGCAGGAAACACCTGCACCACCGTGTCGGCCTCGGCGAAATCCACCCCGCGCCACTTCATCGGCATCTGGTTCTGGCAGACGAGGGTGTCGTAATTCAAATACACACGGTTCACCACATGCAGGTGATAGTTCACCACCGTGTCGCACCCCTCAGCCGAGGAGGATATGAATGTTTGGGAGCCCTCTCCCATAAAGACATAACCCCTGTAGGTATAGGGGAGCTGGCTTCCGTCGACGGTGTCGTTGACATACATCGTGATGTTCACCACATTCAGATGAAGCCTCACCACGCTGTCGCAACCCATGGCGTTCGCATCCGGGAAGGTGTGGGTATACAGACGGGTATAGTACGGCGAGCAGGTATCGCCGCAGAACACATACGTAGCGCCCCGGCAGATGGTGTCGTAGATGTCGACATACGACTTCTGTCCCGTAGTGATGTTCACAGTCACCAGGCTGTCGCATCCGTACACGGTGGTCAGGTGCGACACAAAAGTGGTGTCGAAGACATACCCGACGCCGCCCCACGTGGCCATCGGACAGCCATGCAGTTGCTCCGTCCCGTTGACAGGCACTTGGATGGTGACATACATCACCGTGTCGAACGTGTCGCCGCAGCTGTTCGTCCAACCGAACTGGTAGCTCACCGTCGTGTCGGCCCCGAGGCTGTCGGGAAACTCCAGCCGATAGAGGGTGTTGCTGACGGGCGAGATGTAAGGCCCCGTCAGGTACATCGTGACGATTTCGCACGTGTCGGTGTCCGACACCCGCTCGGCATTGAGCGAGAGGTCCCAGCTGAAGACATAACCGTTGTCGATATGCCACGCGTCCATCACCTCGATGCTCCACGTGCCGTTCAGCGGACAGCCCACCAGGTTGGCAAAGCTCTGGTCGGGGTGATAGAAATTGCTGCGCGCCGCCACATCGCTTGAATCCACCTTGCCATCGTGGCGATGCTCGGCGCGATAAATCAACGACCCCGGCCCGGGAGCATAGGTGATGCCCGCCGTCGTGCTGTTGCTCCAGCAATAGTTCCACCCCACCCCGGGGGCATTGTACGGCAAGGTCGAGTCACACGCGGGCGAAGCTTGATAGTCATAGGCCTGACCCAGGAACGTCCCCGTCAACATATTGGGGGCACCTATCTGCCAGCCGATATTAGACGCCGGCACCTGGTCGGTACACTGCGAATGGCCCGACGAACTCCAGTTCAGCAACGACGCATGCTGCCCGTTGGGACACTCCAAGTTGATGAGAATGTCGCCTATCCACGAATGCTCTATATTCAGCCTCAGGTAGTTGATATCATCCACCGACGTGACTGTGGCACCCGGCTGGAAGGCATCGAAAGTCACCGACGAGACGTATGAGCAACCCAGGTTGCCGCAGGGCACCCCGTCGGGAAGGAAGATGCGCTCACTCTGGCCCCGCGTGGTTTGCACACTCTCCGTCATACCAACCATCACCGAGGCCCCGGCACACACATGCTGCGGCAGCTGTGGTGTCTCCGCCGACTGGGCCCGCAGGTGGCCGCACGGCACAACCATCGCCATCATGGCGACCAGCACCATGACCCGACGCCGCAAAAGAGCGCTTACCACATGATTTCCAACAACAAACATCATACTGCCGGCACCATTCCGACAATGCAAAGATAGGTATATTTTTTTAAAAGTACAAATACATTACGCACGCGAGGCAAAACATCACTTTTCACAACCACAACATCATTGTTTTCGTCCTTAAAGACGACGACACAATGCCATTTGGCTCACGCACCATGCATATTTAACTTTATTTAACACTCCCGGAACCCTATCCTGGCTGCTCCCCCGAAGGAGGAATACGCCCGTCCGCGCCAGCCTTTCTAGCCGAACTAGCCTCCCTAGCCACGCTAGCCTCCCTAGCCTCCTTAGTCAGGCTAGAAGGGCTAGTCAGGCTACCATCACTCCCCTCTCCCCTCGGAGAGGGGCCGGGGGTGAGGCTACCCCCCTCTCCCCTTGGAGAGGGGTTGGGGGTGAGGCTGTTGGGGGTGAGGCTGTCGGGGGTGAGGCTTCCAAACCCTATATACACGCTCTCCGACCAGCGTCCCTGCCGGTCTTCCACCAGGCCCCACAGATGCAGCTCCCGTCCGGCAAAATCACGCGGAAGCACCACGCTCACGCGCTGCGTGTGGCGGTACACCGGCGCCGCCAGGTAACCCTGCTCAGCCTCGGGACAATAGACATACAAGTACACCTTGTCGTGCACGTCGGCACGCACATGCAGCGGGTTCTTCTCGAAGGCCACCGTCAGCGTCTCCTCCGTCAGCTCCGGCACGCCGAAGGCCACCGGCGCCACCGGCCCCATCGAGAGCCGCAGCGACGCCCAGTCCACCGTCAGGCGCTCGTCGCTCCACGCAAAGGCATGCTGGTTCTCGCGGATGAAGAAATTGCACGGCGTCAGGCCCTCGGCCAGCGACAGCGCGTTGAACGACTCCTTGAGCACCCAGTTCATGCGCGACGCCAGCTGCACCTCCTCCTTGAACATCTGGCGGTGCTCCTGCTGCGCCTCCGTGCGCGGGTTGTGCACCGCCCGCGGATGGCTCCGCATGCACCACCGCCCGCGCCACTGGTAGCCCACCACCGGCCCCACCGAGCCGCTGAATCCTCCCGCAACTCCTTGTACTATCTTAGCCATAACCAACTATTTAGATTAAACATACTACATACATGAACGTTATTTTCACCTTATTATTGCTTACTGAAGTAAATTTTCATCAAGGGTATGTATTGAGTTAATAAAGACTTCAGTAAGACATGATAGCACGGAATGCTGAGGATGAGAGCGTTGCGGGAGCTGTTTTTTACGGCTGCGACGTCATTTTTAACGTGAATTGCCGTGAATTGACCGTGAATTGTGGCCGTAGGGACACGGTGTGCCGTGTCCGCAAGAGACGGTGGTATTGTTTTTTGCGGAAATATCCCTCTGCGTTTTTTTAACGTGAATTTCCGTGAATTGCCGTGAATTATCGTGAATTGCGGTCGTAGGGACACGGCGCGCCGTGTCCGCAAGAGACGGTGGTATTATTAACATGAATTACCATGAATGAACATGAATTATCGTGAATCGCGGCCGTTCGATATACCTGAAACGGTGTTTTTTTTAACGTGAATTTCCGTGAATTGACCGTGAATTATCGTGAATTGTGGCCGTACGATATACACGAGACGGTGTTTCTTTTTAACATGAATTACCATGAATGAACATGAATTATCGTGAATCGCGGCCGTTCGATATACCCGAGACGGTGTTTCTTTTTAACATGAATTACCATGAATGAACATAAATTGTCGTGAGTTGCAGCTGTACGATATACCGTAGGGACACGGTGTGCCGTGTCCGCAGGAGACGGTGGTATTGTTTCATGCGGACATATCCCCTTGCGGGAGATGGGACTGCCTGCTGCGGACACGGCACGCCGTGTCCCTACGGTACAGGGCGACCATCATGCTCCGGAGGGGTTTTCTGTCGGCTATTGTTTCGACATCAATGTTGGAGAATGATGGTGGAGCGGTAGGCGCGGTGGTCGTCGGCGACGAGGACGAGGATGTAGGTGCCGTCGGGGCGGCCGGTGAGGTCGGCGGCATAGCGGCTGTCGCCGAGGTGTGTGACGGGCAGGGGTTCTGCGACGCCGTCGATGGCGGCGACCCAGGCCTCACGCAGCGGACGCCCGTTCATGTCGATGGTGAGGCGTCCGGTCGTGGGGTTCGGGTAGCGCACTACGGTTATCTCCTCCTGCACCACCTCGACCACCATGGTCGTGTCCTCCGGCCGCTCATAGGTGCTCATGAAGGCGCGGTCGGTGTATTTGGCGATGCAGGCGAAATAATCGCCACGCGAAGGTACATAAATGTCACCGAAGGTGGCATCGGAAGTTATCATGCAAGTAAGATACAGGGTGCTGCCTACCAAATTGAGCGGACCTGGATCATTCCTGGGCGAAGTGGCATGGTAATCTATCCCTTCAATCATATTCCCGTTATAGTCAAAAACACTCAGGCATAATCCAGAACTATAAAAAGACGGGGTCCGGATCGTTTGATTTGGGTAGGTTACATCTCCTGAAAAGCGCGACTGAAAAAAGATCCTGTTACCCCCACATGCCAAATTCCCGTAGGTTCCAAAATGGGGCACATTGCAGGAAGCACGCGTGCTATTTAATCGTCCGTAACTTTTAAGTTTCAGGTTGTCTTTATCCAAAATCAGCACACCTGCATCACGGTGAAAATCGGTTCGTGTTCCATTAACGGAGAAGAAAGCGTTAGTTGTGTCGCACGGTGATCCCACAGCACCTTTTATAGGATAGCAAGAAACTATTATATAGTTGCTATCTTCGTCAAAAACCATGTCGTTAATCATGCTGATACATGCCGCCATAAAGGTGGAAGTGTCCGTTATTGTGTCTTCAATCGCAATCATGCCCATTGTTTCCAGGTCTGGTGACATTTTTACAATGACATATTCCGTCGGATTCCTTTGCCAGTTAAATTCAAACTCCAATCTTAAAACAGAATCTACCACAATTCTACAGGGAAACGTATCGGCATCGGCCTCATTTTTTATCAATATGTACAAATTGTTGTCCCCATCTCGTTCCATGTGGGTGCCATAACTGGCAAACGGCCGGGATGCTGATTGGTATACATACCTGCCTTCGAGAAGGGTGTCGAAATGTGGGGAGAATTTGAGAATCTGCGGAATGTAGTTCATAGTGCTGTCGGCGGGAACGACGCCTACCTCACGGCGGTCGCACCAGAACTTGACGGCACTGATGGTGCCATTGTCAACCGAATACCCTTCGTCAGCGGCAGTGCAGCCGCCAATCATATCGTAGGTGTTTCGGCTGAGATAAATGTTGCCAACTTCATCCACTGCGAAAGATGCATATGCAATTGCTTTGCCACTTATCCATGTCGCATTGTATGGCGCTGGTAGGTAACAAGTGATATCCTCACCGTTGTAGTCCAGATAGCTCATCTGCAGGAAGTGCTGTTCCAGCACATGGCCGTCGAAGTCAAATGTTATCAATGCCAGATATTCATACCCCGTAAATCCATCCACATTTATGGGGTAGTCGGGAAAAGGAATACTGCTGTAGGGGCTGTTGTGGTCCCAATTCCGTGACGTTTCGTAGATCATGGTGTCAAGGTAATAGAGGTAATACTCGCGTGTGGCTGGTGACATTTCGACAAGGCAGGCGAAGGCAGTGTCGCCAATGGATTTGATATCACAAGCCATGCGGCCGTTGAGGTTGCCGTGGATAACCTTGTGCCAGACCAGGTCGCCCTCGGGCGAGACCTTGGCTATCAGCACATCTCCCAAGTCACGAGCATAGCCATAAGGGGCAATGGGCAGGAGGCGGCTGCCGTTCTCCCAGCAGGTGTTGAAGTTGATGTTGCCCAGGATGTAGAGGTTGCCCACACTGTCGGTGACCGAACCGACGATGGCGACATTGTCGCCCGGGGCGTAGCCTCGGACCCAATCGAAGTGCTGCGCGAAAGATTGGGCGGATGCCAGCAGCACGAGGACAATAAGCAAGATACTCTTTTTCATATCGTTACATTGTTATTTGGTTATTATTAATCAATTACTTTGTCGATGCAAAGTAACGAAAAAGATTTGGTTTTTGCAAATATATCTCTAACCGAAGAGTCCGAAACAAATCCCCCTGTGGAATTCAAACATAAATTACCATGAATGAACATGAATTATAGTGAATTGCAGCTGTACGATATACCTGAGACGGTGTTTTTTTTAACGTGAATTTCCGTGAATTGACCGTGAATTATCGTGAATTGTGTCTGTAGGGACCCTTCGGGCGTGCGTTCTCTCTGTAGGGACACGGCGTGCCGTGTCCGCAAGAGACGGTGGTATATTCAAACATGAATTACCATGAATGAACATGAATTATCGTGAATTGCGGCTGTACGATATACCTGAAACGGTGTTTTTTTTACATGAATTTCCATGAATTGACCGTGAATTATCGTGAATGGTGGCCCAATGATTCGGGGCGACCATCATGCTCCGGAGGAGCTTTCTATTAATAGCAATTCCCTACGTGGAAACCCATCCCGATACCCCGTAGGGGTTTTCTATTAATAGCGGGTAGGGCTACCTGCTAAATTTTTTAAAGAAATTATTTATATATTCGATTTTTTTTGTATCTTTGTGCATTAAAAGTTTAGCAGAGAATTAAAATAACAAATTAATTAATAATATCTTATGAAGATTCACAAAGTACTATTCGGCTTGTTTGCAGGCGTAATGGCGTTGAGTGGAGGGGCGGTGAGCGCCCAGTTCTACGAGATTGGACCGGCGAATATCGGCGGCCAGGTCTCGAGCGTCATTGTCGACCGGCAGGATTCAAGCCTCTCCACGGTCTATGCCGGTGCCATCTCCGGCGGTCTGTATGTGCGCACGTCGAACAGCGATGTGCTCCGCAACCTGTATGCCAACGTCGAGGACGAGGCCTACCGCGAGCAGCTGGTGAACAATCATGACTCGTGGCACCTGGTGCGCTACTACGACGCCATGGGCTATGAGACGACGCTTCCTGTGAGCGCGATGGTGCAGGGTCCCGACGGGACTATCTTTGTCGGCACGGGTGACAATACGTACACGCTGGGCAGCACCTACGGAAAGATGTCGAGCAAGGGTCGCGGCATTTACCGCTACATCCCTTCGACGGGCAGCTTCAAACTGATTGCCTACACCTCGCCTTTGAACAGCGAGCAGTTCGGCGCCGTGCGTGCACTTGACTACTATATGCGCAACGACACGATGTTCTTCTTCGCCGCCACCAACACGGGCCTGTACCGCTGGGTGGTGAACACCGCCGCGGCCGATATCGACGCGGAGTGGGCACAGACCAACGTGAACGCCATCCTGCAGGGCAGCAGCATCGACCAGTTGGTGGTGGTGCGCAACCTGAACATGGCTTACTTCAGCGTGGGCAACCAGCTGTACCGTCTGGGCGACCTGACCATTGCGACCCCGAACCCCATCAACATCTCGGCCACCAACAGTGCCTTCGGCGGCCAGAACCGTGCCATCAAGCTGGCTGTGGCTCCGAGCGACAACCGCTACCTGTATGCCATGGTGATTGGTGCGAATGGACTGATGGAGAACGTATACCTGACCACCAACGGCCAGTCGTGGACGGCCCTGGCCACCTCGTCGGTGCTGCCGCTGATGTACAACAGCGGTCTCACCTGCGGTGCCATGGTGGTGGATCCGGGCAACCCCAAACGTGTCATGCTCGGCGGCACCAACATCTGGACCGGCGAGGGATTTCTGGAGGGTGCCAACTACCAGTGGACGAAGAATTCGTACAGCGAGTTTGAGCTGAATGCCGGCGACTACATGTCGAACGTGTTCAACACCTCGGTGTTTGTGCACTCGGGCATCCAGCAGATGGTGTCGCTGTTCAAGGTTGTGGACGGCGAGCCTGTGACGACCTACTACATCGCCACCGACGGCGGTATCTACAGCACGAGCACCGAATTCAACTCGTACGACAATATCAACCGCGGCATGAACAACGTGCAGGTCACGAGCGTGGCCGTGGCTCCCGACGGTTCGATTCTGAGCGGTGCCAAGGACAATGCCTGCCCCTTCATCGAGGCCCGTCTGGCCCATCACGGCGGCTCCCGCATCCCCGCCTGGTACGACAACGGCGAGCTGGGCAACATGAACCACGATGCCAACATCCTGTGGAACGGCGACGGTGGCAAGGTGGCTGCCTCGGCATTCCAGCAGATTGAGCCCCAGCTGCACCGCAACATCTTCGTGTCGTCGAGCGACGGCAACATCGGCCGTGCCTTCAACGACTATATGGATTACACCAACAACCAGACCTGGACCTCGGGCGTGCCCTTCCTGACGAAGGAAGTCATCGGCGGCCCCCAGGTGGGCAGCATCTCGCTGTGGGAGACGGACAACGACACCTACATGCGCGACAGTATCAAGGTGGGTCTGGACCTGAAAGGCTACTTCTTCAACGCCAACGGCGACACGGTGATGATCACCGACGGCAACCAGATGGTTCCCAAGAACTCGAAGGCTATCTTCATGGCCAAGAACAACTCCGACTATCCCTTCGAATATGTGTACCAGAAGGCTCAGCGCGCCAGCGACTCGCTGACGGTGAAGAACCCCGTGATGTCGCGCATGCTCATCGTGGCCCAGACGGGTCCCGTGCAGAGCTCGGTGCTCTATTCGTGGACGGTCAACGACTTCAGCAAGGTGTATGACTCGGTCATCGACGCAGACACCCACCTCGACCCCGAAGTGAAGCAGGCCCTGCGCGAGAAGTTCATGTGGTGGGCCCCCATCCTGAACGTGAAGCGCACCTCGAGCAACGCCAACCTCTACCCGCGCGATGCCGTCATGAGCACCGATGGCCGCTATGCCTACGTCAGCACCTATGACGACAGCACCCACCGTTCACAGCTCTACCGCATCGAAGGCTTCGACCGCATCAACTTCCACCAGTATCCCGCCTTCACCCAGCGCCAGATCAACGCCGCCAGCGACACGTCTGACCGCGTGCTGCGCAACATCAAGTTCAACAAAGGCGGCAGCGAGTGGTTCAACCGTCCCATCAGCAGCATCGCCGTCGACCCGCGTCCGGGTCAGGACCGCATTGTGGTGACCTTCGAGGACTACTCGGACAGCTACACCAACGTGCTTGTCATCAACAACGCCAGCACGAACAGCTGGACCGCCACCGCCACGCCGCTGCCCATCACGGGTCATGTGGGCATCCCCGCCTACTGCGCCATGATTGAGGACTCGACGGGCTTCATCTATGTCGGTACCGCCGACGGTGTGTTCGTCCACAACGGCACCTCGTGGAACCAGTACGACCACCTGCGCGGCGTCCCCGTGACCAGCATCGTGCAGCAGACCAAGAAGCTGGCTGTGCGCCGTACCACCACCCATACCGGCATCACGGAGAACAAGTACCTCTTCGCCAAGACCAAGTGGCCGCGCGCCATCTACTTCGGCACCTATGGCCGCGGTATCTTCATGGACATGACCTTCGTGACCGACACGGTGAACGAGATCAGCGACTCGAGCGACTACAATCCCGTCAGCATTCCCACCGTCAACACCGTGGGCGCCAACAGCGTGAACATCTACCCCAACCCGGTGATGAACGGCGAGGCCAACCTGGCCCTGACCGCCATCGAGGCCGGTAACGCCGTGCTGCGCATCTACGACCTCAACGGACGCATGGTGGCCGAGCGCAACCTTGGCTATGCCAACGAAGGTGAGCAGCTCTACACCATCGGCACCGAGGGTATGGCCAAGGGCATGTACCTGGTGAACGTCACCATCGGCGGACATACTGCCGCCACCAAGATGATGGTGCGTTAATCAAGAATGAAAGTACAAAAGAGGTGCCGCCCGCAGGCAGCACCTCTTTTTGTATAAATTAATGAATCATTATATATATTATATATCATTCAATGATTAAAAACTTTGTTGAAGAACTCCGCTGGCGCGGAATGTTGGCACAGATGATGCCAGGGACAGAAGAACTTCTCCAGAAAGAAATGGTGACGGCCTATCTGGGCACCGACCCGACGGCTGACTCACTGCATATCGGACACCTCTGCGGCATTATGATGCTGCGCCACCTGCAACGCTGCGGCCACAAGCCCATCATCCTGGTAGGCGGTGCCACAGGCATGATCGGCGACCCCTCGGGCAAAAGCCAGGAACGCAACCTGCTGAACGAAGAGACGCTGCGTCACAACCAGGAATGCATCAAGGCACAAGTGGCCAAGTTCCTCGACTTCGAGTCGAAGGAACCCAACGATGCCGAGATGGTGAACAACTACGACTGGATGAAGGACTTTACCTTCCTCGACTTCGCTCGTGAGGTGGGCAAGCATATAACCGTCAACTACATGATGGCCAAGGACAGCGTGCAACAACGCCTCAACGGCACCGCCCGCGATGGCCTCAGCTTCACCGAGTTCACCTACCAGCTGCTTCAAGGCTACGACTTCCTCTGGCTCTACCAGCATAAGAACTGCAAACTGCAACTGGGTGGCAATGACCAGTGGGGCAACATCACCACGGGTACCGAACTGATCCGTCGCACCCTGGGCTTCGAAAACGAGGCCTTCGCCCTGACATGCCCGCTCATCACCAAAGCCGATGGCAAGAAGTTCGGCAAGACCGAGAGCGGCAACATCTGGCTCGACCCAGTTCGTACCACTCCCTACAAGTTCTACCAGTTCTGGCTCAACGTCAGCGACGACGATGCCGAGAAGTACATCAAGATCTTCACCTCACTGGAGAAAGAGACCATCGACGCCCTCATCGAGGAACACAAGAAAGACCCGGGCATGCGTGTGCTGCAAAAACGCCTCGCCCAGGAAGTCACCGTGATGGTCCACTCACAAGAAGCCCTCGACGCAGCCATCGAAGCCTCCAACATCCTCTTCGGAAAGTCGACCAAGGAAGGCCTTGAAAAACTCGACGAAGCCACCTTCCTGGACATCTTCGACGGCGTGCCACAAGAACACATCGCAAAATCCGCTCTCGAAGCCGGAATCCCGATTGTGGACTTCATGGCGGTCAACACACAGATTTTCCCCTCCAAAGGCGAGGCCCGAAAGATGACCATGGCCAACGGCGTGAGCGTCAACAAGGAAAAAGTCACCCTCGACAAGGTGATGACATCCGCCGACCTCATCGATGGCAAATACATCCTCGTCCAAAAAGGCAAGAAGAACTACTATTTGGTCGTGGTGGAATAACATGATCAAGCAAAAAAGCAAACCTGAATTTCTTTCCTTGAAGAGCATATTGTTGCTCTCCTTGGGCATCAGCGTGGGCTTTCACGTGATCTTTACCATCTCTGCCTTCTTCGGCAACACGCTTTTCTTCCCCGAAATCAAACAAGACCCCCAACGGCACTTCTCTCTATGGAGGATCCTCCTTTTTACCGCCTACAACTTCGTGCTGGTCTTCCTGCTGTTTCTCTATAACCGCAAGATGTACAACATCGAATTCAAGAAAAAAGGGGGGCGGGTCTTCTTCCTGATTTTCGGCTCCATGCTCATCACTACGGCGTTAAGCCTCACGTTCAACCTGGTGCCGGAACTCGTACAGCCCGTTGAACATCGCCCTGGCTTCATGGCCCGCGCCATTCGCGACGGACTGATGCGCGACTTTTCATTCATGGTGGTGGTGATGCTGGTGACCAAGCTGCTTCACACCATGTTCGAACGCAACAACATCCGGGTGGAAAACGAAGCGCTTCGGGCAGAGAACATCACGACGCACTACGAAGCCTTGAAAAGCCAGATGGATCCACATTTCATGTTCAACTCGCTGAACACACTTCAGTCACTCATCGGCACCGACTCGGTCCAAGCCCAGGCATACGTTCAGGAACTTTCCCAAGTGCTGCGATCCACCCTCCAAAACAAAGAGGTGGTCACGCTCGAACAAGAGCTTCAAGGGGTCCGCGCCTATTGCAACCTGATGCAGATACGCTATGGCGACAACCTGAAGTTTGATTTCCAAGTGAGTCCAGAGTTGCTGTCCTATCTGGTACTGCCACTCTCGGTGCAGGGACTGGTGGAGAACGCCATCAAACACAACGTCATCAGCAGTAAACAGCCCCTTCGGGTGAGTATTGCGACAACCGAGGAGGCGCTGCTGGAAGTTTCAAACCCCATCCAACCAAAGATCATGGAAGAGTCGGTCAACGGCATCGGACTGGCCAACCTGCTGGAACGTTATCGCCTGAAATGGAATGTGGATGTGGGTATCATGGACGACGGAAAGGTTTTTGAAGTGACTTTGCCTCTGATTGACCCCAAACAATAAACAGCCATGAAAGCGCTTATCATCGAAGACGAAAGCATTGCGGCACAGGCACTTGAGTTGCTGATTAAGGAAACGAGTCCCGAAGTGGACGTCCTTGCCGTGCTCCAAACCATCGAGGAAACGGTGGAATGGTTTGATGAAAACCCGATGCCCGACTTGGTGTTTATGGACATCCACTTGGCCGACGGTTCCTCGTTTGCTATCTTCGACAAGGTGGATATTACATGCCCGGTCATCTTCACTACAGCCTACGACGAATACGCCCTGAAAGCCTTCGAAGTGAATAGCATCGATTATTTGTTAAAACCTATTAACAAATCGGATTTGGAACGGGCGATGAACAAATACAAGTCGCTGATTGCTTCGCACCAAAGGCCTTCGTTGGATGGGCTGTTGGAACAGATGGGTGGGGTGAGAAAAAAGTATAAATCATGCTTCCTAATCCCCGAGCGTGATAAGCTCATTCCGTTGGCTACCAGTAATATAGCATACATTTTTATCGATACCAAGACGGTGAAGGCCATCGCCATGGACGGGCATACCTATTACCTCAACCAAACCTTGGACGAGATTATGGCCCAACTCGATCCTGAACAGTTTTTCCGCGCCAACCGACAGTTTATCATCTCACGTTGGTCGGTTAAGGACATGACCGTGTGGTTTGGTAACAAGTTGGCGGTCAACCTCATTGTCCCTACTCCTGAAAAAATCATTGTCAGTAAAGCCCGTGTGGGCGAATTCAAAACTTGGTTTGCACTATGAAAATTGTCTTCCTTGAACCCCTTGGTCTCAAGACCGATATTATCGAAGAGGCCTGCAGCGGCCTCAAACAACAAGGCCACGAAGTGGTCATCTATCCCGACCGTAATGAAAACCTCGACGAGCTGATTCGTCGTGCGCAAGATGCTGAAATCCTCATCGAGAGCAATATCCCATTGCGGAAGAACTTTCTCGACGCATGTCCAAAACTGAAGATGCTCTCCATTGCCTTCACGGGCCTGGACCATATCGACATGGAAGAGTGCCAGCGTCGCGGCATCATCGTGAAGAATGCCGCCGGTTATTCAACTGAAGCGGTTGCCGAACTGGCCATCGCCATGATGATCGACGTGTACCGCAAGGTGCTCGAGAACGACCGTATCACCCGAGAATGCCAACGCAAAGGCATCATGCCTGGCCGTGAGATTGGCGGCAAGACCGTCGGCATCATCGGCATGGGAAACATCGGCCAACGTGTGGCCAAGATCCTCAACGCCTTCGGCTGCAAGGTGCTTGCCTGGAACCGAACTCCAAAGACGGTTGAAGGTGTGACCTTTGTGGATAAAGAAACGCTTCTGAAAGAATCGGATATCGTCACGTTGCATATTGCCTTGAACAACGAGACTCGCGACTTCATCACAGAGAATGAATTGAAGCTGATGAAGCCATCGGCCATCCTTATTAATACAGCGCGAGGACCTGTCGTCAACGAACAAGCCCTCGCTGTTGCTTTGAAGTCGGGGATCAT
>JAEEGL017243408.1_pt1 | contig 28883 bp, 15 predicted proteins | sample 9134231 | NCBI WGS metagenome assembly JAEEGL01 (sample SAMN16246548, study PRJNA631951) | gut metagenome | biome: gut microbiome; feature: rumen; material: fiber-attached | host: Bos | place: Iran: Karaj | collected 2018-10 | reverse complement strand
AGCTTTCCAACTTCACCGAGTCGTTCGTGCTGTGGAAACGAGCTGACAGTCTGGATATTACGTGGACCGTCGACAATCTCTGGCCCGATGCTGTCCGCAGAGAGTTCTATGCGCCCGACAACAGCTGGAATGTCTATCTGCAAAAGCAGGGTGTGGTGCGCTTCACCATAGAGGCGACAGCACGCACCCAAGGGGCGACAGGACGCACCCGCTACTTCGATGCGGTAGTCAACATTCCGCCCTACGTCGGTTCCGCCGAGAACCCCTTCCTCATCAGCAATCTGGAGGACTTCCTCGCCTTCCGCGACGGCATCAACGCCAACGAGGACTTCGTCTACCATCGCTTCCTGATTCCTCACGATTCCCTTCCGCATATCCACTGGATGCAGACCGCCGACATCGATCTCGCCGCCGCAGGCGACTGGGTCCCCATCGGAAAGAACACCGACACATGCTTCACTGGTTTCTACGACGGCCAGGGGCATAAGTTGAAGAACCTTACGATGACCAATGGCACCGACCGCGCGCTCTTCAAATATTCCAAAGGTATTATCAAGAACCTCGTTATCGAAGACCCGCACATCACGGACTGCGGAGGTTCGTCGGCCGCGTTGGCCACCCTTGTCAAGGGCGGATCCTTCGAGAATTGCGGCGTAACCTATTCTGCAGGGTCGAATAATCATTCGCCCCTGCAGTTCGTCGGCAACAACTGTGCAGCCTTGATTGGTACGGTGGATTCAGTTCATCTCAGCAGCATCCACATCACGGGCTGTTTCAACAGTTGCAACATTGTCAATAACGGCAATGGCTACGCTGCCGGTTTGGTGGGTTATGTGAACACCGACACCTGCTTCATCGAACGATGCTTCAACGCTGGGGACATCACGGCTTCCAATGGTACCGTACATCCTTTTGTTGGACACTATAGTAACTCGACGCGCCGCATTTTTACAAATTGTTACAATGTGGGTGTGCTTACTGGCAACCAAGTGGAGGTGGAATCAACTAATACGACCTTCTACAACGACTATCATGTCAATCCCTTCTGTGAAGGGGCGACAAAGGTGGCCACACGCTACTTCATCGACTCCACCACCCTCGTGCGCCCCTACCTAGGCGACAGCCATTGGCTCTACGAGGAGGGACGCTATCCGCGTCTGCGCTGGACTGACAGCTCGTCCACACGCCTGGCCGCCATCGCCGCCTGCACTCCCCGATTAGCGTTAGACAGTCTCCCGCTGCCCGACACGATGACCGTCGACAACTTTCACGACTTGAATACTCTGCGTAGCATTGTAAACGGGAACTATATGGTGATATATAAAGACTATCTCCTCCCGCGTTATGTGCAGGACATCGTCTTCAGCCTCACCAGCGACGTCAGCCTTCCCGATATCACATCCGACTGGATTCCTATCGGCACGAAACGGTTCGCGGGCACATTCTTTGGCAATAACCATACCCTCTCCCAACTTAATTCAACTCGGTCTGTGGTCGGCCTTTTCGGTACCCTTACGGGCAAGGTGTACGACCTCAACATCACTGTTAACACAATCATTGGAGCCGACACTGTCGGTGCCGTCTGCGCCATTCTCAACGGCGGTCGCATCGAGAACTGCTCCGTCAAAAAATATAATAATACAAGCGACAACTTGTACGGTGCTATTGTCGGCGGCATCGCCGGTGTCTCGCTGACTGCAAACGACAGCATCATTGGCTGCTTCAACTACGTCGATGTCATGGGTACCCAATGTATCGGCGGTATCATCGCCAAGGACGGCAATGTGAAGAACTCCGTCAATCTGGGCGACGTCACTGGCAGCGCCGATTGTATCTATATTGGCGGCATTAGCGGACGCAACACAAACGTCACCGGCAGCCTCAACACCGGCATTATCACTGCACTGCCCGGCAACACCAATGCCGACAACTGGGTCGGCGGAATTGTAGGAGAAATTCACAATTCACAATTCACAATTCACAATTGTTATAATGCGGGCATAGTCAACGGAGAAAACCGCAAATACGTCGGCGGCATCTGCGGCGAGGGTGCGCCGCAGTATTGCTACGTATCCAACACCGTGCGTTCCACCGGTGCCCACCTCGGCAGCATCGTCGGCATTCAGGCAACCTCGCAACCAGGCAACCAGGCAGTCACCGGCTGCTGCTACGACAACCAGATGTCGCCCGTCGGCGGCATCGACGGCAGCGACCAGTCCGGCGCGGCAGAAGGAATGCCTACTGCCTCATTGTTGGGAACTGGAGGAGATAACAACTTCTACACCACCTATTGGGGGCAAAACGCCTCCTCAGATATTTGGTACTACAGTGACGACTACTATCCCCAGCTGCAAGGTGTCCGTAGCATCAACGCCATACTATCCAAAGCCTCTGCCATGAGGGCCAAGTTGGACACCACCGAAACCTACAGCACCGTCTCCCACCAATTCACGTTGAACTATTCCGATGGCGGCAGCTGGCAGCGTATTGGTGGCAGCAATTGTTTAACGATAGGGACTTCTCCCAACAACAACAACCTTATAACGGTCACCATCCCCAGCACCGACAATCATCCTGCTCAGGGCTTTATCACGTTGGGCTTCCGAGGAGCCGGCACCAATGATCCTGTCTACCGCAAGGTGCAGCTCTGGGTGAACCTCACCGAGGCCAACCCGATTATTATCAGAAATGCCGATGAATTAAATAAATTCCGCACCATCATCAACCAGGGCTCGGGCTATTACAACAATTCCACACAAACCTTCATCACCACCGGATCCTACTCCGCTTCCCAATATGTGAGAATTACCGACGGCGGACGCGACCTCTACTTCAAACTGAACGCCGATGTTGACCTCGCATTCCACGGCACCACCAGTAGTGGGAGTAGTTACAACGTCCTCGACCTCTGGACCTCTATCGGCACCCCTAATCGTCCCTTCCTCGGCCATTTTGACGGCGGCAATCATACCGTCGCAAATTTCCTCGTTCCTGAAGGCGATAATCAAGGCTTCTTCGGTTATATCTATGGCGGCTCTGTGAAAAACCTCACCATCGCCGGCGCCATAACCAACCATAATACCACCGGCAATCACCGCAGCCTCCTCTGCGGCTACCTCAACGGCGGCACCATCCGCAACTGTTTCATAACCCAAGTCGTCGGCAGCAACTACCATAGCCCCAGCAGGATTTCTGCTGTCTCCGGCCGCAACATCGGCTTCATCTGCGGCACCAACCACTACGGCCGCATCGTTCGTTGCAAGACAGATATGACTCAAATCGAAAACGCCACCTATACCCACGGAAGCTGCTTTGGCGGCATTGTGGGTTACAATGACTATGGAGTCGTTGACTCATGCAAATCGCACTTAGCCATCATTGCCGGCATCACCATCGACACTGTTGGCGGCATTGTGGGCTACAACCATTGCGGTATCCTTCGTGCCGACACCTCCTATAACAACAGTTACAATAAATCCATTATGTCATACGTCGGATGCATCGCCGGCTACTCGGAAAGCAACACCATCACCAATCACCAGTCAAGAATCTCTAATTGTTACGTGGATATGGAAAGCCGCATTCCTTCGATAGGCGACTATATCGGCGGTGTTGTTGGCAAGATGCAGGGCGGCGCTATCGACAGTTGTGGCTTCTATGGTACTATCATTGCCCAGGGCAACTACATCGGCGGCATCGCAGGCTTCTGTTCCAGGGGCGCCAGCATCACGGGCAGCTATAGCGTCGGTACCGTCTGCCAATCTATGTTAGGCGACTGCATCGGCGGTATTGCCGGCATCCTGAACGACTCGTGCAGCATCGGCACATCGTTCAACAGCAGCATTGTTACCGGTCGCTATAGTGTCGGCGGCATCGTCGGCCGTATGCAGGACAACACCCACTTCTCCGACTGCTACAATACGGGCATCGTGAAAGGTCTCGCCCAAGTTGGCGGTTTAGTGGGCATTCAGTCAGAACCTACTGCAGCTTCCGGCTATGGCTATTCGGCCGGCTGGGTTGAGGGATCCTCGATGGTCGGCGCCGTCTGCGGTTTCACTACTGACGCCACTATGCTGCACGACCTCCATTACGATAGTCTGATGTGCTTCTACAAGGGCGTCAACGAGGAGGATGTGACCGGCGTTACGGCACATACCACCACCGAACTGACTGGCCTCACCTTCTCGGGTCGTCCGTGGGAGGCTGGTACCGCCACAAGCATGTATCCGCGCCTGTCCGTCTTCTACAACACCGATGTCAGCAAGATCTCGGCATTGGCGTTGCAGATAAGCAAACCGTTCAATCTGCCCTACACACCCAACATTGCCTATGCACTGCCCACCTATACTCCCACTACGGGTAGCTTTTCTTGGGTTAAAGTAAGTTCAAGCGACACCACCGCCACCATCTCTGGCACCACCATCACCTCTACTGTCAAACGCGGCCGTATGCGTATCCGTGCCCGTGTGATGATATCTGGTCGGCCGATATATATACGCCCCATACAGTTCTCGTTCGGCATCTCCGAAGACTATCCTTTGGAAATCAGTCAGCTAGGTTTTACCCAACTCCGCAACCACATCAATCAGGGTGTTGTGTTCTATTACTCCAACGGAGCGTTCTATGCTACTAACCAGCAGATTACTAATGCCACCCTCATTCCCATCGGCGCCGACGGTATCCACTTCAAACTCAAAACCGATGTCAATTACGTTACCAACAACTGGACTCCCATCGGAACGGACGACTCTCCTTTCCTTGGCTATCTCGATGGCGGCGACCATTCAATCCATGTCGAATTAGCTCAGTCTACCGCCGACAACCGCGGCATCTTCGGCAATATGCAAGGTCGCCTGAGCAACATCATCGTCGATAGCGTCAGTGTTACCGGCGGCGGCCGCGTGGGCTCTCTCGCCGGCCACTGCTGCGGTACGATTAGAAACTGCCGCACCCGTGGTTCTGCCATCATAAAAGGCACCAGCGCAGTAGGCGGTCTGGTCGGCGATGCTTCCTATTCACAGTTCTTCGACTGTTACAACGGTTTCGATGTCACCGGGAGCAGTATGGTCGGCGGACTTGTGGGTAGGGCTTCCGACAACGGTGCGATAGAACGCAGCTTCAACTATGGCTATATCAAAGCCACAGGTACAGTCAGCGGCGTGGCCGGACTCGTCGGAATGATTCAAAATTCAAAATTCAATATTCAAAATTGTTACAATACCGGAGCAGTCGGAGGCACTTGGGATGTGGGTTCCTTTGCAGGCTTGGTGGTCAGTTCCCAGACCTCTATCTCTAACTGCTACAATGCCGGTTACATCGACGGCTTAATTAGCACCTTACAACCCACAATTACCAACTGTTTTAACGACAGACTGATGAATCCTCACACAGGAGATGCATGCACAAACCTGTATATTAGCGAGATGTTGGGAGAGGGACTCCGCAACCAGCTGGGCGATACCTGGTGGAGCTATCATAATAATGAATACCCGCGGTTGAAGAACTTTGAGACCACGGCAGCATCCACTGTGTCGGTGAAACCCCTCGACATGGGCGGCCACATGCAGGTGGACAATATCGTGAAGAACTTCGTTGGAGATACTTCTGATGGCGTGAAATGGTACCGCCACGGTACGGGGACAGCGCTGGATGCCCCCAACCCCGCTACGGCTAACGGCACCTTTACCCTCAACACCTGCGGCAACGACTCGCTGAAGGTAACGCTCGTTACCGGTGGACGCATGGAACACCGCATGGTGCCGGTAGTGGTAACGGGTGTAGGCATAACTATCGACACGGTGCGAGCCTGCTCCGCCTACAACTGGCAGCTGCCAAACAATTATTCGGTTACACTCGACGAACCAGGTTTCCATACCTATCAGGCCGTGGGCGGCGCATGCGAGGAGACCAAGGCCATCGAACTCTACTTCGCTGCTCCGATTGAGGTGAGCATTATCAAGAACGATGCCTGCATGGACAGCTACTGGAGTAAATACGGGCACAATATCGGCAGATTGAAGGCGACGGCAAGCGGCGGTTTCGGTGACGGCTACTCCTACACGTGGAGCAGGTCCAATGGCGACATCGACCAAGAATGCTACGTGGAAGGTCATCCCGACTCCCTCCGCTACCTCTCTTCCGACTACTATTACCTTACCACCACGGATGTGACGCCCAACTCGGTGTGCGTGTCACACGATACCATCTTAGTTGATGAATATTCCTTTAATTACTTGGTAACCAAGTGGGGCAACTGCGTGGATACTGCCGACGGCTGGATTGATCTTGTGCTCAGGCAGTTCGAATTCAACAGGGACGGTTCGCCGTATTCGATTAAGTACTGGGATTCGACCCATACGCTCATAGCCGAGCACACAATCCCCGCCTACAATCCTCCCGACGAGTCTGGTGTACCGAAGGGTTACGACACACTGTTCAACCTTGCCAACGGGTTGTATTACATGACTATTACCGACCGCTTGGGATGCTATCAGGATAAACAGATTAAGGTCAACGATCCCATCAACCCCAAGATGACGCTCCGCCCCGTAGGCAGTACCAAGGTCTACGACGGCCAGCCAGTGTCGGCTGGCAGCATCAACGTTGTGGAATATGACGACAACTGGAAGGTTCCGGAACGGGCTGAATACTATGTTACCAGTGGCCAGTGGAGGCAGCTCGCCCTCAGGATTGGTGACTCGCTGTTTGTGACACTGAAAACGCCAAACGCATCAATAACCGACGTGGGTACCCTTGTGCTCGAGATTGACGACTGGGAAATCAAGGATGCCGAAACTGGCAATGATAAGACCTGCTTGTACCACTTCTATCCGCAAAAGGACAGTATCGTCATCCTGCCTAAGTCAGTGATTGTGACGGCACACGATTATACCAAAAGACAGGGCGATCCTGATCCGTCCTTTAACTTTGATGTGATGGGGCTGGTAAGGAGCGAGGATTATCAGCTTATCAATGGAAATATTACTGTGAACCGCGAGCCCGGCGATGCCCCAGGCACCTACACCATCACGCCGACCGGCAATTCGCTGGTGGGCAACTACGAATTGACATTCGTGCCGGGAACTCTGACCATTCTCGACACCAACCTTACTGCCATCACAGTGACGGGCAACAGCTTGGACGCTGTGTACGACGGCACAGTGAAGAGCGTGAGCGGCTACACAGTGAGCGGCTTGCCCGAAGGCTACTCCTTGGACGGCTTTACGACGACCAGCCCGAGCGGCACTGTGGCTGGCACATACTACAACCATGTCAGCGGCGGTGTGGTAAGGAATGCGCAGAATGAAAATGTCACGTCGCAGTTTGATGTCAGAACTGTCAGCGGACGGATGGTGATTGCAAAGCGTCCGGTCACAATCTCTCCCATCAACGATTCAAAAGAATACGACAACAACGCTGCCACAGACCCCGTACTTACTGCCACGGTAACCGGTTTGGTGGAGGGTGAGACTCTCAACTACACTTTGGAACGCACAGCGGGACAGAATGTCGGCTATTATCCCATTACAGTCTCTTCTGACTTTAGTCCCAACTACGAGGTAACCGCGGAAACAGGTATTTTCACTATTTACCAGAAGGAAGCTACGGTAAAGGGCGACACGATATACAGGACATACGGTTCCAATTTGGATACCACTCTGACGGCCACGGTAACAGGAGTTGTGGCAGGCGACACGCTGAACTACTCGCTTGACTGCAGTGAAGGAGCGAACGCAGGCTCCTATCCTATTGTAGTCACGCTGGGGTCGAATCAGAATTACCGTATCACCAAGACCGACGGCGTGCTGATTGTCCAGCCTAAGGCTGCCACCATCACCGCAAACAACAAAGGCAAGACTTACGGCGACGCCGACCCGACGCTGACGGCTACAGTTTCGGGGACTGTGGGAAGCGATGTGCTGAACTACTCGCTAAGCCGCGGCATCGGCGAGGATGCGGGCACGTATGCCATCACCGTCGACGAAAGCGGCAATCCCAACTACACTGTTGTAACAGTAGGCGGCACCTTTACGATTACCAAAAAAGCAGCCATGATTGCCGCCGACGCGAAAAGCAAGACGTACGGCAACAGCGACCCGACGCTGACAGCTACAGTTTTGGGAGCAGTGGAAAGCAATGGGCCGGTGTACACTCTGAGCCGTGCTGCCGGCGAGTCGATAGGCACTTATACCATTAGCGTCAACGTCGACGCTAACGACAACGGAAACTACGACATCTCTGTCTTCAATTCAGAACTTACAATCACACGCGCTGTGGCTGTGGTCGCCGCCGAGGGACACGAGAAAATCTACGGCGACGCTGACACAACGCTTACTGCCATTGTAAGCGGTTTGCGCAACGGCGACCCAGCAAGCACCATCAGCTACACCGTGAGCCGCGAACCCGGCGAGGATATCGGCAAATACGCCATAACACCCACAGGCAATGAACTGCAGGGCAACTACGCTGTAACCTATGTGACCGACACGCTCACCATCACACGCGCCACCGCAACCGTCACGGCCGACGACAAAGAGAAAATAGCCGCAAGTCCCGACCCACTCGAACTGACTGTCACTATCACCGGTCTGAAAAATGGTGATGATGAGAGTGTGATATCGTACAATGCACCTTCCCGTGAGGCTGGGGAGGCAATAGGTACCTACGCCATCACCGTCACAGGCGATGCCGTGCAGGGCAACTACAATGTAGTATTTGTACCCGGCACATTCAGAATCACACAACCCACCGAGGCAGTGATAAGAATTGCCGGTCATCAGAACACCGCCGTCTACGACGGAACCGAACATACGGTGAACGGATACAACATTACATCCAACAGCAATCCATACTATTCGGAGGGGAACATCATTTTCAACGGTACTGCCACTGCCAGCAGGACGAATACCGACACCACCTATATGGGACTGACAGCAGGAGACTTCCTCAACAATGACGGCAATTTTGACGTAACCTTCATTGTTACCGACGGCTATCAGGCCATCACCCCGGCACAGCTCACCGTCACCACGTCGTCGGCTTCCAAGGAATACGACGGCACACCGCTGACCGCCGGACCCCAATCCATCCAGATTGGTGGCGAAACCGTATATCCCACATCATATTCACAATTCACAATTCACAATTCACAAATTATCGTCACCACCACCGGCAGCCAGACCGACGTCGGCCAAAGCCCCAACACATACACCATCGACTGGGGTACAACCAATTCGAACAACTACCACGTCAGCGACAACCTCGGAACCTTGAAGGTGACTACCACCAGATTCAATCTGGCAGTAGGCAACTCTACATGGCACGCCATCGCCTCGCCGATGCACGACCCGGGTCTGACATACGAGAGCCTTGACAGCATCGCCCACCTTACCGACGCTGACTACGACCTCTTCCGCTACGACGAGGCGAGCGCCACTTGGGAAAACGTCAAGGCCCACAGCTTCAACTTCGATCCTGGCCGCGGATACATATACCGCCGCGCCACCGCCGCAACGCTCTCCTTCGCCGGTCAATTCAGAAACGACAACATTGACGGCGGATACCTTACAGTCGGCTGCTCCGATAACACCTTAAAGGGATTCAACCTCATAGGCAATCCTTATATGCGCAAGGTTTACAAAGGCACAGACTTCGGAACCAGCGGTCTTGTTACAGGTTGGTACTCACTCAACACAGACGGCACCTGGCTTTCACACCTCGACAGCGACCCCATCGACACAGCGCAGGCCGCCCTCGTCAAAGTAAGCGGCAGCACACCCTTTACACTTTCGTTTACCTATGGTAGCAAGTCCAGCGCCCCGGTAGCACAGCCCCAAAAGGCACTCGCCTTCACTGTCACCGGAAACAATCATGAGGACATAGTTTATGCACTGTTCGACTATGGCGAAGGTCTACCCAAAATCAGTCATCTCAATGAGAATGCTCCAAGCATAAGCATTCCTGTGGACAACTGCAAATACGCCATTGCCATTATGGACGACACCGTAAATGCCTTCCCCTTGGTCTTTAATGGCAAAGGCGAATACACTCTTGTCGCCAAAACAGAAACACTGCCCTACGTTGACACTTTCTTCTATCTCCACCTGATTGACCGTGTGACGGGCAAAGATATCGACCTGCTGCAACAGCCGAAGTACACATTCCATAGTTCCGGTGAAGATACCGATCGTTTCTGGGTTAAACTGACGCCCGACGCAAGGGAGACACGCCAGCAGGACAACTTCGCCTATTGGAACGGCTCGGCATGGATAATCGAAGGCTCAGGTGAGTTCGAATTATTCGACATCCTCGGACGAAAGATTTTTGTTACGGAAATTATCAACTCCCCATTCTCTGTTTCCCGTTCCCTGTTCCCAAGCGCCGGTGTATACATCCTGCGCCTGAACGGTCAATCGCAGAAAATCGTTATCAGATAATTGTTCAAAAAAATAAAACAATGAAAAAACTTTTTTTATACAATTTGCTTTTGCTTGCAGTCCTCTTTTCTGGCTGCAAGAAGGACAACTCAGGTCGTGTACGTATCTTCGCCGAAGAGATGAAAAGCGGCGCAAAAATATGGGTCAATCCCTCCAGTGTCAGCACCAGCGCCTCGTGGATTGAGGGCGAGGAGCTCAATATCAACGGTGTCGGCTACACCATCACCAGGACTGGCGATAAATACTACATCAACAACGTCCCGTCGGACATAATGCACTATGCCGTCTATCCAGCTACAACAACAGCCGGTGGCAACGATATCGAGGTAACAAACAACGGTGGTTCCGGAGCCACAATCACCCTCAACCGCCTCGCCATAAACTTCCGTGACGGCGGTCACGACATTGTCTTCCCGATGGCAGCCCGCTCGGCCGACGACGCCGACACACTGCGTTTCCGTCACCTCACCGGCGGTTTCCGCCTGACGCTATCCAACACCACAGCCACCACTGTCCACACATTGAAAGTGGTTGTTCAGGGCATTTCCGCCGCCCCGCCGGTAACAATAGGCGGCATTGACTACACCACAGCCTGGGCTGTACAAGGCCCCACAATGCCCAACGACACTGTGGGACAGACATCAGGCGATGTTGAGGTAAAATTCTCAAGCGAGATGGTCTTCGCTATGCAGACGGGCGGTGTTTCGGGCGTCACTATTCCAGCCGCCGGTAGCAGGACGTTCTGCGTACCCGTCACCGTCAGCACAGTGCGGCGACTAACAATCAGCGGCTACGACAGCGACGGCTCACAACTCTTCGTCGCGACCAAGGAACTAGGCAATATCGCAGTGGTCCGCAATACAATGTACAATATTCCGAACATTCAAATAAACTAAGACTATGAACGACAAGAAAGAATATATCGCACCTGAACTTACAGTGGTAAGCTTCAAAGTTGAACAAGGATTCTTCGGAAGCGGGCAGAAAGCTTTCAGCCTCTTCCCTTTCCTTGGAATTGACGCTTTCAACAACCAGAGTCAAGAGGTTTGGAGCGAAGGCGGCGACTTCGGCGGCGACTGGGGATGGTAGATTTTATTTCGGGAAGAAGCGTCCTGTGCGACGACAGTAGGCGTCATATTCATCGCCGAAATCGCGGCGCAGGCGTTTCTCCTCACTATATACCTGCAATAGCATAACAAGCGCGAATACAACAAAGAATAAAACAGACTGCCACGTCAACAGCCACACAATCCAACCGGCTAAGTACAGAAATATGCCTGTAAGCATCGGGTTACGGCTCAGGCGGTAGGGACCGTCGGTCATCAGATGCTTGGTGCGTGGCGCCACCTCATGTCCAAAAGCGTCCATCGGGTTGCCGTCACCCTTACGGCGCATATAGACAATAGCCCATACACTCAACACCATGCCTGCGATGACAAGCACCGCCGCAACGGCAACTCGAAGGAGCGGCAGCGGCCATAAATGCGGTTGACCCGACAGCAGCCACATAAGCGCAGGCATGGCGCCGACAAAAATCACGCCTCCGAGTAGATAGCCGACAATCTCGCGCAGAAATCTCATTTTTTCTTGGTTCTGGGTTTGCTCTCCGGAAGTTCGGCACAGGTGACTCTCACCAAAGAGGAGAGATAATCACGGTCGTCGACATCCTCAATGTAAAAATATGGTTTCGCCCCCTCGTAAGGAGGTCTCATGTCCTCGTTGCGCAACAAACGTCGTCCCGCCTCGGTGGGCTTGACATAAAAACCATTGTCACAAATGAGACCGAATATTTTTCCGTTGCAATAGACACCATAGTCGCCGAACATCTTGCGAGCTGTTATTTCGCCAGCTCCGGCACACTGGTCGGCGATATATTGAACAAAATCAGTATTGCTTGCCATATCTATAGGGTTTACGCCTCGGGGTCGTGACCCTTGCTCATATAGGTGTAGCCCTTCATGAGACCTGTGTTGGCGTTGCCGATAAAGCTCAGAACTATCTTGCCCTCGTCGGTGTTGCCATACTGCTCCTTGATGAGTTCGACAGCATGCGAAACGCTCAGTCCCTTCTGGTAAAGGATGCGGTATATGTCCTGAATATTGTTGATTTCGGCAGGCGAATAGCCACGGCGCTGAAGGCCGAGGGCATTGACACCGGCGAACGAGATGGGATAGCGACCGGCTTTAACGAAAGGAGGAATGTCCTTGTTGACCAAGGAGCCTCCCATAGTGATGACATGCGAGCCGATATGGACAAACTGCAATATGGCTGTTTTTCCGCCCAATACAGCCCAGTCGCCGACAATAATATGTCCGGCCAGAGTGGTGTTGTTCGCAAACACGCAGTTGCTGCCGACTACACAGTCGTGGGCAATATGGACATAAGCCATAATAAGGTTGTTGTTGCCTATGACGGTCTTGCCCGATGCGGAGGTGCCGCGGTTTATGGTGCAGCACTCGCGGATAACATTGTTGTCACCAATCTCGACGGTAGTATATTCACCGTTGAATTTCAAGTCCTGCGGGATGGCGGCAATAACAGAGCCCGGGAATATCTTGCAGTTTTTGCCTATACGCGCGCCAGGGAAGATGGTGACGTTAGGTCCGATCCATGTGTTGTCGCCGATGACAACATCTTCGTATATAGTTGTAAAATTCGAAATCTTTACGTTGTTTCCGATTTTGGCTTCGGGATGCAAATCGTAGAGTTGAGGCATGAGGTTTAAATTAAAAATTTTAAAATGTTCTTAACTGTGCAGGCCTGAGTGCCTGCATGTCTCTTGGATAATCTATTTCTTGATTTTACTTATTATTTTCGCAAGCTCTGTGTTGGCGTGGTGACCAGGGCAACGAAGGGTGAAGCTGGCCTTGACAGGGGCGCCGGCCATATATATGTCGCCCATAAAGTCAAGCAGCTTGTGGCGTGCCGGCTCGTTGGGGAAGAACGGCTCTATAGTGTTGAGCACACCTCCACGCACCTGCAGGCTGTCGGGGTCGCGACCATACAGTTTGGCGAGCCGCTGTTTCTGCTCGTCGCCAAGAGGTTTGTCGACAAACACCAGTGCGTTGTCAATATCGCCACCCTTTATAAGGTTGTTGGCTAAAAGAAACTCCACCTCGTGCAAGAACACGAAGGTGCGGCACTTGGCTATCTGACTCTCATATTGGGCAAAATCATCGAATTCTGCGGTCTGGTTTCCAATGAGCTCGCTTTTAAACTCTATGGTGCTCACCACACTGAAACGGTCGGCAGGGACAGCTTTCAGTTCTATGTTGTGTTCTTCGTCGCGCCACACCATTGGCTCTGTAAGCTCGATATAGCGGCGTTCCGCGTCCAGAGTCTCGACGCCGGATTTCTTGATTTGATCAACCCATAGGCGTGCGCTACCGTCGAGAATGGGTATTTCGGGTCCGTCGACCTCTACTAGGGCATTGTCGACACCCATGCCGTGCAAAGCCGACATCAGATGCTCGATGGTAGAGACCGTGGCACTACCGACAGCCACGGTGGTGCCGTGGTTGGTGTCGACAACATTATCGGCCAACGCCGCGATGTCCACATATGGTGAAAGGTCTGTGCGTCGAAGCACTATTCCGCTGTCCGCTGATGCCGGATTGACTGTGGCATGTGTGAACTTTCCTGTATGCAGTCCTGGTCCGGACAGGGTGAACGGGGTTACTATAGTTGTTTGTTTTTCCACTATTCTGTATTTCGCTATTTCACTAATCTGTAATTGATCATTTGGTAGATGTCAGGCAGCTGGTTTTCGTAGCCACCCGTGGCTGACGACTGTTCGATACGGAAAGGGAACAGCATACCGTCGGGAGTTTTGAATTTGCCAGGGTTGCGCCAGAACTCAGCTCCCTGCTGGCTCAACGCTGTGGTAAAGTAAAGCATTATGTCGTGAGCCACACCGGCGTATAGTGTGTTGGGCTCGGTATGGAATTTGTCTTTGTATGTGTCGATGAAAGCTTTGTGACGGGCATTGCCATAGTCGAGGTAGCCCATCGTGACGGTGGTGTATTTCAGATGCTGCAACTGATCAAAGTCAACATTGGGATACTCTGTCAGATAGTTGTTGACTGTTATCAGCGTGGGCACATTGCTGTTGACCGAAGAGAGACGGTTGAGAAGCGTTGTGGCAAAAACGGTGTTTTTGTTCTTGTCCTGATTGTAAACACTTACAATAACATTGTCGGTAGTGGTTTTGAGCGTTGAGAGGAGTTTGCCGTTGGCAGTCCAGTCAAAGAATGTGTATTTTATATCTTTGCGGGCGGCAAGTTGTTTTTCGAACTCCTCACGGAAGGCGTTCTCATCGGTAGCGACACTCTTGTTGTTGGAATGGAGTATGTAGAGATGCCCACCCTTGTGTTTCGAAGCCATAATGTCAAGAATACCTTTGACCGTTCCCTCGGTCGACGGCATATATTTGACAACGTACGGATTGTCTTTCACCACATCCTCGCGAGAAGAGAAAGGATTGATCACAAACACTTGATGTTGTTTGGCAAGCTCGGCAAGCTTATGGAACGGCTTCTTAATAAGCAATGCGATGATGAAGTCGGAATTGGCTACATCGTGCGAGTTGAAGGCGTTGACAACATCCTCGTCTTTGTCGGACGTGAGGTCCACAACATTGAGCACCACATCGATACCCTGCGACTGTATTTCATCCAGCGCCATCAGTATTCCTTCGTAGAACTGTATGAACTCGAATACTTTGTACTCTTTCTTGCCTCGCTGTTCGATGTCGAACTTAGATGTCGATATTTCATTGATTTTATCGAGATTGAGCGGCATGACAACCGATATGAATATACGGCTCTTATCCTGACGGTCGCGCACCTGATAGCTGAACGGCGACGATGTGGTGAAATTATAATAGGGCGCCTGCTGCTTGGGGAAGTCGCCAGGCACCTCGGCGTAGGGATAAGGATTGACCACAACGCGGACCTTGGTCATTGTCTCACTACTCTCCGCAATCGGATCAGTCACTGAGGTTGATGTAACGGCCTTTTCTTCTGGTTTGGGCTCTGGCTTATACTCAGGCTTAGCCTCTTTTTTCGGTCCCGGTTTTACCTCAGACTTGGTTTCTTGTTTTACCTCAGGTTTAACCTCTGGTTTTGGCTCAGCCTTGGTTTCCGGCTTGTATTCAGGCTTGACCTCCTTCTTAGGCTCTGACTTATACTCAGGCTTAGCCTCTTTTTTCGGCTCCGGTTTTACCTCTGACTTGGTTTCTTGTTTTACCTCAGGTTCAGGTTTTGGTTCAGCCTTGGTTTCAGGCTTGTATTCAGGTTTGACCTCAGATTTCGGCTCAGCCTTCACTTCGGTTTTGGTCTCCTGTTTCGGTTCCGGCTTAACCTCAGGCTTAACTTCTTGTTTCACCTCTGACTTCGGCTCTGGTTTTACCTCTTCCACTTGCTCGGCTTTGGTTTCGCTGTTTTGCGGAGGTATTTTGAGCATCTGTCCCGCTTTGAGCTGCTCGTTGCGCAATTCAGGATTGGCCTCGATTATCCGTTCGATGCTAACACCATATTCGCGAGAAAGGCTATAGAGGGTCTGTCCTGGCTCAATCTTTATGTAATGAGTCGCTTCGGCACGCGACACGGCGGCGTCGGCATTGGCCGTCACCGCTGCGACACTGTATTCGTTCTTGGGCAGCCACACTGTGTCGCCTACCTTCATTAGATGGATATCGGTCTTGATAACCGCATCGTAATATTTCAAGCCATAAGCACGCGCTATCGAGAAGACCGTCTGTCCCTGCTCAACGATGTGAACATAGTATTCCTTGTTGTTGAGGCGCTGGGTCTGGTTCGACACCTTGACAGCGACAGTCTTTGTGCCCTGGGCCGAAGCCTGCGCCGAACTGAACACCGTGAACTGGAATCCAATCAAAAGGCAGAAAACTGCCAGAACTTTGAACTTGGAATATCGGATAGTGGATTTCAAAACTTTTATCTTTAATTCATGATTATGGGAACTTCACAACGGGTTACTCCCACTCTATTGTCGCCGGCGGTTTCGAACTGATATCATAGACCACACGGTTGACACCGCGCACTTTGTTGATAATCTCGTTCGACACACGCGCCATGAATTCATAAGGCAGATGTGACCAATCGGCGGTCATGCCGTCGACCGACTCGACAGCGCGCAGCGCGACGACACTCTCATAGGTACGCTCGTCGCCCATAACTCCGACCGACTGCACTGGCAGCAACATGGCGCCAGCCTGCCACACCTTGTCGTATAGGTCGTTGTCGCGCAAGCCACGTATGAAGATGTCGTCCACTTCCTGAAGGATACGCACCTTCTCCGGTGTGACGTCGCTTAGGATGCGAATAGCCAGGCCCGGACCCGGGAAAGGATGGCGTCCGATGAGCTCCTGCTTGATGCCGAGTTGGCGGCCCACACGCCGCACCTCGTCTTTGAAAAGGCTGCGGAGAGGCTCCACAAGTTTCAGTTTCATATAGTCGGGAAGTCCGCCGACATTGTGGTGCGACTTGATGGTCTGCGACGGACCTTTGACCGAACTCGACTCGATGACATCGGGATAGATGGTGCCCTGTGCGAGCCATTTGGCGTCGACAACCTCTTTGGAGGCATCGTCAAACACATCGATAAAAGTCTTGCCTATGGCTTTGCGTTTCTTCTCGGGGTCAGTGACACCGGCAAGGACACCGTAAAAACGCTCCTTGGCGTCGACACCGCGAACGTTGAGGCCCATATCTTTGTACGACTCCAGAACGCTCTCGAACTCGTTCTTGCGAAGCAGTCCATTGTCTACGAAGATACAGTGCAGATTATGGCCGATGGCCTTGTTGAGCAGCACCGCGGCGACAGAGGAGTCGACACCACCCGAAAGTCCGAGAATAACCTTGTCGTCACCCACCTGTTCGCGTATCTGGCGGACAGTCATTTCGATAAACGACTCCGGCGTCCAACTCTGGTCGCAATGGCAGATGTCCACCACAAAGTTCTTGAGCAGAGTAAGTCCGTCGACCGAATGGTGAACCTCGGGATGGAACTGTATGGCGTAGGTTTGCTCGCCCTCAATCTGATATCCGGCATACTTTACATTGTCTGTAGAACATATGCAGCGGTAGTTGTCAGGCACACTCTCGATGGTGTCGCCATGACTCATCCAAACCTGCGAGCCCACACCGATGCCTTTCATCAATGGCGAGGTGGAGTCAATAAACTGCAGATTGGCGCGGCCATACTCGCGGATCTTCGACTGCTGCACAGCGCCACCACCCCATTTGGCGAGGTACTGAGCTCCATAGCACACAGCCAACAGCGGCAGGCGGCCTTTGATACCACTCATATCGGGCACCGGGGCGTCGGCAGCGTTGCACGAATAGGGACTACCGGAAAAAATAACACCCTTGACATCGCTGGTAAGGGTCGGAATTTTGTTATAAGGATGTATTTCACAGTAAATATTCAACTCTCGCACTTTACGCGCGATAAGCTGAGTATATTGAGAACCAAAGTCTAAGACAATTATCGTGTCCATTTTTTGCTTTTTAAATAAAAAACAAAAATAGTACTTTTTTTTGAAACAGACATAACTGCCGGGGACATTTTTTAATTTTATATTTATTTAGTATTTTTTATTAATCATTTGTCAAAAAAATAGTAATTTTGCACTCCATGAAAAAGACCGCAATATCAATATTCATCATTATAGCTATCACTGCATTAAGCAGTTGCAACGGATATGACAAGATGCTTAAAAGCACCGATTATGACGCCAAATTCAACGCAGCAGTGAAATATTACAACGAGGAACGCTACTCACGCGCTCGTCAGTTGTTCGAAAATCTTACCCTATACTACCGTGGCAGCGAGCACTCGGAGGACATCGCCTGGTACTACGGCCAATGCCTGAAAGAGGGCGGATTCTACTATACAGCCGCCTATCAGTTCAAGACCTTCACCAAACGCTTCCCCTACAGCCCACGTACCGAAGAGGCCGCCTTCCAAGCGGCGTACTGCAAGTATCTCGACTCTCCGTCGTACACCCTCGACCAATCGAGCACAAAAGAGGCCATCACCGAATTCGAGCAGTTCTCGGAACGTTACCCGCAGAGCATACACATTCCCGAGGCCAACGACTACCTCGACAAACTGCGCGACAAACTGATGCAGAAAGACTATGAGATTGCCGTGGGCTATTACAACACCGAGTCGTACCGCGCGGCAGTGGTGGCTCTCAACAATTTCCTCAACAACTACCCCGACTCCAAGCACCGCGAAGACGCCATGTACTACATCATCAAGTCGGGATTCGAATACGCCATCAACAGCCGCGAGGACAAGATGAAAGAGCGCCTGCAGCAGGTGGTCAACGACTTCGACAAATTCGCCACAACATTTAAAAACTCTAAATACATGTCCGACTGCCAGAACATCTACACACAGTGCAAAGCTGAACTGAACAGAATAGAGACTGGAGAACAGTGAAACCCTACAAGCGAGCGCACTAACATGTATTCCACGAATAAAAGAATAGTCAGTAAGGTCAGTAAAGATAGAAATCAGTTAATAAGTAACGATAGGAAGACAAAACATTATTTAAAGTAAGCGCAATTAAAAGTAAGCGCACCGTTAAACTTTAAAACTATAAAACCTTTAAACTTTTAAACCTTTAAACTTTTAAACCTTTAAACTCTCAAACTTTTAAACTTTTAAACATCAAAACATATAATGGAAGCAAAGAAAACACGTCCAATCAACACAACCATCACACGAAACACTGCACAATTCAGCGAAGGTACAAACAACATCTACGAGACCGTGGCCATACTGTCCAAGCGCTCCAACCAGATTGCCAGCGACATGAAACGCGAGCTGCACAAGAAAATCGAGGAGTTCTCATCGTCTATCGACACCATGGACGAAATCTTCGAAAACCGTGAGCAGATAGAAGTTGTACGCCACTATGAGCAAATGCCCAAACCCACCCTTCAGGCCACTCAGGAATACCTCAACGGCGACATCTACTATCGTAACCCAGCCAAAGAGGACCAGAACATGCAACGTCTCGAAGCCATGGAAAACGAGGCTATTGCCGAGTCTATCAACGATAAACAGTAACTGTCAATGCAGAGCGTTCTTCAAGGCAAACATATCATTGTGGGGGTCACCGGCGGCATAGCGGCCTACAAAGCCCCTATTCTCGTCCGTCTGCTCGTCAAAGCGGGGGCTGAGGTGATATGTGCCGCCACAAAGCACGCTCTCCAGTTCGTCACCGAGCTGACCCTTGAGACCGTCTCAAACAACCGCGTCTATACCGACCTCTTCGACCGCGACAATCCCCACAGCACCGAGCATATATCGCTCAAGGAGTGGGGCGACGCACTGGTTGTGGCTCCCGCCACAGCCAACATCATTGGCAAGCAGGCCAACGGCATAGGTGACGACGCCCTGTCCACATTGCTGCTGTCATTCCGCAAGCCCGTGTTTCTCTGCCCCGCGATGAACACCCAGATGCTTGAGAGCCCGGCTCTGCAGCGCAATATGGACTATCTTCGCTCAACAGGTGTATCCGTCATCGACAGCACCTCGGGCGAACTGGCCTGCGGCACCACCGGCAACGGACGCATGGCCGAACCCGAGGATATAGTGAGACATCTGGAAAGGCATTTTTCCACTGCCACGAACCACAAAATCCTCATCACCGCGGGTCCCACATACGAAAAAATAGACGCTGTGCGATTTATCGGCAACTTCTCGACAGGCAAGATGGGGTTCGCTCTCGCCGAGGAGCTAGCAGAGCGAGGTTGCGAGGTACACCTCGTGTCAGGTCCCACACACCTCACAGCTAAACATCCAAACATAAACCGTGTCGATGTCATGTCGGCACGTGAGATGTACGAAGCCGCCACCAGCCTGTTCCCATCCTGCGACGCCGCCATCCTCAGCGCCGCGGTGGCCGATTTCCGACCCGACCACGCAGCCGACTATAAGATCAAAAAACAGAGCGACAGCGACGATATGACTCTGCACCTGGTGCAAAATCCCGACATTCTCGCGACGCTGGGAGCCTCGAAAAAAAAAGGGCAATACCTTGTCGGCTTCGCTCTTGAAACCGACAACGAAGTCGAGAACGCCCTCAAAAAATTGAAAAAGAAAAACCTCGACTTCATAGTGCTCAACTCGCTTCACGACAAGGGAGCCGGATTCGGGCACGACACCAACAAAGTCACAATCATCGACAGCAAAGGCAACATCGACGCCGGCGACCTCAAGAGCAAACAGATGGTGGCCAAAGACATTGCCGACAAACTGCTGCGATATCTCGACACGAATCAATAATACTGACAAGGATATGAAAAACCGTAGCACCATTGCATTGTTATTATCTGTGGTGACAATTGTCATGTTGGTATGCGTCTGCGCCACCGACAAAGACTCTACAGCCCTGCAGGGAGCGGCACCGCAGCAGCAGCCACAAATCTACTCCCCCTCGCTTCCCGACACCATGTCGTTTGCAGGCGAAGGAGTCCCTCTTGACATATACTATGTCCGCGAGGGTCTCGACCGCGAGATGATTGTCAACACTTTCGGACATACCAACACACTGCTCTACTTCAAACGCGCGCACCGCTATTTCCCGATAATAGAACCCCTGCTCAAAAAACACGGCGTCCCCAACGACTTCAAATATCTTTGCGTCATCGAAAGCGGACTGACCAACGCCACCTCGCCCGCCAAAGCGCAAGGTTTTTGGCAGTTCATGAAAGCCACCGGACAAAAATACGGACTCGAAGTCAACGACGAGATTGACATGCGCAACAACCTCGAGGCGGCCACCGAAGCGGCATGCAGATACTTGAAAGACCTCAAGAAAAACCTCGGAAGCTGGACAGCGGCGGCGGCGGCATACAACTGCGGCGAAGGAGGATTGAGCAAAAACATGGGCAAACAAAGTATCAGCTCCTACTACGACACTCGCCTAAACAACGAGACCTCACGCTACGTCTACCGCATCCTTGCTGTCAAACAGATAATGCAGCATCCTCAGACCTACGGTTTCTATCTACGTCCCTGCGACCTCTACCCCACCCTGCCGACACGCACCACAACTATGAGCGGACAGAACATAGACCTCTACGAATTCGCCAAAACCAACGGCACCACATACAAGCTGTTCCGTGAGCTTAATCCCTGGATAACCACCGAAAAGCTGGTCAACAAGGCCAATAAGACCTATACCGTAAAACTACCGACGGAGGCTGGCGCAAGCCTGCGCAAAATCCGCACCGACCGCGACAAAGGGACGGAATACATCACAAAAATGTGACAACCTCGAAAGTAGAGCAAGATAAGAGATGAACAAACTCGAAATACAAGGTGCGCGAGAGCACAACCTCCAGAATATAGACATCGACCTGCCGCGCAACCAGCTTGTCGTCTTCACCGGACTCAGCGGCAGCGGCAAGTCGTCGCTCGCCTTCGACACCATCTACGCCGAGGGACAACGACGCTACATGGAGACCTTCTCGGCCTACGCGCGCCACTTCATAGGCAATATGGAACGTCCCGATGTGGACAGCATCAACGGCCTGAGCCCCGTAATATCCATCGAGCAGAAAACCACCAACAAAAACCCGCGCTCAACCGTGGGCACGGTAACAGAAATATACGATTTCGTGCGACTGCTCTTCGCGCGTGTCGCCGACGCATACTCACACGTCAGCGGCAAAAAGATGATCAAACACACCGAAAGCCAGATTATCGACATCATTGTAGACGAGTTCGCCGACAAGGACATACTTATCCTTGCGCCACTGGTTCGCAGCCGCAAGGGACACTACCGCGAGCTTTTCCAGCAAGTAGCTAAAAAAGGATACCTGCGCGTGCGTGTGGACGGCGAGATACGAGAATTGACATACAACATGCAGGTGGACCGCTACAAAACCCACGACATCGAGCTTGTCATCGACCGCATACGCGTCAACAAAAAAAGCCACCGCCGTCTCGAAGAGGCTGTAAAGACCGCTTTCAAGCACGGCAAGGGCATGCTGATGATTCTCGAGAACGACGCCACCCGCCAGAACCCACTACCCACCGAGGGCAATAAAGCCAGCAAACCACGCTATTTCAGTCGATTGCTCATGGACCCCGAGACCGGAGTCTCCTATCCTGAACCTGAGCCCAACACCTTCTCGTTCAACTCTCCATACGGAGCATGCCCTCATTGCAACGGTCTTGGCGAGGTGTCGGAAATCGACATCAAAAAAATTATACCCAACCCCAAGAAAAGCATACGTGATGGAGGTCTCGACGTACTAGGCAAATACTCGCCTACCAACTACCTCTACCGGCAGCTGGAGAACCTTGGCCGCCGCTACAACTTCTCCATCGACGACCCCTTGGAGAGCCTGAGCGAAGAGGCAATGAACGTCATCCTATACGGCTCGAGCGACTATCTTGGAGTCAATTCCGACGAGGAGGGTGGCTACCGTGGCGGATTCCCCGGTATAGCCAACTATATCAACGAGATGAGCGCCGACGAGCAGCCTGCGTCATTGCAGAAATGGGCCGCGAGTTTTATGAACACGGTGGCCTGTCCCGTATGTCACGGATACCGCCTGAAGGAAGAGTCGCTCTGTTTTCTCATCGATGGCAAGCATATAGGCGAGGTTGCCGAGATGAACCTCACCGAGTTCTACGAGTGGGTGTCAACCCTCGAGGAACGCCTCGAGCCTGCACGCAGGGAGGTGGCCCACGAGATACTGCGCGAGATAACGACACGCACAGGCTTCCTCATCAATGTCGGCGTTGGTTACCTGTCGCTCAACCGTAGTTCGAAGTCGCTCAGCGGCGGCGAGAGCCAGCGCATCCGCCTCGCCACACAGATAGGCGCCAAGCTGGTCAATGTGCTATATATCCTTGACGAACCCTCCATCGGGTTGCATCAGCGCGACAACCGGCGCCTCATCGAGGCGCTCAAAGAACTGCGCGACCTTGGCAACTCCGTTATAGTCGTCGAACACGACCGCGACATGATTCTCAACGCCGACTATGTCGTCGACATCGGACCGGGAGCCGGCATCCGTGGCGGCAAAATCGTCGCCGCCGGTCCGCAGAAATCATTCCTGAAAAACCACACTCTTACCTGCGACTATCTCTCCCGCCGGCGCGACATAGCCATACCTGAACGGCGCAGTGCCAAAGGTCGTAAACACATCATCCTCGAAGGAGCCACAGGCAACAACCTCAAGGAGGCCACTCTCGACCTGCCACTGGGACTCTTCGTATGCGTCACTGGCGTTAGCGGCAGCGGCAAATCGTCGCTCATCAACGAGACCCTCCACCCCATCCTCAACCAACACTTCTACAACGCCCAGAAACGCCCGCTGCCATATCGTTCCATAAAAGGCATCGAGAACATCGACAAAGTCATCGAGATAGACCAAGCCCCCATCGGACGCACTCCCCGCTCCAATCCAGCTACCTACGTAGGCATTTTCGACGAAATACGTCAGCTCTTCGCCCAGCTGCCCAGCGCAAAGATTCGCGGATACAAACCCGGACGATTCAGCTTCAACGTCAGCGGCGGACGCTGCGATGCCTGCAAAGGCGCCGGAGTGCGTACAATAGAGATGAACTTCCTTCCCGACGTCTATATCAACTGCGAGGTGTGCAACGGCAAACGCTACAACCGCGAGACCCTTGAGATACGCTACAAAGGTAAATCCATAGCCGACGTGCTTGACATGACTGTCAACGAAGCTGTGGAGTTTTTCGACCCATATCCCAAGATCGCACGCAAACTACAGGCTGTCAAAGACGTGGGATTGGGCTACATAACTCTTGGACAGTCGTCCACAACCCTTAGTGGTGGCGAGGCCCAACGTATCAAGCTGGCCACCGAACTTGCCAAGCAAGACACTGGCAACACGCTTTATATACTCGACGAGCCTACCACAGGACTTCATTTCGAGGACATACGTGTGCTGCTCGAAGTGCTGCAGAAACTTGTCGACAAAGGCAACACCGTGCTCGTCATCGAGCACAATATGGATGTCATCAAGGTGGCCGACTGGATTATTGACATCGGACCCGACGGTGGCAAAAAAGGCGGCGAAGTGGTGTTTGCAGGCACTCCCGAAGATCTGGCACAACAGAAAGACAACTTCACCGGCCAGTACCTTGCGGAAGAACTAGAAGCCGTAAAACATTAATAAATCGACAATTCTTAGTTTATCGTTTCGATACTTTTTGAAGTACAGTTACGCCACTAATCCAAAAGATCATCATTCTTATTCAAATGCCAAACAAAACCGTCGTAGGACCTGAAGTCTGAAGGTCCCAGCACAATTTGCTCGCCGACACATATTTCAAAGTCATATTTTTGGTTCATCTAAAAACCAGAATTCAGTCATTCCAGAAATTGACCGGTGGTACAGAGTCTTGGTACAGTACCGCTATCTGATAGTCATATGGCGAGACGACATATTCGCAAACCGCTTTGTCGCCTTCGTAATATGATACCACCTGCAAATTAAAGAATCCTGATATGTTGTGTTGCGGTGGATATGACAAAGCTGTTATAGTGCTTTCAAATCTATAGCTCGTCTTTGCGGAGTCAGGAATTTCGTATATAAAATGCCTTAATTTGAGTGTGTCGTCAAAGACAATCAATACTGAGCCCCTGTCAAACCTGTATTGACCAAACTGTGTATCAACGTATTGACCATTTGGAATATTGAGTGAGTCGTTTGAGAATTGCAGTGTAACTTTGTGTCCGCTGGTGTTTCCCAAACGGTTGATATAAATGTAATCTTGATTCTCTAATTTGTTGCAACTGAAGAGGAGCATGAAAGCAGACGCCACAAAAAACATTATTTTTTTCATCATGTCGTTTTTTTAGTTTAACAAATAGTCATATTCACTTAATGTGTAGTGTATTATGTAGAGCCCCGTTATTGGATCAGTGGTATAGATATATGATTCAGGATTGAAAACGTTATTTATTGGCGGTTGATATATGACTGAATCTCCAATTATTATCTTTTTGTGCGTAACTATTTTTGTGTAGTCATAGATAATCTTGACACTGTCTTGATGATGTGCCAAGTCTGAGTTTGGCGACTGCCATACCCACAGAGAACCTTGTATGTCTATATACTTTCCATTGTCCAGGTTGTATGAGTCGACTTGGGTCTTGATGATGACGGGTTTATGGGAGCCGTTGAATATTCTGAAGACATCCTCGCCATACTGTTCGGTTGGACTATATCCCTGTTCTTCATTATTGCAGCTGTAAATAACGAGCGCAAAAAGAGTTAGAAGCAGAATTCTTGATGTGTACTTCATTATTAGACAGGTTTTATTGTAAGTAATAAACGACTATTTGCTACTTTTATTATTAAAAGCCATTTGAGCTTTGGTATTGAGAACATTAGTGTCCACTAAAAAAAATAACATATTAATAAACCCTGCAAACACAAAAATGTCACAAGCGAAATAAAATATTATTTTTTATATGTAATTAACTTAATATCAATACAAAAGAAAATATTAATTAACTTAAACAACCAAAGGCTTTGGGTTGGGATATTTTTATAGATTTAACTTTACAGTTTGCTTTTTTTTAAAATCTTTTTTCTATTATATAAATGCATATTTTTTTGCCGGTTTGTGACATAATGCTTGTATTTTTAATTTGTTTTAACATATTTTAACTTATAAACAAGCACCGAGAGACATCTTTCTTATGAAAAAATGGGGTTAAGAACACAAAACCTCTGCAAAAACAAATTACAAACCCAAATACATATTTTTCCAGAAACCAAGAGGCCTCTCAAATATTTTTGTCTTGGTTGGATGCAGATGAGGAACGCATTTTTTGTCAGTTATATATTATTTCCAGAAAAATTGAAAAACCTGTCGAACAAGTCACAGTCGTAGTACCTGGCTCCAAAGGCGTAATAGCCTGTCTCTGATTTGCCACGCGCGTTGTCAGTTTTGCGCGTTCCACTGGAACTTGCACCATTGCCGGTGGAAGATGAAGCAAAGCAGCCGTCAAATGGATGTTGATTATCAACATGTTTCATAAGCCATGAAATCGTATTATGAGCAGGTGTGAAAATTATAACATGATAAGACACTATGTATCTCTGGGTTTGTAAGATGATGTTTTTATTATTATATTTTTACAACTTTTGTATTATATAAACTAACTTTTTAAAATTGTAAATACGGTTTTCTCCTGGTGTCGGAGTGCATATCCGCTACAACATGGAGTGTTTTCGGGACCTATCATCCTTTTCTGTTCAATTCGGGATTATATATCAGGACCCAAAATATCACCATATAGAATAGTTCGAGAGAATGAGCAATTATCACCAGACATCACAATTTGACATTTTATACACTGCGCGTTCAATGATGCGTATTTGTTTGATTTGTAACATTCGCCTTCTGTTTTATCGTTTAAATATCCATTAATCAGACAACCCCAGTCCAATTCGTCGAATAAAGGGTCACTTTTGCGCCATATATCAATCATGGAACATATTCTGTTCATAGATATGCCTTTTTGAAGAAGCCTATCAAAAAAAATCTTCAAATCACATTCCGTATAGCCGGCGATTCGAATCCATACAGTATCCCAAAAATGCACAACAGTATTTTTAGTTGATTCAAATTTCAGCACATAATATGATGCATATTCTTGATTAATTTTGAATAGTTGTACAGAATAGATGTCTTTGCCATATTCTTCGTTGCCCCAATAATGTAAATTAAGACATTTGGAGGCTTTGTATTTGAATGATTTATAATCGGATTTGGTATCATTAACCAAAAGGTCGAACTTACCATCGAGAGAATAGCCGTTTAGAGAAGTCTCATCTAGCAAACAACTTAAAAATAGTATTTTCTTCTCTTCTTCAGAATTATTTTTCTGTGCATAACAGATTTGGATATTCGGAAGAGAAAAAAAACATATAATCATTATGTATTTAATAACTCCAAGGATTAGGGCGGCGTGACCGACTTTGGGATGTAATGTAGTTTTCATAATCAAAAGAATATTTTGTTGTTGGAATGTCTTGGTATTTCAAACCCATATTATTTGTTTTGTTATTATATTTAGGACGTTTAATGGCAAAAATAATGTCACCAAATTCGTTGGCAAGAGTCCCCACTCCATTGAAACCATCGCGGAATCCATCGCCATATAAATTCACTCTAATCGTGTTCTTATCTAATCCAATAATTCTGTTGTTTTTGTTTTTTAAATACGTAATGGTTGTTTTCCCGACAGCGCCATCAATAGGACAGAATGCATCGTCACTTAATGAAACGATAATATTTATAGCCTTGCCTCTGAAAGAAATATTATCCATTCGATTATACTCTTTCTCGTTACATGTTTTATATTTCTCTAATAACTCATTTACGATGTTGTATTTTTTATTATTATCTTCAATTTTAGCTAATTCATTCTGATATTCAGAAATGGCCTTTGGATCACTTGTGTTTTTAATCAGAGTTTGGTAATACTCTACATCCTTACTAATATCCTTGTATTGTTCATAGGCGTTTTTTATAGTATCTCCATCTGGATCCACCAATTTCACTGGATTCCATGCACAATAGTTGTACGGAGATAAAGAAGGATATTTATCCGCCATCGGGTCAATACTTAGGAACAACCCTGACAAATCACAGTCGTAATACCTGGCTCCAAAGTAGCAAAAGCCTGTCTCAGAGTCTTTCTCTTTGCCGGTGAAGGTGAAACGTTCGTTGTATGTGGAGCCTGCGGCACGTTGGTTGACAAAGGACTCGCCGAACGGCAGGTACTGCAAGTGCTGCACGGGAACACCGTGTACATCTGTGATCCAGCTTGCGCTGCCGAGGTGGTCGCTATGGTAGAAATACACCTCCTTCTCATGTCCGTTATTAGGATCGTCCAACATCGAGTTGACCATCTCCTTGAACTGCCAGTATTCAGTCTCAACATCTGCACGCACCTGATAAGGAATTCCGTCTATCCACTCACCCAACACCTCCGGCGAGAACTTATTGCGCATGATACAGTTGAGGTCGTTCTCTCCAAGTACGCGATGGTTCACATGATCGAGGCTTTGTTTAAACAATTTATCAGCCTTCCACTGGAGCTCGTCATCGATGGCGACAACCGGCTGTAGAGCGTTCAGTCCACCGCCGCCGAGACGTGCGGCCACGCGGTTGCTTCGCACGCTTTGCTTCGTCTCGGCATAGCTCAAGCAAGCTTGGCTCTGCTCTCGACTTGCGCAAAGGTCGGTTCCGGCATAGTAATGTTTCGTATAGCCCTTGTTGTTAAGCACCATGTAGGACGAGGGATAGAGGGTTGGCTCGTTCAGTATTGTATAAGTGGCAAAGTCGGCGTTGACATCCAGCAGCTTGTTGTCGCCTGTCAGTTTCAGGCGGCGTTGACTT
>JAEEGL014438281.1_pt1 | contig 28883 bp, 40 predicted proteins | sample 9134231 | NCBI WGS metagenome assembly JAEEGL01 (sample SAMN16246548, study PRJNA631951) | gut metagenome | biome: gut microbiome; feature: rumen; material: fiber-attached | host: Bos | place: Iran: Karaj | collected 2018-10 | reverse complement strand
CTTGTTTACCTTGTTTTCTTCGTTATGTTGTTCGTTGTTTTTCATAATCCAATAACCTTTTTAAGTTCTTTCAAACGCTTGGACGGGATTTCCTTTTCGAGGTCCTGCAATGCGTGCCATGGGTTCCGCCATTTGTTTACATGCAAAATAAGTTTTATATGGGGGGGACAATCCTCTTTTATTTTGTTTCGATAGGGCACAATCTTGCACCAAATCGTTTCGGCCCTATGTTGTCTAGCTGGATTTTTCATTTGTCTTGAAACTCCAATTTATATTCGTGAATAAGTGGTTCGGGCGGCAACTCTTGCAATACATACGGGTTTCGCTCACCCACGCCACGACTTCGCCTTTCGTGTCCGCTAGCTGGATTCCGAATCCGTGCTTGCTCTTTGCGCAATAGCAAACCTGCACTTGCGCAATGGTGCCGATTTCCGCTTTACAGTAGGAACATTGCATCTTTGTGTTCTTTCCAAATTACTTCAAGGTGAAATTCCTTCGCGACCCGTTTCATGTTATCGACAAAAGCCTTCCGCTTGTTGTTCGGGAAATAATCGGGTCCGGGCGTGAAATTTTGATGCAAGCACATTTCAAGGAAACGGCCCTTTTGTTCTGCATTATTCATTTCGTACCTCTTTTTTCAAATTGTTCGGCTTTTTCACGGAAAAGGCGCGCTTGTCTTTCCTTACGCATAAATAAGGCCCCTTCCGTTGATTGGAACTCCAAGCGGTAAAACTTAGCCATATACACGGCCAGCATTGATCTAGTGAGCCATAAAATACGATTCGTGTAACGTAGTTCTTCTTTAAGTTCCGCAATGGCTTCGTCGAACGTCCATTCATCTATAATCGGGAAAGCCTTTTCTCGATACTTCGCTTTAATCTGTTCGTACTTTTTCATTTGTTATTCCTTTATGCCGGGCTTATCTTGCAAACTTGATCTAACGCGCAACCGTAATGCTTGAGGTATATTTCAAGTGCTTCTATTGATTCCTTTTCGTCGGCTCCGGGAAAGATGCCGAACGAGGTTGTATATATTCCGCACAACGTAAATCTATAAAAAATGTAATCAATGCGAAATAGTTTTTTGCCGCTCATTTTCCTTTCTCCATTTCTGTTTTTCGTTGTTGTGCAGGTTCTCGAATTTTTGGGACACCATAAAATAAGCAATTTGCTTTTTCCTTGAACCTCTTTCGTCAAGATGGTTTACAAGGCTCATTCCAATAGCCCATGCGCTCAAGGCATGAAGCGCAAGCCGCCGCAAGTAGGCGTTTTCTTTTTGGAGCCTTCTGTTTTCTTTTTCTAATTGGATTTTTTCGTATTGAGTTTGTACTAAATCTTGAAAATCTGTATTCATTTTATACCCACTTTCCCTTCGGTGTTTCCTTTTCGTAGTCGAAATTTTCGGCTTCTTTCTTTTTCGAAATCCTGCGGGCCATGCGGTAGGCCGTGCGGACGGATTTTCCTTCGTCGATAAATTTTTGTACAAGTGCATCAACCATTTTTTTTATCCTTTATAGCCAAGTTACGGATAAAGTCAATATTCCAGCCGCCACCCAATAGACAAACATCCTCAAGTCACCCTTTACCGCATACGGAACGGCGGCAAAGAAATCAAGAATGATAAGTATAGTCGGGAAAATCTTTTCCATAAAAACTCATGCGTGTTGCAAGATTTCGTAAGTGTCTCGTTCCGGCTGGATAGCGCAACCGCCCCAAGTGCCGTGAATTTGTCCAATATCGTCAATGTGTTCCACGGTGCCGATTTTCCCGGAATAGCGCGGTTCGCCCACCATTTCGATAATGCGGATAGTGTCGCCTTTTTGTGCCTGTGTCCTCATTTTTTTCAACTCCTTTATTAGTTTGTTCGCCTTTGCAAGTTCTGTTTTTGTTTTCGCCAATTCCGCCGCCGATGCCTTGAGCGAATCAAATTCAGCGCGTGTAATCTTTACGTAGAGCGGTTCGGGATGCAGCGGGTATTTACTTTGTTTCATTCACGCACTCCAAAAAGATTTTGTCGCCTTTACTTTCGTAAATGGCCGAAACGTGGGCCTTGAATTGATCCAGCGTAATAGTGCCAGCGTCAAGGACGTTTCGCCGCTCCGTGACGGCGGGAAATAGCACCGCGTCCAACTTTTGAGCATAGCACCGAAATTCCTTTTGTGTAAGGGCTTCCGCTGCCTTGCGGTCAAGTTCAAGGTTCTTTACCGCTATGAATCTAGCGACTTCCTTTTCCTGCCGCTCCTTGATGGCTGCGGGCGATTCGCTGCACATGCTCAAGCACCCTGCAAGAAAAAGAAGCACTAAAGCCATGAGGATCATGCAGCCAGCGCACGAATTATTCTGTTTTTTTTCTACATAATTGTACATAATGTTTCCTTTGTTAAAAAAGTGAATATTGACCGTTCTTGTCGGGCATGGGAACGGGGGCCGCGATCCTTTGCGGAACTTTGACAATCGGGACAGTTTGCGGCTCTTGCTGGACTTCCTGCACCGTTGGGGTTGCCGGGTACTTGCCGCCCCGCAAACGGCTCTTGAAATGCGGCCACGCGAAGATATACGCGGGCGTGTACCACGTTTCCGAATACTCCAGCAAGAGAGCGTCACCGCGTCGCACGACGGCAGGAACGCCCAGCAATGACAAGGTAAGATAGGTCATGTGTACGCATCGAGAATCAATGTCGCCACAATCCACGAAGGCGTTCCAAGCGTAATTTATGCCCGCATCCTTGAGCACGTCAATTGCCGCGACGATAAGCCCGCCCGCTCCGCAAGTCGGTTCCGCGATAGTGATAACGTGATCCGGGTCCGCCGCAATTTCGGCCTTTAACTTGTCCTTATCAAAATTGCATTCCGCCATGAGTTTAGACACATGGTAAGGCGTGAAGAATTGCCCGGACTTGTCGTTGCTGGTTCCCGAATCCATGTAGATTTCGCCCGCGAAATCGCGGAAAGGAATATCGCCATTCATGGCCTTGTCAATCCAGCCCATGAACACGGCCAAGGCTTCGGCAAACACGGCCAAATCTTCCTTGCGGTACTTCTTGATTATAGCTAGATAACGTTGTTCGTAGGAATCCCGCTCTTTGCTATAATCTAAGTTATTCCGCACGGCGATAGCGGAAATCTCGAAAAAGTCACGGATAACCGTGTAGTTATCGTGACCTTGAATCCTGTTTAGGACTTTCGCGATTTCGTTTGTCGAAGCCTTCGCCATAAATTAGCCTATTGCTTGCTGGTATTTTTCGAGAACGCAATTTTCGATATGCTCGCGCAAGGGCCGCGTCATCGGATTGACAAGGTTACGGAAATCGTCTCCCTTGAAAAACTGATCGACCGGGTAGCCTACAAAAAGACCGTTCACGCCTTCCATGATACGAAGTCCGCGAATGTGCAGTTGGTCGTTCAAGACAACGGTTGCAAGACCCTTCATGTGGCCCATGCTTGTCCCTTCTTGGAAGGGATAGACTTCAACGTGAGTGACCGCAAGGCAGTCGAATTTCTGTTTCTGTTCGTTTGTACTCATTTTGTTACCTCTTGTTTTGCGGGGCTTCGTTGCCCTTACGCTTCTATATATAGAATTTTATTTTGCCCCGGTCAATATGTTAAACAAACTTTTTTCAAACTTTTTTAAAAAGTGCCGTTTTTACGCAAATTTCGGTAATTAGTTAAACAAATTTTACATTTAGGAAACGCAAAAACGGGCACAAAAAAGCCCCGGAAAGCGTAAAAAGGTAACAAAAACGCCTTCCGTGGCACCTGCACATACCACATGCAGGAAAAAAGGCGGTGACGGCGGTAAAACAAGAGGGGTAGTTTTGAGGGGTAACAAAACCCGCCGCCACCTATTACTTACAAATGAGAAATTTCATTACAAATTAACGTCCTCGCAAGGTCCGGGTTCACGAACAAGTTCTTGTGCTTCTCGATGACGTACTTCAACTTGCGCGGCACCGTGCCGTAATACTGAACGTGAACTCCGCCCGCGCCGTTCGGATTGATTTCGACTTGAAAGCCGCTCGACTGAATGATGATGCCATTGTCCTTTTTCTCAAAAGTGCTATTCATCGGATCTTCTCACAAGCAAAGAATGTTCACGTTACGGTCCATTTTAAGGCCCAATTCAAGAGCGAATTTCTTCGTGCCTACTCCCAGCACATCAAAGTCCTTTTCGCCCGGATAATAGGCGCAAATGACGTATTCGGCGGTATCTTCGGGAATGTGTACGGGCTGCAAGTTTTTCTTCGTGTTTTCCATAGCTCAAAATCCTGTTTGCAAAGGTAAAAAAAAGTGCCGGGGAACGCCCCCGGCGGGCGGGCTTGTCTAGGGCCGCAATTATGCAGACTTCTTCGCGAGGATCCTTTCACCAAGATCGACTACCTTATTGCAGAAATTTTCGTTGCCTTTGATGGCGCACGTCATTACCTTGTTGTAATCGGAATGGCCGTAAACAGGAGAGCAAAAGAAAAGGCGCGTACGTCCAATCATCGGCACTTTGGTGTAGTTTCCGTTGTTTTCATCGTGCAGTTCCCTTAGCATTTTGAGAGCGACCGTCCTGTAATGAGAGTCTCCGTACTGACGGTATGCACCACGCTTGAACCACCCCATATCCACGGCGGCAACAAGTCGCTGCTTGCGCTGCGAATGGTAGGCAATGGAATACGCCTTGCGTTCATCTCGAATGGTGCAGGAAATCTCTTCAATGAGGTCGTAAACTTCTTTTTTTGAAGGTGTACGGCCAAACTTGACGGCGGTCAAGTGCCACACTTTTGTTTGGTCGTTGGCCTTGAGCGCGGCACGGAATGCTTTCTTTGTGAATTTCATTTTGTTACCTCTTGTTTTCGTGGCGGGTTCGTTCCCGCTCACATTTCTATATATAGAATTTTATTTTTGAAAAATCAATAGGTTAAACAAACTTTTTTCAAGAATTTTCAGAAATTGCCTTTTTTAGCTCAAAAACGCATCCTTGTTTACGTCTTTTTACATTCGTCGCCCAGCAAACAGTCATGAATGGCCGTCCGGGCGGCACGGTGGATGATCGCCAGCCGCACCCCTTGTCGGCTCTTTCCCTGCAAGAAGTGGACCCAAGCCCCGTTGCTCACCTTGATTTCGCGCTTGAGGTCATCTTCCTTGTCGAACAAATTAAAAAGGTGGTCACACGCCGCAATCAAGAGCGCATCATCGGGATAGTGCTTTTTTACCGCTGCAATTCGTTCGTTACTTTGTCCGATAGCCATTTATCAATCTCCGTTTTTATTTTCAAATATAGAAATTTATTTGCATTTGTGCAAATGATAAACAAAATTTTTCTTACTTCTGCTTACTATACATTCCTAATAAAATAAACACTTGGGAAGGGAGCGGGGACACTCCGCCCTTACGGACAAGGACGGAAGAAATAAACACCCGGTCGGTCGCGGTCTTTATTTCCGGCGTGTACCTTTAAGCATCACGCACAATCGTCGAAAAGCCAGCACCACGCAAGGGCGGTGGGAATCGTGGCGGTAACTTCCGCGGGTGCTTTTTGGACAAGGGTAGGTATGCACAAGAGCGGTCATGCCTTGCGATTGCCGTTTCTCACCCCGGTTCAAGGTGTGCCGAAAAGTCCGCGCATCGCTGCCATTCCTTCGGCTCGCTCGCCCATTTCGCGCCGCCTTTATTGATTCCAGCGGTGCCCTAGGTTTCTTTGTCTAGGTCGGAAAACATCGGCGTTTCCGCCGTTGTTCTTTCAACGTCCCTTCCCTGCCTTAATTTGTACGCAACATGCAGGGTCGCTGCGCCGCCTACCGCTTCCATTTGCCCACGTCTTGCGCCACGTGGAAGCGGCGATTCGGGTCCGTTGTGCCGTGCAAGATTCAAGCGCAACGGGGATAAAAAAAGAACTCCCGATAGGCACCACCCTTGGCTACAAAACCGAGGACTATCGGGAGTTCAAATTCTGAAAGCGCGGTCTTGTAGATAGGTGGTGCTAGAAATATAGATTATTTCTTCCGCCCGTCAATAGGTCGGGCATAAAATTCTTAAAAAATTATCACGAATTGAAGATGTCCGGGAATAGATGTTCCGCGGGCACGTTCAACGCCTTCTCATATTGCCTTATGGTCGAGAAATGACCGGGGGCCGAGGTTGCCCGTTCGTGCTTCGATAAAGCCTGCTGCGTCACCCATACCTTCGCCGCAAGTCTGCCTTGACTGAATCCAGCGGTCCGCCGTGCGTTGCGCAAGTTCGTGCGCATCATTGGCCCCCGTTGGTCCTCACCATTTCGGGCGAAATCTTCGCGTAGAACTTGACCGTTGTTTGCAGGCTCGCATGGTCGAGCGTCTTGCTTATTATCTCGATGGGAACGCCCTTGTTTATCATCTGCGTAGCGACGGAGTGGCGCAAGGTGTGGATCACAACCCGGTCGAGGTCCCGAGTCCCCGGCGGGTTGAATAGTCTGTCCATGACGCTTTGGATCGTGCCGCAAATGCCGTAACGTTTGGCTGGTGCGTTTTCCTCTCCACGCCGCGCCAATATGTAGCCCTTTTTATTACGGACAAGTTCGAGCGTTTCCATGTCGAGGAACCCGATATATTGCTGGTCCGTCTTTTCGTTGAAAAGGATAACGCGCCCGTCATCCCTTATGTCGTGCCTATGTATGCGTAGGATGGAGCCGGAACGTGCGCCCGTGCATAACGCTATCTTCAAGAATAGATAGTGACGCGGCTTTTTCTTGAACGCTTCGAGCAAGGTAACTATTTCTTCGTGCGAAAGAAAACGCCGCCGCGCTTCCTCTCCCTTGAAAGGCTTCATGCCGAAGGTCGGGTCCTCGCCGTTGTAGAATCCGTGCGCTATCGCATGGCGGTAAACTCCGCGTATGCGCTTCATCTTGAGGTTCACCGTTCCCGGCTTTATCCGTGATAGTTCGTTCAACAAGAACTGTTGTATATCGTATCGTGTCGGGTTCGGTATTTCTGCGATAGGCTCATTCTTCAAATAGCGCACTTCCTTCTTCGTGCCGTCCGAGCATTGAGAAGTTTGTATGTAGAAATCAACCATGTCAACGAAAGAAGGCAGCACCTTCGAAATCCTTTGCAGGTCCGCCGCAACACCCTTGCCGAACTTCGATTCGTTCACGATGCGGATCTTCTCTTGATTGCAGAACGCTTCGGTCACGCCTTCGGACTTCTTGCCTATTGCGAACCTCTTTATCTTCCCTCCAATTCTCAAGCGCAAGAAATATGAGCGGTCGCCGTTCGCCAATTCCCTATAAAATACACCTGCATATTTTTTCGATTTCATTTCTTTTGTCATTTGTCAAGCCCCCAAATTGTGTATAAAGTAGCGTCACGGAAAGCGGCACAAAAGCGGCACATCGTTAGGACTAATTGGATATTCCCCGATACAATTAGATATAAACTATTATATGTTCGTAGGTCCAAGAACCCAATAACGGCGCGGGTTTGTGCGTCTTTCCTAATGTTTTAATTATTTTATACCACAATTCAAATATATTGTCCAGCAATTCTTTGCCAATCCCGCCATGGCGGGATTTCGCGTTTCTGAATGCCCCCGAATCGGCACAAAAACGGCACAACATAAAAAAACGTGCCGCCATTTTCGAAATGGCGACACGCGGGTACTTGGTCGTTTTTTTTAGCGGAACCTCAAAGCGTTTTTTAATATAGAAAAATCCCCCGGAATGATCCGGGGGACTGTTCCCAACTTTGAGGAGGAAAGGGGTTATACTTATTTTACCTGCTCCTTGATGCCCTTGTAAATGGCTTGGGCTATCTTCCGCTGGTAGTCTGTTGTAAAAAGTTTTCTGCACTCTATCGAATTTGAAATGAATCCCGTCTCGACAAGGATTGCAGGTGCCTTTGTGTTTTTGAGCACGTAGAAGCCCGATTCATTCACGCCCCTATCCTTTGCCCCCGTCGCTTCGATTAGCTGCTTTTGCACCTTGTCAGCGACCTTGCGGGCGGTCGTGCTTGCGTTCCTGTAAACCCAAGTCTCGATTCCCGCCGGGGTCGTGCTTGTCGCGGAATTGAGGTGGACCGAAACGAAAAGGTCAACGTCAGCAAGATTCGAAATCGTGCAGCGATCCGCAAGCGAAACCGCCGTGTCGTTCGTTCGAGTGAAATAGACTTCATAGCCACCACGGTAAAGGATAAGGCCCAATTCAAGGGCGATTCCAAGGGCCGCGTGTTTTTCTTTGTAAGTCCCGTTTGTCGCGCCGGGATCGTTGCCGCCGTGCCCTGCATCAATGCAAATCTTTTTAGCCATGGTGTAGCCTCCTATACATCCTTGATTATTTCGGCACGGGAAAAATCCTTCGTGCCCCTCGTCATCAAATCTAAAAAATCGTCGCGGGAAAAGTCCGAAAGCCGGAACACTTCTTCGGGCTTCATGCCCATTTGCTTGCCTATTTCCTCGATACTCTTTCCTTCGGCCAATAGGTCCTGCACGATTTTCTTCATAGGCTCCAGCAAGTGAACGCCACGCGCCCGGTTATGAGTGACCGTGCCGAATATGTCCCCGGCCTTGTTATCGTGCGCAACGCGCACAACGGGGACCATGCCGTTAAGCATTGAGCGCAACGGCTCGCGCCCCGCAACGGTCCAACGGTGGAAACCGTCAATTATTGTGCCGTCGGGCTTCGCGACTATTGGCAGCGTCCAGCCGTTCGACAAGATACTTTGCTCCAAGAGTTTCAAGTTTTCCTTGCTTACCTTGTTCGGGTTGTAATCGTTGGCCCGCAACGTTTCGCGGGGGACCCATTGCAAGGTAGAAAGCGGGTATCTCAACTTGTTCAAAAAGTCACTCCCTTTGTGCCGCAAGCATGGCGGCATGGTTTATTATCGCCCTTATGGTGCGGCCCTTCGGATCACCCGCCAAAAGGCCCTCGTAGAATCTCTTGTAAAGTTTTTCATCGAAGGCAAATTCCCACTTCAAGAATTGCCGCCTGTAAGTCTCGAAAGTTTTCTGCTTGCTTTTCGTGGCGAACCTGTCGCCCGGATTCCGAAGCAACTCATAACAAAGTTTTCGGTAGTCCCTTTTTTCCTCGTTCTGTGCGCGGGTGCGCGTGGTGCGCCCGAACATTTCGGAATCCCAATAGAGCGCGACAAGGTAGGCGTTTTCTTCGCGGGCCTGTATGCGCTCCATAAGGCCGGGGTAAAATTCGTTCATCTTGACAAGGCTCGAAACCGTGTCAATACTGAAAAACTGCGATACCCTCAAGCGGTTCACGCCGCGCCCGGATTGGTACAAGTAAAGGTAAATCATCGGAATTTCTATTTGTCGAATTTTTAGGTATAGCCAAACGTCCTTGTCCGTCCAATCGTAAAGCGGTTCGAGCCGCGTCTTTGTGTACTTCACGGCGAAGTTCTTCTTACGTTGTATGCTCTCGTAGATACGCACGCCCGTAATGGCTATGGCCCCCTTGTTGCGCCGCTCGAAAAATTGCTGGTAAGTCTCTTTCGGCCCACGGTGCGCCGGGTGCTGCCGTATGGCGAACGGCGGCGGTTGCCTAATCCATACGGCCTTTTTCGTTGAATCCCAACAAATGAAGCTCTCGTCGTTCTGCAATGAGTTCAAGCAAGAATAGTGCTTTACTTCCAGCGCGTACCATTCGAACTTTGCGCCCATCGCCAAGAAACGCAAACGCCACTTCTTTACCATCTTCTCGATGCAGGGGAAAATGGCTTCCTCGTCGATGAACTGCACCGTAAGCATTGCCGGGTCGATCTCCACAGCCTGTATAAGTTCCTCGACAATTCCCGCCAAGCAAAGCGAATCCTTGCCCCCCGAAAATGCGAGGTTCACGGGAACGCCGTTTGCAAATATGTTCTTGATCCGTATTTTTGCAGCCGTCACCACGTCCATTTCGGAAACGCGCTTTATAATCATCGTATCACTTGCCCGCAATGGGGGCATATATGTTCGGCGTTGTCGGTTGTGGAATTTTGGCCCGCCGTTTCTTCGTGGTCCGTTTCTTTGTCTTGGCCATCCGAAGCGTCCGTGGTTTGCGAATAGTTCCCCTGCCCGTATTCCTGTTGCCTTGACGATTCCTGCGCTTCCCTCTTTTCCGTATCGTCAAGCACCCCGAAAGATTCGATTTCTTCGTCAATGTCGCCGAACATGGCTTCCAGCGTTTCGGTGTCGAAGCCCGGAATATCGAAGTCCCCGATTTCTTCAAGTATTGCATTTATGTTCTCGAAATCGTCGAAGCCGAGCGTATAGATGCGGTTGTCCGCAATCATTAGTTTTTTCTTGTCCGCTTCGCTCATGCCCGTTTTCTTCAAGACTTCTACTTGTTTCCAGCCCGCATATTTTGCGGCTTCAACAAGCCCGTTACCGCAATAGACAACGTTATTTTCGTCAATCACTACCGGGCGGATTTGCCCGAACTTCTCGATGCTTCGTGCGAGTTCCTTTATCTGCTTTTCGTTGTGCTTCCTTACGTTTTTCTCCGGGCTTTTGAGCGTGTCAATGTTTACTTTGGTAATCTTCATTTTTCTTCATCCTTCCCGTATAGATTAGGGCAAACGCCCCCGAAATACCGACCGCAAGAATGGAGCCAAGCACCTTTATTTCGGGAATGTCCGCGACGCTTCCAAATGCGAAAACAGGCAATCCGACAACAATCGACAAAACAACGCCGTAAAAAACGCCACCCGCTGCAAGACGCTTGCCGAAAATGGTAAGCAACGTGACGAATAAAGTGGATGCCCGCAACGTGCCGTAAAAGAGGAATAGGCCCGTGACGGTGATGCCGGGGATGTTCGCAATGAGAATGCCGCAAGCCAAGAGCGCAAGCATCGAAACTTTCGCCGTCGGGAGGTCGCCCCGGAAATCCGAAGCCAGCGACGAAACCGAACAAAGGTTGCTATCTACCGACGATAAAAGGCCGCTCAAGATCATGACTAGGAATAGGGCCATAAACCACGGCGGGAAATAGCCGTTTATAAATTCAAGGTTCACAAATGACGGGTCATTTGCAGCGAAGCCGCTGCCGCCCGCGACAATGCCGATAATCCCCATTGACAACGGGACCACCGCAAAGAGCATAGCCCCGAAAACAAACGCCTTGAACACGGATTTTCTTTTTATCGAAAATGCCCGCTGCCAAAAACTTTGGTCCCCGAAAGGGCCACTAATAAGCCCGATGGCGTTCGGAATGCCAAATGCAAGGGCAAGTTCCCATCCGACAAAATTCGACACGCCTACAAGCCCGTCACGGGCCGTTTCGGTGCTTTTGAGGGTGAAAGTAAGGGCAACCGCTAAAACGGCCACAAGGAGCATCAGAATCATTTGTACGGCGTTCGTTTTTACGCTCGATACTATCCCCGCCCGCTGCGAATAGGAAAACGCTATCATGGACAAGATAAAGGTCATGAGCCAAAAGGGAACGCCCGTCACCGCCGAAAGTACCTTGCCGCCCGCGAGCAACTGCACCCCCGTCGAGAATACCGCCAAGGCCCCCAACTGAAAGCGATAAACGTTGCCCACAGCGCGGGACCTATAACGCATTTCCATGAACCCGGACAAGGTGACACCCGCCGGGAATATGCGCCGCACCTTGTCCGCAAACGGAGCGAACAATAGAAGGCAAAGAACGTTCGGGACTATGAACCAAGCCAGCCCCTGCCACCCGTAAAGGTAGGCGCGTTCCGAACTTACAAAGAAGGCGGGTGCCCATATCCACGCTGCCGCGATAGACAAGGACCCGCTCAAGGGGCTTAATTTGCCGCCCCCGGTGTTGTACTGCCTTGATCCGCTTGCCCGGTCATCAATCGTCAAGAAAAAGATAACGACCGTATAGGCAAAGAGGACGAAAAGACCCTCCAAGAAATCACCGACTTTCGATTAGTTTTTATTAGGCATCGCAAAAATCACTTGTTAAAGTTTCAAACTATTAGAGCATGGCCCTACCCGTATAAAGTATGTTACCGCTATCCCTTACATTTCGGAGGCACATCACGCCGTTTGCGTCTTGGTGGTCCCATGCGCAACCATACGAAACATCGCTCACGCCCGTTTCGTTCCCGAACGTAGACCATTCATCTTTATAAGATGTGGCGTTGCTTTGTGTTAATGGAGCGGCAGGAAGAAGAAGTGACGGGAACCTAGCATCAACCCCGAAATTTTTTATCCATTTCGGAATAGAGGTATCTTCTATATACGAACGATTTATAGGCGTTTCAAAAACAACGTATTTGTTGCCTATTTTAAACCTGCGGTTGTCGTAGTCGTAGGTTATACCATCAACAAGTTCGCCAATGTTACCCCACAAATTTTCTATCCCGCGATAAGTGAAACTGCGTGTGTGGGCATCCCCATCAGTTGTTCTTGCCGAAGTAGTGGAAATCCCGTCCGTCCTTCCATTGATTTGGTTAATGCCGTAAATTCTACTAACGCCTTGAGTAAGAGAAATGGCTTCCCCATCAAATGTTAGTGTAGCAACCCCGCCAGCATAATTCACGGAGGTTAGAGTTCTAATTATCGCACTTGTAAATTCATTAGATGCCGTTGGAAATATGGCGACCCTATCGCCAACTCCAAAATAAGTATTTCTTATGTCGGTCGTAGGAATTTCAATCGTATTTGTAGTAGCGGAAGCGTTCAACATTTGCTGGTTTGTTTGTTCCGTGAAGTACCTAAAATAAGACACTCCAGAAAATACCGACTGTGCGTCCTTCGTTCCGCTTTCAATCACAAACAAATGAATTAAAGCTTGATACGCATTTATGTCCATCAGCCGAACATTAAAGCCTTCGCAATATGTTTTAAGGTCGGACTTTGAAACGTTCGTGTATGCTGGTTCCCCTGTACGAGAAATTTTCCCACCCGTTGCCAAATTATACCTTGCCACGTAACGCACGGGGGCTTCGCTGCCGTTCGCATTTCTAAACCAAGGTTCCAATTCAAAACCATCGCCCGGCCTTGACGAAATATACCAATATTCGTATTCGGTTGTCGGGTCAAACTTACGCTTAAAGTAAAATTTAGGAATTTCAACATAGGTGTCTTTATTATAACTAAATCCCGTTTCCCCTTTATAGATTACATTACGAAGCCCATCGGGGTTTTCAATATTACACACCCGCATGTCGCACCACGGATAGCAAGTGTCAAAATCACTTGTTACTTCGCCCGTATTGTTATCAATGGCAAATGTTTTATTTATGGCATCGCCAAGTCTATATGTGGTATTTTCAGACCACCTCATTTGAATGCCGAATGTTCCATATTTGCCGATTGTGGTGTCATCCGTAACGAGCCATACATTATACGGTGTGTCGTTTCTTACGGACAAGATAAGAAACGCTCCGTCATTTGGGACAAGGTAATTTCCCGATTCTAATGCCGGAGTAACCCTATTTGATACGGAATCGGTTGTTGAAAATACCGAGTAGCCTTCGGTGTCAATTTCCAAGATATTATTGGCCAATGTGTCGGTGCGGTATCGCACAAGGGAGTAGTTGGAATCTGAAACAACCTCCCCGGAAGCATTGATTTTAAAGCCTTCGCTGGTGGTATATTGCGGAAGTTTAACCTTACTTCTATTTTGGGAAGCACTTCCCTCCGAATCCGCAATAAGTACCTCAAACTGTGACTCCGCCGTGTGCGAAACTATTAGAAATTTAGCGGCAACCGGGACAACATAATCGCCGCTCGTTAGGCCGAGCGTAATTTTTTGTGATGCGGAATCGGTTGTGGAAAATACCGAGTTATAATCGGCACTTATGCGAATAGTTCTCCCCCCAAGTCCTTCAACATTATATCGGTTAAGCACATACCCCGAAGCCGATTCCACGCTACCACTTGAATTTATACGAAAGTTGTTACTTGTAGAAATAATTGGGGTTATACCAAACCAACTAACTTCTTGATTCCGTATCACAAGAATTTTTCCGTTTGATCTCAACATCGTCATTGGTAAACTCCTTTCTTAATCTTATAAAAGAATTCCTTTAAGTCTTTTTTCGGAAAAACTAACTGTCCCACCAGTAAGATTAATTCGAACAAAAAAATTAACAGACCCATGTAATAACAAATTTTTTTCAATTAAGAAACGTTCATTGAAGTAATTTTTATCGGGGCCTACAACTGTTATAGTTCTAGTTTCTATTAACCGTGAATCCAAAACATCTGTATCATAAACGTAAATTATTACGTCAAACGAAGATCCTGCTGCGATTTCCGCAAGTTTAATTTTACCGCTTAACGAAATGTCAGCAATTCTATTAGGAAGTTCATTGTCAGAAATTGACCCTATTTCGAAAAATTCATTATGAGTTGCATAAGATTCCGATTCGTTACAAGTAGCACTTAAAATTTTAGGTAAAGCCGAAGCGGCAATTTTATTCCTTGAAACGGCCCCATTTTCAATTTTATTTTCAGTCACGGCTCCATCTGCAATCTTCGTCGAAGAAATCCCGCCGTCCTTCGCTGAAAAGGTAAAGGCGGTCGCGTCCTCGCTCATCGTCAAGGTCGTTTCGTCCGCAACAAGATCCTTGACGGAGTCCAACTTTTCTTCGGTGACGGCCCCCGATGCTATCTTGTTCGTAGAAACCGCCCCGTCTTTCAAGTCAAGTGTGCCGTCGTTTGCGGCTTGCATGGTGTTGCCGATTTTCACGTGGCCAAGCGCAAGAGTGGTCGCCACGCTGGAGGCGTGCTTTATGTCGGTGGCAGACGCTTCGCTTTGGTTTACCGTGTAGGGGTTCCCCGAAACGTCCGCCAAGATCAAGTAGCCTTGGTTCTGTTTTGTAAGCAATTCGGAATAAACGGCTTCGGTAATCTCTACCTTGTTCTCGGGTAAACTTGCTACCGGGAAAACGTCGGTATCGTAAAGCGCATTCGTGTCGGAACTGAAATAAAATGCCATATCTGCTCCCCCTTAATATCCGATTGCGAGCCAAAAGATTTGCACGGCCCCGTTCATGTCGTGAGCCGCCTTGAAGTGCCCTTCGGTGGAACTTTGAACGCGTACGCTTGCGGTCGAATCAATCGGCGTGATGGAAATGTTCGTGCATTTATTGGGGAACGCCGTCGGGAAAAGGATTTCCCCCGGATCCGCAACGCCCGTGACGGTCGCCTTGCCCCATTGAATAATCATGCCGTTCGGCATCTTTTGGAATCCGTAATCGTCATGGATATTTTGGAACGTGGCAAACAAGGTTTCGGGCGTTATCGCCTTCGCCGTGTTCGCCCCGGCGCGGGCTTCCTCGTCGGTCGCCAACTGCACAAGGCCCGTCCGTTCGGTTGTCGCCGTGCGCTCAAGAAGTCCGGCGGGGGTCACGACTTTGTCAGCCGCCAAACCCGCTGCCGTTTCCGCTGCGGTCGCAAGTTCCACGACACCCGGCGTTTCGGTTGTCGCGGGCGGGTTGAAAAAGTTCGTGTCGCCAAGCGTAACGCTTGCCGGGTTCACGTTGGTAAGCAGAAATTCAATGTCTAGGTAGGCTTGCGCCCCAGCCGCCTTTTGCAAGATGGGCACGTTCTGCGAGCATACTGCAAAGAGCGTACCGCTTGCGGTATAAACGCCGAACTCGAACAACGTATAGGCATCGCTCGAAGTGTCGCGGGCGTTAATATAGATAACGTTGTCGCCCACGTTTCCACCAGCAAGAGCGTTTGCGGGTAGCCGCTTGAACTCGTCATGCAATGCGGTTTGATCGTGTGTAGGCGTATATTGCCCCGTGCCGAATCCGACCTGCGTAAGCACGACGGGGGCGGTCCCTGTACGTTCGGCGTTGATGACTTCCTCAATGCCTGCGTCTGTAACGATAATGCTTGCGTACATTTTAGTTATCTCCACCCTTTAATTTAATCAAAATTTTGTCAAAGCGGTTGCGCTCGTAGGCGCATTCTAGGGACAAACATTCGTCATAGCGCAAAGATAGAATTTCGCCGCCATCTTCCAGCGCGTCACGGCATACAAGGCCGTATGCGAAAGCGTCAAGCCCTTCGGCTTCAAAAGCCGCCACGATCCTTTGAGCGATAAGCCCAATATGGTAACGGGCCTTTGCGCCCTTTTCCTTGACTGCATCCTTGAATTTGTATTGAACAAACTTTACATTTTCCCACGCCTTGAAAACGGCTTCGGGGATTTCCCCGATTTCTTCCTTCAAATTTTCGTCCGAAGTCTGTATAGTGCCGTTTACTGCATAGACGGCTTTCCAGCGGTGCGTAGTCGTGCCGCTCGAAAGCGCGTTGTTCTTGCTTGGATAACAGGCATCATAAGTGACGTTAAGCCCTTGCCCCACCGTATCCGATCCGTCGTTCATGGCATAAAGGCGACAAATTCCCTTAATGGCCGTGTTCGTATTCCCGGAACTTGTAATAGTCGAATCGTCGTTGACTTCGACTTGCAGCAATCCTACGCGGGCACCCTGCGTTCCCGCATCGTAGTTCATCTTTCCGTTATCTGCAATGAAATCGACCTGCCCCACGGTATCGCCGGGAAGCACGGCCCCGTTCCTGCGAATCGTGGATGCTCTCGACTTAAAGAAGTTGAAAACCGCCGCTGCCGTGTTGTTCGAAAATCTCGCAAGCGTCTTTTGGCAAACTCCAGCGCGGGCGGTCATTTCAACGGAACGCCCGGACGGAAAAACGGACCAAGGCTCCGCCCCGTCAAGGTTGTTCACGCGGCCTTCTGCGTCAATTTCTACGCCGTTGAAACGAGCGTCAAGGGCCGCTTTCAAGCCAGCCGGGACAACGGCCTTCGACGTGTTCGTTCCCGTAGTTGCTTCGGAATTGGTCGCCAACTGAACGACACCTTTACGTCCTGTCGTTGCCGTCACGGATTGCATTGATGCCGGGGTGAGAATACGGGTGTTGTCTGTTCCCGCTTGCGCTTCGGAAGCGGTCGCAATTTCAGCAATGCCCGCATTCGTTTCGCTTGCATACGGATAACTGAACGAAACATCGCCAAAAGAAATACTTTCAACGTTCACGCCTTGGAGCGCGATTCCGCATTCGAACTGCGCCACCGAAGAAATGGTCTTTTGGAGAATCGGGGTTCCCGTCTGCGAATAGACCGCAAGCAAGGTCCCGTCCGAAAGGAAAATGCCGAACTCATAGACGGAATACGAATCGGACGAAGTGTCCTGCGCCGCAACGTGTATCGAATGGTCGTTGTCGGTTCCGCCCGAAATAACGGGCAAACGCTTGATCTCGTTCTGCAAGGCAATCTGCGAAGCGTTCGCGCTATATTGTCCGCTACCGAAAGCGATTTGCGAAATGACGACGGGATCCGTGCCCGTCTGTTCTGCATTGACAATCGCCTGTAATCCTGCATTAGTCAAGACAATGTTCATAAGTCCTCCATTTATTCGGCGGTTCCTTGAATATTCCTAATTATTACGGGGCGAACGGCAGGAATAACGCCAAGCCCGACGCTGGTTTCTTCGCTATTCATGGCGACGCCCTTCACACGGGCGTATGCAAGTTTTCGATAAAGCCCGATGGCTCCGATTTCTCCCGTATAACGTTTTTGCAAGATGAAATCGTAATGTGAGCGCACGGGCTTCGCGTCATTGATCAGCCCGAACAAATCTTCCTGCAAGTCGCTTTCAAGTACCCCGTCGTAGTTGTTCAAACTTGCAATAACCTTGAACGTATGCGGGATTCCCTTCGGCGTTTCCTGCCACCATTCCGTAAGGTCCGTGAAAGACGCAATAGTTTCGATGGCCTTCTTTACCGCGCCGAGCGTTCCGCGCTTGCGCTTTTCAAGAATGACGTTATGCAGGACGTTTCGCTTTATCTGTATTGGCCACGATTGACGCCAAACGGACGCATCCCACGCTGCCGCCATGTGATCCAACTGTTCCGAAGTAAGGGTGTCAATCCGAATATAGATAGACGGAATATCTACTTTCTTCGAAACATCCTGCAAGGACGGGTCGAGCGCATCGGCACTAGCCTTGACGTTCGAATCCTTTACAAGGTTCTCCGGGACAAGTTGCGAAAGTTTGACGTCCTTGATTTCCGTCATGTCGTTACCCTTCCACGTAACCGTCAAAGACAACGGTCACGTCTGTTTCCGGGTCGCATTGGGCGACCTGCGTTTTTGTCAGTTCTTGGAACGCCGCGGGCGAAAACGGGTGTTCTTGAGTATCGTTAAGTCGGCAAGCTCCGGCGTTCATAACGGCCCGCACAAGTTCGGCGGGCACAATGTCACGGCCGATTTTTCCCTGCTGCCATAGGCGGTATTTTTCCACGGCTTCCAAAACTGCGGCTTGAATTGCCGTTCCCTTGTTTTTGTCGGAGTTCTTGATAAAGTAATGAACTTCAATCGTATAGGGCACCGCCGTCGCTTGCAGCGCGTGTACATCGTCAGTAAGCGGTCGCACATATTCATCGCTCAATATTTCAAGCACATTGTCAAGCAATGTTTGGTCGGGTATAACGCCGCCTTCCAAGAGCGGATAGACGTTGACAACGCCCGGAGTTGGGGAATCCACGGACACATCAATAATCGCGCTCGATATGCTTTTCGTGTAGAACTCATAGGCCTTGATCGGCCCCGCAACGGAGAAGGCATTCGGGGCAAGCCTTATTCTTTCGGCATAGTCCGCATCGCTTTCAACGTCCGCGCCGCCGTAAGTGGCGTTCGTGTTTTCAGCCGAATCGACAAAGGTCATCGGCCTTACAATCGTGGTAAGTTGCCCCGGCAAGTAGCCGTTCCCGGCTTCGCCCGGAACCGTGCAGGATGCGGAAACATCGCCCGTAAGGTCCCCAGCCGCGATAAGCAATTCGCTATCGGTCGCAAAAGTCACAACGCCGTTCGTGATTTCGGTTCCCGCCGGAATAATGTACACTTCTTCGAGTGCTTGGGACAAAGTAAAGCGAATGTTTGTTACCGCCTTGGATGCGGGCAAGCGGGAAACCAAGAGGTATTCCCCGAGCGCGTCCAAGTATTCCCCGGTCGCATAACTCAACAGGTTATTTTGTGCGGCCATGTTGATAAGAACGCGCTGCTGGATGATTTCGTCGGCAACCGCCAAAAGGAAAATACGGACCGGGTCGGCGGTCGCCAACGTGCGCCCCGCCGCCGCTTCGTAACGGCTTATGATTTCTGCCTTGATAGATTCCGGGTCCGTCTGTACAAACGAAACTTCGGGCAAGTCCCAACGCGGTAAAGTTTCTGCCATGGTCTAGCCTCCTTGTTCATCAATATAGATTCTTACGCGGGGCTTGAGTATGCCCTGCTCCGCAAATTCTATATTATTTTCGGGTTGGTCGAATTTTATGGACAAGATTTGCGCTCGCGGCTCCTGCCTTGCTATCGCGTTATTTACCGCAATGCGTAGCAAATCCATGGCAACGGGCATCGGCTTTCCCACGTAGTCCCAAGAAATGCCTATATCGCGTTCGAGCGGCACCGTACCGACAACCGTATCAAGAATCGTGCGGACATTCTGCAAGACTTCCTTCGCCACCGATGCCGGAGCGAAATCAACCTTGTCCGTAAGGGAAACTTCGTATTCCATAATCTACCCCGCTTCCATAAGTGAAAAGGTAAGTTCGGCACCGATGCAAATTCCCGCTCCCGTAAAAAATTTGCGGTTTTCCTCGATGTTTTCGATAACGTAATCGCCCATGATTTCGCCGCCGATAATCAGCGTTTGCGCTTCGCCCTGCTCCAGCAATTTTGTATAAACGAGAATGGCCGTCGCGACGGGCATATTACGCAAAAGGGTCGTATCTAGCCGCATGGAAAATGATACGGTGCGCAAGTCCTCGCCAATCTTTTCTAGTACGGGTTTCTTGCCTATCACGTCATGCTTCGCGAAGCGCATCTTGTTCGTGCGCGACAGGTCCTTAAAGGTAAGGACCGCATCGCGGGAACAATAGAACGGGATAAGGCCGAACATTCCGATAACTCCAAATGCCATAAGTCACCTCACGAAAGACTGCCTTTAATTACTACCGGGGCCGGGTTGCTTTGGGCACTTGGCGACCCCGCAACCGCAATCGCCCCAATCGGAGCCGTCACCGTGACTTCCGCCGTTTTAACGTAGGAATCGACGGCCCCGGCAATGGCATCTGCAATACGGTCAATGGCATCGTCCAAAGAAACGTTGTCTTGGGCGTTATTGCCAGCCGCCGAAAGAATCGCATCCTTCAAGTCGCTTTTCAAAGTGTTCTTTACAAGAGCCATGTAATCATCTCCTTATGTTCCGGGTGTCGGTGGTGAAGATGGACCGACGGCGGTCGGGTGAATATGCGTAGAAAGATTGACGGCACCCGTTTTTGATTTTGCCGTGACCTCGCCTTCTGCCGAAACGCCGCCCGTCGCAATAATGTCGCCGTCAATTTCCAAATTTCCGTTGAACACAATATCGGGAACATTCAACGTTATCTTTTCGGCACCCGTCACTTTCAGTTCGTGGGCTTCCCAATCGTACTCTATAACGGTTCCGTCCGGGTATTCCGTATAACGTTTCGTTTCGCTGCTCGTAGGCGGCTCGATTTCGTCAGCATAGAACGAGCCGACAATAAAGCCGTCCTCCTCGCCGCACGGCAGGAAAATGCAAAGCACGTCCTCGCCAACGGCGGGCAACCAATAGTCCTTCACGTTCTGCGTGTTGCGCTGGATAATGGGCAAGTTGTCCGAAACAAAACCGTCCTCATCGTCGAACACGACAGTAGCCGTGCATTTCTTCGAATCAACGGAAGAAACTTCGCCTATGCGAATCCAATTAGTCGCGTCCTCGTTTTGCCTAAAATCGTCACCAAAGATATTACGCATAATCAATACCCCTTCTGCACACGGCGCAACTGAATAGAAGTGATATAGCCGCTCGATCCGTAGTCGTGTTTCGCGCTGCCTATGATAAAGTTCCCGTCGAAGATTCCGAAGCCCTTCACGGTAACGACCGCACCCGCAACAAGGTCAACGTCACCGATAACGGTCAAGTCGCCCGTAACGCCACGGCGGTTCAACTTGCGGAGCATGGCGGTTGCCTTGCGCTTCGCTTCGTCAATAGACGTGCATCGGGATTTCATGTAGTATTCCTGCCCGTTCTCGTCCGCTGCCGGGTCGGTAGCCGTGTAAGTGAAAACGGCGGGGTTGCTCGTCTTTTTCTTCGTCACCTTTCGGCCCGTCTTGAGGTCGAACGTATAGCCACCAGCCTTGCCCTTCTTCTTTTTCTTCGGGCTTCTGTAAGACACTGTGACGGACTTGTAAAGGTCCGATTGGCAGGTGTCGAAGGAATAGTTGAGCACATTGCTTTCGCCCAAAGTAATAGTCTTTATGGGCTTCTTGTTCTCGTAGGAATGCTGGTCGAAAATTACTAATTTATCATCGGTCACTTTCAACGAAAGCCCCGATTCCTCGCAAAGCCTAGAAACTAACTTCAAGTCGCTTTCCTTCTTTTGGTCCACCCGGTCATATTCCGGGTCGCTTTCGGAATCCCAAAGCAACTTGATTTTCGCTTCGTCAGCAATGGCGGACGCAATCTTCTTGAGCGTCGTCTTTTGCCATGCCTTCGACTTGATGCGCTTTCTAATCGGCTTGTTCAGCGGCACGGAAACCGCGCCCATTTCGAATATGCGCGGTGCTCCCTGCACCTTCATCGTATCGACAAAGAACTTGCCGCAATTCAAGGTCCCGGAAATTTTACCATTGACTTTCTGCTTGATGTATGCCTTCACTCGTTCGCCGGGGTCCGGGTTCCAACGCCGCGCCCACTTGCCCGTTTCATCCTTGAGCGTAATGGACAAACTATCGGCTTCGTTCGTTTCGGAATCCGAGAATGAAAAGGAAAGAAGGTCCGGGGCGATTTCCTCCCAAACGTCTTTTTCGGCTTCCGTAAAGTAAAGCCCCAGCACTGTTTCAAGCGGTTGCGCCATCTGCCTTCACGTCCTTTACTCAAAGTTTCCACGGCGGCAAACTCTTGTTCACAAGGGCCGCTTCGGTGTCGATTTCGGGAACGTTCACAACGTCCCCGGAATTAAATATAATCTTTTTGCGGTGGTCCATGTTCGCCGCGATAAGTTTATCCATGAAGTTTTCGGAGCCGTAAACACGTAAGGAAATCTTGTCCCACGTGTCGCCCTGTATGGTTCGGATAGTTTTCATAATCGGCCCCCTTATGCAAACGAAAGTCGGCGGTTGTTCGCCATGAGTTTTTCGAGACTGCGTTCAAGGTCGGTACGACCTGCATCAAGACCGCGCCTTACATCCGCGTAAACGTCGCCGCCGCCCGTTACGTTGATCGTAGGCGAGAACGTAACGGTAATGCTGCCGCCGCCCCTTGTGCTGCCGAGCATGGAAGAAAGTTTCGAGAGCGGCAGGACGGCTTCGGGTTCGCTTCCTTCGCCGATATTCGCAATAGTCGAGCGTGTAGCGATACCGCCTTCCGCAAGTTGCGGGATTTGCGGGATGCGGAAATCAATAGACTTTCCGCCAAGTACAGGGACCCAATCGGGAACCTTCACTTTCGAAAGGGCCTTGTTGATAGAACTTGTGACCGTGTTCACCATCGAAATAATGGTGTTGAACGGCAACTTCACAAGGCCCACAAGTGCGCCGAACGCATTGCCGAAGGCATCCTTGATGCTTTCCCAAGCGGCCTTCCAATCGCCAGCAAAGACGTTTTTCACAAAGTCTATGATGCTGGAAAACGTTTTCTTTACATTGTTCCAAATTTCAATAACTTGTCCGATATAGGTCCGCACGATTTCCGCAATCGCGGGGAACTTTTCGGAGAAAGACCCCCACAATGCGAGCACCTTTTCGCGTATGGTGTCCCAATTTCGATAGAGTAGCACACCAATAGCGATAAGTGCCGCTATTGACGCAATGACAAGGCCGATAGGGTTTGCGCTCATGGCGGCATTTAACGCCCATTGAGCCGCCGCCATGACCTTTGATGCCGCCGCGAACGCCAATTGTGCCGCCCGTGCGCCCTTCGTCACGACCGTGCCAGCAACGACCGCACCTTTATAGAGTAGCCACCCCATGCGCACCGCCATTATCGCGGCACGTACCGCCAAGATCGGGGCCTTTATGAGGGCGAAAACGAACTGTGCCGTCTTGAGGGCGGCAACCATAGGCAATGCAGCCGCCGTGAATCCCGCAACGGCCCCGGCAATGGCGACGATTTTCTTTACAAGACCCGGATTTTCTTTCGCCCATTCGCCAATTTTCGTGACAACTTCGGTCGCCTTTTGAGCAAACGAACGCAAGGCGGGCGCGACTGAATCGTAAATCTTCAACGCCATTTCCTGCAACGCGGAACTAAGAATAGTCACGTCGCCCTTTAGGTTGTCTATCTGTTTCCCGGCGACCTTTTCGGCACTTCCTACTTCCTTGACGGACCCGACAAAATTATCGAGCGCACCGCTGCCCGCCTGCTCCATGAGAACGAGCGCGCCGCTCATGGCTTCGGTCTCGAAAATGGCTTTCGTGAAGTTCGCCTTCGCGCTTTCGCTCATGCCGCTCATGGCCTTGTCGAGTTCCTTCATGATGACGGGCATTTTCTTCATGTTTCCGCTCGCATCCACGGTCGAAACGCCCAACGCTTCGAGAGCCGCCGCGCCCTTTTTGGACGGAGCGGAAAGACGGAGCATGACGGATCGCAAAGTCGTGCCCGCCATTTCTCCTTGAATACCTGCATCGCCCAATTTTCCGGCCATCGCCGCCGCTTCCTCGATGGAAACGCCCATCGCCTTTGCAACCGGGGCCGCGTATTTCATGGTTTGACCCAATCCTTCAAGGGTCGTATTACTTTGTGTGAAGGTATTCGTGAGAACGTCGCCGACGCGGTTCATATCGCCCGCGCTCAAGCCGAAACCTGTAAGAATATTGGACGCAATATCCGAAGCCGAAGCAAGGTCAATGGCACCCGCGCTCGCAAGGTTCAGCATTCCCGGCATCGTCTCGACAATATCGTTTGTCTTGAAGCCCGCCATCGCCAAATACTGCATACCTTGAGCCGCTTCGCTTGCGCTCCATTGCGTTTCTGCTCCGAGTTTACGGGCGGTTTCCGTGAGTTGCTTCAACTGTTCATCGCTTGCGCGTGAAACGGCGGCGACCTTCGCCATATCGCTTTCAAAGGCGGCTCCTACTGTAACGGATTTCACAAGCCCAGCACCGATAGCCATTCCCACGCCGCTTGCATAGCCAGCCGTACTTGATATAAGCGCGTTATTCTTGGCTATCGCCGAAGCCGAACGGGCTTGTGCGTTCTGCGCCCTTGTCACACGTTCGGCATTTCGGGCAAGTTCTTTTTCACGTGCTATCAACTGTTTAAGGCTTGCACCCGTCATCCCCGTTTTGCTGCCCAACTGATTCAACGATTCGCGCTGCCGATCAATGGCGGCACGGGCCTTCTGCATTGCAGCCTTTTGACGGTTGAACTCCGCGACAAGTTCTTTCGATGGTGTCTTTGTCTTGGAAATTTGCCGTCCTAGTTCGGCTACCTTCTGTTTCGCTTGTGTATAGGCGCGGGCGTTCTCGCCTATCTCCTGCTTCAACTTGACCATTGAAGCGACGTTCGCCGCTTCTTGATTCATCTTGTTTATGTTGCCGGAAAAATTCTTGACGGCATCGTTCGCGGTCTTGAACGATTTGGCAAAGTTCCCGGACAAGTCTCCCGCAATCTTGAATCCTATCTCATAAACTTTTCCTGCCATAAACAAAACTTCCTTTGTCCGAAAAAGGACGGGCGACCGCCCGCCCTTTTATCGTTTTCTTTTCATACCCTTTTGGCGTTTTTCCGATACTTCTTTCACGGCTTCACCCCATTCGCTCAAGTCCAATATAGGAATCTTGAACCAATCGAGAACGCTTGTGAAAGTATCAGCCGCCGCAAGATTCAAGCAAGCAACCCGGATCAAGTGCAGCGGTTCTTTAACGTCAAGACCTAACCTAACAAAAAATTCTGCACTCCCTGCGCAATGGCGAGGTAGTCTTTACCGGGCAATTCCTTGAAAAACTCAATCGGCCTTTTGGAACGGCGGGCGGCAATCATGATGCAGAAATCCGTGTCGGTCGCAAGAATCGGGGAGTAGTTACCAGCCGCCGAAAATTGCTTTTTGACTTCGGAAATGTCATAGCCGTTAAGCCCTTCAAGGTCGATTTCGATTTCCTTGATTTCGGGTTCATCTTCGAACTTGACAGGTTTGGAAAAGATATGCTTCATATAATCAACTCCTTGCCGCAAATTCAAAGAAACAAGAGCGCGGCGGCTTCACGCTCCCGTTTGTTTGCACGAAATTTTAGGACAGGCCAAGGTCTGCGCGGACCTTCGCAAGCACATCAACGCCGTCGAAACGGGCGATATAGTTGTACTTGTCAATCTCGACGACTTCCTTCTTGTTCACTTCGAGTTTGAGGTAGGTCACTTCGAATTCCTGTTCGGAATCCGTAGTGCTGCCGGGTTCGAGCGAACCGAGCGAAACAGTCTTGGGGCTTACGCGCATGGCGCAACGGATCGGGACCGTGGAATAGATGCCGTTTGCGGCATCGTAAACCTGTTCGGAACCGCGCACTTCAAGCGCATGGGAACCGGGCTTGGCAAGCGTCGCAAGGGACTTTTCAATAGTGCGCCAAGTGATAGTGGTCGTCATAGAACCGAAATGTCCCATCACGGGGCTTTCGACTTCGCCCGCAATACCCGCACCCGAAACGGTGTCGCTCATCGCTTCGAGTTCCGGGAGTTCAACGGTTGCAACGCCGAGCAAGTCATTTCCGTTGTTGTAAACGCGGAAATTGATAAGGCGTTCGGGAATCTTGTTTTCGCCAGCGGCCATAATTCATACCTCCTTATGCGAACAAAGTAGAAAGATATTCCGGGTCGTATTCGAGAATGAAATCAATCTCGCGGTTCGGACCCGGCGGGGTTACGTACAAGTGGAAGCGCAAGATGCCGTCCATGAGGTCGGTTTGCGGGTTTTCGGTTTCCAAGAACTCGACGCGACCGCCAAGAATGTATTGACGGGCAGCAAGGCCGTTCAGCCAAATGTTCACGGAATCAAGCACGGTGTCAACCTGCCGACGGGTAATCGGGTAATCGACGCGCGACCAAAAGTTCTGCACGAGCGTGTTTCCAATCCAAGCGAACATTCTTTCAATCGGGATGAAGGAATCCTTCGGGTCGGTGTTCGCCGGGTAGATGGCCGTGCGGTTGCCCCAGCACTTCCAGCCGCCGATAAAGTTGAGCGCGGTAACGACACCGTTGCCGTTGAGGTTCGCGGCTTCGCCCTGTGTAAGGAACACTTCGGTCCCGTTCTCAAGGCAAGTTCCCGTACAAACGAAATTGTTGTTCGACGGGGAAACATACGGAACATCGTCATTGTTTCCGTCCACCTGCTGGATAAGGCCCGCAAGTTGCGTACTCATGGCGACGATAACGCCGTCATTGTTCAAGCGCGGCCAGCAAACGACCTGCTTCTTGTTCATCACGTTGTTCGTGTTCTTCCAAGCGGCAACGCCCGAGTAAACGGCTTGGTCGCCCGTGGTGGGCGCATCAATGAGGGCCGCACCTGCGGAGAACACTTCGTTGATCTTGGTCGCCTTTGCAGCCATGACGGCGGCAATGCTTGCGGACTGCGAACGCCACGGACAGACGAGAGTGCCCGGAACCACGCGGAAACGCGGGAACACTTCTTCGACAAGTTCGAAGCCCGTGCGAACGCCAGCGACGGTAATGCCGCCGATAATGTCGGCATCGGTCACGGCAGACGGGTCGAGTTTGTTCGCCGCAAAATTGATGTCTGTGTCCAGCGTGTAGTAGTATTCCTGTTCTCCGTTCTTGTTGGCAGCGAGGACAAGGTTTCCTTCGGCATCGAAGGAAGCGGTAAACTTGCCGGAATCAATGCCGTCTTGAGAGCCGGACGGACCCAACTTGATAGAGGAAAGGATGATGCCCTTTTCCTCAACGGTAACGGTAGCGGTCTGCGCGTCGAACTTCACCTTGTTCGAGGTCGCCGCCTTGTAGTGCGTTTCCGGGTTGAGCACGTTCACAATCACCACCGGGGCGGATTGGAACAAGGCGAATTGGCTTTGGATAAATTCGCTAATCGTGAACTCGTGCTTTTTCTTTCCCGAAACGGAATCGTCAACCGGGGCCGCATAGCCAAAGTTTGCGACGGCTTCGGCATAGGAACTGCAAAGCACGGGCTTGTTTACGTTGTTCGGGTCGGTCATGTTGACCGGGGCCATACCGACAACGAACGGGATTCCAGCCGAACTCTGCACCGGGGGCAAGAGCGCGGTAGGAACTTCGGATGTTTTTACGCCATGAACGTAAGGCATTTATCTATCCTCCTTGTTGGAAAGAAGTTCATTTTCGATTTGCCGATTGCAAAGATACAACGGGTGCCCTTGCGCCTTTACGTTCAGCATTGCGGAACTTAGTTTGTCGGGCGTTACGAACAAGTTCTTCAATGCGGCCTTGTTCTTGACGCTTCGAAGAACCTGTTCGGGGATGCCGTTTGCATAGACGCGGAATCTAAACAAAGAGCCGTCCGGGAAACTCGTTCCCACGTAGATTAAAGGTATATTTTTTTTCGGTGCTTGAACAAATTTCTTTTTCGGATTTGCCATTTTTTCACCTCAAAAATCGTCCGTGTTTTGCGGACTGTTGAAAATCCATATAGTTTCCATGTCAATCTGCCATTGCGGCCACGGTTGTTCGGGGACCATCGTCCACTTTACCGGGTATCGCATTTGGTAGCGTTGGTCCAGCGTTTCGGAAGGCAACGTGCAAATCTTTTCCTTGATGCGCTCGACAACGTTCACGCCGTATTCGAAGCCGTCATATTCTTCGGAATAGCAACCAACAATAATGCTCACGCGGATTTCTTCGGATCCGCGGTCCGTGGTGCATTGTTCCGGGCGCACGAGCACGAAAGGGAAATCGTCAAGGTCCGTGCTTCTTTTAGGCGGCAGGAACCCGTTCACGATTCGCGGGGCGCGTAGCGTTTGCCCGTCCTTCGTTGGCAAGAGAAAGTCCTTCACCGCCTGTTCGCAAAGTTCGCGCACCGCCTTTGTAAGCAAGTTCGTTACCATTACTTCACCGCCTTTTGCAGGGTCCGCTTTACCTCGTAATCAAGGCGGCGGCTCATTGCGCTTTCCATGGTTTCAGTGACTTCGTTCACGACTGAATCGTTATTCAGCATTACGGGCACGGCGTTAGAGAATTTCTGTTCGACGGGCAAGCGGGCGGAACCGAGCCTTTGAAAAATTCGGCCACGGTAGATAAAGGCGTTTTCCAGCGGGCGCATACCGCCACGCTTTACCGCCACGCGGATCTGCTTGCGTTTCGCCCCGGTGGTGTCGCCGCTGCTTGGGGAGTGCTTGAAGTCGCGCAACGGCAAACGTGCACCACGGCTTGTAAGTTCCGTGTTCAAGTCGTCTTTCGTTGCCTTCTTGATGCGCATGGTTTCGCGCACCGTGCGGGCCTTTACCGTGTATTCTTTTGTAACGCAACGGATCGCCGCCGTGCGGCCCTGCTCCGCTGCGCGGTTCATAGCATTGGAGAAAACGGACGGGATAGCTTCGGAGCAACCCGACAAAAGCCGGGTCGCCTTCTGCATATCGCTTTCGTTCTTTTCAAGCCTTATTTTCACGATTCGTTCGCCTCGCAAATTATGACGTAAACACCCATTTCATCGGACACGGATTTGACCAAATGGAGCGATCCATCGACACGCATAAGTTCGCCTTCTACCGGGCGCGGCTGCATATCAAGGTCCTCTACGTAAATAGTCAAGTCGTTAAGGAACACGCCTTCAAGGTTGCTTTTACCCAGCGGCAATTCGTCCGTAAAGTCACGGGAAATTACGCACAAGGTATCTTTTCCGTTTAGGTTGTGCCAATCCGCGAACTCCGCGAAATTGATAAACACGCCTTTAACGTCCTTGCGTACCTGTTCCTTAAATCCCGTCATT
>JAEEGL011245145.1_pt1 | contig 28883 bp, 22 predicted proteins | sample 9134231 | NCBI WGS metagenome assembly JAEEGL01 (sample SAMN16246548, study PRJNA631951) | gut metagenome | biome: gut microbiome; feature: rumen; material: fiber-attached | host: Bos | place: Iran: Karaj | collected 2018-10 | reverse complement strand
GGATATCTCCTCAAACGCGAGTTCGTCCAGAACGCGCTTATCCACGCCTTCATAATGTCCGCAGAGTATGATCAGATCATCCTCCGCGGCAAGCTCCTTCACAAGCTGCTGATCCAGCTTCCTGCCCTGCGGTGACATATATATGAGCCTCGGGCGGGCGTTATCTCCGAGATCGGAGATAATTGACATCACGCAGTCGTAGATAGGCTGCGCCTGCATCACCATTCCCGTGCCGCCGCCGTAGGCCTTGTCATCCACGCGGCGGTGCTTGTTCAGCGTATAATCCCGTATATCACGGCAGGCTATCGCGACCGCTCCAGCCTTCCGCGCGCGGCCGATTATGCTCTCGCTCAGCACCGCTTCGCACATTGCCGGAAAAAGGGTCGCTATATTAATCCTTATCATCTTCGGTCTCCTTGATCTCCTCCGGGTCGAAAAGGCCGTCCAGCGGTCTGATAATAATTTTGCCGCCGTCGATATCGGTCTCCAGCAGCACATCGGGTATCGCCGGAAACATGAGCTGCCCGCCGGAGGGAGTCTTTATCGAGTACACGTCCGCAGTTCCGTTCTGGTAAATATCGTCCACCTTGCCGTAAAATTTTCCGCTGTCGGCGTCGTACACTTCCAGCCCTATTATATCCTGTATAAACCATGTATCCTCGGGCAGTTCGATGTCCCCGCGGTCAAAATACAGCATCTTCCCTATCAGTTTTTCTGCGGCCTCGGGGGTATCGATGCCCTTCAGCTTCAGCACCGCCACATCGCTTTTCAGATAACGCGCCCTCTGCGGCTGGACGGGCGTATGTTCCTTCCCCAGATACAGCGTCTCAAAATCGCAGAGCATCTCCGGCTCGTCGCAGTAGTACTGCACGCGCACCTCGCCTTTCAGCCCCTGCAATTTGGTTATCTTTCCTATTTCAAGAAACTTCCGCATTATATTCTCCCCCGCTCGTTACGAACTTCCTTCTTTGGTTTTAAAGATATAATCATAGATATTATCATATTGGTATATATGATCCGGCAGCCCTTCCCTGCAGACAATTATGCTCGTCACTTTCATATCCCGGACTCTGAGCACGGCATATTGCTGTTCACCGTCTTCCGGCTCGAGTATATATGCCCGGTCAATATCGTAAGGATCAGAACCTGTCGTATCCCAACCGTTCGGTTTCCCGAGCCTGTCTGTCAGAGCGGACAGCGGCACCTCGCCGCCGTATTCCTCACGGCATTTCTCCGCCGCGCCAACGATCTCTTCCTTTGTATATACCCTGTCCAGCTCCGGGTCGAAAATATACAGCCAACTGTTCATCCCGACGTTCAGCAGGCGCGCGTCATAGTTACTGCTCACGTCGCACATCAGCGGTCTTGTATCGTCTTTGTTCAGATAACTGTACTCCCCGGCAGAGCTCAGCGACCTTATCCGGAACACCGTGACGCCGACCTCGTCCGGGTCGAAATCATTCGTATAGCAGATCCTTATGTAAAAACTGTAATACTTCCCGTCAAGTACGATATATGCGCCGTTTGAAGCGGTATTTATGTTTTTGCCGCCATCGGTCTGTCTTTCTCCGGTGCTTGCCCCGTACAGCTCCGAAAGATCGACGCTTTCGGAGGAAAATCCCCCGGGGTACGCTTTCAAGAAGTCATCGAGCAGTTCGTCAAAGCCGTCCTGATTATATATATTCGGCGCGAACATCTTTTTCAGCGCTTCGCGGTCGCCCGCGTCGGCTGCCGCCACAAGCTCATTGACCGCTTCTTCGACCGCGTAATTGTCGTTATACAGCCAGCTGTGCCGCCATCTGTCAGGGGCATTCTCATAATGAACCCACGGCAGAAGGCCGCACGAACAGAGAGATACGGCCAATATGATAAGCACGGATAAAGCGCATATCCTTTTTCTCATCAGTATGCCCCCTGCATCGATATAATATAGAATAGTATAACATATTCCGGCCAAAAATAAAAGTACATTCCCAAGCTGCGCGATATCGGACGAATTTTCTGCGTTTCGGCGCCGACCACAAAATATGGTACCCGGTTTCTTGGGCAGGCACCACATTTTGTAAAATGTCACAGATTTTTGTATATTCATTTCAAATTCACACGCTTATTTTTGTTTAAAATAGCCAAAAATAAGTTTGAAACTTTTATGCTTTTAGTTTGCTAAATCTTTAATTCAGTCTTGATTTTTCCGGAATGGCAGTGTATAATGTAATTAATGTGGTGAATTTTCTACTTTTCTGCCTAAAAGTTCACTTTTTAACCTTATCAACAGAGTTTTCAACAGTTCCACGGATAAATGCAATCGAGCTGTTGAAAGTGTTGAAAACCTTGGGACAGAACAATACCGCACCGGAAGGAGATGAGAGCATTGCGCGGCGAATTCAAAAGCACACTTGACGCCAAGGGACGTATGAACTTCCCCGTAAAGATACGCGAAGAGCTGGGCAGTGTCTTTATGGTCTCCAAAACGGTGAGCGACGGCCCCGCAAGCCTCACCCTCTACACCAAGGAGGACTGGGACGAGCTGGAAAGAAAGCTCAACGAGCTGCCGCAGACAAAGACATCAGTACTGCGCAGGTTCCTGATAACCAGCGCGTTTGAGATAGAGCCCGACAAACAGGGCCGCGCCCTTATCCCCCCGCCGCTGCGCGAACACGCCGGACTGAAGGACGATATAGTCATCGTCGGTGTGGGCAAGCGCGCCGAGATCTGGGACAAGGCCGCCTGGGACAATATGAACAGCACGATCGACACCACGGAACTTGTGAACGTGGCTATGGAGCTGGAGCTGTAATATGGAATTTTCGCATACGTCCGTACTGCTTATGCCCGCAGTCGACGGGCTGGCGGTGAAAGAGGGCGGCGTCTACGCCGACTGCACCACCGGCGGCGGCGGGCACAGTCTTGAAATAGCAAAACGGCTCGGGAACGGTAAGCTTATCTGCTTCGACCGCGATCCCGAAGCAATAGAGGCCGCGCGAAAGCGCCTTGCGGACTATTCGCCTGTTTTCGTGGAACGCAATTTCAGCGAATTCGGCGACGCTTTCCGCGAACTCGGGCTGGACAGGCTCGACGGCGCGATAATGGACCTCGGCGTTTCATCGCATCAACTCGATGATCCGGAGCGCGGATTTTCGTTCCATAACGACGCTCCGCTTGATATGAGGATGAGCGGCGAAGGCATGAGCGCCCGCGATGTGGTGAACGAATACCCGGAGGACAAGCTCGCGCAGATACTCTTCGAATACGGTGAGGAAAAGTTCGCCCGCGGAATAGCCCACGGGATAGTACAGGCCAGACTCGCGGCTCCGATAGAGACCACGGGGGAACTGGCGGAAATAATCAAGCGGAATGTTCCTCTGAAAGTACGAAAAGAAAAAAATCCCTGCCGCAAGACCTTTCAGGCGATACGCATAGAGGTAAACGGCGAACTTGATGCGCTGACAAAGGCGCTCGACGATATATTTGAACTGTTGTCACCCGGCGGCCGGCTGTCGGTGATAACGTTCCATTCATTGGAAGACAGGATAGTAAAACAGAAATTCAGAAGTCTGCTGGAAGGCTGCACGTGCCCCAAAGACTTCCCCGTGTGCGTATGCGGGAAGAAGCCGAGGGCTGTCGCGGTAACGAGAAAGCCAATCACGGCGGACGAGGAAGAGCTTGCGGCCAATCCCCGCAGCAGGAGCGCCAAACTCAGGATAATTGAAAAATTGTAGCTCCGAAAAGGAAGGATATAAATGTACGACCACAACAGCAACCTTGCGTATGATCTCACGCTCTTCGATACAGACGAAGAGTACGAACAGCGGCGCAGGGAACGCGAAAAACAGCGTGCGGAACGTGAAAAAATAAAGATTTCGCAGAAAAAATCCATAGGCAGGAACGGAAGCGTTGTCGCGGTACTTGCGGCATCGGTATTTTGTCTTGCCGTGGCTTTTTCTTTGCTTTACAGCAAACTGCAGATATCCGATTACACGACGATGATAAGCGAGACGAAAAACGAGATCGAGCAGATGGAGCGCGATAACATCAGACTGCGCTCGGAGCTGGACAGTATGTACACTCTCGACAACGTCGAGCAGGTAGCTTCCCAGGATCTCGGTCTCCAGAAGACACAGAGCTCGCAGATAACCTATATCACCATGAACACCGAAGAAATGACCGAAGTGGCGGAGGAAAACACCAACATCTTCGTCTCGATAAAGAACTGGTTCTACGACATTCTTGATTATCTGGGGTTCAAGGCATAAACCGGTACAAGTACAAATATAATTTAATGCGGACTTGCTCCGCTTACTTACGGCTGCAATACTGAACTATTTGCAGCCGAATTGTTTCAGAAAAAGAAAACGGAGGAAATATGGCACAAGGAAAAATGCCCGACAGCGCCGACAGCAAGCCCATACTCGCGCCTACCAACAAGATGAAGCGCCGTATGTTCTGGGTAGTCCTCATACTGCTCGTCATAGGCGCAGGATATGTCGCTGCCGTCATATACAATACCGCCGTCGTGCGCAGCGAATACTACCGTTCAAAAGCCAATTCCCAGCAGCTCAGCAGCTACACCATAACCGCAAACCGCGGCACCATATATGACCGCAACAACAAGATACTGGCGCAGAGCACGGCGGTCTGGGATGTGGTCCTGTCCCCGAAAGCCATAGCCGACGATGACGCGAAGCGCACCGAAAAGGGCGAAAAGCCCATGGTGGACGTTATATGCAAATCGCTTTCGGAAATGCTGGGTGTCGACGGTAAAAAGCTCCGCGAAAGCTGCAATAATTACGACAACGAATACCTGATAGTCAAGAAAAAGGTCGACAAGGCGACCTACGACAAGGTTCAGGCCTTCATAACCGAGAACAAGCTGGCCGCTTACACCGTCAACCTTATGGAAAGCAGCAAGCGCTACTATCCGAATGACAGCCTCGCCTCCAGCCTGATAGGCTTCACGAACTACGACAACGAGGGCGTTTACGGTCTCGAAGCCTACTATGACGACTATCTCCAGGGCACCGATGGTCTTATCGTTATGGCGAAGGACGCCCGCGGAAACGCCATGCCCTACGACTTCGAGAACCGTTATGAAGCCAGCGACGGCAACGACATCGTGCTCACTCTCGACAGTACGGTTCAGTACTACCTCGAAAAGAATCTTGAAAATGCGGTAAGAGAGTACAAAGCCGCCAATCGCGCCACCGGCATAATCATGAACGCAAAGACCGGTGCCATAATCGCTATGGCAACGGCTCCCGGATATGACCTGAACGATCCTTCCAAGCTGTCCGATATCGATGAACAGGCACTGGAAGAATATCACGAACAGCTTGTACTCGACTATATGGCCGGCTCACTGACCGACCAGAACGAAATAGACGAGCGCATTGAGGCTGATCTGGAAGAGCGCCGCGCTGCCATGCGCGAGCTCCAGTGGAAGAACAAGGCCGTTTCCGAGCTCTACTTCCCCGGTTCGGTATTCAAGGTAATAACCTGTGCGTCGGCACTGGAAGAAGAAGTGATCAGCCTTGATTCACAGTTTACCTGCCTCGGCGTCTACACAGTTGACGACACCAGGATCCACTGCTGGACCATGGGCGGACACGGCACCCAGCCGCTCCAGGACGCGATAACATCTTCGTGCAACCCCGCGTTCATACAGATAGGTCTGGCACTTGGACAGAGGCTTTTCTGCAATTATTTCACAGCTTTCGGCTTCACCGAAAAGACCGGCATAGACCTGCCCGGCGAGGCAAGTCCGCTTTATGTACCCTACGAACGTATGGGACGCGTCGAGCTTGCATCTTCGTCTTTCGGACAGACCAACAAGATAACCCCGATACAGATGATCTGTGCTTACTGCGCGGCTATAAACGGCGGATATCTTGTTACTCCGCACATTGTTGACAAGATCGTTGACAGCAGCGGAAACGTGATCAAGTCGACCGGCACGACAATCAAACGTCAGGTAATAAGCGGTGAGACTTCCGCTCTGATGCGTCAGATAACCGAAAACATCGTTACATACAACGGCGGTTCAAACGCCTATATCCCCGGCTTCCGCATCGGCGGCAAGTCCGGCACATCCCAGAAGCTCGATGAATACCACAACAGCTGGGATATGCGCTATGTCGGCTCTTTCTGTGCCTTTACCCCTGCCGACGACCCCGAATATATCATGCTGGTATGCGTTGACGAGCCCATGGGCAGCCAGTACTACGGAAGCCGCGTCGCTGCACCTGTCGTTTCCGCAGTGTTCAGCGAATGTCTCGAATACCTCGGCGTATTTCCGCAGTACACAGCCGACGAGCTTGCGATACAGAACACCACCGTGCCTTATGTTTATGGCTCCTCCCTCCTCGCAGCGATCACATCCATAAACTCCAAAGGTCTCAAATACACCGTCATAGGTGAAGACGAGAGCGATATCGTCAATGTCACCGTCCCCGAAGCCTCGGCATCTATCCCAAAAGGCGGAACGGTAGTTATCTATATGAACGGAGCTATGGTCCAGAACGTCACTGTGCCCGATGTGACAGGCTACACAGTCGATCAGGCGAACAATACGCTCTCATACTACGGACTCAACGTATCCCTGAGCGGCGGCGCTGTCAACAACTCCGGCGCAGTCGCCACATCCCAGTCCATAGCCCCCGGCACCGAAGTCAGCAAGGGTACAGTCGTGGATGTAACATTCCTCGTAAACAACTCCGACGCCGGTTAAGCTGCCGCTTGCGCTTGAGTCGCCTCCGGCGGCCAACCCCTTTAAAAAGGGTTTGGATCCCTAAACAAATCGCTTCGCCTTGCAGATCCGGTAATGTGTACCCCTTTTACAAACTACCAAAAGAGGCAGTACCGAAGGGTGTGGGTCACTGCACGATGCAGTGAGTGACCGCCCAGAAGCGCGCACGATGCGCGCAACTAAGCGGTCAACGGCGATTCGGAAAGCCCCCTTGGAGAAAGCAGAATATTAACGGCTGCGAGGCAGAAAGCCGCCCATAGCAGAATGTAACAGACGGATTGGGGGCGGCGGCTCGCCGCCGGATTGACAGCGGGGGTACCCCGCCGCCTTGCAATTGTGTACTGGCGTACTGCCTGCCCCCGCTGCAAGGCGAAGCGTATTAAGTTTAGGCTAAGCCCTTTTTAAAGGGCGTCATACTCGAGCGCAAGCGACTACTTGTTCTCGTTCTCAAGCGGGCTCGGCCGCGCATGACAGGCGCAGCTGCGTTTTGGAAAGCCCCGCAAAACCCAATTAATCAATAGATCGGAGGTAATCCCGATGCGCTTGTTCGATATACTTGACGAAAATAGGCGCGCCGGCATTACAGATTGTAATATCGGAAAGATAACCGACGATACCCGAAAAGTCACGCCGGGCGATATCTTCGTAGCTATAACCGGCCGGAACTTCGACGGCCATTCCGCCTGCGCGGATATGCTCGCAAAAGGCGCCGCCGCTGTCGTCGTTGATCATGACCTCAGACTGCCGCAGCAGATCCTTACCGATGACACAAGAAAGACTTTCAGCATACTCTCATCAAGATATTTCGGAGAGCCCACAAAAAGGCTGAAGCTCATAGCCGCCACAGGTACAAACGGCAAAACTACGACCGTAAATCTTATAAAACATATACTGAACGAGACCGGACACAAATGCGGCTGTATCGGAACCGCCGGATACGATGTATGCGGCAGGACCTACGAAGCCCGGCTCACGACCCCGTATCAGTTCGATCTGTACGGTTATTTCCGCGAAATGGCGGATAACGGTGCCGAATACTGCGTCATGGAGGCCTCCTCACAGGCTCTCTCCCAGTCGCGGTTCGTCGGCGAGACTTTTGAGTGCGGTATATTTACAAACCTCACACAGGATCATCTCGACTGGCACGGAACAATGGAAAACTATTATCAGGCGAAAAAGTCACTGTTTGCCTGCTGCAGGGCAGGTGTCATAAACATCGACGACCCGTGGGGAAAACGCCTGTACGACGAGCTTTCGGCCGAAAGCAACATACGCCTTACGGCACTCAGTGAACGCGGCATGACCGATGTGTCGGCCTGCGCGGTCGAGCTGAAGAGCGGCGGCGTGACCTATACCCTCGCCGATAGACGCTCCGGCCAGGCTTTTACAGTCTCGATACCGATGCCCGGTGATTTCAACGTAATGAACTCCATGGGAGCGGCCGCAGCCTGTGTTGAAGCAGGACTTACAATCCGTGAAGCCGTAGCGGGTCTGAACACCGCAAAAGGCGTCTGCGGGCGCGCCGAAGTCCTATACGACAGGGATTATACGGTGATCTGCGACTACGCCCACACCGAGGACGGTCTCGACAAGACGCTGTCAGCTATAAAGCGCTTCGTCAAAGGACGGCTGATAGTCGTATTCGGAGCAGCCGGCGAACGTGACGCAGGCAAGCGGCCGGGCATGGGGCGCTGCGTATCGGGTTATGCCGATATCGCGGTAGTCACATCTGACAATCCGAGATTCGAGGATCAGCAGTCTATCATAGATCAGGTGCTTTCCGGATTTGAGGGCAGCTGTGAAGTGCACAGCTTTGTTGACCGGCTTGAGGCGATAAAGTACGCTGTGAGCCTCGCCCGCAAGAACGATGTGATAGCGCTCTGCGGCAAGGGACACGAAGAATATCAGGTGATCGGTGATAATTATATGCCGTTCAGCGAACATAAGATAATAAGGGAACTTTGTAAATAAAGAGGATAACAGATGCTAATACCGATAATTGTTACAGCGTTCATAGCCGCAGCGGTAACAGGCCTGTTGGGGCTTGCGCTGATACCTTGGCTCAGAAAGCTCAAATTCGGACAGACGATACTTGATATTGGGCCGATATGGCATAAAAAGGACAAACAAGGGACTCCCACCATGGGCGGCATGATGTTCATTATAGGAACCGTTGTCGCAGTGGCTGCCGGAATTTTCATTCTTGCGGTCAACGGTGAGATAAGCATAGATTCGCTGGGACAGCGGGACACCATAGGACTGATATCCGCGGTGGCCGCGGCGTTTTTCTTCGGCTTCATAGGCTTCCTGGATGACTTCATCAAAGTGAAGAAGAAGCAGAACGAAGGCCTCACGCCTATGCAGAAGATAGTGCTGCAGGTACTTGTCATAGCGGCATATTTCACAGTAAGGATACTCTCCGGCGACACGAACACGGTCATAAAGTTCCCGTTCCTCGGAGGCCTTGACCTCTGGTATTTCTATTATATCATAATGGGGCTCGACATACTGTACATCGTAAATGCCGTAAACCTGACGGACGGCCTTGACGGACTGTGCAGCTCGGTGACATTCGTATACTGCATCGTATTCGCGGTGATATCGGGAATGCTCGGCTTCTCAGGCTACACCATACTGTCGGTGGCGGCGGCGGGAGGCTGCCTTGGGTTCCTGATCTGGAACTGGCATCCGGCAAAGGTATTCATGGGAGACACTGGTTCCATGTTCCTTGGCGGCATTGTGGCCACACTGGGCATAGGCATGCATATCGAGGTGCTCATGGTAATTGCCGCCGCAGTCTACATCTGGGAAGCCCTTACGGTGCTGATACAGATGACTTACTTCAAGATAACGCACGGAAAGCGGCTGTTCAAAATGACACCTATCCACCATAGCTTTGAAATGCGCGGGTGGAAGGAAGTAAAGATAGTGATAGTATTCTCGCTCATAGGTGCAGCCTTCGGCACAGCCGCGGTGCTGCTTGTGAACGGTCTTTGATGATTAAAGCAAGGGGTATTGAATTGGATAATCTGAACTATACGAACTCAACAGCTCTGCCGGCACGGCAGCCTGTAAGACAGCAGCCGCAGCGTCCGGCTCCTCAGCCGGCTCCGCGGAGGGCTCCGTCGGCTCCGAATAAGAAACCGAAATGGAGCTTCGGTAAAAGCGCAGCCGTAAAAGCGCAGCCCGCAAAGGAAAAGAAGAAGCTGATAAACTGGGCGATGCCGCAGAAATTCGACTTCTCTTTCTTCCTCATCGTCACTATACTCATGGCTTTCGGGCTTGTAATGCTGTTCTCGGCAACATACGCATCGGCGAAATTCGCCACCGACTCCCATGACAGTCTGTATTACATCAAGCGTCAGCTGATTTTTGCCGCTCTCGGCTTTGTCGGTATGATAGTGATCTCATTCATCGACTATCATGTCCTTCAGAACAAGGTCATAATGAGGGTCGCAATAGTGGTGAGCATAGGAATGATGCTCTTCGTTAAATTCGCGGGCAAGACCACCAACGGCTCGGAACGCTGGCTGGAGATCGCGGGCTTTACCATTCAGCCCTCGGAGATACTGAAATTCACCACGATCCTTGTCATCGCAGCATACATGCAGAAGAATTATGACAGGATCGGCGATTTCTGGCACGGCTTCGTGCCGCTGATGCTGCGTGTAGGCGCTGCCTGCTTTCTTGTAGTAATCCAGCCGCATCTGTCCGCAACCCTGATCATTCTGACAATCTCCGTCGCAATGGTATTCATAGGCGGTGCGCGCATACCTCACGTCATGCTTGTTCTGGCAGGTATAGCCGTGGCGGCCTTTGCGGTATTCGAGATATTCCCGAAGCTGGGATTTGACTATGTTTCCGACCGAATGACCGGATTCTTAAACCCCGAAGCGGACGTACAGAAAGCGACTTATCAGACCTATCAGTCGCTGATCGCTATCGGTTCCGGCGGCTGGTTCGGGCAGGGTCTCGGCAACTCTCACCAGAAATACAGCTATCTGCCCTTCGTAAACAACGACTTCATCTTCGCGATAATCGTCGAAGAACTGGGCTTCGCGGGTGCTCTGGTCGTTATATTGCTCTTCCTTATCCTCGTAATACGCGGCTTCTATATCGCAGCATCGGCCCCTGACAAGTTCGGAATGCTGCTGTGCTCCGGCATCGTTATTCAGATCGGCGTACAGGCACTCCTTAACATCGCGGTCGTTTCCAACGCTTTCTTCAACACCGGCGTATCCCTGCCGTTCATAAGCTACGGCGGTACGGCGCTGCTGATGCAGCTCTGCGAAATGGGCGTCGTGCTGAACATTTCACGAAAGGCTTCTATTTAAATGAGAGTGATACTTGCGGCAGGCGGTACTGCCGGTCACATAAACCCCGCACTTGCCATTGCGGATAAGCTGCGGGAACTCTTCCCGGACTGCGTCATCAAGTTTGTGGGCGCACAGGGCGGCATGGAAGAAAAGCTCGTCCGCAAGGCGGGCTATGATTTCACCGCGTTCAAAATGGCGGGGCTTCAGCGAAAGCTCACCCCGAAGAACATCAAACGCAACATTCAGGCCGTACATTACTATATCACAGCCCGCGGCGACGCACACAAGCTGCTGAAGGAATTCGCCCCGGATATTGCAATAGGAACGGGGGGATATGTCTGCGCGCCGGTACTGACGACCGCAGCAAAAATGGGCATAAAGACCGCCGTTCACGAAAGCAATTCTCTGCCCGGTATTACGACGACGATGCTCTCAAAACACGTTGACAAGGTGCTCCTGCCGAACGAGGACGCGCTGGCTCATCTTTCGCACAAGAAGAACTGCGTCATCACCGGCAACCCTCTGCGCAGCAACATCCCGATAGAGGAACGTTCTGCGGCGCGTGAGAAACTCGGGCTCCCCGAAGGCATGACGATCGTATCGTTCGGCGGAAGCCTCGGCGCAAACAAGATAAGCGAAGCCGTCGCCGAAGTAGTAAAATGGGAAAAGACGGTCGGTGACGTGAACCACATACACTCCTACGGCGGCAACGGCAAGGATATGTTCGACGATCTGCTGAAAAAGAACGGTCTGGTACCGGACGACCGCTTTCGCCCGAGAGAATACATCGACAATATGTACACTTGCCTGTGCGCAGCGGATCTTATAATCTCCCGTGCGGGCGCAATGACCCTGACGGAGCTGAAAGCCACCGGCAGAGCCAGTATTCTTATACCGTTCCCGCAGGCCGCAGAGAACCACCAGTATTATAACGCGCTGACTATGAGCAAGAACGGCGCCGCGATACTTATAGAGGACAAGGACCTCACGGCGGAGAGACTGCTCGCCGAAGTTCAGGCTCTGTACAATGACCGCGAAAGACTCAAACAAATGGGCGAGAGTGCAGCGTCACTGAATATCCCTGACTCCACTGACCGGGTGATAAGCAATATACTTGATCTTGTAAAATAACAATCGAATATCCGCCTGTTTGCCAATAAACGAACTGCTTAACGGCTCTGCAAAGCGAGACGTTTCAGTTCAGCAGCCGACTCTTTTAAAAAAGCCTGCTGCCGGAGGCATTCAAGCGCAAGCGGCTTTTCTAATCACTCATTTCAACTTTTCTGCATAATATGACAGAAAAAGCAGAAATGGGTGATATATATGTCGGTACAGCGCAGGCTCATCATTAAGGGCGGACGGCGCATCGAGGGCGAGATAGCCGTTCAGGGCGCAAAGAACAGTGCGCTTCCGCTGCTGGCAGCGGCAGTGCTTTGCAAGGGACAGACAGAGCTCCACAACTGCCCGGAGCTCTCGGACTGCGCGGCTGCGTGCAGGATACTGTCATCGCTTGGCTGTTCGTGCAGGCGTGAGGGCAGAGTGGTATGTATAAACTCATCGACGGTGAGCAGCCCGGAAATATCCGAGCGGCTGATGCGCGAGATGCGCTCGTCGATAATATTCATGGGGGCGCTGCTGGGACGCACGGGACAGTGCAGGCTGTCGTTCCCGGGCGGCTGCGAGATAGGCTCACGCCCCATAGATTTCCACCTCGACGCTTTTGTCAAAATGGGTGCGAAGATACGAGAGGAGCACGGCTGTATCGAATGTACGGCCGCAAAGCTGCACGGCGCGAAGATATCGTTCCCTATACCGTCCGTGGGTGCTACCGAGAACGTCATGCTGGCCGCGGTGCTGGCGGACGGTACCACCGAGATACACAACGCCGCCCGTGAACCGGAGATATGCGATCTCGCCGGGTATCTGACGCGATGCGGAGCGAAGATCTCCGGAGCGGGAACCGGAACTGTCTTCGTAGAGGGAGTAAAAGAGCTGAACGGCTGCTCATACACTGTCATGCCCGACCGCATAGCCGCTGCTACATATCTGTGCTGCGGCGCCATAACGCGCGGCGAGATACTCCTGACCCATGCCGATATAGCATCGCTGGGGCTGGTGGTGCCGGTGCTCGAGCAGATAGGATGCAGCATTTACGGCTTCGGAGGCGACAGCATATACCTTAATGCCCGGAAGACCCTGAAAGCCCCGCAGCAGATACGCACTGCGCCTTATCCGGGTTTCCCGACGGATGCCCAGCCGCCGCTCATGGCACTGTGTACGACACTTCCGGGAACTACTATTTTCGTTGAGACGATATTCGAGAACAGATACCGGCACATAAGCGAGCTGATACGGCTCGGGGCAAAGATAAACACCGAAGGAAGAGTCGCCGTGGTAGAAGGCGTGAACCGCCTGACCGGTGCGGAGCTCGAAGCCTGCGACCTGCGGGGCGGCGCGGCTATGGTTACGGCGGCACTTTTTGCAGAGGGCGTTACAAAGATAGGAAAGACCTGCTATATCGAACGCGGCTACGAAAACATCGAAGCCAGTCTCAAAAGCGTGGGCGCCGATATAAGAACCGGCTGATACGGTGAAAGATGTATAGCCTCCCGGCTCATACGGTCATTCTTAACAGCTCAGTATATTATATAAGATAACAGAGAAATTTATAACAGAAAGGGGTGGGGCGTTATTCCTGATTTTCACAGGCTCAGAAAGAGCAGAACAACGGAAATGAACAGTGCGGAGCTGAAAGAAAAGCTGCGCGAGGAAGCAGAACGCTCCGCCCGCGCTGCTCAACGGCGCAAAGCCGCCCAGGAACAGAGCAGACGCCAGCAGAAGATATCCGAACAGACTAAAAAGCAGCTTCCGCCGCAGAGTCCTGTAAGAAAGCAGCGCGAAGAAGAACTGAAACGCCGTCAGGCGCAGGAGCTTAAAGAACGCAAGCGCCGTCGCCGCAAGCGCGGCAGCAATGTGGTGTATTACATCGCATTGGGACTTATAGCCTTCGCGATATTCGCGATACTGTCGGTGACGGTGCTCTTTAACACAGAGCAGATAATAATCGTCGGCGATTCCGACTACACAGCCGAGGAGATTATCGCGGCCAGTGAGCTTAAAGGCGACGAGAACCTCGTAAGGCTCAATCTTTCTGGAACCGCGGAAAAGATACTGAACAAGCTGGTATGCCTTGACCGGGTAAAGGTCGAGAAGGCCTATCCTGCCGCTATAAGGATCACCGTGACCCGGTCGGTGCCTATGGCGAACTTCTACTATGGCGGCAAAAACTACGTTATCTCCCACAGCGGCCGCGTCATGAGGATCGGCGATGACAACGAACCATGCATGAATGTGCTGGGCTACGTCCCGGCGGAATCTGTCATTGTCGGCAGTTTCGTCTATGCCGAGGACGAGCATCAGGACGAACTCTTGTCGCAGCTCAGCGTTGCAATTGAAGCCGGCGGGCTTTCCGATAAGATAACGGCAGTGAATATAACGGATCCCATAGAGCTTAAAATGACCTACGATGACCGCGTTGAGATCTATCTGGGTTCGATACTTCAGATAGATCAGAAAATAAAGATCATAAACGAGCTCATGGACGGAGGCTACATTGCCGAGACCGAGAAGATCACTCTCGACATATCCGACCCCAGCCGAGCAAGACAACGCCCGATAACATCGGCTGTCGTTACGACACCGCCGCCGGAGGACGAAGAGCCCGAAGAAAGCGGTGAAACAACCGGCGAAGTTACACAAGAGTAACAGTTTATACCATATTTTCCCTTAAACCACAACATTTAGGTGAATGGAATCAAAAAAACACAAAATTTTGAGAAATTTTTTAAAAAATACTTGAAATTTTTCTGAAAATCTGCTACAATGTTAAGTGAGAAATTTTGTGCCGAAAACGGGCAAACGCGTTCATTAAGGCGTAAAATATGCACGGCGCTGCCGTGAGAAGTATAAAGGATTCAGGAGGTACAAGAGAGTGGCAGTAGAGATCGATGAAGAAGGCTTCGCAGTAGAGACGGAGGAGCCGGAGTTCGACCACCTTGACGACAATGCCGTTTACAATATCCGTATAAAGGTATTCGGCGTGGGCGGCGGCGGCGGAAACGCTGTCGAAAATATGGCTAAAAAGGGTCTGCGTGAAAAGAATTCAAAGGATATGGCAGCTGACGATGTAGATATCGAGTTCGTTGCTATAAATACCGATGTGGCAGCACTTAAGAATAAGGACAAGAGCCTTATCCGGCGCGTACAGATAGGCAGAAAGTGCGCAAAGGGCCGCGGCGCAGGCGGACGTTCCGAAGTCGGCGCGGAAGCTGCAAGAGAGGATAAGGAAGAGATAGAGAAGTACCTGCGCGGCGCTTCCCTCGTGTTTATTTCCGCCGGTATGGGCGGCGGCACCGGTACAGGTGCGGCTCCTGTCATCGCTGAAATAGCACAGGAAATGGGTATCCTTACCATAGGTGTCGTTACAAAGCCCTTCGACTTTGAGCGCACACAGAAGATGAATCAGGCAATGAAGGGCATAGACGAGATCAGAAAGCACGTTGACGCTCTCGTTATCATACCGAACCAGAAGCTCCTGCAGCTCAATGAGAAGGCTCTCACGGTTCCGCAGGCATTCCTTATGGTAGACGATGTTCTCCACCGCTCCGTAAAGATCGTTTCGGATATGATAAACACCACGGCTCTTATCAACGTTGACTTCTCCGACTTGACCACGATCATCAGGAACGCCGGCGATGCTCATATCGCTATCGGTACCGGTACGGGCGACAAGAAGGTTGAAGAAGCCGTTACTGCGGTAGTTACAAGCCCTCTGCTCGAAACATCCATCAAAAACGCAGGCAGACTGCTCGTTTATATAACCCTTTCGCAGGATGCCCTCATGAGCGATGTTGATGAAGCTATGCAGTCCATTACAAGAGCCTGCGATCCCGATGCCGAGATCATCATCGGTGCGAACTACGGCCCCGCAGATATGAAGGATTCTATCACGATATCCGTCATAGCTACCTGCTTCAAGGACAGCTTCGATGTAGGCAGCAGTGAGCCCAGCGTAGCGGAACAGATAATCGGCAAGTCCTCCGGATCATCTGCAGGCGGACGCAGCAGCAGTTACACCGATTACCTCAGCAACAGGAACAGCAACCCCGGCGGCGATGATGCTTACTCCGACCTCGAGAACCTGTTCAAGAGCCGTTCGTAAAGCTGCTTGCGCATGAGCTGTCTCCGACGGCGAACCCTTTAAAAAAGGGTTCGATACTAAACAAATCGCTTCGCCTTGCAGACTCGGTAGGCAGTACGCTTTTTCAATGTAAATAAAACCACATAATAACAAATATCTGCTCCTTTCAGCATCGAAAGGAGCAGATATTTTTATGCAGTGGTATTCAGCAAAGACATACTTTTCAGCGTTTCTTCAAGCTCCTCCTGATCTCCGCCGTAGGTGAACTTCTCGCGGAAGAACTCAAATACCGCCAGCTTGACCATAGCCTCCTCGCTCATGCGCTCCGTTTCGGGGTCTTCGCCGATACTTCCGAGGAAGTCGCGTTTCAGCGCGGTCAGCCCGTCCGACTGCTTTTTCAGCGCGCCAATAGACTCGTTGGCTTTCTGAATGAAATTGCTCTCGTCACGGTCGGTCTTGTGGACGGTAAGAGCCTCCGAAGCCTCCAGCACGTCGGAAGACAGCCCCGTTACTCCGGCAAAAACGCTCGCGTAGGCCGCGAAATCCTTCCTGACGCTCTCGTTGAGCGCGTTGGTCTTTGTCTTTCCCTCTTCATCGCGTCCGTATGGGGCAAGGAACGCGTCCATTTTCGCCTGCGTGTTTTCAAGCTTCTTTTCAAGCTCTTCCGTTGTGGTCTCGGAGCCGTCGGGGTTGTCGAGTCCGCCGCCGTTTGCTTTTGCCTTTTCGAGCAGAGCGGTGATACCCGCTTTCTCGTCCGCAATGGAACTGAAAGTGCGGATATCGTTCTCCTCGCGGCGTATCGCCTGTACTACGCGACCCTGCATCTGGAAGTAGGAATTCATCGCTATTTCTTTCCTGTCCTCATCGGAAAGCTCGCTCAGCCCGTGTATGAGGTCGGAGTGCTCACGGCGGAACACATCGGACAGCTTCTGCGAAAAGGCGTCGTTCTGCGCGATCATTCTGCTTTTCACTTCCGAGGTGCTGCCGCCGGCGTTGAGGTATTTCGTCTGTTCCTTTGCCTTATGTACAGCCAAATCGGCCGCGTTATTGCCTATTCTCGATATATTCATCGTTTTCCTCCCCCCTGCCGCTTACGGCATAGATATTCTATTATTAATATCGTCAGGCGGGCTGAAAACTTTAGTGATTTTATGGAATGTTCCCAAAACCGCTGTTGCTTTTATATACAAAAATCAAAACTCATATCTGTTGAATTTGTTCAAAAAGCAGTTTGAAAAGTCCCGTAAAGTATGCTATACTATTTATTATCTATTAAATATGATCGGAGATAGTTATGATAACAGTTTCTAATCTTAGCCTGCAATTCGGCGGACAGCTGCTGTTCAAGGACGTTGACCTGCTTTTTACGGAGGGCAATTGCTACGGCGTTATCGGCGCAAACGGTGCCGGCAAATCCACATTCCTTAAAATACTGAACGGCGAGCTGGAGCCCACTACAGGCACGGTGACCATACCGAAGGAACTTCGTATGTCGGTTCTGCGTCAGGATCACTTTGCCTTTGACGAATACACGGTGCAGGACACCGTAATTATGGGCAACAAGCGCCTTTACGAAGTTATGAAAGAGAAGGATGCCCTCTACGCAAAGGAGGACTTCACCGAGGAGGACGGCAACCGGGCAAGCGAGCTCGAAGCCGAGTTCGCGGAGCTGAACGGCTGGGAAGCGGAAAGCGACGCATCAAAGCTGGTGCAGGGTCTCGGTCTTGACGAGAGCATAATGTACAGCGAAATGTCCAGCCTTTCCGGTAACGAAAAAGTCAAGGTACTGCTGGCACAGGCTCTCTTCGGCAACCCGGACATCATACTCATGGACGAGCCGACGAACCACCTTGATATCGATGCCGTGGCATGGCTCGAGGATTTCCTTGCGGAGTACTTCGGCACAGTCATCGTCGTATCTCATGACCGCCACTTCCTGAATAACGTCTGCACCCACACTGTGGATATCGACTACGGCAAGATAAAGATGTACGTCGGCAACTACGAGTTCTGGTATGAGTCCTCGCAGCTCATACAGCGCATGATAAAGCAGCAGAACAAGAAGAACGAAGAGAAGATCAAGGAACTCCAGACCTTTATCCAGCGCTTCTCCGCCAACAAATCCAAATCCAAGCAGGCGACTTCCCGCCGCAAGCTGCTCGACAAGCTCACTGTGCAGGAGATGCCTGCCTCCAGCCGCCGCTATCCGTTCATCGGTTTTGACATGGAGCGTGAACCCGGCAAGGATATACTTCAGGTCAGCGGAATATCAAAGACCATAGACGGTGTAAAGGTGCTGAACAACGTATCCTTTACAGTAGGCCGTGAAGATAAGATAGCTTTCTTTGCAGAGACCGAAATAGCGATAACCACGCTGTTCAGGATCATAATGGGCGAAATGGAGCCCGACGAAGGCACTTACAAATGGGGCAGCACGATCACGCAGAGCTACTTCCCTATCGACTCTGACCATTTCTTCAACGGCTGCGAGATGTCCATACTCGACTGGATAAGGCAGTATTCCACAGACGTGACCGAAGCCTATCTCCGCGGCTTCCTCGGACGTATGCTCTTCTCCGGCGATGATATCTACAAACCCGTAAATGTCCTCTCCGGCGGCGAGAAAGTAAGATGTATGTTCTCCCGCATGATGCTTTTCAATTCCAATGCTCTGGTACTCGACCAGCCCACCAACCACCTCGACCTCGAAAGTATTACTGCCGTGAACAACGGTCTCCGCGACTTCAAGGGCGTCGTACTCTTCTCTTCTCACGACCATGAAATAGTACAGACTGTCGCAAACCGCATCATTGAGCTCACCGCGGACGGCTGCCGCGATAAAGTCGGCACCTACGAAGAATTCGTCGAGTGGCGCCGCGCTCAGACCGGCGGCAGTTTGTTCACGCTCTGATCCTCTTACGCCTGAGTCGGAAGAGAGCCGCTTGCGCTCAGATTACCTCCGGCGTCCGGCCCTTTGAAAAGGACCGGACCCTGAACTAAAGCGCTTCTCCTTGCAGATCCGACAGGCAGTCCCCCTTTTGTAATACAGTAATAATTGAAGATCCCCCATCCGCGATATTTCGCGAGTGGGGGATCCAGCTTTTGAGAGCTGTAATAATATTTCGTTTTGATTTGCCGCTTTATAACGGCTGCGAGGCAGTAATCCGTCGCTTAATGAATGTAACAGACGGATTGACCGCGCGGGTACCGCGCCGATTACCAGATATTCGGGTTGTTTTCCGCAACCAGTATCTTCTCATTGTCCTGAGAAACTATTGAGAAATTGCTTTTCAGCTCACGGGTGAACGAGATGTTTGCATCAGTGTTCTCAAGTACACCGTCCGTCAGGCGGTATGTGGTACCGTCGCTGTTTACATAGATGAGACCGTTAAGATCAACTATCATCGGATCGCTGCCTACCGTAACGCTTATCAGTGTGCTGGACGTCATATCAAATACATAGGTGTGCTGTGTTCCGTCCGCATCGTCCCCGGCGGTCAGAATAAAGCTGCCGAATGACGGGCTTCTGTGCACTTTGCACGATGTGCCGATATATGCGCACTTCTCAAGTACTCCGTTCACGCAGTCGAATGAGTAGAGGCTGTAATTCACATTGTCTTCCGAGCCTGTGAACCAAAGCGTTCCGTTCTTATAGCCGGCTGCCGCTACAGGTCCCGCAAACTCAACGAGCGCACGGAACTGAAGTCCGGTCATGGGATCGACTGTTACTTCATAGAAGTAGGTACTCGAATCTGCGAATGTGCTTACGAAATATCTGTTGTCCGAAGCGGAGTAATATACTCTGCCTATCTCGGCAGTGCCTATATTTGTCGCATTGTCGTCGCCGTAGAGCACATTGGTGCTCAGATCGAGCATTACGATCATATTGCGCTTTCCGCTTTCGTCACAACCGGTAACTATAACGGACTTTTCGTCGGAGTAAGCTATCTTCGGGCTTCCCATAGCTATCGCTCTCGGTCTGCTGTCGGTCATTACTCCGCCCATCATGAAGAAGTATACCTGATCCTTGGACAGAACTATCGCGTGTTCGCCTATGAGAACAGTCTCAAGCGCGTTCTGCGCATTGAGCTGATAAATACGTGTCATAAGTCCGACATCGGGAGCCTCAAACTCATCGGAAGTAACGGTGATCTCGGCAGTTGTTTCCGCAGTCGTTGTCTCAGAGGCAGTAAGCTCGGGATCATCAAGCTCGGTGGGTGCGGTGATGACGTATTCGTCCTCACTCTCTACCGTAATATCGGGATCCTCGGGAACTACTTCAACTATATCTGGGTCTTCCTCCGTTATATCCGTATCGGATACAGCGGGAACGGTAGTGTCGGCAGTTGTCGTCACTGCGGTCGTTGTGGTCTCGCTCTCGAAAGAGAACGGAGCCGTGGTGACCACAGGAGCCGTCGTGGTTATCGACAGCATATCGTTTGCGAGCGGGTCGCCGTCCTCACGGACAAGCGGTGAGAAAGTCTGATCGTTAAGGCCTTCAGACTCTACCTCCGCGACATCAACGCGGGAAAGGTCGTTAAGGTCACGGTAGCACTTGGACGGTGCGGAGAGCTTGGCTCCCGAGATGCACTTGTCCGCAGCCGATGTCTCGGCGTATGTGCTTATATCTGTCATACCGGAAACGGTGGTACCGTCATTCAGGTATATGCGCTGTATTTCTATTTCATCTGAACCGGCAAGGGCAGAAAGTGATACCGCCATATCGCTGTAACAAACATTTTCCTTGAACGTCAGATAAATATTCAGTATATCGTTCTCTTCCGCGGGGAGATTGTAGTAATTCTGCTCCGCTTCCTGGAGACGCTGTGATGCTGAAAGGAGGTTATCGGGGGAAACAATGTCTATACCGTCGTTACCGGAATTACCGGATATATATGCCACTGCGCCGACTGTTACCGCAACTGCGGCAGCCGCTCCGGCAACAGACTTCCAGTGCGCGCCGAGTGTTCTCTGCCACGCAGGTGTCTTTGCAGCTTTAATGGCATTTCTTCGGATCTTGTCTTCATCGAATGCGTATTTCTCAAACAATTCCTTGTAAAAGTCATTGGTATTCACACTTCTTTCCTCCTTTCATAATATTATATTATAATCAAAGATCGAATTTCTTCTTTTGCTTCTCGATAGTGCGGTAGAGCTTGTTCTTCACCGTTGAGAGGTTCAGATCGAGGGTTCTCGCGACCTCATCGAGCTTCATATCGCACACGAAATGCAGGTAGAATATCCTTCCGATAACGGGGTCATCGTTAGCGATATCTTCGAATATCTGTTTCGCGAGTATATCATTACCGAGCACATCTTCGAGCACAGGCTGTTCTTTGGACATCTGAGCTTCGATCTCTACCATCTGCTCCTCGGTATAATCCGAGAAGTTGGCGCTGATACTGCGTTTTTTTACATTCCCGTAGTAGCTTTTGCACTCGAATTTAGCGATATTTATGACGAATGCTTCGGCGTTTTCTATATCATCGTAGCCTTTTTTTGCGATACGCTGATAGAAACGGGTATAGATATTCTGAACGATATCTTCCGACTCCTGCACACTGCCGCATTTGCTGACAACAAAGCGGGAGACCGCCCGGAAGGTCTCGCTGTAAACTTTATTGAAATAGGCTTCAAGCGTTTCGCTGGCCAAGCAGGTCACCTCACTGTCGCTTTTGCCCCCTACATTTAAGTAGTAGGAGTTTTTGGCAAAAAAGTTTCAAAATTACAAAATTTCTGTCTGACAAAAATGTACAAAATACCGTATGAAATTTTGTGAGATATACCGGCAACGCGGCACGGCTGCCGCGCCGGCGAGGCTACTCTACGGACTTCAGCGCCTCGATCATATCGACATTTCTGAGTCTCTTGTGCATGGCAAATGTGACGAGAACGGAGAACATGACGGTAGCGACTGCGGCGATGATATAGCTGGCGGGATAGATGTTCCTGCCGAACATTACAAGATCGACTTCAGCGGTTGTAATAACGAATGTCGCGAGGTACCTGCCCAGCACAAGCCCGAATGCCGTACCTATCAGCGAGAGTATGATATTCTCGCGGAAGATGTACTTGTCCACTTCCAGATCGTAGAAACCAAGGACTTTAAGGGTCGCTATCTCGCGTATGCGTTCAGTGATGTTGATATTCGTCAGATTATATGTCACGACGAATGCCAGCAGGCCGGCCGACGCAATTATGACCACTATTACGAGCCCGAGGGCTTCAAGCATGGCAGTGAAAGTCTTTACCGTGTTGGAATTGAAGCTCACGGTCAGAACGCCGTCAACATTCAGCAGTTCCTCACCCAGCTTGTCCTGCTCTCTGCCCGTTCCGAGATCGTGGCGGAAATAGAGCACATTGTATTCCGGAGCTTCGCCGGTTATGGCTTCGTAAGTCTCCGGTGTCATATATATATAATGGTTGGGGTAATTTTCAAAAGGCGCGGTGACAGTTACCGGCACACGACGAGTCTCGCTGAGTTCTATTTCCGCACTGCCGCCCGGTTTTATGCCGCCAAGCAGCAGAGTGGATTTCTCATCAAGATATATGCTGTCTCCCGAAAGGCTGTATTTCTCGCCCGTAGTGCGGCTGCGCAGGTCAAAGAACTCGGTGAATCTCTCCGGCTCCGACGGTACGGAAATATAGGCATCCACCGACTTGCCGTTTGCCGAGATCTTGACAAGCTTCTGATACACGCTTATGCTGGTGCCGCCATGCTCCGCAATGACATCAGCCGCCTTTCCGGCCGCATCGGGTTCACTGTCGCTGTCATAGGCGAGTATGCCCTGATAATTCTGTATATCTTCAAACTGCTTGGCTATGATGTCGTTTATCGAATCATAGAGCGCAAGTCCGGTAAGCAGCAGAGCCGTACATCCCGCTATGCCTATCACCGTCATGAACATCTTGCGCTTATAGCGGAAAAGATTGCGCGCGGTGACCTTGCTGCTGAAGCTGAAACGCTTCCATACCGGCGAGATGTGTTCGAGGAAAATCCGCTTACCGTTCTTCGGAGCTTTCGGCCGCATGAGCTGGGCGGACTGCTCCGCCAGCGCCGAACGCGCCGTCAGCCAGACCGTGAACGCTATCGCCGCCGTGAATACCGCGCTGGCAGTCAGCGCCGTAGCAACGTCTATCGTCAGCGACATACCAACTATATCATACATCATTCCGTAAGCCTTTATGATAACGAACGGGAACAGATACATTCCCACCCCGCAGCCGGTCACGCAGCCCAGCAGTGTTGCGGAGACCGCATAGAACATATATTTCATTATTATTGCACGGTTCCCGTAGCCCAAAGCTTTCAGCGTACCTATATAGACGCGCTGTTCCTCCACCATGCGGGACATGGTCGTAAGGCACACAAGCATCGCAACGATGATAAAGAACACCGGGAAAACCGCCGCAATATTGTTTATCCTGTCCGCGTTCTCGCCGTACTCGGTGTAGCCCGGGTAGTCGTCGCGGGTGAAAACGTACCATTTAGGCTCGGGCAGGTCTTCCACCTGCTTTTTTGCATCATCCAGCTTCTCACGGGCATCGGCTATCTTTTCCGCGCCTTCGGCTCTGCCGTCCTCCAGCTCTTTTCTGCCGTCCTCCAGCTTTACCTTTGCGTCGGCAAGCTCTTTCCTGCCGTCCTCAACCTCAGTTTTTCCGTCGTTCAGCTTCTGCCAGCCGTCGTCCAGCTCTGCGCGTGCGTCCGCGAGCGTTTTCTCCGCATCCGCAAGCTGTATCCTGCTGTCATCAAGCGTGCGTTTGCCTTCGGCAAGCTCCGCTTCTCCCGCGTCCAGTTCTGCCTGTGCCTCGTCCAGCTGTGCCTTTGAATCCGTCAGCAGCTTTTCATTCGCGGCTATTTCCTTTTCCGCTGCGGCAATTGCTTCAATACCATCCGCAAGTGCCTTCATATCGGGACTTATTGCCGAATACCGGTCTATCAGCTCCTGCGTAAGCTCCGGAACTCCCAGTATTGCCGCTGCCTGAGCCTTCCCGGCTTCCACCTCTGCCTTGCGCGCTTCAAACTCGGTCTTTCCGGCCTCCAGCTTTTCCGCTCCCGCATAGTATTCCGCCCACGCGGCGTCCAGCTTCGACTTGTTTTCACTGAACTCCGCAAGTCCTTTCTCATATTCCGCGAGACCGTCATTGTATTTAATCAGTCCGTCACTGTATTCCGCAAGTCCGTCGGCGTATTCCTTTTCGCCGTCGTTCAGTTTCTGCTCATTTTCGGCTATCTCGGCTTCCGCGTCGATGAGCTTCTGTTCATTCTCCGCTATCTCCGCTTCGCCGTCCGCCAGCTCTTTTTCACCGTCGGCTATCTTTTCATCGTACTCTTTCTGAGCGTCTGCAAGTTCCGCCTCTGCGTCGGCGATCTTTTCTTCCGCCTCGGAAACTATTTCGTCATAGCGCTCCTTCGAACGCTTTTCTCCGGTCTTTTCCGCGATATCCGCGAAAGCGTCCGCAGCATCGCGGTATTCGCTGCTGTAGCAGACGTATCCTTCGATCTCCGGGAACCGCAGATACAGCTCTGTATGATACTCGGCGCAGAAATTCTCCTCGGGTATATAATAGACCGACTCGATCGAGCCGTTGCCTACAGTAGTGCTGCCGCGGGTGGTCTTGTCTATGTACATAGGCGAGTTGACCCGGCCTACTATGGTGTACTCATACACGGATATCATATCATCGGGATCGGTGCCGTCGTTGGCTGTAAAGCGCACGACAGTGCCTACCGAGGGGCCGCCCTTCATCTTCGAGGAATTGACAAGACACTCGTGCTCGTTGGCAGGCATTCTGCCGTCGATGAGAGCGAGAGCGTTTATCCTGCCCTCCATGACACCGGAGTTCAGGGCGGTAAGCCTTGCGGCAGCGGGAGACCGTCCTTCGCAGTGCGAAATGAGATCGGCAAAGTATGACGGATACACCTCAGCGCCTTCTATCGCGGCGGCTGCCGCAATATCGCCGTCATCAAAGCCGTATGTGGATACCACGCGCATATCCGCAAGGCGGTAGCCGTCGAGATAGTTATCCACAGTATTGCGCATATCCGGCGAAGCGGCCTTTACTCCGGAAAAGAATCCCACGCCCAGGGCTACTATGCCGAAGATTGACAGAAAGCGGCTCAGAGTCGATCGTATCTCACGGAGAGCGCTTTTTTTCAGTACGTTTTTTTTCAAATCATTCCTCCGGAGATTCCGGTTCTTCGGTTTCCGTTTCTTCGTCCGTGCTTTCCGGCTTCACAGCCTGATAAAGTTCGGAATACTTGTTTCTGACAGAAGGCGCGAAGCCCCCGATCATATTGTACAGCGTGCTGCGGTCGGGATTGAAGATGACTGCCAGCTTACCGTATTTGTCTGTGTCTGCACAGAGGTACCACATATCCATACCGGTCTCGTCGTGTGCCATTACCGTGACATCGGCATTCACCGATCCGTCGCTTTTCAGTTCGCCGATCTCCTGCACTTTGCTGAGGCTTACGGTTATGAGTCTTTTGCGCTTGCGCTTGCCGATTATCTTGTCTATGTCGAGATCATCGTTGGTAACGATATACTCATATTCCACAGACGTATTCTGAAGAAGCCACACAAGCGCCCATACCACGCCGCCCGCCAGAGCCAGCGATACGATGCCGGTATACAGGAACAGGAATGCCGCTCCTGCGATAAGGACCATTGCGCCCGCTATATACAACCCGCGAATAAACATATCCTTGCCTGTCGGTTCCTTTTTGAGCAGCTGCTCGGAAAATCTGTCCATTTATATCTGTCTCCTTTTGTAAAGTAAATATACACAATGTTTTATATTTCCCTGCGCGGAGCCCGCGCTCCCTATCCGTCCGTCACATTCATCAGGCGACAGCGCCCTGCCCCGCAGCCGTTATTCACTGCAATAAATCATTATATCATATTTGCGCGGAGCCCGCGCTCCCTATCCGTCCGTCACATTCATCAGACGACAACGCCCTGCCCCGCAGCCGTTATTCACTGCAATAAATTATTATATCATATTTGCGCGGAGCCCGCGCTCCCGATCCGTCCGTCACATCATCAGGTAACAGCGCCCTGCCCCGCAGCCGTCATTTACTGCAATAAATTATTATATCATACCCGCGCGGAGCCCGCGCTCCCTATCCGTCCGTCACATTCATCAGATGACAGCGCCCTGCCCCGCAGCCGTTATTCACTGTAATAAATTATTATATCATATTTAAACAAAAAATACAAGTGGGTTTAGTGCATATTTACAAGATTTTCTTCTCCGCCCTTTTGTAACCGCATTTTTACGTTTATACTAAAATTTTTCCTTGACTTTAAAAGAAAAATAGTATATAATTATAGAGGCGTAGTTTGTGAAAAACTCGCCGGAATTTTGTTTTTTAAAGGAGCTTCGGGAGGTATGAACAGAATGTCAAGCATAACCCTGGTAACCGGCGGAGCAGTAAGCGGAAAAAGCAGATGGGCAATATCGTATTTCAGGACATGCGACAATGTGCTTTATTTGAACACAAGCCCCGAGCTTCCCGCAGAGACCCGCAACAGGCTCGAATATTCCAATAAGGAAAACGACGTTACGTGGGAGGTCATCAACAATGTTACCGACCCCGTAGAATGTATCAAGGACCATAAATTCTTCATATTCGACGACCTCGGCAGCTATGTCGAGAACCTCATGCGCCGGAGCGTGAAGGATATACATAACATAACCCACGATGAATACGAGAAGATCCGCTCAACGGCGGTCAACAACGTGATCGAGTGTATGAATAAGGTCATAGCTCTCAACGGCGCCCTCGTTATTATCACAGTCGAGCCCGGATTCTCCGTAAATCCACTCGACGGCGAACAAACCGCATTCCGTGATATACTCGGAGCCGTAAATCAGCGTATCGCAAACACCGCACAGGAGGTATTCCTCTCCGTAAGCGGTATCCAGTTCAAAATAAAGTGATAAAAGGGTATCAAGGAGGAAAAACATCATGTCCATGACAATAGATCAGCTCTTAAATTTCGCAAGAAGCAAGGCTGCATCCGACGTGCATCTGACCGTCGGCGCACCCACATCTATCCGTATCAACGGCGACCTCAAGAAGTTCGACGGTATGAGCGATGACGTAGTACAGAAGACTATTCTCTCCATGCTCACCGCAGATCAGGAAAAGAAACTCGGCGAAGGCATCGATATCGACTTCTCGTTCACAGCGGCTTCCGGCGGACGCCAGAGAGTCAATGTATACCGTCAGAACGGCGGTAAGCTCGCGGCTGCTATCCGTCTGCTCAATGAGCATATCCCGTCCTTCAAGGATATCTCCCTCCCGACAGCTGCTATCGAGCTGACAAAGGAAATGAAGGGCCTTATCCTCGTTACCGGACCTACAGGCTCCGGTAAGTCCACTACCCTCGCGGCAATGGTCGACCAGATCAACGTTACACGTCCCTGCCACATCCTCACTATCGAGGACCCTGTCGAGTATATCTATGAACCCAAGCTCGCAACCATACATCAGCGCGAGATCGGCACAGACGTCCGCTCCTTCAACGATGCGCTCCGTTCCGGCCTCCGTGAGAACCCCGACGTTATCCTCGTCGGTGAGATGCGTGACTTTGAGACTATCCGACTTGCCATCACAGCGGCAGAAACCGGACACCTCGTACTCGGTACCCTGCATACAACCGGCGCGGCTCAGACCGTAAACCGTATCATCGACGTATTCCCGTCCGAAGAGCAGAACCAGATCAGAATGCAGCTCTCCCAGAACCTCCGCGGCGTTATCTCACAGATGCTCCTGCCCTGCGCGAACGTTGAAAGAGGCAGAACTGCGGCATTCGAGATACTTATCAATATCGACGCCTGCGCGAACAATATCCGTGCAGAGAAGACCCACCTCATCGAGCAGGTAATGGCTTCCAACGTATCCATGGGTATGAGAACGATGAACGAGAGCCTGAAGCGTCTCGCGCGCGACGGTGTCATCACAAGAGAGACCGCCCTTACTTACAGCCCCGACAAGGAAGAATTCAAGAAAATGCTCTGATGCCCCTGTCACTTACCGGCATCGGGAGGACAGATTATCCATGAAATGTTTTACCGCCCGCCCCTCGTATTACGAGAGGCGGGTAAAACTGATTATAATATGTATGATCTTCGCCGTTTCGGCACTGTTCGGATATGCTGCGTCGGTCTCCGCAGAATCGGCTTCCGCCGCGGCGGACTCTGTGGGCAGGGTGAACCTGATACGCACCACAGGGCTTGATGACGCGTATTCGGTATTTGAGTGCAGCGGCTCCGTCATTTCGGCAAAGGGCTGCTACACCCGGGACAGACTGCGGAAAATGTTCATTTACCGGCACGAAGACGAGTCCGGAGGCTATTCTATGCACGCAGCCAAAGACGGTTCATACACCGCCGAGCTTAATATGAAGCTGAAAGACGGTTCATACCGTCTGGCACTGAAATTCGAGTCCGGCGCGCAGATGCTCTACCGGATAGACTACACCGAACAGACAGGCTGGTATTTTCCGCTGAACGGCCTCGAAAGAACAAACAGGGATGTTTTCGGACACATTTTCGAAGCACCCGCCGAAGCGTCCGCGCTGTATCTTAGCGCAGCGAACGACCCGGAGGAGAT
>JAEEGL012473097.1_pt1 | contig 28888 bp, 20 predicted proteins | sample 9134231 | NCBI WGS metagenome assembly JAEEGL01 (sample SAMN16246548, study PRJNA631951) | gut metagenome | biome: gut microbiome; feature: rumen; material: fiber-attached | host: Bos | place: Iran: Karaj | collected 2018-10 | reverse complement strand
GTTCTGTGAAACGTCACGGAAGTTACCATTACCCTGTGAGTAATACTCAGCAGCGATTGAGAAGAAGTTGTAATCTCTCTCAGGATCTCCGTGCTTTCTTGAGAACAAGTGAATGATTGACTTGTTTCCATCTTTATTTAATACGTATGGATAACCACCACGTAGGAAGTTATCTAGGTAACACTGCTCTACGTACTGATCGAATGTGCCAGCTGCTGTTGTAGTCTTAACGTCCGATGTGAAGCTGTCAGCCAATTCCTCAGCCTCTTCAAACTTCTTCTCGATATATCCGTCCGCTACAAATTCCTTAGCCTTTGCATTGATCTGTTCTGGAGTTCCAGTGTAACCAATCATTGTATTGAACTCTAACTTCTCGTCTGCATCCAAAGTCTCCTTGAATGGTGTAAATCCACAAGGTACTTTGTTTGCGAAGCACTGTTCTTTGGCGAGGACTTCGTCCAAGCCGCCCTCTTCGAAGCGCTGTGCAGTCATAAGTGATAAGTCATATCCGAAGACTGTATCTACATCGTAAATAACATCCTGGAGTTCATTATCCTTAATTGTCAAATAGTAATAAGCACCCTCTACATCTGACACCTCAGCTGAATCCTTTGTAGATGCGCGAAGTGTGTAGCAAGGGATCTTATTATCAATGTTCTTAATATAAGCCCAACTCTTGAACAAGTTAGACATTTCTTTAAACTCGCTGTTGTTGATACCTGAAGTGATAATCTTTGGCATACCATCGATCACTTCAATGTCCATTGACTTGCCAGAAATGTTTTTAACGCTAACCTGACGAACCAATGCGCCAATGCTTTCGTTTGGAAGAATGAAGTAGTTAACCTTTACTTCGATTCCCATAGCTTCATTTCTTTCAATTACTTTGAAGCTATTTTTGTTCATGCGAATCTGGCGTTTAGCATCATCGTTGTATCCAAAGAATGGCTCGTAGTACTTTCCGTCCACTCTAATAAATGTTCTAAAACCTTTAACCGTACAGTTTTCAAATGCTATGTTAGCTGTGTTGAATTCCATAATGGCATTGCCTTTATTATCAATACCAAAACTGTTCATTCCCTGACCTCTATTAGTATAGAATGTCCACATTGGAATACCTTTTACACCAGCTAAACCTGGCAAGAAACTTGAAAATGCAGGCTTTCTGTCGTAATCATCAATTACAAAAGTTTTTCCCTCGAGTCTGTATTGTTCCATTTTTTATGTGCATATCTGAGTTATTTTTTGTAGTTCAGACATGCTCTCCTTCCTTAAAATCTACCCTATTATATTAAGTTATTATGGGGGCAATGTAAAGAATAAAAAAGTATATTTTTTTAAGATACTCTTACATAATCCGCCCCACATTTTGCTTCGCAAAACGTGGGGCTGTGGGGGCTAGATATATAAATAAGAAAGAACAGTTACTTAAACAGCGCTAGCGCGCTGTACATAAGCACAAAAAAAGAGTTGTGCAAAAGCAAGCTCTTACACAACTCTTTTTTTATCCTTCTGTTAACTGTTCTTTCTTATTGATATACTCTTACGTAATCAAAATATAAGTAATCCTCATATACTTGAGTATCTCCAAATTCATCTTTCAATGTCCAATACTTTGGAGTTACCTCTCCACCAAGTGTTCCACCTATAGCACAGTTCATAATTAAGTAGAATGGGAATTTATATGGCCATACACTCATATCATCTGTAGCTGGGTTCTGAGTTGTGAAGTTTGAAGGATCATAGATACCTGTCTGTTTTCCATCAACTGTAAACTTGATGTATGTTGGATACCATTCAACTCCATATGTGTGATAAGCAGTTGTTGCATCAGGAATAGTTGAATCATAATGCTTGTTTCCTGAGCTTGATGGCAATCCGTTGAACTTCTTCATGTGAAGTGACTGTGGAATCCAAGTCTTAGCTTCTTGACTTGTTGTCTCGAATACGTCAATCTCACCACAGTTTGGCCATCCGCCACCAGCACCTGTTCCTAACATCCATCCGGCTGCCCATGTTCCTTTACCCTTAGGCATCTTAGCTCTGAATTCGAACTTGCCATATTTGAATTGTGGGAAGCTCTTGTCAGTATCTGTATCTTTTGTCCAAACTTTTGTAGAATATGCTTCCCAGTGTGTACCGTTCTTAACTAGCTTGTTATTAGCCTTATCCCAGTAGATTGTTGGCTTAATAATGAATTTGCCATCTTTCACTTCAGAGTATTCCATCTGATAATCCTGAAGCTCTTTATTTCCAAATCCACCGTCGCCTGTGGCACCTTCGTTATTCCACTTAGTTGGATCTAGTGACGTTCCTTCGAATTCATCCTGCCAGATAAGTTTCCAAGTTTTAACGTAAGCAATATTTGAATACTCATAACTCTGGATATTCTTATTTCCATAAGCGATAACCTTATAGTAATAATATTTACCAAGAGCAAGACCTGTGTTTGTATAAGTATTAGTCTTTACAGTTGCTATCTTTGAATATGTACCATTCCTACTAGCTGAACGATATACATAATATCCATTAGCACCTTTAGCTTTTGACCATGTAAGCCTTGCACTAGTCTGGCTTGCCAAAGCAGCTTTCAAACTACTTGGAGTTTTAGGTCTAACTATTACGCTAACTTTTTTAGATTTCTTTTTAACTTTAACTTTAATCTTCGTCTTGCCAACTTTCATACCTTTTACAGTAATCTTTGTCTGCTTCTTAGACTTCTTTGTTTTAGTAATCTTGGCAATCTTTTTACTTGAAGATTTAGCTTTCGCTTTTCCTTTAACGACAATAGTATCTTTCGATCCTATATCGATATCTAATTTTTTACCCACGATAATTTTTACTCCCGCAAAAGATTTTGTAGGCGCTTGCACTATGCAAAGTGACATTACTAATGCTAATGAAAGCACTATCGAAATAATTTTTCTATATGTCTTCATAATGCACCTCTCTTTCCTTTATTTATAGATTCTAATCCAGTCGTAGTATAGGTAGTCTTCGTAGAAGCCGATGTCGCCTTCCTGTTTAACCTTTGTCCAGTACTCTGGTGTAACCTGTCCACCAAGTACTCCACCGATAGCACAGTTTACTATCAAGTAGAATGGCTGACAATATGGCCATACAGTCAAGTCATCCTGACCTCTTCCGTCTACTACGAAGTTATTTGGGTCGTAAGTTCCTGTTGCTTGTCCATCAATAGTAAATGTAATATCGTGGTCAGTCCAAATAACTCCATATGTATGGTAAGCTTTTGTGGCAGTCATTACTGTAGTATCAAAGTGCTTGTTAGCTGATGATCCTGCCATACCATTAAACTTCTTACAGTGAAGTGATTGTGGAATGGTTGTCTTTGCTTTAGAACTTGTTGTCTCGAATACGTCAATCTCACCACAGTTAGGCCAAACTTTATCTTTACCTAAAGCCCAACCAGCTGTCCATGTACCAACACCTTTGGCCTGCTTAACTCTAAACTCTAGTTTGCCATATTTAAAGTCGAATTTGCCTTTAGTGTTCATTCTACCTGAGTAGTATGATTTTGGTACACACTTCTCAGCATCTTCGTCATATTGGAATTCATTTTTGATAACTAGTTTACCATCTTTGACGATGTTGTTTTCTGGACGATAATACTGTAACTCACGGTTACCCCAGCCACCGTCGCCAATGTCGTAATTCCAAACTTGTTTGTTAACTGCGTTTCCGCTAAATTCTTCGCTCCAAATTTGTCTCCATGTTTTCACATAAACAGGATTTGAAAGTTCTTCACTCTTAATTCCTTTTTTGCCGTAAGCCTGGATCTTATAGTAATAATAGTTTCCTTTTGCAAGTGCGTTGTCTCTTACAGTTGTTCCTTTTTGGCTCTTAATCTGTTTATATCCAGCATTTCTGCTATTCGAACGGAAAACTCTATAACCTGTAGCACCCTTTGACTTGCCCCATGAAATAGTAGCGCTAGTCTCAGAGTTCTTTGCTACTCTAACACCGCTAACTGTCTTTGGAAATACAGTAACTTTTATCTTCTTAGTAGATTTTCCAACCTTAACCTTAATAGTAGCTTTTCCAACCTTCATACCTTTGATATGAATGTTAGAATTCTTCTCATATTTGTCGATGCCATCTACTTTAGCTACCTTTTTATTAGAAGATTTAGCTTTTGCCTTTCCTTTTACTACGATAGTATCAGTATCAGTAATCTCAACACTTAGTTTTTTGCCGACAATAACTTTAACACCGGCCTGTGAAATCTTTGGAGAATCCACAGCGCAGATGGTAACTAGCATTGCCAATGCGACTAATATTGAAATTCCTTTTCTGAACTTCTTCATTTTCTTCCTCCTATTGTGTATCAACATTTCGTCCTATGTTCCTATTGTCATTATAGGACGAAATATTGATAATAATTAGTCTTATTCTCCAGTAATACCTGTGTTCTCGATACCTTGGATAAACTGTTTCTGAACAATTCCGTATAGTATCAATAACGGTAAAATGGATATCAACGTTGCTGCCATTCGCTTGGCCTCGTTCACGGCAGTCTGTGTCTCTGGCGTAGAACCAAATGCCGACAACTGCGAAGGCAATAGCTCTACTGCGTCACCCAGCATTGTACTTGTGGTATATGTCTCATTCCAGTTAAATACGAATGAGAATAGGAATACTACAAGTATTGTTGCTGTTGATAGTCTAACAGCTACGTGGTAGAACACCTTAAGTGATCCTGCACCGTCAATCATAGCCGCTTCATCTAATGATTTAGGAATCATATTGAAGAAGTTATAGAATATCAATATGAGCATCGTTGAATATGTTCCTTGTCCTAGTAATGACATGAAGAACTGTGGCCAAATTGTATTTAATAACTGAATTCCTGTTAATGTTTTGAATGTTTCAAAAATCATAATACGAGGAACTGTTAATAGAGGAACAGGTAGGATGAACGCTAAGATAAGCATTACATACCAGAAGTTTCTTCCTCTGAAAGTGTATCTTGATAATGCAAAACCTGTAGTAGCTGATACTATAGTTTGCGCCACCGCCAATAGTCCTGAGAACCATATAGAACCGATTAGTGATGTTGGAATATCAAGTGCTTTCACTGCTGCCACAAAGTTACTCATTGTAAAGTGCTTTGCTAACCAAGTGATTGATGGGTCAATCAAGTCAGCAGTTGTCATTATTGACTTTGATATCATCTCGAAGATTGGTTTCAAATATACATATCCAATACAGATAAGTACAAAGTAAATTGCAATCTTAGAAATGATATTTACAGCTTTTAACTTTTTGAATTTGGCAAAGCTGTAGTTTTTGACTTTTTCTACATTTAGATTTTTTACTTTATCTTTAATATTACTTACCAAAACGCTTTGCCTCCTTCCTCTGATGTCTCTTCTGAGCAGCTAGTCTACGCTTCTGCTGTTTATCAAGCTTCTTGAGTTTCTTCTCCTGTTTCTGTCTAGCCTTGATATCTTTTGGTTTTCTATCCTTAAATAGTAAGAATACAATTCCGATAATCAAGAGTGCTAAAATACTGTAGATCCAAGAGTATGTGGCGGCGTATCCAAGTCCACCGTCCGTCTTACCCGTCTGATCTTTAATCAATTCGTAAACTGGGTTGATTGATTCGTACATACCAAGTTGGATAACTGTAAATACTGTAATGATAAGTCCGATTGACTTAAGCATTGGTATTGTAATCTTCCACATGATCTGCCAAGCATTGGCTGAATCAATCTTCGCTGCTTCGTAAATACTTGGGTTAATCTTCTGGAGTCCATTGATAAATAGTACAATTGGGATTCCTGTAAACCAAAGTATGATTGATAGGTGATCGAACACTCCCGCTAGACCATTTGCAAATGCTGGAGAATAACTCTGTATGATTTGCATAATGAATATATCCGAGAATGCGTTCGTCTGCACCACAGCATCTGTAGCTGTAGTTGCTGCCTGTCCAGCATCCTGTACGTTTAGGATTTGTGTCATAACTGGACCAGACATAATGATTACTGGTAGGAAGTAAATTGTTCTCAAAATACTCTTACCTACATTAATCTTACATAACAAGTATGCAATGATGAATGATAATACTACTACGATAAACGTGTAAGGAATTATCATCTGCAAATATGATAACAACGCTGGTACGAATGTCTCACTCTTGAAGAATGCGGAGTTATAATTTGCTAATCCAACCCACTTGATGTCGTATCCTAGGATAGTTGCTTTTACGTGAGTAAAACTCAAGTAGATTGTCATTACAAATGGGAATGCTGTAAATGCCAAGAATCCGATGATCCATGGAGCCATAAATGCATAACCATTTCTATCTTGTCTCTGCTGATATGTTTTTAGTTTTCTTTTCTTTGGCGCCTTTGTCTTAGGGGCTTTAACTTTAGGTTCTTTTACTTTCTTGTCTGCCATTATTTAACACCCCCTTCCAAAGTTGCTGCGCTTACTTTAGGGATTGTTTGTCCCTTAACTTTAACTTCGTCGTCTGTGTAGTTAATGACAACAGTCTTTGTCTCGCCATCTTTCTTGTAAGTATTAGCGATAACACCGTCGTCCACTACTGTTCTGTTTGTCCATTCATAACCCTGAACAGTTTTTAGTGTGTCATTAACTGTATTGTAAATATTGTTGATAATCTTCTCATACTGGCTATACTCTGTTGAGTAATAATCTGCTGATGTTGTAGCAGCTAGCAAGTATGAAGGCTTCTTCGTCAAAACAAATGATGGCGAAATGTTGTAATCAATCATCTTCAACATATCGCTCTTAGAATAGAACGAGAAGTTTGAATATGGAGCATAAACTTCCATTGTTCCATTTAATACCATCTGTAAGAATGGAACTGTATCTGTTTCGTAAACATACTGTGATGTTCCTACATATGACTGTAAGAAACGATCTGTGTATTGCCACAAATACTGGTTAGGATTAACCATATTCAATTTAACTTTGTCTTTCTTAATATTCTTAAATGATTTCTGATATAGCTTGATAGCCTCTGTTGGTGAAGTAAAGTCATCTTTTCCTGAGTAAGAACTTACTAGCATCTTAGAAATTCCGTCTACAGTAAATGACTTGCTGTCTTCGCCCACATCGTCATATAAATCATCTAACCACTCGTCACTTGTTTCAGGACTTGCGTAACCGAACTCAGTTACTGGCACGTTCTGAGGCAAGATTGCTGACTTATCAACTTCGATATACTTAGTACTCAAGTGTCTTGCTGCCACTCCGTAGTAACCTGTCATATCTTCGTTGATATTTGTGAAGTCTCTTGAATATGAAACATCGACGTTCTTCTTTTTGAAGTATTCCATCATGTCTTTAAAATCGCCTTCGCTTCCGATGTCTCCTGAGAAACTTGTGCTGTTTGGTTTAGCCATAGTCTCTCCACCACTCTGCCATCCAATAAGACCTGAGTTGATGTTCTTAACTTTGTCTGTGAGTAAGTCATTTAGAATGTTCTTCACATTGTCCACAGTAGTAACTGGAACTTCCTGTGTAGAGAACACACCCTTCTTAGAATCTGACATTAAGAAGTCAATTCTAATAGGAATATCTTTTTGAGTTTCCTTCTTCACCGTCAAAGTCTTAGACTTTAACAAATAATTTCTGTAAGCCTTAGCCATTCCAACGTAATCCGCTGAAGGAGTACCGTCTTTGCCGTCGCCGTTTAGGAATTCGTATGTGATATCAATATCAAATTTGTTCATCACATCCTGAACTTTTCTGTATGAGTTTCCAGCCTGATCTTTAACTTGGAAATACTCTGCATTATATTTGAATGCTGGGTATGCGTATGTGTATTTAATCTTGTTCTTCTCAACAGATGAAGGAACAACATTAATTGACATATACTCTGAACCGCTAGTTGCATATGAAACAAATGCAGCTTGTGTTCCATCACCATGTGAGATACCAAACACTGGCATACTAGGTTGTTTAACCTCTACCGCATCGTTTAGCTCACTGTGATAGTACATTGCTGTGGCTGGATCCACGCCATATACGTCTCCCTCATAGTCTGTAAACTTGGCTTCATTCTTTTCAAATCTCATCAAAGCTCCACTTCCATCTGGTACTAAAACGTAACCAGGAGTGAATTTCTTTGACTTAATTTTTGTCCAAGTCATATCTTCTTTGCTGTAGTACTTAAGTCCACCACCACTTGTTCCTAGGAATGGTGTAATGATTACATTCTTGATTGTTCCTTTAGCCTTGCCGTCGTTGTCGTCTTCAATCTCTTTGTATGGAATGTGATACTTAATCTTTCCATCATCAGTGAATGTAATGTAGATGTTCATTTTTACTTTTTCATCGTCCACGCCGAATTTACACTTAAGTACAAATTCATTATCTTTGCCTAATACCTTTGAAATAGTAGACATACCATCTTTTGTTCTCTCAGATGCTGATGAAACCTTTGACGTAGTCATACTTTCACCTGAACCTGAGTAGTACTCAAGAGTGATTAGCGAGTTTGCCATAGCAGTAAACTGTGCATTAAGATCCTGCTCCTGAGGACTGTTTGCCAACTTTTTAACTTCAGCTGGTGTAATTCCAAGATCTTCGGCGCAGTCTTTAACTGTTCCGTTGTCTACTGCCTCTTTAGCCTCTCTAATCTGAGTACTAAATGGTGCATCTAAACCTGTCTTCCAAACGTATCCGTTGTTTTTATCTTTAATCGCTATGATATCTCTATCATCTCTGAAGTAGTATTCGTATTTACCTACCTCATATAGCTTCTCATAGGCACCGTCCTTGATTGAAAGCGTTTCTGTCGCTTTCTTTGGAGCTTTTCTAGTATCTCTGTTCGTATTTAGATACGCAGCGAGTACTCCAACTCCCAATGAAAGGATGCAAAGAATTGAAACAACGAGGCATGAAATTTTAATAGTTTTTTTAGCCGCCTGTGACATTTCTTATTATCTCCTTTCCTAATGTTATCAAGAAGTCTGATAGCTGATCCCACATAATGATTACAACTAGTACAACTATGATTGCAATTACTATGAAGACTGCTGTAATTATCAAACTTATTATTGTGCCCTTAAAGTCATAGTCATGGACAGTCGCGAGGCCTTCGAAGATGACCGCTATTGACCATCCGACACCGATTACCATAATGACGGTTAAGATAAATGATTCATTGTATGTTAGGAAGTATGACAAGCCGGTTGTGATTAGCATTGCTATCATGGCTGGCATAAGTCCGTACGCTGGAATCATGTAAATCTGTTTGATTGTTCCGTCACCATCTGTAATTGATGTTACTAAGTAGTTACATATGATGAATAAGATTAGGATTGCGAAGAATCCGACTACTACAGCTCCCATATCCATATCTTCTACTTTTTGATACTGATAGATAAATCCTTTACCTACTGTATAGAGCATATATACTCCGAAGAAGATGATATAAATGATTAGTGCTGTGAGCGGTGATCCATGCTTACCAACTCTTATATCATAGTATCTGTCGATAGGATGTCGTGCACACTTGAACGAGTATCCTATCTCGCTTAGTATTGGAACTTTTGATAATTTCTTACCTAAGTTCTTTCTACCCTGAGAAATGCGTTTCTTCTTATCTACAATACCTACGACTATCTTTAATACGATTAGTAGAACTACTACTATCAAGAATGGTCCTAAGTATTTTTGAATCTGTTTGTTACGAACTTCCCAGTACGCTTCTGAATATCCATCTCTGTTACCAGCAATCTCGAAGTCTTCCATCGCTTTGTGGTACTTCTCGTTGTTGTAATATGCTTTAGCAACACCGTTGTGAGCTAGCACTGACATCTGGTTAAGTCTTAGTACGTAACTCCAATCGTTAAGTGCTACGTCATAGTTACCATTTTCGTATTCAGTTAAAGCGTGATAAATAGTTGTTGCATATTCTGTTGGAGTGAATGACTGTAAGTAGCCATTTTCTCCGTCGGCTGTCCAAAGGTTACCTTTGTTATCTACCGCGATAGTAACAAGAGATTTGAACAAACCTGAAATTGACATATCGTTAACCTTAGCACCAAGTTTGAAGATTAATTCTCCATCTGGTGTGTATGCACAGATGAAACCTTCTGTATCAGATGTGTAGATAATTCCATTTGGATCTACAGTTACATCCGTTAGGTGTTCTGTACAAATCACGTCGTTCTTAAACATGTTAGAACCCTTAGTACTATGTTTCTTAAGTCCATCCTCTGGAGCATTCATTGAAACTGAATAAGCCATTCCTTTTCTGTCTACGAATACATTCGAGAATGTCTGTGGGTCAGTATTTAATAATGTAGAGTTCTTTGCCTGTTCCTTTGTATAAATCATTTTTAGGAACGCCTGAACTGGTGAAAGTTTAGCTTTGTTTGTTGCGAAGTATCCTAAGAACTCGCCTGTCTTAGCAAGCTGGATAATACCATCGTACAAACCTTCTGAAACGATATATAGGTTTTCACCACTATCGATAGCTACTTTACTTGGCTCGTAGTTTGTTTTATCCTTCGCGCCACTACCATTGAAGATAGGTGCTGTAGGTCTATCGTAACGTCTCTCGTATTTGCCGTTCTTATCGAACTTAAATACTGTCTTTCTACCTGGGTCCGCTACAAAGAGTTCTTCCTTCTTAGAAATGAATATACCAGTTGGCTTATCGAATCCTTCGAAGTCTTTGTCGCCGACAGTTTCTTTATCAAATACCTTATCAACTTTTCCTGTGTCGATGTTGTACACTACTACTCTTGAATTTCCTGAGTCAGCGATGTAAGCGATGTTGTCTTCCGTAATGAATATATCCTGAGGATTAACTAATCCTAAATCAGTGATAGTTCTATCTGGAAGGTAAGCATCCTGTGTTCTTACCATCTCGCTGTCGTCATCCAAAGTGTATGTGTAACTAGTCGCCTGTGATGCCGCTACAGGCAAAGCGCTCATAATCACGAAAGCTACTGCAAGGAGCAGAACTAACGATCTTTTGAATAATCTCATAACTCTGCCTCCTTACTTAATACCTGAGCTAGCCATTGTGTTCATTACCTTAGACTGCATTGCAATGAATATGATTAAGTTAGGCAAGAACCAAATCATGTTGGCCGCCGCCATCATACCTTGCGCAGACATCTGGGTATTTACACCTAGGGCCGCCACGTAATACGTGAACGTTCTCAGTGATTCGTTTGTAATATAGTTGTTTGATGTTTCTGCGTTCATCCAAACTTGCTGGAATGTTAACACTACTGTAGTAGCCAACGCCGGCTTCGCCAAAGGAACAATAATACTCCTTAGGATTCTGATATCTCCAGCGCCATCCACAACGGCAGCTTCGATAAGCGCATCTGGGATTCCATCCACGAACTGCTTAACCAAGAATAATCCTACTGGTACAGCGATAAGTGGTAGAACGTGTGCGAACCAAGTGTTGTATGCTCCTATCTTTACGATAACTAAGTATCTAGGAATAGCCACGGCTGTAGCTACAAACATAAGAGCTAACTGGTTGATTTCCCATAAAGCACCGCTTAGTTTGAATTTTTTCTTTGAGAATACGTAAGCAGCCATAATTGTAATAATCAAGTTGAGTACTACAGTTAAGCCAGTTACAATCAAAGAGTTAAGGAAATATCTGGACATTGGGATACCAGTGTTACCAGCCATTTCCATTAAGTTTCTAAAGTTATCCAATGTTGGATTGTACACGAATATTCTTGGTGGGAATCTGAACAACTCACCAAGAGGTTTAAACGCGTTACAGATTACGAATAAGATTGGAGTAATCATAAATACCGACAATGGTAACGCTATGACGTGAAACTTAATTTGCCCTTTGGAAAATCTCGATGGATTAATTCTATTACCTTGAAAATTTGCCATAATGATTCCTCCTTTCTAATATTCATCTTTCTCTGTAAAGAGATTGTTTGCTACTCTACTACATAAATAAACAAGACAGAGCAAAGCTACGGATATAGCCGAAGCATATCCCATCTCGTATCTAATATATGCATAATCGTCTATATGGTTTGCGATCAACTGACCGGCATACTCTGGTGTTGGGTTGGCACCTGCCAACTGTACACCAATCCAGCCCATGTTAAACGCGTTAACGATAGACATAACCGCACCGAATAACATCTGTGGCTTCATCGATGGCACGGTGATGTAAATAATTTCTTGTGCTCTGTTCTTAATACCATCAAGATACGCCGCCTCGTACAACTCTTGATCGATGTTCATAATACCTGAAAGCATCGCCAAGAAACCGATACCCATGGATGACCACAGGGATACGAAAATCATAATCGGCATAAAGTAATCCGAGGACAGCAACCACTGAATCGGTTGGTCTATAAATCCGAATTTCATCAAATACGCATTTGCTAAACCTTGCTGGTCACCTGAGAAGATAATCTTCCAAACGTATGGAATCATAATCATACCTGCAAGTGAAGGTGTATACATCGCTAGAGCGTAAATTGTACGAGCTCTAGGAGTAACCTGTGCCAAGATCCATGCCATGATAAATGACAATGCGTATCCTCCTACACCTACTACTATCGCGTAAAGGATTGTATTAGGAAGTACATACTTCATGAAAATCTCATCACCAGTTAATAGTGTGATGTAGTTCTGCATACCCGCAAATGTTGGGGTATTGATAACGTCAAAGTATGTGAATGACAATCCTATCGCAATGATGATAGGGATTAGGATAAATCCACAAAATAGTAATGCGTAAGGGAATAAGAGTGAGAATGATCTGAATCCGTCTTTATTGTAAAAATGTTTTTTACCAACAACTTCTGCCATTATTTCTTACCCCCTTTCTGTGCATTTTCTTGATTTTTCTTAATCCAGTCGTAACCACGAAGTTTAAACTTCTTAACGAGTTTGCCTTGATCGTTATAGTAACCAAGTTCTGTCATCTTACGTGTGATTTCCTTGTTTACATCGGCTTTCTTCTCGTCGACTGAAACTTGCGCTGATACACCGTCGAATACCATGCTTGTCCAAATGTTAGAGATTGTTCTCTCTAGCAAGTACTGACCAGGTGTTCTTGTAACGTCTGTTACCCAATTGATCTGCTTGAGCATTACGTTCTTATCTTTCTCTTCCATTGGGTTATTCTGCAATGCTTCTAAGTTAGATGATAGCCAGAAGTATGTCTTACCATATGATGATGTAAGTACGTTTGTATACTCTGTCTGAACATCTTTACTTGTCCACCATTTAATGAATTCCCATGCTGCTTCTTTCTTCTTTGAGTCCTTCATGATAGCAGCGCCTGTTCCGTTAGCTACGAATGTTCTGTTTGTTACGCCATCTTTCTGCTTTGTTCCAATATATGGAGCAATCTCCCACTCACCATCAAGCTCTGGCGCGCCGTTCTTGATTAGTGTGTAATCTTCCATTCCGATAATACCGATTGGAAGAGTTGAATATCTAAAGTTATTGAAGAATGAGTTAACTGAAGTTTCTAGTGAATACTTGTTGAACAAGTCTCCAAGCAACTGCATTCCTCTGATAGCATTCTTACTGTCAATTCCTGTTTTAACAATACCGTTCTTATCTTGAACGTATAATTGTCCACCATTCTGAAGAATCATAGGTGCTGTCTGGTAGAACCACTTGTATCCTGTAATACCAAGTGAGATGTTGTGGTAGAAGTTCTTACCATATCTCTGAAGTGTTGGAAGGATGTCAATTAGTTCATCCCAGTTATCAGGAACTTTAAGATTTAACTGTCTAAAGATATCTTTTCTATAAACGATTGCGTTGAAATCTGTCTGTTCTGGGATTGCGTATACGCCTTCGTTGTAGACATATGATACGAATGCTCCAGTAGGGAATCTGTTTGCAACAGTCCAGAAATCATCGAATTTTGTGAAGTCATACAAAGCGCCACGGCTACACAAGTCGAATGGCATGTATGACAACAATCCCATAGCAACATCAGGAGTCTTCTTAGCTGCGATAGCTAAAGTAAACTTAGATGGGTCAGGGATGGCTGTGATATGTACTTTAATATCCTTACCAGTTTTCTCTTTGTAATATTTTGTAAAGTCACTAGATGCCATCTTCTGCAACAAGTTAACGTGTGTAGTAGCCTTGTTGAACCAGATGGTGATTGTGTCTTTATCATCTGAAATCTTTGTATCGTACTTATCAGTTATGAAAGTATTAAGCAAAGATTTAATTCCAGTCCATAGAGAACTTCCAAATGAACTGTTTGCCTTGTCAAGCTGGTCTTCGCTTCCACAAACATAGATGCGGTCCAAAGTAAATTCGTTGTTTGTTAACTCTTGAACGAAACTACTTAGCGCAACTAGGATTGAGTTATCTGGACCAGTAAGATCTGAAGTATGAAGCGCAATATCATCTGGATATTCCTTCATGTTCTTAATAAAGATATCTGCCTGATCTAGATATGCAAGAACAGCTCCAGCATTACCATTCTCTGAGTAATCCTGAAGTAAGAATCTAATGTGCTGAATCATATCTGAGTAAGAATCTAGGTACTTATCAATATCTTTGATGTACTTAGTCATCTTCCAGTTACGGTTCTCATCAACTTCAGCACCAGTAATCTTCTTAATTTCTAAGTCAAAGTTTGTGATATGTTTTTCAATCAACAATGCATATCTGTATGCTTCCATGATAGGAGCATTTTCCTGCTTAATTGTGATTGAGTGTCTACCCTTTGTAAGATAGAATTTGTATGCTTTTCCATCTTTGTCTTCGAACATTTCGTTCTGGTAGCTAGACTGAGACGCATCGAATGAATAGTTGTACATTTCTGTGAAAGGTACCTTACCATCAATCATAATTGTCTCAAATGTCTGAAACTCTTTCTTTCCGTTCTTAAAGTGAAGCGCTAGGTTATAGTTACCAGTCTTCTTAACGTCGAATGTATACTTAGTCTCTACACCAGCTTCTCCCCACTTCAAGATATTCATTTTCTTGTAATCTATATTGAATCTTGTAAGTGAATCGTCTACATCGTTATCATATGTGATTTCTGTAGAATTCTTTCTGTAGTAATTTACAGCGTCAATCTCCAACTTATACTTGTCATCTTTAATTACAGCTTCTTTTTCATGTTTTTTGCTGTACTCTTTGTATGACTTAGTATTGTCCTTTGCTTCTTCTGCTCTCAAGTCACCAACGCCCAAACCGCCTGAAGAAACGTTCTCAAGCGAAATCTCGTTTTGACCCTTCTCTAAGTAGAAGCACAAAGGAGTAGTCGAAGTGTATGTATTGTTGTATAGATAAGCATTTTCCCACTGCTGTACTTTCTGCTGCTTTGGAGTCATCTCGTCTCCATAGCTGTCTTTAGGGAAAGTCTTTAGTTTTCCGCTACTAACGAAATCCTTTCCGTCAGTATCTTTCCATGTGATTGGAAGTCTGATAGTCTTCATTTCTGAATACTCTTGCTTACCATTCACAGACATACTTACAGTGTAGTTCGTAAGTGAACTACCTACTGAAATATAGTCTAAAGACAAATAGTACAAACCTGCCTTATCGACTGTAATGTCATACTTAGCTTTATCTTGATAATCAAGATCTTTAATACTGCTATCGTATTTCTTTACAGCCTCGGGAACATTCTCATCGTCTTTGTTCTTCTCGTAAAAACTGCTAGTGGATTCTCCACCTTGAACTTTAGCACTAGTTTTGCCTTTTCCGATTTCACTATGGTCTGCGATGAAGTCAGTATAGTAAACTTCGGCTTCTTGGCCCTCTTCTAAATAGGACTTGCTCAAAGTGTCATAAGCCTTTTTAAATTCCTCTTGGCTTATGTCTTTAACATAGCTAGGTTCAGTCTTTAATACGAAATTGAAAAGAATGATTCCCGCAACAATGACACACGCTAAGATTATTAAAGCCGTGATAATTCTTCTTTTCATTGTTGTTTCTCTCCAATCTTCCTTATTTGTTACCTATTTTTACTTGAAAAAATCTATCTTCAAGTACAAAAGCGGAACCGCCATTTTTAGACAGTTCCGCATTGTTTGATTTAATTAAAGTATATTAACTCTTACTCTACGGACCCTCTATTATTTAGTATTTCCGTAGTATTTTGTAAGTGCTGCTTTGAATTCTTTGTCAGCTTTCTTGATACGTTTGTTAATTGTTACGTTCCAGTCAGCTAACTTAGATTTAACTGAGTCTGCCCAGTTCTTATCTGTCATCCAAGCACCTGCAACGTCTTTGTCGTTACAGCTAATCCACTCTTGTAGAGTATAGATTTCTTCACCGTGTTCTGAAATCTTCTTAGTCCAGCATTTGTCTACATAATCCCAAGATTTACCCTCTTTGAATAGTTTGATAACCTTCTGGAATCCTTCTTTGTTCTTGTAAACTTTGTGTGCTGGATGCTCGTTCCAGATATCCATCTGCTCATCATATGCATCTCCAGTTACTACAGGGAATGTATCACTAGCAGCTGAGTCTTTCTTCTCGCCGTCCTGTGTCCATCCTTGTTTGAAGATAGCTTCTCTTGCTTCTGTAGATGCTGTCCAGTATGTAGCGAATGTGTAAGTCAAGTCAAGTTTCTTCTTTTCTGCTTTGCTCATCTCTGGATTTGAGTCATCAAGCTTATAGTTGTGTAAGCAAATTGGGTCCATAACTAGCTTGATTGTGTTTTCGTTATCCATATACTCTGTTGATGGGAATGGATAGAAGTCCCAATCTTTAGCCTTGATGTATGTGTTTGATTTCTTAGCTGAAGGATCAGCACCTGCTGTTAGATACCAAGGATCCTCACAGTTTGTTAATGTTCTGTTGTTTACGAAGTATGTCCATGAATAGCCCATGTTCTCCTGAGCAATTTCAGCTGAAAGTGTTTCTGCACCTTCTGCAGAGTCAACTGATGATGAAGCCCACATCTGAGCATATTTTAGAAGACTCTTAACTTCGTCTGTATTTAGATCAACACTGTTCTTCTCTTTGATCTGTTTGTTGATAGTAGGAACGCCCATGTCTAGGATGTCCATTGGTCCATGTCCATCGTGTCCTGCTGGGTCAGTAGCTGCACACTTCATACCGAAGAATGTCTCCTTATCAGCCTGTGATACAAAGTCAGAGAACTCTTGAATTGTCCAGTCTGGTCCAGGAACATCAATGTTGTTATCATTAGCTAATGACTTGTTAATCCAAATACCCCAAGGAATTGAGAATGCTGGAAGTCCAGCCTGAACGCCATTGTAGTTCATCTGTTTCATCAAGCCCTTGTTGTATGCTTTGTATGAATCTTCATTCTTGTATACTGACAAGTCAGCAACTAAACCTTTTTTGATATCTGAAATAATATCATCTGCTCCCCAAATGTCAGGATATTTACCATACTTTGTCTTAAAGTTTTCAATTTCCTGATCCCATGAAGGTGTACCAGGTTGGTTAGGGTCACCTGATTTTGCCCACACGTTAATCTTTACATTTGGATATTTTTCTTTAAACTGCTTAGCTACTGCATAAATCTGAGCTACATTCTGTGATGTTAGTTTGCTTTCGCTAAGGTTTTCTGATCCGATATCTTCGTGATATTTTCCGTCACCACTCCAAGTCATAATTGAAATGTCGCCCTTAATATCACTGTCTACTAATCCTGAACTAGCAGGATCTGATGAGCTGCCTCCGCAGCCAGTAAATGCGAACATAGAAACGCATAATACTAATCCAAGCACTAATGCTAATGCTTTACGACCAAATTTTTTCATGTCTGTTTCCTCCTTATAATCCTGAAAAAATTTTCACTTACCCGAACAATCACATAGTGATATTCACGTATAAAATTATATCAAAGGATTAGGTAGGATTCAACAAAAAAAGCACCCCTAAAGGTGCTTTTTTTTGTACAATTTATACAATTTTTATATAGTAATTGCTATTAATTAATCTTCCTGTCTTCTCTTAGCGAAAACAACGATAGCTGCTGCTGCTAGAACTGCTGTAGCTCCGCATGCGATAGGTGTGAAATCACCAGTTGCAACTGTACCATCTGATGTAGTAACTGTGTTTACAGTACCATTACTATTTACTGTTCCGTTACCATTGCTAACAGTACCATTTCCACCACTTGATGATGCTAGGCCAAATGAATAGTTTGAACATGTAATAACTGTACCATGTTTAGCAAATTCATCTGATTTAAGTCTACTAGCATCCAATTTCTTGTTTGGTGCATATTTATATCTTACTTCCGCATCCTTATCAGTTTTAACTGAAGCTCTATCGCCACAATCTCCACCTATACCAAAGTAAATTGTCTTTCCATCATATTTAGCAGTGAATGTTTCATTAACTGAAACAGCTTGACCTTTCTTACAATCAACCCACTTACCAAAATTCAATTTCTTTCCAGATTCATCACCAACTTTAACCCAAATATACTTAGGCATCTTAGATGATTTCAAAGTAAACTTAAGAGTATACTTCTGACCCTTCTTTATAGAAAGACCCTTTTGGAATACTTGACCGCCCCAGCAGCCGCCCCATCCTAGGTCAGTTGCTTTTACAGTCCATCCTGTAGCAGTGTTAGATGTCATCTTAGCTTTCATTCCTTCATACCAGCCCTTGTTTAGACCGAAGTATGAGCTCCATGAAGCCGCCATAGCTGTAGAAGCCATACCAATTGTTAGTGTTAGTGCAGCAACTACTGCTACCAATTTTTTAACCATTTTCATAATTTGCCTCCTTTAAAAAATAGCATATTATCCCTTTTAATGTACTATAAATTATATAACGGTAAAAAAACAATTACAATACCTTTTAGAAATTTCACATAATTCTATAAAAAAGTGCACTTTTAGGGATTTTTAACATTTTTTGTGAATTTTAGGTAATTATTGACTTCGTCGAAGACAATATCAATTGTTATTTACTCGCTATTGTTTTATAATAATCGCGGAGGATTAAAATATGATTAGATTAATAATTATATCAATACCACTAGTTTTATTCTTTGCGATATCTTTGATAGTCGCACTAATACTCCTAATTATTAAGTTATTCAGCAAAAAGGCCTGCGACATACTATCCCTACGTTGGGTACAGTTTGGACTTATTCTTGCTAACTTGATTACAGGAATGAAGACTGTGGCAGAGGGCAAAGAAAACATAACTACAGACGAATCAGTGCTATATGTGAGCAATCACCTATCACTATTCGATATAATCGTGCTCTACCCTCTAATGAAGAAGCCTACAGGGTTTATTGCTAAGAAGGAAATAAATAAAGTACCAATTCTAAATATACTTATGAGATTTACACACTGCTTGTTTTTGGATAGATCAGATCCTAGAAAGGGGCTACAGATGGTGCTAGACGCCGCCGAACTTATCAAAGGTGGCACATCAATGTTCCTCTTCCCAGAGGGCACCCGCTCCAAAGACGGCGAACTACTTGACTTCAAGACGGGCAGTTTCAAAATAGTTGAAAAGACACACTGCAAAGTCGTTCCAGTCCGCATCGACTATGAGAAAGAAGTTTTCGAGGACCACGCGCCTAAGTTCTACTCAAACGTTGCACACGTAAAATTCTACGAGGCAATAGATACTGAGGGCATGGACAAACACGAAGTCAAAGACTTAGCGGCCCAGCTGCACGAGCAATTGAAGAAAAAGAATATTTAGTTTTTGAATACAAAAGCAACAAAAGAGAAATGGCTGATTTGCGAATGAATCGTTTAATTCGATTAATCAGTATGAACAAAATATTAGGGACAAAAATTGTTCACAAAACAATTTTTGAAGCGAACAAAAAGGAGTTTTCATAAAGAAAACTCCTTTTTTTGAGCTGATGCCCTAAATATTTTGTGAATAATGATTACTATCGAATATGATTTATTCGTATGAAGTCATTACTCTTTTGTTGCTTTTGTATTATTTAATACTTATCGTCTCTTTTTCTTCTTTGGTTGTGCAGCTGGGCCACGAAGTCTTTGAACTTTCGTGATGTATATGCCACTTACAGTAGCTTTGACGTCCTGCTTTGGCACGATTTGATCCCAGATTTTAGTATCCGCAATCAAATTCATAACTCTTGGGCCTGCTTTAACCTTAACGATAGGTAACTTAGCCATCTTAGCTAGCTTTGGAGACTGCTCTATAACTACCTGTGGTAGTCCAGCATCTTTAAGTCTCATCTTCTTCTTATCAATAACGAACAAGTTAATAACTTGCGCGTTTTCTTCCATCATTTTTTCTTGGCCTTCTTGTTTCTTCTCTGCTCTCTTGCCAAGTACAAACAAAACAATAACAGCGATTAGCAAAACAGCTGTAACTGCGATAAGTACTATTGTCCACCAAGCAAGTGCAGCAATCAATGGTGCATTAATCATATCTTCCTCCTTATTTCTTAATGCTCACATCCACGGTGTGGTCTGAAACCTTCTCGTTTTGAGCATACAATTCATAAACTATTTTCAAATTTATTTGTTCGTCTTTTTCATCAATCTGAATATCGTTTGTGATGATATCCATATTCAAATCGCCAAAAGGTGTGCTGTAAGTAGTCTCATTTTTTTCGTCCACGTCGAAGGTTAAGTTTCCACTCATGTTACCTGACCTCACAACTTCTGCTCTGCCCTCGCTAAAGCGAATGCTGCTTTGAGTTTTGTCATCCGTCTCGGAATCAAATTCGTCGTACTCAATGAAGTGTTCACCATTCTCAGCCGTGTGAAAACCGCGAGCAATCACATCTACGTTTTCCTCTTGGTCGCCAACCTTTTGAATGCTTTTAATTTCAATTAAAACTTCTTCTCTACTCATTGTTCCCTCTATTTAATAATTTTCTATATTGACCTCTTTCACAATGCCGATATCTGTTGGCATTATTGTGTTTGCAAACTGTTTAAACTTAAGCGGGTCATCACTCACGTAAAACTCGTATGATGGGACTGCGCCTTCTTCGGCGGAGAGGCCTGTTTCGGATAGCATATCACGAAGGCCGATTGCCGTTTCATACGCCGGGTTAACCAAGCAAACATTTGGACCCATAATCTTTCCAACCATCTTTCTAAGAAGCGGATAGTGAGTACATCCCAAAATCAAGCTGTCGATGTTTTCATTTTGCAACTCTTTGAGATATCTAGTTGCCATTTCTTTTGTCACATCGTCATCAAGCATTCCCTCTTCCACAAGCGGCACGAACAAAGGACAAGCCTTTCCAACTACCTCAATCTCTGGATCGATGCTCTGGATGTAACTTGTGTACATCTCACTCTTGATTGTACCTTCTGTTCCGATGATTCCGATACGTTTGTTTCTAGTGCTGTGAATTGCTGTGATAGCGCCAGGCTTAACCACACCTATTACAGGAATGTCTAGCTCGCGCTCGATAGCGTCCAATGCAAAGGCACTGGCTGTGTTGCACGCAAAAACAATAGCCTTAACATTTTTAGTCTTAAGGAAATTCACTATCTGTTTTGAGAAACGAATAATAGTGTCCTTCGACTTACTTCCGTAAGGCACTCTAGCTGTGTCACCGAAATATACGATGCTCTCGTTCGGCAATTGTCTAATTATCTCTCTAGCTACTGTGAGCCCGCCCACACCTGAGTCGAAGACTCCGATAGGCGCATTTTTATCTAATGTATCCATAAATCACCTTGTTACATTCTACTCTTAAGGTCTGTTTTCGTCAATAAACTATTTGTAAACTATTAGTTAACAAATTTTACCAAGTAAAGTTGCTCTAGCGTGCGTGATTCCTTTAGTGCATCCACTGTCTCGATGGCCTTCTTTTTATCGTCATAAAGGCCGAACACTGTAGGTCCACTTCCTGTCATCATACTGTTTAGTGCACCGTGAGCCATCATCTTATCTTTAATCTCCTGAACTATTGGATAGTCAGGGATTGTTACTTCCTCTAGTACATTGCAGATTGCGTCTGATAGCGCTTTCAAATCTTTATTCTTTATAGCTTCTATCATTGCTTCTGTGTCAGGTTTGTTTTTAACTTCCACCTCATCAATTCTGCCGTAAACAAATCCAGTTGAAACCGAGATAGGTGGCTTCGCCAAAACAATATATCCTTTAAGCTTGTTTGGTATAGGAGTTAGGATTTCTCCTATTCCTTGTGCTCTGGCTGTTTTACCCATAATACAGTACGGAACATCCGCCCCAAGTTTTACTCCTCTATCCATTAAGTCTTGCTCGCTAAGTTTTAGTCTGAAGAGTTTATTCATTCCCTTTAGAACTGCTGCGCAATCTGTACTACCGCCAGCCATTCCACCTGAGATAGGAATGTTTTTTTCTATTTCTATTTCGACGCCTTTTTTAATATCAAACTCATCCATCAAAATCTTTGCTGCTTTGTATGCAAGGTTTGACTCATCGTTTGGAATTTTGCCAGTGTTACTCTTAACTGTAATCTCCCCACTGTCGTTTTTAGTGATAATGATTTTGTCAGCCAAGTCAACACTTTGCATAATCATATCGAGATCATGGTAGCCATCATCCCTTTTACCGAGGACGTCTAGTCCGAGGTTTATTTTTCCATATGCATCTAACTTAATCTGTTTCATAGCGCCTCTTAAAGTAAAACACCATAACGTATGTACATTATGGTGTTTATTATTTATTTCAACATTTCATTTACCATGTTTATAGTTGCTTCTCCAAGTTTTGCAATCTTCTCATCTGCTTCCTCTTCTGTCTTTCCTTTCAAGCCATAATAGAATTTAAGTTTCGGTTCTGTACCTGATGGTCTAATTGCTAGCCATGCTGCACAGTCGCAATCAAACTCAAAATACAAAACGTTTGACTTAGGAAGTCCTGTTTCTGATTCTTCTCCAGTTTCAAAATCTGTAACTGTTCCAAACTTGTAATCTTTGAATACTTTTGTAGGAATGCCAGCCAAATCTTTTGGTGGGTTTTCACGAAGTTTCTCGATTGTGTTGTTAATCTTCTCTATTCCTTCTTTACCTTTGAGGGTGATAGACTCTGTCTTATCTCTCCAGTAACCGTATCTCCAATATAGTTCTTTTATCTTATCCCAAAGAGAAATGTCCCACTGCTTATAGTATGCTGCGGCCTCGCTAAAGACCATAGCAGCCACAACAGCATCTTTATCTCTGGCGTGTGTTCCAACTAGATATCCGTATGACTCTTCGAAGCCTGCCACAAATGTACCGCGTCCAGACTTCTCAAACTCTAGGATTTTTCCGCCGATATATTTGAAACCTGTCAATGTCTCTATACAATCAACATTATAGTAATCAGCAATGTCATTTGCCATGTTTGTGCTGACGATTGTCTTTATGATTGCTCCATCTTCTGGAATAGTACCTTCCACATTCATAACGTCTAGCTCGTACTCGCAAAGCAAGCAACCTTGCATGTTTCCTGTTAATGGAATGTATTCGCCACGTTCTTCGCCGCGGACGTAAATACCGATTCTGTCTGCGTCAGGGTCTGTAGCCATTAGCAAATCAGCATCCACTTCAGTTCCAAGTTTTACAGCTAATTCAAATGTCTGTGGATCCTCTGGATTTGGATAAGGACAAGTTGGGAAATCGCCGTTTGGCATCTCCTGCTCCTTAACCACATAAACATTTGTGAAACCAAGTTCATCCAACACGCGTCTCACTGGAATGTTTCCTGTTCCGTGAAGTGGTGTGTAAACAATCTTAGTTTTGTCTTTAACTTTATCGATAGCACCCTGCTGCTTAACAACCTTTTTGATTGCAGCAATGTACTTGTCATCAATGTCTCCACCAATCTGGATGTAAAGGCCTTTATCAATTGCCTCCTGCTTATCCATTGTCTTGGCTTCTGTAATATCTATAGCATTAACTTCTGCAGTGATTTCCTCATCGTGTGGAGGTGTAACCTGCGCGCCGTCTTCCCAGTAAACTTTGTAGCCGTTGTACTCTGCTGGGTTATGGCTTGCTGTGATGTTGATACCTGAAATACAACCTAGCTCGCGAACTGCGAATGAAAGCATTGGCGTTGGACGAAGTGCATCGTACACATAAGCCTTAATTCCGTTTGCTGCCAAACAAAGTGCTGCGGCATCGGCAAACTCAGGTGACATATTTCTTGAATCGTATGCTATAGCAACGCCTCTATCTTGACCATTCTGTTTAATGATATAATTTGCAAGACCTTGAGTAGCCTTACCAACTGTATAAAAATTCATACGGTTAGTACCCGCGCCTATGATTCCTCTAAGGCCGGCTGTACCAAACTCAAGCTCTTTATAAAAGCGCTCTTCTATCTCTTTTTCATCGTTTTCAATAGCTCTAAGTTCTTCCTTTGTTCCCTCGTCAAAGTAAGGATTTTCAAGCCATTCATTATAAAGTTCTTTATAACTCATTAGAATCTCCATCTATCAATTTTTCCACCGATATATTATACAATAAATCAACCTTAAATAAAACAAAAAATGGTATATTTATTGCATTTTTTCGGCCATTTTCAATAATTTTTCGTGTGTGTTAAGTTCTGGGTCTGATAGGACTTTGTCGAGGAGTTTTTCTAGGATTTCGCCTATCTTTTCTCCCGGTTCCACTCCCATCTTGATTAGGTCTTGTCCGGTGATATCCAGTTCCTTAATGCTTGTGGCATAGCCCTTTTCTTTTATAATTTCAAACTGCTCCTTGCAGTACTTAAGCATTGGGAATCCGACTTCTCTAGCATACTCGCTCTTGCCCATATAGTCGGCGTGGCTGAATTCGATGAAGTAGTCGTAGTAATCCTTTCCAATCTCATGGACGCTTCGCCTGATTGTCTCAGGATCCAGTGAATATGGTCTATCATCATGGTGACGGATTACGTGATAAACCGACCTAATAGTCTTATTGTCCATTTTGAGACGCTTCATGATTTCCTTTGCCTTCTCTGCGCCCGAGTCTGGGTGGTCTTTGAAGTGGTGGTATCCGTCCTCGTCCACAGTCAATTCGTCAGGCTTTGTGATATCGTGAAGTAGCGCAGTCCATCTGAGGATTCTGTCCTTGCGGACACTCTCCATAACCTTGATTGTGTGCTCGCCCACGTTGTGGTCGTGGTAGATTGACACTTGCTCCTGTTCCATAAGTCTGTCGAACTCAGGAATAATCTCTTTTGTAATTCCAAGTTCGTAAGCCTTCATAAACATTCCAGGATTGTCAGACATAATCAGTTTCTCTAGCTCTGTCTGAATACGCTCTGCACTTATGTTTTGTAAGTTTGGTGCAAGTTCTTTCATTGCATCCTGTGTCTTTTTATCTATTTCGAATCCAAGTTGTGCTGCGAAACGAACTGCTCTTAGAATTCTAAGCGCGTCTTCGCTGAAACGCTCTTTTGGATCACCCACACATCTAATAGTTTTGTTTTGTAAGTCTTTAATGCCCTTAAACTCGTCCACTAGTCCTACTTTGTCGTTGTAGGCCATGGCGTTTATCGTAAAGTCACGACGCATCAAGTCTTCACGCAAGTCTGAAGTAAACTCAACTGACTCTGGATGTCTCGAATCTTTGTACTCACCTTCAATTCTGTAAGTCGTAACCTCATAAGACTCGCCTCCCATACGGACTGTCACAGTTCCATGCTCGATACCTGTGTCGAAAGTGCGGTTAAAGATTCGCTTCACATCCTCAGGCTTAGCTGATGTGGTAATATCCCAGTCGTCTGGGTTTCTCTGTAAGATTGAATCACGCACACATCCGCCCACGGCAAAGGCCTCATACCCTTCTTTATCCAAGATGGATATGATTTTCTTAACACTGTCTGGAAGTTCAATATGAAGTTTTGATGCGTTAATCTTTTTCACCTTCTTTTCATTTGAGTACTTGTTTACTTCCTTATTGATAATTTCAAATGCCTCGTTTAGTTTGTCCTCTTCCACCGCCGAATAGTTGATTATAAATTGATGTTTGTATCTATTAGTTTTCTGATAGCAATAATTTGAAACACTCTTTAGTTTTATGCCCTTCTTTTCTAGTGCTTGGAGGAATTCTTTGTCGTCCACTTTCAAGTCGATTTCTAGAATGAAGTGAAGTCCGGACGATGCCTCCCTAATCTTTATCCTATCTTTAAGCTTCGAGTTTTTAAGCTCGTCCATAATGACTTTTCGATAGTTTTTATAGTAGTTGCGCATCCTGTTGATGTGCCTTGAATAATATCCGTCTGAAATAAACTTCGCCAAAGTATACTGATCAAAACTTGAAACAGTACTCGAGTAAAAAGATAGCTTCTCGTCAAACACTTTCATCAATACATCTGGAAGCACCATATACGCGATACGAATGGACGGCGCCAAAGTCTTTGAAAAAGTATTTAGGTAAATAACTTTATCTGGGTTTAGACTTTGGAGTGTTGGTAGCGGTTTTCCCTTGAACCTAAACTCGCTGTCATAATCATCCTCAATCACATAGCCGTGGTTTTTGTTAATAAGTTCTAATAGTTTTGTTCTATTGTTAATAGGCATCACGCATCCAGTTGGGAAATGGTGTGATGGAGATAAATGAACTACCTTGGCCTTAGTCTCCTTCAAAGTTTCTAGGTCAATTCCATCTTCCTTTACTGGAATTGGAATGCACTTAACACCGTTGCTCTCATACACACTTCCTACTTTCTTGTGCCCTGGATCTTCTATCGCAATCATGTGGTTCTTTCCAAGAAGCTGAACGATTAGTCCGTAAAGATATTCCATTCCAGCTCCCACCACGATATTGTCTGGATTAACTTGCATACCACGAAAGTCCGCCAAGTGGTTTGCTATAGCAACTCTCAAGTCTTCCACTCCTGCATGGTTTGGACTCGCGAGGAAATCTTGCTCGCTGTCTGCGATAGTCCTTCTCATAATCTTCGACCAAGTGTTGAATGGAAAACTGTCATACATTATATGGTTTGATGAAAAGTCCACTAGTGGCTTTGGGGCTTCCTTTTTCTTGTGGGTTGGCATGTTCTTTGGCGAAGGCTCCGTAAAGTTAGCCTCCACTTCAGATGCAAAGTAACCCTTCTTCTCCACAGCATAAATATAGCCCTCGACCACAAGCTGATCGTAGGCATTCTGCACAGTGATAATACTGATTCCATGATTAGAAGCCATCTCACGCTTGGATGGCAACTTCTCATCGGCCTTAATCTTGCCCGAAAGAATATCGTCTCTTATGCAATTGTACAAGTACTCATACATAGGAGTTTTACCCCTCGATGAGAAATCATAAGTTAACATAGTCCTCTTCACCTGGTATTATTATTTTTTCTTTTTTTGGTACTTTTAATAATACCACCATAGTATTATAATTTCAAACAATTTATAATTCCTAAAAGGAGAGAAACTATGAAACGAGTGATGAGTATTCAAGATGTATCTTGTGTAGGTAAATGTTCACTGACGGTGGCACTTCCTATCATTTCAGCGATGGGTGTAGAATGCGCGATAGTTCCTACTGCCGTTCTTTCTACTCACACACAATTCAACGATTTCACATTCCGTGATTTGACAGATGATATGGAGCCTATCAAGGAGCATTGGCAAAAAGAAGATTTCAAATTTGACGCTATATATACTGGTTACCTAGGTTCAAAGAGACAGATAGATATTGTGGCGGATTACTTCGACACATTCGGGGACGATGAAAACTTAATCGTAATGGATCCAGCTATGGCGGATAATGGAAAGCTGTATGTGGGCTTTGACGAAGACTTCGCCAAAGAAATGGCCAAGCTATGTTCAAAGGCTGACGTGATTTTACCTAACATTTCTGAAGCGTCATTAATGCTGGGAGTTGACTATCCAGGAGAGGATGCAAGTATCGAGCAGGTTCAGGCTCTTCTACTTAAACTAGCTGAACTCGGTCCAAAGCACGCAGTTATAACTGGTGTGGAATTGGGCGACGGCAAGTTTGGATTTATGGGATACGACACTGAGAAAGGTGAATTCTACAGTTATGGAAACGACAAGGTAGATATGAAGTCACACGGTACTGGTGATGTTTTCGCTAGTACGTTCACTGGTGCATTGATGAATAACAAGTCAATCTACGATGCGCTTAAGGTGGCTGCTGATTTTACTAGAGCGGCTATTCAGAATACTTTTGAAGATCCTAACGCTATCACATACGGTGTTAACTTCGAAAGCGAGATTCCATTGTTGGTAGATTTAATCAAATAACATTCATACACAAAAAGAAAAAAGGTTGGTCCTCACTTAAAATCGTTCGGTACCAACCTTTTTTCTTTTTATTTAAATCTATTAAACAATTTACCAATAATGCCATTCTGTGGTTCAAACACCACTATATGATCATGTACATAAAACATTCGATATAAATAAACTAGTATAAACGCTACTACTGTTAGTCCAACTAAAACCTTAAATAGATTTTTATTTATCTTCTTTCTAAAAAACCAAATTGGAATCCAAATAATAACTAGTGGCCAAAGTGGATGGTAATGATACGCGTCTACAAAGTGCATTCTGCCTGCAGCCCACAAAGCTCTTGTCATTCCACATCCCGCACACGATATGCCTGTTATGTATTTAATTGGGCATCCGTATATTGCATATATAATAGCTAGCACGCATGCAATAATTCCACCTATTATTTTATTTGAATGTTTCTTTACTTTTTCTGCCTTAGTACTCAAGTTCGATTACCTCTTCCCATGGAACGTTGATGTCGTCTCTTCCGAAGTGTCCATAGGCAGCTGTTTGCTTATAGATTGGTCTTCTTAAATCTAGCATTTTAATGATTCCGTTTGGAGTTAAATCAAAGTTTTTGTTAATGATTTCAATTAACTCTTCCTCTGACTTCTTTCCTGTTCCAAATGTATCAACTGAAATAGATGTTGGATGTGCAACACCGATAGCATATGAAAGTTGAATCTCACACTTGTCAGCGAGTCCTGCTGCTACAATATTCTTTGCAACAAAACGTGCTGCGTAAGC
>JAEEGL016610368.1_pt1 | contig 28889 bp, 30 predicted proteins | sample 9134231 | NCBI WGS metagenome assembly JAEEGL01 (sample SAMN16246548, study PRJNA631951) | gut metagenome | biome: gut microbiome; feature: rumen; material: fiber-attached | host: Bos | place: Iran: Karaj | collected 2018-10 | reverse complement strand
TTTGACCCATTTTTTGCGTAATTTTATGAAAACAAAAAAATTAAGAATCTTTTCAAACACCCAGAAATCTGGGAAAAAATTAAAGATTAAAAAAATTTAAAAATTTTTAAACAAAATGCTTGAAAAAAGGTACCTTTTTTGTGTCAATTTTTTGGCGGATTTCCGGGTGTTTCAAAATTTGCTGTCAAATTTAGTTTGTAAAAACCCCAGCGTTTCTGGGTGGTTCGGTGTCAAATTTTGAATTTAAAAAACTATTTTTTCCGGTTTTCTGCACAATACACCGATTCGTTCCCACCACCGAAGTGCGGTATTCGTTCTTGGGCGGTGTAATAAAGATATCCCGGCATGCGCCGGGATGACGATTTATTCCGCCGGGATAGCGGGGGGGATAAACACTAACCGCTTGCACTGTGATATGCGTACCTCTATAATATGTGTATATGAAATTGGAATCGGTTGGAATTTTAATATCTCTGCGTCCATTCGGTGAACGTGATGCAATTGCGCGAATTTTTTCACGCGACTTTGGGGTTATTGTCGGAATGATGCGTGGTGCGATTGTTGCAAAACAGAACAAACCGTTGATTGGGCAATTTGGCACATTTTCATGGAATGCGCGTCTTGAATCTGAATTGGGTGCGTTGCATTGGGAACCTGAACGGAATATGATTGCAATGGTGATGAACGATTCTGGGAAACTGGCACTGGTAAATGCGATGTTTGATTTGATTGGCACATTGTTGCCCGAACGCGAATCGTATGAAAAACTTTTTAATAAAACGTATGGGTTTTTATCTGCAATTGGGTTATCAGCCGAACCCGTTGATGATTACCTGAATTGGGAAATATCGTTGATTGGTGAAATGGGATATGCATTAGATTTATCGCGATGTTCGGGATGTGGAAAGACCGAAAACTTGCACTATATATCACCCAAAACTGGGCGCGCCGTATGTGACGAATGTGCCGCACCGTATATTTCACGACTTTATAAAATGCCAATTTCACTGGATACTACATTAAAATTTCTGGAAAAAATCTGTACAGACACCGGAACAGACATTCCAATGTTCCGCAGAATTATTGCGAATAAAAAAATTTAATAAATTTTACAATTATTTGTTGCAAGGGGAAAAAAAACTTTCTAAGATACAACCGTTCAACAATAAAAGGAGAAAAACATGTTTTGGACAATCATTGTTTTGCTTATCGGTATTGCGCTGTTCTTGTTTGGCGGCATGTTCGTCAAGGCGGACGGCAAAAAACCGGGTGCAAGTGAAATCATAGTACATAAAGTAATCAAACTGGTGTCAATTCTGTTGATTGCTGGATGCGTATGCCGTCTGTATACGCCGATTTACCTGACACACACCAATCCTGGGATATTACAGGAAATGGTCACCGCGATGCAGGAACAACAGAATGCCGAAAAGAACAAAGCCGTTCGTTCGTATGTTCGTTCACATATGGATGAAATGGTTGCGGATGCACCGGTATGGGGAAACGAAAATGCCAAGAAAACAATTTTCTTGTGGTCTGATTATTCCTGCCCATATTGTCGCCGTGTTCACAGCGAATTGGCACGTGTGATGGATTCTCGTGATGATGTTCGCGTGGTTTTGAAAAACTTTTCTATCCATGGTGAATTATCCGATGCACCGGCCAAGGCAGTTATCGCTGCGAAATTGCAGAGCAATGAAAAAGCGGCTGCACTGGATAAGAAATTGATGGAAAAAGATTACTTTACCCAGGATGATTTGAAAGATCGTTCTAAATTGGGCGAAAAAGTGAAAAAGAACGTTTTGGCATTGGCATCCAGTGTTGGTTTGGATACTGCACAATTAGAACGTGACATGAAAGGTGCAGTTGTCGCACGTGAATTGAAAAATGTTCGTGACTTGGCCCAGGAATTTGGAATCAGCGGTACACCGTATCTGATTATCGGTGAACAGGCATTCCCAGGTGCCATTCCATTCGATCAAATTATGACCGCATTGGATAAATAATAATGTTTAAACACTAAAGTCAAAAACCCGCCGATTGGCGGGTTTTTTCAGATAATTTTTATCTTTGTTTTTGATTGAATATTGTCGGATTAAAGTATGTTTTTCCGTTTAACATACTGATAATCAAAGATTCCAGTGCAGGGTTCCGGGTAATAACCCTATCAATGTATGTCGCGATAATATTTTTAGATTCTATTAATATTTTTTTCCTATAAATGCGCCCTTGGGCCGAGGTTTTATCGCCCGATACAGACAACAAAGTATTCTTATCCAATGCATTGCTGACACTAATTCCGACACTCAAGATATCATTGCGTTCGGTTTCTGTCATATTCGCCAATATTAAATTTGCAATATAACGAAATACGCGACTGTCCATATTTGATGTGTCTATGTGTAAATCATGCAAATAACGTTTGATGGCAAATTCTGAATAGTGTTTAGATTCTGATTTAGAAGCACCAATTCCCATTTCAACCAACAAATAAATCCCGATAATAATCCCCAGTGTCCCATTACGCCATGTGTTTCCATACTCTGTGCGAATTTTATTCCATGCGGTTGCGAATTTTGTGCCTGTGTCTTTGGCATAAGTGTCTGCCTGGATTGCAATTGTACCCATTCCAAATCCATAAACCGTTGCACCTAAACCCAACGCAAGTGCGGCACCTTTGGCGCGTGCGTGCGGATGCATTGCATGTGAAAATTTTTTTGCTAAATCATCAACAAATGTTTTTTTCATTTCTATACCCTTTATTCTGCATTAACGATGGTATCACAAAAATTAAATTCTGTCAATTTTATCCGGTCCATAAATAAAACACATTGACTTTTGTGGATTTTTTTGATATAATATATGGCACAAAGAACGGTGAATATTGCCCGTTTTTTTATTTTATCCGAACGCCTGGGTGCGTTCGTTTTTTTATTTAATATTAAACAAAAAAAGGATTTTTTATGGCAAACACACAAACATTCATTGGTGATGGTTCAACCACCAAATTTTACTTTACATTTCCATTTTTTGGAACGGCCGATATACATGTGACAGTCAACAATATTCCACTGACCAGTGATGATTTTACTGTATACCCCGAAACATCGCCCGAGCCGGCAGACACCGAATACATTGGTGGACACATTGAAACCGCAACCGCCCCAGCGACCGGTGCAACCATCAAAGTTTTTCGCAATATAGAATTGGTGCGGCACATAGATTATCAACCAACCACCGAACCCTTGGCGCATCAATTGAATCAAGATTTTAACCAATGTATGGCGGCATTAAATGAAATGACGGAAAAGTTAGAAAATACCCTTTCATTGGCATCTATTCCAAATCTGGCAGATTTATTATCTGAATTGACCGCGATTCGTGAAAGTTTTCCAAATTTCCTGACCGCGGATGATTTAGAAACATTGAACACCGCGGTATCAAATTTGGAAGGCGCAATAACAACCCTGAATGGGTACGATTATATTGTTGAATCGCAATTGCCGACCGCCGATAATAATTATACATGGTATAATAAATACAAAACTGGTCGCATTGAAATGGGCGGCATATACCAAAAATCAAGTTTTTCGCTGGGGTCTGGTTCAACCATCGAAGTTTCGGGGATAACATTTCCAAAAACGCTTGCCGAAGCCCCAAAGATTGTATCGGTTGCGGACGATATGACATTCTTTAATTTGCATGTGATTGAACGGACAACAACAAGTATAAAGATAAAAATCAGTAACCAATTACCGGTATCTACTACCCAGGCGGCATGCAATATATTCTGGTCGGTTCAGGGAACCATCGCATCGTAACAATAAATCGGGCCCCGCCCGATTTATTGGATTAACGATGGACGCGCAATTACATCTGATAAATTATGCCAAACCTTGATATCTGAAGCACCAGGTTGTTTGGGTACAATTAATATTTTATTCTTATTATGATTTAACATATTCGCATACTGACCCATGCTACCCTGAGATGCGACAAAATGTTCACAATATGACATAAGTGCTAAATCCATATACCCTTTGTCCGAACCATTATGCGATACCAAATAAACTTTATTCTTTATATTATTCAAATGCACTAATACATTATCTTGAACCCAATCAGGTTCATCCGAAAAGAAATAAAACGATGCATTTTTATATTTTTTTATAAAATAATTTACGGCATTTATGAAATATTCCGGTGGACAAACAACCCAATTATGCTGAGTAATTGCCATATCACCACGACGTACATGAACACCAATTGCATGTTGTTCCTTTTTTATCTGCCTTGCCAGTTTGGCATTACGCTCATCCAACACAGACACAGGCACAATATATTTAAATGGTAATAAATCTTGGTAATACGATGGATAATAATATCCGAAATATTTTGGTAATTTTGACGAAACAAACACACCATCAACTTGTTCGCAATAAGAAAAATGCTTTTTGAAATACCAAATTTTCGCATCACTTGCTCGTTTAAATGGTATTTTTGGAAAAGTTTTTAACAAATCAAAATTTCTGACAAATTTACCATTGATATCTTTACCATAATCATCAAACCATGAAATATCATATTCAACATCTATGCCTTTGGCTCTTAACGCTTCGCCAATGCGCCACTGATGAATTTGTGAACATATTCCACCATCAATCATAACTATCGCCTGATACGGATTGTTTTTTACAGAACGTTTTATAGAAAAATATTTAAACAAACGAATAATTTTTTTTAACATTTTTATTACCTTTTTTACTTGATACCAAACAAATGTTTCAAGTGCTTAAATAATATATTCCTTTTATATAACCGGTTATATTTCAATATATCTTTTTCAGAAAGATGTTTATTGTTTTCATCCAACCTTTGATTAAATATATTTTGAAACTCCGGTTTTAACCAATGAGAACCATCGGTGCAGATTCTGTCGCGAATCTCGGCGTATCTTGGCGCAACAAACCCAGGAATGTCCCCTAAACCTAAGAACGAATGGTTGTTCCAACAATGTGGATTCGGACAATGATTACCAATTGGGCAGGGTTTAAGAGGGGTGTCCAAATTTTCAAAAATATTTTGTGTTTTCTCACATCTATAGCAAGGGTTAACATCCCCGGTACCAAAATCAATACAATAAGACCAAAGCCCAGCATAACAAAATTCCGTTCTCTTTTTTTCAAATAACGGCAATTTAAATTTAAACATCGCCGAATCAAAATCGCCCCATATCTTACGTGCCTGGGACTCTGTATATTTTGACAAGCGTGGAATCGTCGGTTTTGATTCGTCACGTGCAATTGATAAGTGACACAGTGCACCTAGTTCGCGCATACATATTTCTTTGATATCATCAATATGCGGAACTAATTCATCAACAGTTGTCATTTCCACAGTAAATGATGCAGGACTATTTTTTACCTTTCGCACATTACCAAAAAACGTATCAAATAAATTTGTCCTTTTAAGTTCTAAATATTGAAACGAGAATTTAAAAAACAATCGTTTTAATAATTCAGAATCCAATGACAATATCTCGTCAAATCTTTTGGATACTGTTCCGTTCGTAACAATCATAACATAGTGTCCTGCCTCTAACAAACAACGGGTTATATCCACAATTTGTGGTGGCAACATTGTTTCGCCCCCTGCACACATGTTAACAAGACAAGTCCCCCCCATTCGTTCTTTTGATAATGCTCGTGCAATGTATTCTGGCGAATAAGGAAAATCGGGCAAACTTTCTCCCCACCACTTATTTTGCGTAATATAGCAATAATGACATCTAAAATTACAAGTTTTTACCGGTATATAGCATTCTAAAAATTTTACAATCTTATCATCAGACATACTGCTTCTCCTTATTGTCTTGCTTTAATTTAACATTTGCTAATTTTATCAGTGAATTGTTATAAACGCCACTGATTTTTCCATAACTGTTATCATAAAATTCAACATCGGCACCAACCAAGAATGCCGCAATGCCGACATGCAACCGATCGGTGCGAACAACATCAAAACGATTAACCGCGCGCAACATCACATTTGCAACTGTATCTATGACCCGACGTGGTGTGTATGCCGAAAACCATCCAAGCGCATCCGATAAATCAAAATCTGTATCGTATTTTCCTAATGATTCTGAATCCGTTCGGAATAAATTCGCTGTCCACGAGATATTTTTGACAGATTTTTTCAATAACTTTATTTTCTGTCCCAATGTGCGCGATATAACCGGCGAACGCATCGGCACTTTACGCATACGCAATGCCATATCGTGATCTAGCAAAATTGTTGCACCGGTATTTGCAGATTTTAAATAATCAAATGATTTCTGTTCACGACAAAATACGACAAATCGTTTGTCTAAAATCTTTATAAATTCAGGCACATTATTAAATGATGACGGCAGAATCACAACCCGTTTCGCCCGCTGCATCATTGACATTACATTATCCATATACTTTATATAATCACCGGTCCATGCCCCGCCGCCACCATAAACCAGCACATCTGGACTTTCATTACGCTTTGCGCGTTTATATTTTAATTTATTCTTATCAAACCATTGCATTGTCGCGCTTGCAATCAGCATGTCGCCAACATTTCCACTGTTTGGCATATAGGTAAATTTTCCAAGTTCGTGCAAACAATTCAAAATTTGCGTATCATCAACCACAAAACCGGTCAGACGATTAAACCGCCCCATTTGGCGACGAACCTTTTGTTTAATAATTAACGAATTTTGATATTGTTCTAATTCGTGTCGGACCGAAACATTATCGCCCGACCAACGATAGTTCAATAAAACACGATTCATATTCGCAATTTTTGTAACCCGAAGTATTCGCATCCATAATTCATAATCTTCGGCATGTTTATATTGCGGGTCGTATCGCAACCCATATTTTTCAATAACCGAACGACGCATCATAACCGTCGGATGTCCCACCGGGCAAATTTTCAAAACATACCGCAAATTTGGATATTTTTTCTTGGTTTCTATCCTATCAATTCCACCAAAAATATGAAACGATGCGCCCAAAACACCGACCTTTGGATGGGTTTCCATAAATTCAATCTGGGTTCCAAATCTATTTGGTAATGAAATATCATCGGCATCCATACGCGCAATATATTCACCCCGCGCCAAATCTAACCCCTGGTTCAGGACAGACACCAAACCCGAATTTTGTTTGTTATCAACAAAGACTATGCGCGGGTCATTATATGAACGGACAATATCTGGACTGGTATCTGTACTGCCGTCATTTATGATAATAAATTCAAAATTTTTATAGGTTTGATTCAGAATGGAATCGATTGATTCACGCAAATATTTTTCGGCATTATACACCGGCATTAAAACCGATACCATCGGGCTGCGCAACATTTTCTTTTTATATACACACCCAAGTGAAAATGGATAATATCGCACCGTATCATCGCAAAATTTAACCCGCATTAACGGCAAACCCAAAAAGTAGTATTTTTTATTTAGGTGGTTTTGTTTTATTTTTAACAATCCACCAAGTTTTTTGATTCTCTGTTCGTGCCACATCCGTTGCCGCAACACATTTTCCATTGCCGAAAATTCTGAAAAATCTGCAAACAATAACGGCTGCTTATCTAAAAAATCAATCGCCATGTCATAGATATTTTCCCGGCCAATTCCACTGTGTTCATATCGCAACGCAAAATCAAAATATTCAAAAAATATTTTTCCAAAATAATGCCGCCATTGCTCAAACATCTTGTGCGCGACCAGATATTCATATATACGAATCGCAATCACCAGGTGGTCAATACTATGCCCCGGTTTGTTTGAAAACGTCTGGTGCATTATCGAACCATCATGCCGAACATAGTTATAATAATTATCCGGAATATAAAAACCGAACATTGAATTCATCGCATAAATGTTAAAGAAATACGCATCTTCGTACCACAGTCCGTCCGGAAATTGAATTCCACACCGTTCAATCACCGATTTCCGAAATATCTTATTACACGCGGAAACATCTGATTTTGATAAAACATCTGCATTTATTTTGGTTTTACCCGAAAATTTAATTTTGTAATAATCATCCGTTTTTTGAATATGCCCCGAATCGTCAACGATTTGAATTCCGAATTGGACAAAATCAATATCGTCATTCATACATGATAATGCATGTTCATATGCACTGGGTAAAACCGTATCATCCGAATCAACAAATGCGACAAATTCCGACGATGCAACCGCCAACCCGGCATTTCGCGCCGATGACAGTCCGCCATTTTTCTTGGTGACGATTTTAATACGATTATCGGTCGCCGCATAGTCTTGTAAAATTTTCGGACTGGTATCCGTACTGCCATCATCGACGCATATAATTTCAATGTTTTTTAATGTCTGGTGAATCAAGGAATCCAAACATGTCGCCAAATACTTTTCAACATTATATACCGGAACAATAACAGATAAATCTGGCCGTTTTGACATACATCCACCCCAAACTAGTTATTTACCTTTTTGTTGTATACCGGCACACACCCAAACAGGTAATAAATTGCACGTTTGCCATATATACGTTTTTTCAGAAATGCCGCCTTTAGATTCACTAATCCGCGCATTATGCGATAAAAAACATTTCGTGGGTGCATAAGAATCATCAACTTGTACCATGATCGGTCGTCTATGGATTTATGTGTCAAATAGCGATTTGATATAATCGGCTTAAATTCAGATGCAAACCGTTCGCCGAACTTTGTACGGGCATCGCCACCCAACCGATTCAAATTCCAAAAATATGTCCGCATTTTCAAATATGCAACCAATTTGTGCATATCATTGTCGTATGTACCGCGTTCATCCAAGAAACGTTCAATTTCATCATATTCATAACATACACAAAAAACCTTGCCTGTTGATTTTACCGATGAATTTTCATTGTCGCACCGGTAATGCAGCCATGCATTCGGGGTCAAGTATGCACGTTCTGCACAGGCCCAAACCTTGAAATTAAATCCGGTATCTTGATAACTTGCGCCCGGAGATTCCAAGAATCTGATACGATTATCCAATAAAAATTGTCTGCGATAAATGGCCGACCATATTGCCGGAGTACAGAAAAACACTTCGGTATTTTCCATCGGCTTAATGACTTTATTCATAGGACACAGGTTTAACGATTTGCACAAAACATTTTTTTCGCCATTTTTTGTTGTGTATGTAAAGAAATTACTCTTTACCACATCTGCATTTGCATCATCTGCAATCTTTACCAGATTTTCAAACATATCCGCATCAATCCAGTCATCTGATTCAACGATACCAATATATTCACCGGTCGCCGCATCTAAACCACGATTCATCGATTTTCCGTACCCTTCGTTTTGTTTGTCTATGACAACAAAGCGTTCGTCCGAATCTGCATACCTTTTAATTATATCCAATGTAGAATCCGTAGAACCATCATTTATACAAATAATTTCAATATCTTGTAATGTTTGGTTCGCAATACTGGCCAAACATTGATCAACATATTTTTCAACGTTATAGCACGGTACTAGCACAGATAATTTCGGTAATTTTTTTGTCATTTTTCCCCCAAATTTTTCATAATTTCAAAACATCTTGCGATGGCCTTGTCCATATCATAATACTTGTAATCGCCCAATCGACCAAAGAAAAAAACATTTGGTTTATTTGCCGCCAATTTCAAATATTTCTGGTACAATTCGGCATTTTTATCGTTTGCAATCGGATAATACCGTTCATTCTTGCCGATTTCAAATGGTTCTGGGTATTCATAGGACACAATTGTTTTTTCAGATTCATCCCGCAAAAAATGCTTATATTCGCCAATTCGTGTCCAATCATAGTTGCACGGATAGTTCACCACCGCAACATCTTGAAATTTTTTGTATGGGAATGTTATGAATTCAAATCTTTCGCTGCGATATGGTAATTCGCCATATTCATAATTAAAAAATTCATCTATACTGCCCGACCAGAAAAGTCTGTCATATTTCATACTGGGCTTAAACCCGGTGTTTAATTTAACGGTTATATTTTCATGGGCTAACATTTTTTTAACCATTTGGGTGTACCCGCCAATCGGGATTCCCTGGTATTTATCCTGGAAATAGCGATTATCACGTGCGATATAAACAGGCACACGCCCCGAAACCGATGGGTCAATTTCGTCGGGTTTTTGCCCCCACTGTTTTAATGTATATTCCAAAAATATTTTTTCATAAATATACTGTGCCAAAAATTGCAAATCTTTATCATCTTTCTTGCGCAATTCTAATATAGGAACCTTTACATTAAATCCGAAATTATCCAATAATTTTTTCTCTATGCGAATTGCCAATTCATTTGGAAACACCATATATAAACTATTCAAATTAAAGGGTATCGGAATAAACTGACCATCAACCAGACCGCGAACCTGATGTTGGTACGGATACCATTGGCAAAACCGACCAACAAAGTCCCATACTGTTTTGTTATTTGTATGAAAAATATGTGTCCCATACTTATGAACACAAATTCCATCCTGATAGTAATCATAAATATTACCGGCAATATGATTCTTTGAATCTATAACTGTCACCGTTTCTCCAGATTCTGCAAGCAATCGCGCCAGTGCTGCACCTGAAATTCCACAACCGACAATTAAATTTTTCATACCGAATTCACCTTTGGCATAACATGAAGTATTATACAAAATATAATATATAAGTATACGATAAAAGTCAATTATATTCAGGGTAAAAAACACCCCGCAATACGCGGGGTAAAAATACAACATAAAAACAAATTATTCTGCGTCAGTTTTTTCGGTTTCTGATGCAACTTCTGGCTCTGCATCTTTTGCCGGTTCTTCTTTGGTGTCTTCCTCAACTTTCTTGGTACCAAATGTCAGAACTTTACCTGCAACCAATGCTTCAATTTCGTCACTGGTACGCGCGACATAGACCTTAATCGGAACAATAACATCCGGGTGCAGGGCGATTTTTGTATCGAACGCACCAATTGATTTAATTGGTGCCCCCAACATAACCATTGCCGACGACACATCAACATTTGCAACCTGTTTCAATTCGCGTGCGATATCACGGCTGGATACCGAACCGTATAATTGACCGGTGTCGCCCGCCTGGCGAATCATATACATTTTTGCATTCTTGACCGCATCAACCTTGGATTCTGCGACTTTCTTAGCATTTTCATGACGCGCCTGTAATTCGGCCTTTTGTGCTTCGAACAACGCGACATTTTCACGCGACCAACGCAGTGCCTTGTTATTTGGCAACAAATAGTTGCGTGCATAACCTGTTTTAACTTCCACTGTATCGCCAATTGTTCCCAAACGAGTAATTTTTTCTGTTAAAATAACTTTCATTTTATCTGTCCTTATATTGTTAAGTTAGGGTTATACCCAAATATTTAAATTATCCAATGTTATTGCGTACAAACGGCAACAGTCCCAAATGACGCGCGCGTTTAATTGCCGTTGTCAGCAACCGTTGATCTTTCTGGGAAACGCCGCTGATACGACTTGGAACGATTTTACCGCGTTCGGTAATATAGTGTCCCAACATTTTAACATCTTTATAGTCAATAACCTTGCCCTTTAATGGGTTAGATTTTTTACGATAAATTGCTGCACGAACTGCCATTATTCTGCCTCCTCGGTATTCTTTTTCATCATAACAGATTGTCCATCTGCCAATTTTTCTACGCGAACGTTCAAGAAACGAATAACATCTTCGTCAATGCGACAACGACGTTCTAATTCCGCAATAGATTTACCCGGCAATTCAATGTTCATCATAACATAGTGTGCCTTGCGATTCTTGCGAATAATATAGGCCAGATTTTTCAATCCCCAAAATTCGGTAGATTTAACATCACCGCCCAGTTCTTTGATAATACCTGCGTATTTGTCCGCTTTTTCTTTGACCTGCGGTTCGGTCAAATCCTGGCGAAAAACCAGGACACTTTCATAGTATGCCATTTTATTTCCTTTGGTTTAAGTCAGCCGTCACCACCATTAGCGACAGCAGGAACATGCGCAATTATTACAATTTTTTATAAAAAATCAAGTGTTTTATGTAATCTTTCCGTACACACACATAATAAAAGATTTGACACGGGTTTGGTGTTTTTTCTATGATACATGTGTAACGAGAGAAATATCATGAATAAATTTCACAAAAACCTTAATCTTATGGCGTTTTTCACGGCATTAGTATTGTGCATTATTATCTTGTTTTATCGCACATTTTTTTCAATTGCGATTGCAAACATATACCTTAATGGTGTGATTATTGGCACGACATTGTTCGGAATAATCCTTTGTTTTATTAAGATTTTTGCACTTTTACCGGAACATCGTTGGCTGAATGCGTACGGGCGCGGGAATCGCAATGCGAAATTGCCGCCACATTTATTGCGCTCGGTCGCGGTTCTGTTGCGATCACGAACGGCAAAATTAAATGAAAACGGGCTGCGCGGAATATTAGATATGATATTGGTCCGATTCGAAGATGACCGCGAATCCATACGATATGTTGTGAATACTTTGGTATTTTTGGGATTACTTGGAACATTTTGGGGGTTGATTTTAACGGTTGGTGGATTTGCCGAACTGATTGGTAATTTGAATTTCAACGATGAAAGTGTCTTGGAAACGATGCAGGCGGGGTTGTCAATGCCGTTGGGGGGAATGGCGACCGCATTCACAAGTTCGCTGCTTGGACTCGGTGGCAGTTTGGTTGTCGGTTTCCTTGCACTCCAGGTTCAATTGGCCCAAGGGGCGATATTCCAGACTCTTGAAGATATATTGGCGAAACAAACCAATATATCCCACCGTGAAATTGGTGTTTTGCCAAAATTGGAATCGAATCTGGAAAAAATTGCGGCCGCGGTTCAAAATATTGACGAACGGTTTTCGGATATACAATAATAATAACAGTGCGAGAGAGGAAAAACAATGTTCAAAAATTTTCGTGACAAGACAAATACATGGCCTGCATTCGTAGATTTATTTTCAAATCTGGTCATCATATTAATATTTTTGCTGATTGTGTTCGTGTTTTTGTGGACAACGACCAGTGTATTTAACAAACGCACCGGGGTAAAAACAATATCGGAATTACAGCAAATAAATGCGGAACAAACCGAAAAAATCCGCCAAATGCAGGCCGATGAACGCGAAGCAACCCAGTTGTTGATTCAGGCGCGTGCGCGTCTGGAATCTGCCCAGGCCGACTTGGATGCCAAGGATTTATCTATGCTGGATTTAATCAATGCATATGAAATCCAGGTTTCTAAACTTCAGGCCCAAGATGAACAATCAAAACAACAGGTTGCCGAAACCACCGCACAAATAGAAGAACTGCGTGAACAATTAAATCAGGCAACAATTGCACGGGCCGAATTTGAAAAATTAGAACAAGAGCGGCGCGAATTACAATCACAAATGACCGAACAGATGGCTGCAAAAACCGCCGAATACCAATCAGAACTGAAAAAACTGAATGATGCGTTGGCGGCGGCGCGCCAGGAATCCGAGGCACAAGAGGTCAAATACATTGAAATGTCCAACGAATTGAATCGTGCATTGGCGGATAAAATTGCCGAACTGCAAGATATGAAAAACTACCAGTCTGAATTCTATCGTGCGGTAAAGATGGCACTGGGCGATACCACATCGGTTATGGCCGACGGTGATCGATTCATTGTCCCAAGTGATATTTTATTTACAACGGGTTCGTATAAACTGTCCGCCGAGGGTAAAACCCAACTGCGTTTAATATCAAATGTTATTCGGGATTTTGAATCAAAAATTCCGTCGGATATAGATTGGATTATTCGCGTTGATGGGCACACCGATAAAAAACCGGTCGTGACAGGTAATCGCGCATATCGCGATAATATGCAACTGTCGTTATTGCGCGCACGTGCGGTTGCCGATGAATTGGCAAAAAATGGTGTGTCGCCGCGTCGCCTGGTCCCAAGTGGCTTTGGCGATTTACATCCTGTGGAATTGGGTACGGATAAAGAAAGTATGCAAAAGAATCGCCGTATAGAATTACAATTAACGAATAAATAATGATGTATAATCTCTAACAATATATCGCCCCGCAAAAAGGCGGGGCGATATATTCATGGTAATTAAACCATTTTATGACAATTTGTGGATGACCAAACCGCTGCGCAGTTTTGGTTCAAACCATGTTGTCTTTGGTGGCATAATGTTCCCTGTGTCGGCAATATCAATAATTTGCCGCATGGTGACTGGATACAGCGCGAATGCAACCGCCATTTCACCACTGTCAACGCGTTTTTGTAATTCACCCAGACCGCGAATTCCGCCGACAAAGTCTATGCGTTTGCTTGTCCGCAAATCACCCAGGTTCAATATTTTATCAAACACCAGGTTAGACAGCACCGTCACATCCAGTACGCCAATCGGGTCATTGTCGTTATATGTTCCCGGTTTTGCCGTCAATGAATACCATTTTCCATTCAAATACATACCAAAGTTATGTAATTTTGTTGGTTTGTAAATTTCGGTTCCCATCTCTTTTACTTCAAACGATTTTTCCAATTCGGCGATAAACTGTTCCGGTGTCAGACCGTTTAAATCTTTGACAACGCGGTTATAGTCAATAACTTTTAATTGGCTTTCTGGGAAAATCACTGCCAAGAAATAATTGTATTCTTCGTTTCCGGTGTGGTTCGGGTTTTGTTCGCGTTTTTCGGCCCCAACACGTGCCGCCGCCGCTGTGCGATGATGGCCGTCCGCCACATACAGGGCAGGGATGCTTTTAAATATTTCGGTAATGCGTGCATTTATCGCATCATCACGAATCGCCCAAAATTTATGTCCAAAACCATCCGCCGCGACAAAATCGTATTCAGGTGCATTGTTTTTAACAAAGTTTTCAACGATTTCGTTCATTTCGGCAACATCCGGATATGCAAAGAACACCGGTTCAATATTTGCATTCTGGATACGAACATGAATCATACGGTCATCTTCTTTGTCTTTACGGGTCAATTCGTGTTTTTTAATTTTCCCGGTCATATAATCATCAACATTTGCCGCCGCGACAAGACCATATTGGGTTCTGCCATCCATCGTTTGTGCATAGATGTAATACATTTCTTTGTCATCGGCGACCAGCCAACCGCGGTCCTGCCACAGTTTGAAATTTTCCACGGCTTTGTCATAGACCGCCTGGCTGTGTTCATCGGCGATTGGATCAAAATCTATTTCGGGTTTGATGATGTGCAGTAATGACTTTTCACCGGCCTCTTGCTTTGCCTCGACCGAATTCAGAACATCATATGGACGTGATGCAACTTCGGCCGCCAATTCTTTTGGGGGGCGAATGCCTGCAAATGGTTTTATTTTCATGTGGTCTCCTTTTTTTTTGTTTTGCAAACTTTTCCGATTATAGAACGAAAAAATCAAAAGGCAACCCCAGTTTTCCAAATTGCAGGCATACTTGTAGCAGGCCCATGTTTTTATTGGTCTATTTCTGCGTCAAATATTGTTTCGTGCTTTGTCGTGTCCAGTGGATGCCACTGAAACGGGACGGTTGCAAAATCTATTTTGTTCATGTCTATGCGCCGAATCGTTCGGTTGTACATCGTGTGATAGTAAATAATCCGATTCGTTATGTCGGTTGCAATAGTCCACTGGGTTGCCGATGGCATATCAAATGGCGCGGTGCCGATTTTGTACGATGTGCCAAATGGAACATCAACATTATTTAATATGTGGAACGATTGTGCGATGGCATCGGCGGCATTTGATTGCTGGATAGAATATGTTTTTAAGAATGCCGCCCGAACGAATCGTGATGGGGACGAAAAATCACCCGGCAGTCCCAGTAATCCGGTTCCATTACTAAGTGAACGCAGTTTAATTGGACCAAATGGTGTGGGACCTGCACGACCCGGAACCAGGTTCACATAATTATCAAGGTTTGTCATGTGCCAATCAAAGTTCGGTGCGTTTGTTATAACACCAACGGGGTTTTCGTGGAATGTTGGTACACCGTCAATAATTTCCATAACGACCTGGTGCCCATTGGGTTCGGTAATGCGCCAATGAACGGTTGATGCGGTTGGGTCTATATTGACTATGCGCACGTTGTCAATTGCGTTTTTGACTTCGTCAATGGTTGAAAAACGCGACAGTATCCATGATACCACCTGAAAATCTGCAAGTGTTTTTTCGCGCAGTTCCGGCGAATATGGTTGGTATTTGCCAAAATCAGGGAAATAAAACAGTGCGGCGGATAATCCGGCCTCGTTCGTGCCGTCAACAATAAATTCAGGCTGTTGCATACCAAGCCCAACAAAGCCATATTTTGCAGTAAACGGCATACCATTTTTTGTCCCATCTGGCAACAGCGAATGTTCAGTGTGTCCGCGTGGCGATACAACATATATATTATTCATCTGGGATCCCGACCAATCAACGGTTCGTGCAACGACAACTGATTTGTCGGTGGTGGTCAGTGTTATTCCCGTGCAGGCATCTGCGCCCCAAAAGTTCAACGCGCATGATACCGCGATAAAAGATATTGGCAGTATGTTCTTCATTTTTTATCCTTTTTTTGCTTGTGCTTATTATACGCCGTAACGCGCCGTTGCCCAATAGGAACGAATGCGCCGATGGGTGGGGTGCTTTATTTTTTATTTGCAAATTGACAAAGTGCGGTATATAATGCAACCCGCACTGGGGCATAGTTTAATGGTAGAACTCCGGACTCTGACTCCGTCAGTGTTGGTTCGAATCCAGCTGCCCCAACCACTTGTTTTTTGCCGAATTTTCGAATATTTTACAGAACGGTTTTTGTAGAAAAAACAAACACTTTCGACCTGTTATAACCGAGTTCGAAAGTAATATTCCAAATATCTCTCTCCTATCCTGCACTTTCGAACTTTCTATTATTTCCCTTAGATTTCCAGTAAATTTTAAAATGTTTGTTATAGATTCAGCAATATCGACATTGTTTTCTTGATATTTTGCCAATAAATGTTCGTTTTCTAATATGTTTGTTTCAATTTCTGCAAGTGTTGCTGTATATGTTGATTTATCCACTAAACCGTCCAATAACATTTTTACCAATCTTGATTTTCGTTCTTTTGCAACCGATAAATTGTGTTGAACATCATTTTTGGTTGCAATTTCTATATTTTTGCTTTTTAAATACGGTCTTATCTCTGACTTGATTTTTTCTATTTCGTCGGGTGAAAGGTATAATTTATCCACAACATCATCGTAAAGTTGTTTCATTATTTCGTTTTGGTTTAATGTTTTTTGAGTGCATGTCTTAACCATATGTCCACATTTATAATTTACATACACTTTGCCACTTGGTTTTTTATGTGTTTCCGGTGTCATTAAATGTCCACAACAACCACATTTAAAAATACCAGAAAAGGGAAATAAAACATCTTTATACCGTCTTTTTGATACCTTTACCGGAACAATGGGTAAATTTTCGTCTTCTTTATTTGGGTGTTGGTTGGATAATAAAATTTGAACTTTATCGAACAAATCTTTATCTATTATGACTGGGTGATTGTGTTTATACATTTTATCTTTAACCGTCATCATGCCATAGTAAAAAGTTGTTTTTAAAACTGTATATATTACGGCTTTTGATAATGGTTTAATTGTTCTTTGTTTATCCCCCCTGGATGTCAACTTATGTTCTTTACACCAATCGGCCAAACTAGCAATAGTATGTAAACCTGTTGCATACTCTTCAAAAAGTTGTTTTATCAAGGGTGCTCTTTCTTCGTCTAATACTACATCTGCTTTACCATTTTCAGACCTAACATTTTTATAACCCAATGGTGCTATACCTTGCCAACGACCATGTTCCCAGTTATATTTCATGCTACGTTTAACATTATCCGATAGGTTGCTAACATAACTTTTTGCAGCCAAAACACCAAAATCCCATCTCATGTTGTCTGATGTATTTGATTCCGACGATATGATTAAATTTTCCCGAACAAAATGTATTTCAATTTTGTTTGCATGGACCAAATCACTTAATTCGATTGATTCCCTAAAACTTCTTTGGATTCTGTCGATACAGTCAGCAACAATAATGACTTTCATTTTTTGCTGCTTCACGAAACTTAACATTTCAGTAAATTTCTTTCTGTCCCCACGAGTTGAAGATTCCGTAATTGAATATTCTTTGATTACTGAAAACGACTGTCTTTTGCAATACGACCTTAAATTTTGCAATTGGGCATCGATGGATTGGCCCATTTCTTGTTCTCTGGACGAAACTCTGGCAAAAACGACGGCCTTTTTACCAACGATTTCGGATACATTTGCCATAAAAACTCCTTTGTTTATACATATTTTACTGTGTTGATAAACAAAAACGAGTAAGTATTTTTGCTAAATTTTCCCAAAAACTAAGGAAAATCTGCTCTTTTTGATTTGTTTATTGTCTATTTATTCGTAGTGCAGGATAGGAGAGAGATATTTGGAATATTACTTTCGAACTCGGTTATAACAGGTCGAAAGTGTTTGTTTTTTCTACAAAAACCGTTCTGTAAAATATTCGAAAATTCGGCAAAAAACAAGTGGTTGGAGTCTATAAGTGTTTCTCGAACTCGTGAAATCCTTGATTTGCTTAGCCTTGGGAAGAAAATTCAAGACCTTATGCAGCGTATAACTTTGTAAATGTGTCAATCTAGCAGACATACGGCAAAAACATCTAAACAGATACCATTTGCCAATCCGTCTGCTGAAACGACACATAGACATTCGTGTTCGTGCCAGTCCGTTTTATGTCTTGCTGCTATGACCTGCCATACTTCTATGCATATCCACCAATTTAAAAAAATTATCCATCTGCTCCTGTATGGCATATCAGACCAGCAGCACCAAGTTTCTTATCAAAGCCCATATACGCACGGAACTATAATCCATACCTCTGCCCGTCCAGTAATCTTGTCTGCTACTGTCTATAAATTATGATTTGACCAATAGGGCATACCACAAATCTATGGATTTTGAGATATTTTTTTGTAATAATATAACAGATATGTAAACTATCATAAAAGGTTTTGCCATGACACTTATTGAACAAGATTTTTTGAAATTTTTAATTGAACTTGGGTATACAAAAAATTCTGCATATTGGTATAAAAGCAAATTAAAAAAATTCGCGAAAGACACTGGCTATAAGTCTTTGGTCGATTTAGCCGATGATGTGTTCATATTATTAGACCAAAGTTATCGTGGAAATATAGAATTTGATGATGAAATCTTATCTAAAATTCGTAAAAATGAGAATATTTTAGCATTATTTAATAGTTTTTTATTTGATGTTTGTTATCCGCGTGCGTTTGTGATTAATAGTTCACGCACAACGAATAATATGTGCACTTTATCAACTTTTAAACCGTATAGCGAAGGTTCTGGTCCAAGACAATTGATTGATTTTGACAAAATTTATAAACGATATACCGATAAAAAATATTTTAATATGACTGAAGTAGGAGATGCATTGCATGTTAAAGACAGAACTTTGACTCGTTGGGCTCAGAAAGATGAAAAAGGTGATTTAAAAGAACATCAACCGCACAGATATATCGGCATTCCACCAGAAATCGAAGGAAACGAAGCAGAATTAGATAAGTATAACAAAACATTATTTGATGAATATTATTATAAATTACACGAACTGAATGAATTCCTGGAATATCAGTTTTACCACGGCACCCCGGAACACAAGAAAAAATATATGGCCGAGACCTATACAACAAAATATACAAAAAAGCAAAAATAATAACCGACATTTTTTGTCGGTTTCATTGATTTTACATTTCCGTTTCAATAATACATAATGCCACTGTCAGAAATTAGAAAAAGGCCCACCCGAAAAGGCAAGCCAATTTCGAAATCAGACTGCATGACGCAGAGTGATTCACAGACAGAAGAATTCTAAATCATGTAAAGCCGTTTGTAAATATCTTTTTTACAGACACAAATTTTAATCCGCAAAGACCATTTTAGGGAAATAAAGCGATTTTCGCTAGGTGGTTTTTGCATCCAAAAATAAGGCAAAGACATGGTTACAGTATTAAAAACAACGAGTGCAACAGTACCGACAACTATAACAACCGCCACAATGCCTACTTTGGTGGCACCAACTTTACCAGTCACACCTGTTGGAACAGCGGAGTATATATTCCAAGGTTTTGCAAAAGTTGATGATGTGGTTGAAGTTATGAAATCTTCCCCATATATGGAGCCAGAATTATATAATTACTTGCTGGACTTCGCACAAGATACCGCAGAAAAATTATTGGATGAAGGTGTCAGAATCGCGGATAAAGTCAGAGCACTTGGTCCCACAAAAGGCAGTGGTGCTTTGGTCATAGCGGCACGGATAGCAAAAGACAAACTAAGGGAAGCGCACGGATTCAAGAAAGACAAACGCTGGCGAAACATATGTGAATTGGATGCAGACTGTGTGGCAAAAGCCAAAGCAGAAGCCAAAGCCAATGGTGATGTACCAAGTATCAACAGTGCTCTGACAATAAAAAGGGGGTGTAAAAAGAAAAATCCAGAATTGGAAACATACGAATGTCATGGTGTGTTTTCAAATATTGACTTGCCGGCGAATATTAAATTTGAAAAAACAGTGCGTGCAACCAGTTTATTTGCGAATATTGGTCTTGGCACATACCTGTTGAAAGATTTAAATATAGATGTTGCTGTGGCAAATGAATTAATTGAAAAACGGGCGCAAATTCATCAAGAATTGTACCCAAGTTGTAAAGTCATAACGGGTAGTATAGCCGACCCAAGAGTATACAAACAGATTTTGAAAGCACACAAGAAGCGGAAATGTCGCGTGGTGTTAATGTCACCACCGTGTCAATCCTATTCCAAGGCAGGTACACAAAATGTTAATCGGGTTGATGCTTCATTGGTCATGTATGGTATGCAATTTTTGGCAGATATCGGTGATAGCAACGACATGTTTATGTGTGAAAATGTTCCTGAATTTTTGGGGGGCTGTCCAGACACAATTAAAGATGAAAATTATAATACCATCTATGATTATATTAAAGATAAGGCCGACAAATCAGGTTATATCACAAATATCGATTACTTGAACGCGGCTTGTTATAAAACTGGTGAAGACCGTAATCGTTCAATAATCATGGGTATCAAAAAGGAACTGGTGCAAAAAATTCTTGGTACGACTGAAATAACCGAAGACAATGTGTGGAAATTTCCAAAACCAGACGACTTTAAAGTATCAGAAGAAATGTGTTTGCAAGATGTGCCTTCTATTGAAGCCGGAGAACACAGAGTGGATTTTAATCGTTTGCACTACGCACTTCATTTGGAACCAGAAATTATCGAAGCATTGCAAGATATGGAAGCGGGAAATCATACACTGGTGTTAGTTAGTAATTCTGATGGCGGAATAGATAAAGTGACCATTAACCGTGCCCATGGTGATAAACCTGCACCGACCATTACCGGTGAATCTGCACACTCGCGAGCAAAAACACATTGTTTCCCATCAGGTCGTGGTCGCACAAATGGCATTCAATCTGATGCCCGCCACAGAACACCCTATGAAATTTTAGTACTGATGGGTATACCGAGAGATTTTGAATTGCCTGAAAAAATCAAAATCAGAGATGAAAACGGTAATATCTGGTGCAAAAACGGTCCTGTCCCAGAATCTGACCCAACGGCGATACAATCTGGTGATATTGTTGTGTCGGATGATGAATTCAGAACCATGCTTGGCGAACACTACTGTCCAACTGTCGTAAACCGGTGCTTCGCGCAACTGATTTATCAAATACAAAATAAAGACTTTTAATACAAAGAGGTAAATGAAATGAAAAATGCAAAAATATTTGAAAAATTTCACGAAGAAATCGAAATGTTAATAGCAGAACGCCGAAAAGCGAACAATTATGCAACTAACATAAAACAGGATGAGGTATTTAATCACGACAGCCGAAATATCTTATATAAATACATCAAATCCATTGAAAACAAGGCGGAGTTTCATCGCGTTTTGGGTGGGTGGATTACCATGATGGAAGATAGCAACGAAGTCGAAGAGTATATAATAAATGGCATGGATGGTGTTTTAGGCGCCTTATGGTTTTATATGACAACGGGTATGCAACTTATTGTCCTGCCGTAATAAAAAACAAATATAATCCCGGATTAATTTCCGGGATTTTTTGTGGTATGCCCCATCAGGCAAACCACAATTTTTTGTATTTTGGAAATTTTTTGAACAAGAATTTTTGAAAATCGGTGTTCTATTAAAAGATAGTCAGGAATTTGAACCATGACAAATTTCCAAATAACGCTATCGAACATTATCAACAAAATAAAAAAACACTAAAAAATCATAGTGTTAAATTTTTCATACAAAACAGAAAGGACCAATATCATGACAAACAGAATGAAGCGTCTTATTGATGAAAGAGAGTCGCAAGAAGCATTAGAGAGCAGATATTCCGGCACTATAAATCGTCATAGGTGGAATAATTTCGAGAATATGACATTGCCGTTGTATGAATTGATAGGTAGATACATAGATGAATGCGATGAAGAAGATGCCGGGATATATCGGAATCATAAATACAGAATGACGTCATATCAAAAGCGGTGGTATAAAGATTTAATGAAAGAAAAGTATAAGTATATGATAACGATTAAGTTGCCGTATAGAATGATAGATGGATTTAAAAGAACGAAAAATCAAGATGAAGCGGTGAAGCAAATAAGGAAGTTAATCCGAGAAATAGAAAGAGCATATACGGGACATTATCATTTTGAGAAAGATGGTTTTGATTTTAATTGTGCTATTGAGCATGGGAAGTCCGGATTTTGTCATATGCATTTAGCGGTTATTGCTGATACTATGAATTATGAGACCTATTATAATAAATTGCAAAAAGCGATAGATAGTGTATTACAGAAGCATAGATTATTTAAAAACTGTATAAAATTGACATATGTATATGACCAAGAAGGGTTATGTATGTATCTGGTTAAAGAATTAGAAAATCCAGACAATAATCATTTAGATAAATGGTATAGTTATATATCGTCATTATATAGTTTGTTTCATATAAAGATTGAAGATAAGCGGTCTAAATTGAATACGAAGTTATATGAATTATTAAAATCTGTAATAGTAGCGGTAAAGTCGAAGCAAGAAAGAGCACTAGTTAGACCTAATCCTATTCATAAATTATCTGCAGATAAGATAAAACATTCCAAATCGCAATCCAGACGAGCCAGGACTAGGCCGAAACGGAAAAGATAATATGTTATAAACCAAAGACAAAAGGGGCAATTCTGGTGTGTTTATGGAGTTTTGATAAAAAACACTTATATACATCAGTGTAGGTAAGTAAATTATGAATTGGAAAAATAATTTACAAAGACCCTAGACCGGAGCAGTTCTAATAAATAAGAATTCAGTATATATTACACAAGTCCCCCGTAAAACAAGTCCCGCATACTGAATTCTTTTTTTTAATACATAATGATTCTACCGATTAGTGAAACATTATTTTTTTCTAGGTTGCGTAATACTTGTTTAGCCACATCATAGTTAAAATAAATTTCAGGTAGTAGCATACCATTTGCTTCTATTTTGAAATAAGTATTCATATTTTTACCTTTATTGCAGTATTAAAACTTCTTTTCTATTGTCTGATGTTTCGATTTCTTCTTCGTCTTCATCAATATCTTCATCTTCTTTGACTAATTTATCCATACGATGATAATCGCTGTATTCAACCAAACCCTTATCAACATATTTAATTTCTTTACATACAGTTGTTCCCCAATAATCACCGTAGTTATATGCAAATTCCACTTCCATATCGTCTGGATAGAAAGATAATTCACTAATAAGTTCACTAACTGTCATAATATGATTCCTTTTTGTTTAATATTCGTCTGCACGCATTATCGTTAAAACCCGAATAGTTATATCTGGGTTGCTAGCATCGTCAGAACAAGCATCCATATCAAGATTGTAATAATCTATCTTGAAAAAATAGTTTGTCCCATTGTGTTCAACACGACCAAAATCGTGCTGTTTATAAACATCGTTTGCTTTATTAAAGTCATTAAAATTTCTGACTTTTTTCAATAACAGCATTTGTTCAATCAACGGCAAAGAACATACACCCCTGGTCAAAACTATTTTATTACGACCAGGGGACCACATATGTTTTCTAAGGTTATCGTTCAATTCAGCAATCTTATTCATTACGCAACCTGTGTCTCGATTAAGAATTTAGAGAAAGCCCGGATACTAGAGCGCACGGCACGACTTTTCATACGGCCACGCGCAGAATGTTCACCGATTGTATATTGCGGTAAAATCGTAGATATAGATTCAGCAATTTGTTCGGGAGTTTTCGATTCCCATGCACAGATTCTCAAAAACGATGATTTATAATCCGAAATTGTGCTAGGCAAATTCGATTGTGTTGTTTTTTTATAACCCTTTTGTTCCATCCATACCTGGAATTGTTTCAAAAGATTAGACTGTTGTTTCATTTTATATCCTTTTGTTTTTAGTTATGATTTAACGCTTTTATTAAATCTGATATTATTATAAACTGTTGAAAACCAAATGTACGCCAGAATTTTACAAAAAACGCCAGATTTTCTTGAAAAAAATGGCTTTTTTTGAGCATTTTTAACCCTTCGGAGCAAAATAAGGTCGTATTTACGGTTTAATCGGTATAGTTAATAATAAACTATATAAATTTTATAGTTTATGCTTTTTATGCAAAAATGATGATACTTATCTACACTAGTGTCGGAAAGTCCCATAAAACATTCCATATCGCTCCAAATTCACACCGTGGTGAACAAAACATTGATTGACTTAGTCGTCTATACTTTATTTTTGGGTGCGAATTTAGCAAAACAGTTTATATCACGAAAACGATTTTCAAGCGGTAGCCATTTTTCTTGTCTTAAAATGCCCTCTAATTCATAACCCAAATTTTTTGCAACGTTTACAGAGCCAGTATTCAATACATCATTATGGATTATTATTTTGTTGAACCCGTTTTTGAATAGTTCTTGTTCCAAAAGTTTAACGGCCTCCGTCATATAACCTTTTCCACGATAATCATTTGCCAGCCAATAACCTAATTCTGCCTTTTTGTTTTTTATATCGACAGAATTTGCAGCACAATTACCGATTATCTTATTGTTTAGCACAATAAAATATTCATTGGCCACATTGTTCGCCCAACTTTTATCAGATTCTCTTAAAAAGTTGTATGTATCTTTAACAGATTTTATATCTCTTGCCCATGACAACCATGGCAATAAAAAATCTTTATTTTTATTTTCCACATCATAGAGTAATTTTGCATTATCCAGGCACGGTTCTAGATGCATTAATGTTATTCTTGGGCCTTTAAGACAAATTCGCATTATAATAAATCCTATTTTGTTTTTTTACAAATATAAAGCAAATGATTACTGTATCCTTGTTGGTCTGGACGTTCGCATGTCATAAAATGCCAATTCAAAAATGCCTGATAATCTTTCCTTGGTAAACCTTCAACAAGTTCACGCAAAGCCGGAGCAACACCATCAACCCCAACATTTGTAATATATTTTGTATTTGTTTTAGTAAACAACTTCTTGAAATCGTCCACATAAAAACTTGTAAAAATTTCTTCTGGTATATCTGCTACTCTGCCTTCTTTATCCATACCGTTTGTGAACAGGTCATACACCTTGTGATGTCGCAAACCATATTGTGTCATCATGCTTGCATTTGATATATATGCAAACATACAAATACCATTTTTCTTTGCTACACGCACAGTTTCTTTTACTGCTTGATTTTTGTCTTTTTGATTGAACAAATGATACATAGGTCCTAAGTTCAAAACAATATCAAAAGAATTATCTTTGAACATGCTTAAATCCAAACAATCCGCCACCATACATTGTAGATTTTTTAATCTGCGTGTTTTTCTTTTCATTATTTCAATGTGCACCGGTGTTAAATCAACGGCAACAACATTATAACCCATTTTCGCCAATGCAATAGAATAACGCCCTGTTGCTGCACCAATTTCAAGTATTTTGGCACCAGGTTTTAAAAATTTCTGAATATATCGCATAGTTGTCAGATATTCTATGTTGTGGGCACGGTCCAAAAACAAACGCACATCTTCATCATCGGCTGAATACTTGTTTATAATAATATCCTTATATTTGTTTACGGTCATCGGCAACTTTTTTATTTTTTATACTCGCTGGACAATTTGGAAAACACAGCAAAACTTTCCCATTCTTGCATTTGCTTATTAAATGTCGCATCTCTTTCCACACCATCTTTTGTTAAACCAAGTTTTTTAAGCGTTCCACAACTTGCTTTGTTTTTTACATTTGCCTTGGCAGACAGTTTATGAAAACCCATTTGGAAAAAATATGATTCTAATGCTTTGGTTCCTTCTGTTGCAAAACCTTGGTGTGCAAATTTTTTACAAACCCACGCACCAAATTCACCAGATTCATTTTTCCAAGAAATACTATGGACACTAACCATACCAACAAATTCGTTCGTGCCTTTTAAAAACATAGCATACGATATCGCTTTCCCGGCTTCTGCATTTTGTTGTCCACGAACCAAAAAATCGTATTCTTCTTCCGGTTTTTTAACTAATGCAAAAGGCATAAATTTGAAAAAATCGCGATTTTTTGATATTTCGTCATATAGTATTTGAGCAAATTTGAAACTCGGTTCAACCGGCTTTAAGTTTAACCTTTTTGTTGTAATAAGTTTTTTAAATTTCTGCTGTTTCATAATTGTCTCTTTATTTTTCCAATATTTTTTCCAATATATATTCATGCATCCATTCTTTATCAACCATTGCAGCATCGTGTTTTATTCCAACTATGGTATAACCATGCTTCAATAAATTGCTTAAAGAACGAATGTTTTTATGATAAACTTCGGCATAAAGTTTATGCACACCGTTTTCACGAGCCCATTTTTCAACAATGGTCTTAAGTTTTCCGCCAAGCCCTTGTGATGTATATTTATTAAGAATAATACTACCTGTTTCACCAGTTAAACCGCGATATTTTGGATTGTCTGGTGCAAGTTTTGTAATTGTAGATTCGCCGATTAATTCATTCCCATCCCAAGCACCAAGAAATAAATTGTTTGGACTATCATACATTTTAATACATGATTCTTTATTCTTTTTTGGTTGTCCAAGATATTGACTTGTATATTTTACACCTGGGTCACGAACAAACTTATCGAAAAATTTCATCATGGCATCATAATCGGTTCCACGAATACGACGAATAGTGACAATTTTGCCATTTTTTAATTTGAATTTGATAGCACGATTCATTTTAACACACTTTGTTCTTACATACTATATTCGTCTGATTTTGGTTTTCTGATTTGTTTCGTTTCATCCAATGCACCCACAGCCTTTTGACCTTGTTGCAAAATCACTATTTTTTGATTTGTAGTATTATGCCAAGTCATTCTTTCTTTCAACGCCTCTTGTTTGCGTCTTTCTTCTTCCTTTCTTTCCCACTCAAGAACATCTTTTATGATTTGACGAAGTTTTGCCCATACGCGCTCAGATTTTTCTTTTGGCATACTCGGAACGACATCACGATTTATGTCTGCACCATTAAACGCCAACGCTTCAACAACCGGCCAATCTTCCGATTCCGCAGCAAAACCAAGTGCTGTTCTTCTATAACTATCCTGGTCAAGATTTGCACCATGTTCAAACATCATTTTAATAATCGCGATTTTAACATCAGAACTCAATGCACGACGATATTCTTCCGATTGTCCGGCACCACAAATTAACATCATTGGGGTTAAAAGTCTTAAATTATAAGCATTCGGATTGGCACCATAGTCAAGTAACATTGCTATCCTTTTCAAATGATTATTATAAATATCTGTCCCATGTTTTGCCGCAAGATGTATATCAAGACAAACTCTATGCAAAGGGTAATCGCCGCTTATATCGCCACCTTTATTGGGGTTGGCACCATGTTCAAGCAAAAATTGCATTATCTCTGGCCGATAAGCAAATCCCAACGCGGTGCGATTATCGGAATCATATCCCCAAATAGCATTTATATCGGCGCCTTTATCTACTAACAATTTAACTGTATCAAACGAATCTGCGTCAGAAGCAGCCATCAAAGGGGTAAAACCAGATTCATCTCTTGCATTAACATCAGCACCACGGTCGATTAACAATGCGGCGACTCTCTCCTGATATTTAAAGTTAGCAGATTTATAGGACATATGCTCTGTGACATATAACAAAGGTGTGTATTTTTCGTCACCATCAATCAAAACAGCGTTAGGGTTGGCACCCATATTCAAAGCCACTGTCAATGCTTTTAGGTTTTCTTCACCAAATGTTTCCGAATGAATCCCTTTTATCGCATTCCACATTTGAACATCTAACGATTTTTGTGTTGTCATAACATCCCCTTTTGGTATTTGTATAAATCAATTTGACTACCCAAATTATGCCACAAACCAACGATTGTGGTATAAATCGGCTATCAAAGCCCGATAACACCCTGTAAATTCTGGAAACACTGGATTTCCAATAATAAAATTTTGGTCATTTCAAATGGTTGATAGTTCCATCGTAATAAAATTATGTTGATTTAATCGTTGGTTTGTGGCATAATTTGGGTAGTCAAATTGATTTATACAAATACCAAAAGGGGATGTTATGACAACACAAAAATCGTTAGATGTTCAAATGTGGAATGCGATAAAAGGGATTC
>JAEEGL012444989.1_pt1 | contig 28889 bp, 22 predicted proteins | sample 9134231 | NCBI WGS metagenome assembly JAEEGL01 (sample SAMN16246548, study PRJNA631951) | gut metagenome | biome: gut microbiome; feature: rumen; material: fiber-attached | host: Bos | place: Iran: Karaj | collected 2018-10 | reverse complement strand
CGACACGACGTCGGCGCGCACGCCTGTACTCGCCCGGCTGGCGATTCACAGGCGTGCACTGGATTGAATAGAACTAAAAGCCCAAATAGGGGGTCCGGGGGCTTCCCCCGGCCGTGCGGGGGTTGTTAGGGGGCGTTCACGGAACAACGCCCCCTAACCGCCTGCGGCGCGCAGCCGCGAAAAAATGTGCTTACGGCCGCAGCCGTCCATGATGAGCGATGTTATCTGTCACGCGCCGACACGACGTCGGCGCGCACGGTTTTATATCGAACGCTGGTGATCGTCGTGGAATCGTCAGGCAGGGCCGGAACTTATAATTTGACGTTGGTGGCCAAAATCGCTAAAAATGATCAAGTGGTGTTTTTCTTACGAAAAATAGGAGTGAACTATGAAGAGAATTTCGATTCAGATGTTGGTGTTGTCTGTTGTTCTGAGTATGATGACCGGATGTTCGGACGACAAGAAGACCGGCTCTGAAGTTGCCCCGGATAATGGCAAACCACAGGATCCATGCATTGAAAACCCCGAATCCTGTCAGCAAAAACCTGAAAAATGCACTGAAAACGCAAAAAAATGCCAGGATAATGCGGTGATGACGTGTACTTCCGGCAGATGGGAAACAACGCAAAAATGTGGTGAAAAACAGGTATGTAATTCTAAAACTTACACGTGCGATAGCGTGTCTGAACCTTTGCCAACCTCTTTTGTTTGTGACACCGGCAGCATCCGTTGTACCAACAATATATCCTATAAATGCGAAGATAATGATTGGGGTGAATTGAATAAATGCAGCGGAAATCAAACGTGCAACCCGACAACGGGCGCATGTGACGACCCCGAATGTATGGAAAATGCCTGTAATGGCAATGTGCTCACCAAGTGTTCTGCAAGCGGCAAAAAAACGATCGTTAATTGCAGTAATGATCAGACATGCGATAAGGATCTGGGTGAATGCGTCGACAACCATCTGGGCCCGGTCGAAGTCGCAAAATGTACAATTGTCGATGATGTCACCATCACAAGCGGTACGGTCATTTGCAGCAACGATGAGCTCGTGACCTGCGCAGAGGGCGATTTGCAGCACGAGTCCTGCGCTGCAGATGAAATCTGCCGCGATGGGGATAGCGCCTGCTCAAAACTGCAGAACTGCGTTCTTGACGGGCAGCCGCTGGCGCATGGCGATAAAGCCTGCTCCGATGGCAATATCGTGAAATGCGAAGATGGCAAGATCTCCATCAGCCAGAAGTGCGAAGACAAAAAATGCATGGCTTCGGATGGTAAATATGTTTGCAAAACCGTAGATCCCGAACTCATCACGTGTGACCTGCGCGGTGAGACCATAAAAGACGGTTTTTCTGCATGTGACGGCAATGTGCTCAGAACATGCAATGCCGGCACTTTGAACGAAGGCACCGACTGCGCCGAGGGCAGCGATGGAAACAGCCTTTGCAAAGCCGGACAGTGTGTCGCTGCGCCCTGCGGTGTGCTGGCAAGCGGTGACAAAGCATGCAGCGAGGATTATTCACAAATCGTCACCTGCCGTGATGGCAATCTCATTCCGGAGACTGGCGACAATGCTTGTACCGCAGAACAGTATTGCACAGATGTTCCCGAGCTATCATGCGTCGACAAGCAGACCACCAAAGATTATACAGCGATCGCACAGATTCATGCCGACTTTGATGCGATTACAGGTCTCAATCCCAAAGGCTGCTCTGACGATGGCAAGGATTATCTCACCATTGCCAATGTCGCAGTTTCGGGCGTTGTGACAGCCAAGAAATCCAACGGATTCTTCATTCAGGATCCCGATGTCGAAAACGGCAAAAATGCCGGTATCTTCGTGAACTGCACGAATTCAAACTGCGAAATCAATGACGGAAGTATTGCGGTCGGTGATTCGGTCAAAGTGACATCCGGTTATGTCGGTTACAACAAATGCCAGTTGTGGGTGCGCACCAAGGGTGTCGATAAGATTAAGGTCGACAAATTGGCTGCCGGACAGGTGATTAGCCCGACAAGCGTCAGCATTTCCGATATCAATAGCGGCGTTCATAACGATTACAATGGTTCGCTTGTCGTCGTCAACGATACATTGCCTATCTTCTGCGATGACAAAAAATGCATCGTGAAAGATGCAGATTATAATACAATCGTCGTGACCAACTATATCAATACCAAAACGATTGGCCAGATTAGCAATTACATGGTCGAATCCTATATTCGTCTGAATATGGCGGGTATTGTATATTATAACAGCGAAGTATCGAACTCCAGCTTTGCGCCATCGGTGATCACCGCGCTTTTCTGCTCGGGTACGCAGAAAAAGTGTGATGATGGCGTCATCTACGCATGTTCAGAAGGCCAGTGGGAGATCGAAAGTGCCTGCGCTGTTCCGGATAATGCGACAGCCATTTGCGAAGCCAACAGCTGTGCATTTGAATGCAACGAAGGCTATGCGCTCAATGGCGAGGTTTGCGAGAAACTGGCAGATCCCAAGAGAAATTGCACCGATGTGAATGGTCAGGAAGTGGCGCACGATAAGACCGGATGCTCAGATGCCAAAACCCGTGCGGTTTGTGATGATGGCAGCTGGGGTGAGGTCAAAGCAAATTGCCCCGAAGATCCCAACGGCGTGACTTCATGCAAGAGCAACCGCTGCAGCCTCACATGCAACGAGGGGTATCAGTATAATTCCGAAACCAGAAAGTGCGATCCCATTCTTTGCACATCCTATTATACCGGCAGTACCTATACAGTTGGCGAAAAAGCCTGTGTATCGAATATGCTGCTGGCGACCTGCGGCAACGATGGTATGTGGCATGGCGAAGAATCCTGCGAGACCGGTGTCGTCAATGGGTACGATGAATGCCGTGTCAATGCATGCATTACGGTTGCTTGTGCCGATGATGAGATTTACGACGAATTCACGCACGAGTGCCATGTCAGACAGCCCAGCAGCTGCGTGGATGTGAATGGTCTGGTCGTTCAGGATGGCAAGAATGGCTGCGCCTCGCAGACCGAACGCGCGGTTTGCAATGATGGCATCTGGGGCGCTGTTGTCGCTTCATGTCCGCTCGATCCCTATGGCGTGACGTCTTGTAAGAGCAATCGATGCAGCCTCAAGTGCAACGATGGCTATAAATACAATTCAACAACCAAATCCTGCGATCCCGTCACCTGTACTTCGTCGTTGGTTGATTATGTGTATGTTCCGGGCGCAGTTGGCTGTAATTCTGTGTATTCGCTGGCATCCTGCGGTTCGGATGGCCAGTGGCACGAAGAAACGACTTGTGTGACCACTGTTGATCATGCCTCCTCGAAATGCGAAAATGATGCATGCATTTATATATGCAACGAAGGTTACCTGGATGTCGGCGGCACATGCGAAAAGATTGTGTCGACAGATAACGAACCATGTACAGACGCCAATGGTACCGAAGTGCAGCACGGCAAAAATGGCTGCTCGTCGCAGACCACGCGCTCGGTTTGCAACAACGGCAGCTGGGATGCCGTCGTCGCTGAATGTCCGCAGGATTCCCACGGCGTGACATCCTGCAAGAACAATCGCTGCAATCTCAAGTGCAGTGATGGTTATAAATACGATTCAAGCACCAAGTCGTGCGTTTCGTTAAATGCCTGCGACCATAGTGTTTGTGCATCCTATTCGTCGATAATGGTCTGCGGCAACGATGGCCAGTGGCAGGGTACTCAGGTTTGTAATTCCGGTGTGGCACATGCCGAAGATTATTGCCAGAATGACGTTTGCGTGTATGAGTGCGAAGATGGTTATGTTGAATCGGATGGCGAGTGCGTCGGAACCGGGGATGATTGCCAGATCACCGACAGATATGGCAGCGTGATCGCGACGGTCAGAAACGGCGAATATGGCTGCGATACTTACGATTATGAACCTGTACTCAGAAAGTGTGAAAACGGCGTCCTCTCCGAAGATGATATGAAATGGTGCGGTGAACGCGGATGTACAATCGGTGCATCGGTATGTAAACCCTCTCTTGTTGAACAGTGCGCTTTCGAATTCAAATCATCCGGCTCGGATTCCAGATATATCGCAGTCTCTGTACAAAAACCTGATGATGATGAAAGCGTTGTGGTCGAGGTCGCATGCGTGAATGAAGATGGTCAGAGTGAAGCTTTGGATGACTGGGATTATAAAGCATGTCAGGAATCCGCGTCACAGCCCTACACTTATACATGCGGTTCGATTCCCGATTGCGGTGCCGGTGAATATACATGCGTGGTTCGCGCAACTGTGGCGGTCAGCGGCGGTTCTTCATTCTATTGTCCGAAGTATGAAGACAGATATCTGGATCCCGCGAATATAAGCAATTATTACAGCCTGGATGATATGGATGAAGAGTTTTACGATTCATACGATGTCACCAGCGCATGCCATTAAAATCACCAGCTGATGTGATTCATAAAGCCGCGATTCGTTCGCGGCTTTTTTTTAGGCTATGATGAACTATCATGGATATGATGTTCGGCATTAGTGTCATGCAATAATGGCTTATAGCTAGTGGCATATAGTTTATAACTTGTGCTCCTGAAACCAGAGGAGCTCAGATGTCCAACCATAAGCCACAAGCCATAAGCCATAAGCAATCTGCATCTGTCCCAATGTGAAAGCCTGCAGCTCATTGAGGTCTGTGAACACTCTAAGCTCTAAGCGCTGAGCTCAAAATGCTGTATTTGAATCTTCGAATGCGGTGCGCTGATAAATCATCTGCATGGCGTTATATGCAGCATTCTGGCTGTGCCTGTTGCGTTTTGTTTTGATTTTTTCGGCCGTATTGCCGTAAGGCAATAGGCCGAAAGCGCACCGTATGCGCCATGGCGCATAGGTGCGCACAATGTGCGCATAACAATAAATATCACCGAATTAATGCATTTTCTTACTGTTATTGCTAATATTCAATTCAGGATTATGCCGTTTTTATGGAGGCGGTGATGAAGAAAAGAGCAGAATTTTCGGGAGTTTTTCTGGCGATCGTGGCGGGAATGGCGGCGTGGGGCTGTGCGCAATCCGAGAACCATTACTGTACGGGGTCGGAGGATTGTTCGGATGGCCTGATTTGCCGCGGCGGCGAATGTGTTGCGGATACTTGTAATGACGGCGTTTTGAATGCTGACGAGGGCGATGTCGATTGCGGCAAGGTTTGCGAGGTCCGTTGTGTGGTCGGCAGAAAGTGCAATCGAAATGCGGATTGTACGTCGGATACATGCGTCAGCGGCGTTTGCGCTTCTCCGGCGTGTGAGGATCCGCGCGTCGGTGACGTTCTGATTACCGAAATTTTGAATAATGCCGCGTCTGGCAGCAAGTTTGATGGCAGCGATACGCAGCAGATGGAGTTCATCGAGCTGTATAATGGTGCCGATTCCGCGGTTTCGCTGGCGCATTTGTCGATCGTTTGCGAGCGGACCGATGATGGCAAGGGCACCAAAGTGACGTTTGAAGTGCCCGGAAAGTGTTTGCAGGCGCATGGCGCGGCTGTTCTGGCTAAAACAGAAATCCCGGGATTGCTCGATGGCGTGCAGAGTCTTGTCGCATTTCCAAAAGACAATGAGCTGTCGAATAATGCGACCTATCGCTGCGATTTGATGCTGGATGGTTATGGGACAAACGGCAAACCGCGTTCGACGCGGCTGCATTCCGTAATCGTTTCAAACAGCAAATCGGGGATTTCGGCGGTTTTGTATCCGATGGAATATATGTCCGATCCGACGGATCTGTATAATCATAACGAAGTCAACCCCGAAGCAAAGAATTCGCCGGGGTTGTGCACCAATGGATTTCTGTTTGCCGATGGCTGCATCTCGCATTGTGAGAATCACGAGATGGACAGCGACGAAACCGACATCGACTGCGGCGGCTCGCAATGCGCCAAATGCGGTAACGGAAAGGCATGTGTGCATGATTCAGATTGCAGTTCGGGGGCTTGCGGCGACAACTCCGTCTGCGTTTCGGCGGGATGTCAGTCGGATACCGAATGCAGAGCGCTGGGCGGCACGTGTGATCTGAACATTCATTCCTGCGTCTTTTGTACAGACGGCGAGCAAAATGGCACCGAGACCGATGTCGACTGCGGCGGTTCCTGTTCGGCCAAATGCAAAGCCGATAAGCATTGTAAAGTGCCGGGCGACTGTTTGTCGGGCGTTTGTGAGAATACGCTTTGCGTGGGCGGGACTGCCGTCGCTGCATCGCCTTCGTCGCTCGTGATTAACGAGGTGCTGGGCGCCGTCGATTCCAACCGCAAGTTCGCATACAACAACAACGCTTCGGTGTGTGAATTTATCGAAATCGTCAATAAAGAAGACAATCCTGTTTCGGTCGATGGACTTGTTCTGACGCTGCATCGCACCGACAGAGACGAAACACTTGAGCTCGGTTTGAGTGGAACCGTCGTCGCCAATGGCGTGCTGGTCGTTCACAATTGCGCGAATCTGCCGCTGCCGCCGGATGCTGCCGGCTTGAAGAAGACCGACTTGAAAATCGTGGATACCGGCACTTATGAGGCAACGATTACGGATAACAATGAGACGACGGAACCGGTATTGCTCGAAGCGGCGAAGAAATCATCCTCCTATGTGCGCGAAATCGATGGCGATGCGTCGGCTGCGCTCGTGCTTCACAGCCAGATTTCACCTGTGTTTGCGTCGCCTGGTTATTGCTCAAACGGAGGTTTGTTCAGCGAGGGTTGCACATCGCATTGCCTCAATCAGATAAAGGATATGGATGAGTCTGATATCGATTGCGGTGGTCTGCTGTGCGGTGCCTGCGGCGCAGGCCGCACCTGCAATTCTGGCGACGATTGCCTCAGCGGGACCTGTGACGACGGCATCTGTGCGGTCGGCGATTGCTCGGTAATCGGGTGTGAACAGGGGCAGTTCTGCGATATTTCGACGCACAGCTGCCACAGCTGCAGTGATAATGCGAAAAACGGCGACGAAACCGATATCGATTGCGGCGGTGCATCGTGCGCGGGCTGCAGCGCCGGCCTGCATTGCGAGAATCCCGGCGATTGCGCTTCAAGACAGTGCCAGGGCGGCGTATGCGTTGGCAATGCGAGTACATGTCAGGCCGCTGTTGCTGGTGATCTCGTCATCTCCGAGTTCATGAATTTCGCCAAAGTCGACGAGAGTATGACGACTTTTGGAAATGATGCTCAGCAGCGTCAGGTCGAATTCATCGAAATCGTGAATCTGTCCAATCATACGGTTGCTCTGGATAACGTTAAAATCGTCGCCCGACAGATTGCCCCTGCATCCAATACCCCGGTTGAAATCTCACTCAAAGGCTGTCTCGCTGCCAAACAGGCTGCGGTCGTTTCGGGAACGGCGATTTCCGGTCTTCCCAAAGATGTGACCAATCTCGTCGTGATGGGGAGTGCCGATGTCTTTTCAAATGCTGCGACTTTCAAACTCGAATTGATCGGGGAGAGTGGCGCAGTGCTGCATTCAGTCTCGGATGATTCCCAGGCGCTGCAGCGGATTTCACATGCATTGGCCGATATATCGTATGTGACCGGTGATAACGCTTTGGTCGATCACAATTCGATAAGCGAATACAACCATTCGCCGGGATTCTGCGCCAATGGCGGGCTTTTTGTCGAATCATGCGTTTCGCTGTGTGCCAATAATGCGCAGGACAATGGCGAAACCGATATCGATTGCGGCGGTATGCAGTGCGATAAATGCGTCAACGGGAAGCGTTGCGAATTCGATTCGGATTGCGTCTCGGATTATTGCGGCAGCGGCATTTGCACCGACGATCCATGCGCTGTGCCTGCCGCTGGTGATTTGGTCATCGACGAAGTGTTCAACAATGTGACGTCGAGCGCTGCAATGAGCAATTACGACGCTTCTGCGACACAAAATCAGGTCGAATACATCGAAATCGTCAATCTCTCCAATAAACAGCTCTCGCTCAAAGGGCTGAAAATCGAAGCCAATCGTACCGATAAGGCCGACGGGGATAAGGATAAATACAAATATTACGAACTCTCGGGCTGCGTGCCTCCCAAACAGGCTGTCGTCGTTTCGGGATCGCAGATCGCCGGAATGCCTTCGGGCGTCGTGAATATCATTAAACTCGCGGCAACCAATGCGCTCACCAATACGGCAACCTACCGCTATTCATTGATGAATGCGGCTGATGTCGTCTTGCATCAGTTCGAAGAAACCATCGCACCAAGCCGCAAAGCTGCCCGCGTTATCCAGACGCTCGCCTATCAGCCGCTGCATAACGAAGTCGTCGATCACGATACGGTAAATCCCGATCTCAAGCATTCACCGGGGTATTGCACAAACGGCGGTTTGTTTGAAAATGGCTGTATCGCGCCGTGTGAAGATGGCATCCAGAATCACGATGAAACCGATATCGACTGCGGTGGATCTTGCGGTGCCACTTGCGCTTATGGAAAATTGTGCACAGCAAATGCGGATTGCGTTTCGGATAACTGCGAACCTGCAACCGGCCGATGCGGATACGACCAGTGTCATAACGGCAGGCAGGATGGCGACGAAACTGCGGTAGACTGCGGCGGAACAACCTGTGAACCCTGCAGCAACGGCATGAGCTGTCTCCTCGATTCCGATTGCATGACCAACTATTGCAACGAGTCAAAATTCTGTGCGTTCGATCCCTGTGAACAGGCAGTCGCCGGTAATCTGGTGATTAACGAAGTGCTGAATTATGTGAACGCCAATAATCTCATGAGCGTTTACGATTCATCTGTGACCACACAGAAACAGGTCGAATTCATCGAGATCGTCAATCTTACGAACAAGATGATTTCGCTCAAAGGTTTGAAGATTGTCGCTGAACGTCAGGACAAGGATGATCCGAAAACTTTCACGCTCTCGGGCTGTGCACCTGCAAATCAGGCTGTGGTCGTCTCGGGTTCGTCGATCGCCGGTTTGCCAATCGGCGTCGTCAATATCATTCCGCCCGATATGGCTGCAACAAATGCCCTCGTCAATACCCAGCCGTTCAAATACTCGCTTGTGAATAGCAGCGATACCGTGCTGCACAGCGTTCTCGAAAGCGTAAAGCCAAATTCACAAAAATCACGCACATTGTCTGATCTGGCTTATGCGACCGGGGTTGCTGCATTGGTCGATCACGATTCCATTAATGCTGATCTCAAGCATTCTCCTGGATATTGCACAAACGGTAAGCTTTTTATCGATGGGTGCAGGTAAGGAAACACTTTTATTTGACAAATGGGGTTGGTATGGTATATGCAACCACATCAATCCCGCATGGACATGGTGTCTGTGTGATTTTTTGTTCCCTTTTTTTAGGAGAAGATATGAAAAAAGCGATTATTGGTGGTCTCTTTGCTGGTCTGGTTGCTCTTTGCTCTGCTTGCTCGTACACCGTTCCTCATTTTGCAAATCCTGGTGACATCACCGAAGCTACGAAAGAAGGTCGTGCTACCTGCGGTACCATCCTTGGTCTCTTCAGAACCGGTGATTGCAGCATCAACACCGCTGCCAACAACGGTGGCATCCATGAAGTTCTGGTCGTTGATTCCGTCGAAGCTAACTACATTTTCTATGCTAAATCCGAGACCATCGTTCGCGGTAAATAATAGTTAGTTACAATCGATTGAGTTGAAATCGGGGTACAGCAATCGCGTGTTGCTGTCCCCCTTTTTTTACCCGTAACCATAGGTTCGTTTTGCGTCGCTGAATCTATGATTTCTAACTTTTTTTATATTATTGGCTGTGTTGAACCAGCGTAAATATAGCTGCTGCGTAATGTTCTTCTGCTAACCGCTTTTCTGGGCTTTGAGTGTTCATGAGGTTGCTCCAGGCTCTAAGCACCAGGCCCTAACCTCCAGGTTCTAAATGGCACGCAGCTGCATGGACGCAATTCGTTCACAGTTGTGAATCTTTTGCCAGTGGATGTACGATATGGTACTGCTCCTAGTTCTCATGATATCAGTGGCCTTTTGGGGCTTGGTTTTGCTCATCTTGGGCTTCGTTAAAACAAGCAAAAAACTCCTGATCGTCGGCATTCTGTTCTTCGTTGCCGCTTGCCTTACGGGATTCTGGACGCTTTCCGAAAGTGCTCTCAACAAGCGCAAGCTCGACAAAAATTCAGTCTCTTTCTCGCAGCGTATCGGAATCGCAATCGACGAAATCAAGCATCCATACGATCCCTGTGAAGATTCAGATATGGACGGTCCCATCATCCATTCGACCGACAATCGTCTGCTGCGCCACTATTTGTACGAAGATTTTGCGGTGATCATCGATCCCGAACTCAATCTCGATTTGATAACACTCGTTCAGGTCGAATTCCCCGAATACTTTTTCTCGATCTCCCGCGCCGCCTATGGCATTCGCCGTCTCATTATCAAAACGGCTCCGGAATCCGGCAATCGCTGGATGATACAGCTCACCGGCACATCACAGATTCAGTCCGAAACTGCTTTTGACTTCGTTCTGGGTCAGGGAAATATGGACTTCGTATGCCCGCATTATTTTAAAATCATCGCGAAAGCATCCGTATCCGCTTCGGGAAAAGTCTATCGATACGACGACAAATCTCCCGTATTTGTTGACCAAATTGCCAACAAAGAAATCTCCGATCTCACCCCAGACCGCGACCTCGGCATCAATCTGATGGGGCTCAAATAGGCATCGCGCCCTTCGCCTCTTTAAAATCCTATCAAATCCAGACTCGCCAACGATTTCAGCGGCTGCATGGCGTATTGTACGATGCGCATTTCATCATCAAATGTCTTTCTGAATTTGTGATTCAGCCATCGCAGCTGACCAAGCGTTGGGGCCATATTCAGTGGACTCAGCAAATATTTCACACGCACAAATGCATCCGCATATCGGGCATCCTGCACCGCATTCACATTGGCCACCTGCTCCAGCGGATAAAATATCCCGTCAACGCCCTGCGGCGCAAAGACATCGATGCCCAGCGCATAGATATTCTCGTGGCCATAATTACCGCTTCGAATTGCGTTCACCGCTGCTCTCACCGGTACATTGCTCGCCAAACCGCCGTCTGCCAGACGATATAAATGGTCGCGCTTGAATATCGTTTCGACGATTTCACGGCTTCGATAATGATGCCGCGGCATTTCATAATTCAGCAGCGTCGGCACAAGCGCTGAAAATGCAACAGCATCTGTGACCGTCATATGGCGTGTGACAGAATCCAGCCCAAACACGACCTCACATACCGCATGTTCACTTGTTGCTACCGAAGCAATCTGCCCGGCATGCTTGACCATATTGCGAATCGAAAACTGCTGGATGCGCTTGAATACCGACAGTCCCGATCGCTCCTGCTCAATCTTTTTCTCGATAATCCCGTTCTGAATGATGCCCGAAGACACACAGCCAAACGGAATCTTCAAATCACAGAATCGCGGTGCCGATGTATAGCCAAATCCCTCGATAACGCCTTTGACGATCTCGTTAAAATCAAGCCGCCACATCCCCATCAGCCCGTGTTCGCCCGGCCCGAAATAGGGACGCACGCTTTTGGTAAGCTGCCACAATCCCGGCAGTTTCAGCGTCGTCAGCGCGGCATCGTAATGCTGCTGAATCGAACGAATATAGCCGAGCAGACTGCCGATCGATGTCCCCGTTATCAGCGCCGGACAGATGCCGAGCTCTTCCAGCCATTGGAAAAGTGCGAGATGAACAAATCCGGTTCCACCACCGCCGCCGAGCGAAAGCACCAGACGCTTTTGCTGCAGCACATCCTGCAGCGAGTATTCGTCGAGCACCTCAAACTCATGATACAGGCCAAAAATCGCATCATGCAGCAGCTTTCCTATCTGCTGATACGCTTCGACAAGCGATTTCCGGTGCCAGATGCCGCGGTACGCAAGCGTCCCCGGGCCTTCTGATGCTGCAGTGTTCTCCGCATACGCCCACCCATTCTCCGACAGTGTCTCCATCAGTTTCGCAAGATCGCGCCGAAACTGCGTGAGCGCAAACGCCACATCCAGACGCACCCCGCCCCGCGTCGTGATATGCTGCATCGTCGCCAGTCGAATCGCATAGTCAAACGTCGAACGAATGCGGTCGTCCAGAATCTCGTTCGAAAGCGCGCGGTTTCGCAGCCATGCGCGCTCCAGACCATGCATGGCTTCTGTGGATGTGTCGTATATCATTTATGCTGCAAATACCTGCTTGTTTTTGAGCATCGTCCACGCAATCCGCGCCAGTTTGTTCATCGCGGCCATCGCAATCGTGCCCTCGCTTTTGCCTTTCTGCGAAAGACGTTCGCCCAGCGCACGAATGGCCGGAACATCGCTCAGCGCCTGCTGCGCCGCCGAATACAGCGGCCCGCGAACCACGCGCAAATCATGGATGCGGTAATCGTCCGTGTCCAGCTTCGATCCGTCATCCAGACCCAGACACGACGCAAAATGCCGCGCGTCCTCAGCCGGATACGCATGCACAAAGAAAATCAGCGTCTGCGCCGTCAAATCGTCCATCCCGGGTATCGTCTTGAGTATATCGAAATCGCGCTTGAATTCGGGATTCGTCTCGATCATCCCCGCTATCTTCTTGTCCGATTCGTCCAGCTGCGCGCCCAGATTGTTCACCGCATTCGCCGTCAGCTGCATCAGAAAATCAAACGCCTGACCCGTAAATTTCTCGTTGTGCGCTTCATTCCGCTGAATTTGCACACGCGTTATCTCACGCTCGAAAAGCTCGCTGCGCAGCTGCAGACACGCGTCCGACATCGGCGCGTAATGCTGCCGCCGCGATATCACCAGCATCGCCATCAGCTCCGCTGGCTGCTTGCGTTTGCGGTGCGCCAAAAACGCATGGAATATCGTCGCCGGTGACAACGGCGCAATCGTATAACCGTCCTGCGACAACACATACGCCAGCGCCGCACCACGCGCATCCGATATCGTAATCCCTATCACGATTTCCGCACGCTCACTGCTGCACTCGTCCAGCCACGCTTCCAGGCTCTTCACACCTTTCTTGTCGGCCGTAAATTGCTTCAGCTTCACGAATTCCGGCTTCTCAACGTTCTGAATCCTGCCGCATTTCAGCCACTTTTCGTCGTAATCAATACCTATTGTCTGCATCATGTTCCTCCATGAAATATCATTTTGAACCCCCAAAATGATTCCTGCATATATCACGACACCCCCAAAAATGTTACGAAATTCATATGGTTTTCGTCGTTTTGTCGCTTGCTTTTGATGTGGGGGCCCGTCCTATCTGCCTGCGGCAGATACGGACGGGGGCGTCGCTATTTCGCGCCATGCCGCTCAATACGCGCCGCCTTCTTCTGCATCCTCAAGCCCCAAAGTCTCTGTTGTCTTTTATCACGTTCCGATTTACAATCATCACGCGCTTGCGCATGCTTTACTCAAGCCATGGAGGGTTATAATGTCTGGTGTGATTCTATTATTTTTGATCATGTTTATTCCCGCAACGATGACGGTTTCCGAAGTTGCTGTGTTCGATAAGAATAGCGTGGTTGACGATCTGAATAACGGTTCCCTGCGCGATGATGCCGGCGACCCAAATGCCGCAGACAGCGCGCTTCAGGCTGTCGCCCTCGCTGCCCCCGATTTCAAGGGCTCAACGCTGCCGCTCAATAAATCCATTCAACAGGTCAAGCTCAACCAGAAATCCAAAGTGTCCAACGGTTCTGCCGGCGAAAGCGAATGGTTCGATAAGAATCAGCTCCAGCTCCCCATCATCTATTCGGTTGAACCCTATATTCCAAAATGGCTGCCAAACGCCTATGTGCCCCGTGATGTCCCCGATAATCTCAAAAGCTATAACGGCATCCCGCTCATGACGGCCTACGAATACGGCGATACTCAGGTTTATACCTATGGCGATGTCTATTATCACGTCGTCACATTGCAAATTACAAAGAATGATCAGCCGGTGCGCGCTTACGACCTCTCCAGCTTCGCAGCACAGTATCAACATTATATTGCCTGGGCTGTCGTCGAAGATGATGTGCTCTATATTCAGCATACCGGCAATGGCTATGCCGCCGGTTTCGATGGCAATAATGGCTATATTTCTGCTATTTCAATTCCCGATAATAAATTGTTGTGGACAAGCAAACCACTCACTGCAAATGCCCGCAATTTCATCGTTTCCGAAAATTCTATCATCTGTGGCTACGGCTTCACCGATGAACCGGATTACCTGTACGTACTCGATAAATTCTCGGGCGAACGCGTTCAGACTGTCAAACTTAAAACCGGCCCCGATTTTATAGTCCAAAATGGTGCTTTGTTATATGTCCGCACATATAACGAGAATTATGTATTTTATACACGCCCCCGCAAACAGTATATATCAGGAATACCTGCAAAATAAGCCGGGGGACGGGGGGCAGATCCCCCAGAGGCGCGGGGGGCCGAGATGAGCACCGTCCGGTGAACGGTGCGAATCGAGAGGCCGGTGAGCGAATCAAATGCGCAAATCGAAGCGCTATGCGCGAGAGACGCAGCAGATTTGATATTGCAAACTGTGAGAAAAAGGGCGTTTCAACGCCCCGTGCCGCCTGCGGCGCGTAGCCGCATCAATAATCGAGCTTACGATTGCAGGCTGTCAAAAATAGTTTCTTCATCTGCAGTGCATCTCATCGATTTGAATTTATTGATGCTTTATACATGCGCCTTCATCGCATCCCGGATATTTTTTGCAAATATATCCGGGGTCGCAGTCATCTTTGTCGCGGCAGCCATTCATGCTTATCCTTCGGCAACGGTCATATTCATCATCGTCTGGTTCACATGCCGTGATGGAGAAAGCCGAAAACAAAAAACAAGCAATGAATAGGAGAATTCCAAAACCTTTTTTGCTTTTTGTAGTCATTGTATTTGTCCTGATCATGTTTGTTTTCCGGGGGCGCATGCATCATTGCATGCATTCGTAATGATGCAGCCGTTCGCTGCATTGCCTATCAAAAATCATTTCGGTTTTTTACACAAGTGTTGTGCTTGCCGCACACATACCCCGATTTGCAGTCTTTATCCTTTTTACATTCTTTGCGGCTGTCACTGTGATATGGGTCGGAACTGCCATCGCAGTAATCATGATTGTAGTCGCAGTCATCCGCGCACGACGAGACCATTGCGCCACATGTGATCGTCAGAAACATCAAAAGCGTATTCAGACAGATGATAGATTGCTTCTTCATGGGATCTCCTCTCAGAATAATAAACGATGTCCCCCAAATCGTTCAACGCAGTGGTGCGCTGCCATATTCCCTGTGGGCTAATTAAATACCTTATAAAAATGACTGATATGAGAAGGTCAAAATGGCGCCAAGCGAGATATCCATTTCGTCGTCGGTTTCCCAGCGTGGAAGTTCAGACCAGTAATTGCCCAGATTGAGTTCCAGGTTGAACCCAATGGCGAGGTAGTCACTGGCGGCGAAGAAATGGCTTACTATCCACGTTGCACCGGTCTCAAAGCGAGCGAGCCAGCTCGGATCCATCGACAATGTCGTGCGATCAATTTCCGGAGCGTCAGAGAAATTCTCGTAACGCGCCCCCAGGCCGATACCGGCACCCAGCGAAATGATGAATCGTTTCGAGGTGGGCAGATAGCCATGGACGAGCAGCATCAGACCACTGTTGGATGTTTTGTCGGCGAAACCATGACGGTGGTAGGGGCGGCTGGCCGGTGCCGTAGACCACAGCGTGTTCCATGTAACTTCAAGCCCGAGTCCCCAGTATCTATCGTGATACTCCGCACCAACGCGTGCGGAATACCCATAGCAGGGATCCCGCAAATCGACAGCCGGACCCACGCCGACATTCACCGCAATACCCGGTCCCCAGCCATCGCGTGTTGATACAAATTTCTCAGAATTCGGGGCTTCGTCTACAGCTGGCGCAGATTCAACAACATCAGAATCTACGGCTTCAGAATCAACCATTGCCGGTTCGCTTGCAGAATTTTGCGATTCTTCAATATCTTCGGCGTATGCCGTTGAGGACAATATCGTTGCAGCTGCGAGGGTTAAGCAAAATAGCCGTTTCATAATTATTCCTCCTCGCTGGCATTCACACAGTTGCCGTTATTTTTAATATAGGCGGCAATGCACGAGGTATCGTCACCATTACAGCATGCCCGAAGCGATCTTTCAAATTCACGTGCCTGGGGCAAATCGCATGTATAGTTGTGCGGATTGGTGTTCAGCAGGCACCATGTATACGCATTCATTGGAAGTTGATATTTGTAGCTGTTATCAATTTCTTCCGTAGTGCCATCCTCCTTTGTCTTTTTGCTGGTGGTATGGTAATTGCCGCCCCAAATCATATTCCCTGAATCGGAGTAGGGATCGTAGCTATAAATTTGAGATGAAATATATTTATCACTGGCACGCCAGGAAAAGATCTGGTCCAGAAGCGGAAGCAGCAGCTGGGTGTCTTCTGCTGTCCAGTCCGCCGGAGAAAAAATATCCTCATTCAGCGATGACGTTCGGATTTCGTCTTTGAGCGGTGCACAGCATGCAATGGCCGCGTCAACATATTTATCGACTACCCTGAGCTTACAATCATAGTTGAGATCGTACTGTTTGTCATACGACATGGCATTCAGACACATCTGCTCATAAGCAGGATCCCTCTGCGCATCATCGTCATAATAAACATAATCCAGACAACAGGGCATCAAAACCGGATCGCATCCCATAAACATGGGGACAAGTGTAAATAAGATTGTTGGATATAAACAGCGTTTCATCGCATCTCCTCTTAATCGTAGAATTGGTAATGATGTCAATCCATCCCCCTTTGCTGTGATGGGATCGAAAGGTGTCAGCTTGATTTCTTCACACGGTTTGGGTTATTCACCACGTTGTCAGTTTTGTAGGCATGCATCATAGCCAGCCTTGTCTGAACAATCACTGGCGCAGGGTCTAAAGCCTTTATCTCCATCAAGCCATAACCTGCCTTCTTCACACTTTACTACCTGATACGGATAAGGAAAATTTTCGTAAGAAGCGCTATATCTTTCATCGTGTTCTTTGACACATATTAAATCATCCTGATTTTGGCATTCACCGCATACCGAATCGTATTCTTCCTCACTGCAGCTGTTCGGACCTTCTGCTTTTGGGCATACGCTCATGCAGGATACCTCAATTCCCTTGATAGATTTGCACGATTTCTTCGAAAAGGTTCCGTTAAAGCAGATATCGGCACTGCCAAGTTTACTGGCATCTTCAGTGCAATTCATATTGTTGCCGTTGACGCATGCACCGCATTTGGAATCACAGCCACCGTTGTTTGTGTCGCATTCCTTTTTGCAGGCTTCATTCTTTTTGCAGGCATCCTCGCATGTCGATTCTTTACAATCTTCACTGCATGTATTATTATTATCGCATTTATAATAACACTGATAACATGCATCCGGCATTGCGCATGAGAACTGATTTGGGCAAAACTCTGATGTTGTTCCCCATTTACCGTCTTTGCACATAATCGCGCTTCCTGTATCTTCAGCATCATTTGTACATTTAGTAGAATCGCCGGTCAGGCATTCACCGCATTGTTTGTCCGCCGTACAAGATACTTTCCCGGATTCGCTTGGACATTCAACTTTGCTTTCGGACCATTGGCCATCCTTGCAGATCGTCACCATGCCGACATTATTGTCACCATTCTCGCAGTCTTTAATCGCATCATTCTTGCATTCACCGCATTTGTTCTCGGCATTGCATGAAGCATTGTTGTCACAGGCGGTCTCTGTCCATTTGCCGTCGATGCACTTTGAATATTTCCCATCGGCGCAGTCGGCTTTCACGTCACCATTCGCGCATTCGCTCGGATTCGAAGAATTCGAATCCGATTCGCATCCGGCCAGCAAAATGGATGCAGCTGCCAAAGTGATGAATAAATGCTTTCTCATGATTTCTCTTTATGCTCCATATTCACGCCTTGCATCCATAACGATACAGCGTATGAAGGATTGCGGCGCATTCGCGTCCGGTTGTTCTGGTTCGCCCGATTTCAACCGCATCATGCGGTGAATCGGGCGCATAGCAATCTAGCATAAAGTTGTGGCAGATTCAATATCTGGCAGGTGTGATTACAGGGTTACCGCATTTAAACTTTGACCAGATATTGCTTATACCACGCAAACCAGCCAAAACTGTATAGTTTAGCGAAATGGGGGAGGGGCCCCATTTCAATCTTTGTAGGCCATGGCAGGTAGTATGTATACAGCAAAATCCAAACAATATTGCGGATTCCAAAGGGCTTAGCCCTTTGGCGGGGTCTGGGGCAGAGCCCCAGACAAAGCGGCGATTCTGGTTATGATTGGCTTAGTGTTTCTCTCCTAATCCTTGGGCGGCTTGGGCTCAACGCTGACTATTTTCCCCGCAGTTCTTTCATTGACCCGGACGCATTGCGCTTTGCTGTCAGATAGCTTTCGGCATGCCCACATTTTACCAACACAAATCTCCTCGTATTTCCACTTGCCGTTCTGACACTTCATGGCGGCTTCCGATTCACATTTCATCTGCCCATCTTTACATTCGCCTGCTGGAGTGGGGGGCTCTTTGCACGCCTTGATTTTATCATCGGCTTTAACACATTTCGGCTCGGAAAGCTTCTGCCATTCAACGGTTTCGTCAGCACTGCATTCTTTATGGAGTGTCCACTTGCCATCGATGCATTTATTAATTTTCCATGTATCTGCATCCAGAACCCAGTCATAAGAATCAAATCTACAGTTCCCGCCGCCCTGGCACGATGTTTTGTGGGTGATATCGTTCTTGCTGCAGTACGCAGGATATTCGCATACTTCAACAAATTCCCAGCGGCTACCGGTATATCTGTAGCGTTTATTGGATACACACTGTTCTGTCTCTTCTCCGCAGACTGCAACGTCGCTGGCAATGCTATTCGCAGGATTTGCACCGTCCTGTTGCTCCGCAGATGGTGGATTGATGGCTTTGAAGTTCTTGAGTACAATGCGCTGTACGGCACTGCGTTTCGCACTTCCCGAATTTTGCAAAGTATTATCGTCGTTTGGTGCCTGTCCATAAACATTGCTGTGAACTGCGCATAATGTAAATATTGCAGCTAAAGTACTCAATATGCGCTTGTAAGCTCTGCTGGATGAATAGGAATGTGACTTTGTGTGCGATGATTTGGGAATGGATCGTCGTTCAAACTGAGTCTCTTTGACAATTTCCATCGTTGAATGGCCAATCGTCACCTTGTCATTCTTGAACAAAGCGATGGGCTTATCCGGTTTTAATCGGTATTCCCGATTCAGGCGAGTGAGCTTCACTTCGGCGTGACCGGTTTTCAAAATGACCAGCTCATTTCGGGCGCTAAGACGCAGCATGGCATCTGCATCGTTCGACTGGCATGGGCCGCATTCAGCAATTCCAATCGGATGCTCGGCTGTGATCACCGGACACTCGACTGGCGCATTTCCATTCATAGACAATGCGATGCAATAACAAATATCCATATCGTCGTGGAAAGATTGGTTCATGTCTGCTTCCTCCGGTTTCGACCGCCATTTACCGATGCATCAGCGCATGATTCGTGGGGTACAGTTTCATATTTGGGGCGCGGGCTATCGGCTTTCGCCGATACGCCCTGCGTTTCGGCGCTATGCCCTGAGGGCATACGCGCCTCTCACTGTTTGTATGCGGCAATTCAATAAAAACCTGCATGCCTGTGCTTTTATTATCTTTGCTGGCATAAATAAGTGCTCCGCTTCGTGCGTCGTTCATACGACAACCAATCTAACGCATATTAATCACGTTTTAATTCCAACGTTTATTAATGACGTTTAATTACCAAAATTCAGAGCTTTTCACAGCCTATCTGCATCTCCGGATGCGCTTTCACATAGTCTTTGAGGCTCTGGTTGTCGCTATTTAATGCACTGCGCAGTGCAGCGCATGTGACATGCTTGTCGAGCGCAGAGAATGCCTCTGTACAGTCTGGGGCCATTGTGCGGCCTGCTGCATCTACATAAGGAATCACACGAAGAAGCGCCTCGGCAGATTTGGGCGATTTCTGATATGCAAGCACATTGCAGCTCGTGCGCAGCAGAGCTGGTGGCGTTTCTTCGTATTTCCCGTTAAGCGTTGCGATGGCTTTCTCCGCAATCGCATCGCTCTGAATCGTCAGACCGGTTTCGAGAATGGCGCGCTTGACTTCTGGATTGTACTGTTTGTCATAACCATCAAGAAGTTTGGATTGCAGCTGTACGTCTTTGGTGCGCTTTGCACAGTCTGCTGCAATGATGATCTGTTTGTAGTCCATGGTCGCTGCGGCTTTTTCCATTTCTGCATGCACGTCGGCTCCTGCATCTGCAGCAGCCGACAGGGCCAGGATGACTTCGCGGTCAAAGGCGCTTCCATCCTGATACAGCTGCTTCAATGCTGGGACATAGGGCATAAGGGATTCCGGCTCTGCCGTCATGCCGCATATTTTGGGTATGGCGAGGTCGAGCCGTCTTCGTTTGCTTAATGCTGCTTCCAGCCCCTCGGGCGTATCAAGATCGAGCTGCAGTTTTGGGGCTGCTGCGTTTTGCGTCTCATTTGCGGTCTGGGCGTCCGGAGCAGTATAAGCGGCTTGCGGGGCTGCATCGGATGTTGCTGCAGTTGCATCAGTTGCCGTGGCACCGGTGATGGCGTCCGCATTCTGCGCTTTGTCAGCGCTTTGCGGTGCTGCGTCTTTGGGCGCTTTACTGCACGAAACCATGCAGAGAGTGAGCAGAAAAAAGAAAAATGTGTGGCGTATCATGATGGATGTTCCTTTGGCAACGAAGCTGTCCCTTTGCACCATACCTTATTTGAATGTGACTGGATGCGTCTTTAGCGGTTCCTCTTGGGCCAGATCTTCGACCTCGGTCCCTCCAAACATGTCAACGACTGGTTCAGATTTCGAATCCTGATTACCTTCCGGAATAACCCACGATGAAGGATAGTGACTGAATGATTTGGCATGCTCAAACATTCTCACCATATTCTTTACATTTGATACATCCCAGTTATCCAGCCTTTGATTAAAGGAAGATGCGTCTTCAAACATCGCGGTCATATACTCGACTTTGGATACATTCCAGCGATTAAGCGGCTGGTTAAATGATTTCGCCCTGTTAAACATGAAACTCATATCCGTCACCTGTGAAACATCCCAGTCGTTCAGCGCTTGGTTAAACGATTTAGCGTTTGCAAACATGCCGGACATATCTTTGACATTTTTAAGATTTGGCGGTTCTTTTGGAAGATGCTTGAGATTCGTGCAATCAGCTGCAAAACCGGACATCGTCTTCCATTCAATATCTCCCCAGTCATCGACGGATACAACAGCTTTGGATTCGGTTTTACTTCCTACGGGGTGACTGCATGCGAAAATGAGATGTTTCTGGGTATATATTTTTTGTGGCGTCGCATCAACATCAATCGTTGGTTCTATATTGACTTCATCACATACCTGATGCGCAATTTCTCCAAACGGAATGATGATGCCTCGCTTGTCTCTTGATATACGCCTTGCACATAGCCACATCCCGGGTATTTGGCCTCGCACCCATATCTGATGTTTTCCGGAGTTGCGGGGATATGAGCATTTATGATTATCGGTAAGACCTTTAAACTCATATTCGCCATCGCCATCACAATCCAAATCGTAGTTCACCGGATAAAACCCATTCATCGTATTGATGGCAACAAGAATATTCGATCCGTTGTTTGCGTCGATCGTATATTTAAATGGTTTTAGCTTGGCATTGTTCGATGTATCTGCAGATTCAGCGCGTTCCACTGCACATCCTTTGATGTCGATAACACACGATATCAACTCAATGCCGCCAAATAAATATTTGACGACGAAAACAGTTGCCCCAATTAAAACGACAGCGATGATTAAAATGATGAATAAGGTTTTGCCGAGTTTTTTTTTGCTCATTTGAATAATCCGATCGGTGTGTCAGTCTGGAATGATGATGTGCGGGTGTTGTGGTAATTCGCGATAGAATCGTGCTCATACCGCAACGATTACAACGCATATCTATCACATTATCATCCCGGATTCAACACGCATCGTCTTCATACGCGAAAGGTGCGTGCCCGCAAATGCACGCCAATAGCCCGATCAATGCAAAGATATAGCGAACCGTTGGGAAAACAGTATTGCGTGAGCGTTATTCTTCAACGACATCAGATTTCATTTCATCCACAAAATCCGGCTTATCCTTGAGCAATTTCTCCATTTCATCCATATCTGCTGGAACTATTCCCGTTGTCGTACTGGGCTTCATCAGCTGCATATCTTCTTCTGTTAGTTCGGTCGCCTGCGATTCGGCAGGTTCGTTACTTTGTGTGGCATTGTTGGGAGCCGGATGCTGACATGCAGCACTGACCATCATCATGGATGCTGCACAGGCGATCATCGCCATCTTTGACGTGCGGTTGCTTTGTGCCGTTTTGCGGGTACTGTAGATATGGCGAATACTAAATGTGTGTGTGTCTGCATTCCCAATGATGATAGTATCTTTGGAAAGTATACGAATCGGGTGCTCCGGTCGCAGAACGATTTTGCGCCCGCTGCGTTCAATCACAACATGTGCCTGCCCGATACTTTTTATCATAAGTTCGTGATGCGCATCCACATACACCAATGATTCCGGCTCATCGCAGCCGGTGATCCCTTCAATGCTTAGTCCAAGTCCCGGGTCATGAATACCAAGAGGCATGCATTGTATCTCGGGTTGTTCATCAAAAGAAACAGAAATGATGAATTGTTTCGACATGATGCTAATCCTGCCCGAATGGCTGATAAAAACCGTGGAATATATCGAACGTTATCAGAAAAGACATCTCGGATGTCACTTGCTTAACGCGAATTATATTTATCTCTTTCAAAAAATTCTACGTTACCCCTTTCTCGCGAACAGCTTTCACAACCGGTGCATCCGGGATACCCGGCCGGCTGATTTCTGCAATTGGAACAGTAGCCGCGCGCGCAATTGTCATAATTTTCATCAGGACTAAAATCTGAACCTGTGGATGCGCATGAGGTGATCGCTGTTGTCCAGGCAAGTGCGATTACCGAAAGGATAAGGGTAAATGTGTATTTCATTCCTGTATCTCCTTTCATGTCTTGATTGTCGTTGTTCTCAATTATTGTCATAATATCGTTTCAAACAAGCGGTATGTGCTTGACACACCTATGTAATGGTAACATCCGCCGTCGGTTCTGTCAATTTCGGAAATTCATGTTTTATCCGGGCGGTTATATGTAGCCTATGGATGTGCTGTGACCTTACTCTAAAAAAAAAGGTTGAAGTATCCCCAATACTTACTACAACGGCGATCACGGGCACTCGACTGGCGTGTGCTCTGTGAATAACGAGGAGAATTAAAGCGATGAACGAAATCACATTAAATCCCATTGGCAAGGTCGTGAATGAGGATGGCGAGTTCAGGATCGTCCTCGAACATGCATATCGGGCGGGGTTGAAAGGACTTGAGGGGTTCAGCCATGTACAGGTGCTTTGGTGGATGGACGGCTGCGACAATCCCAAAGACCGCGCAACACTTATTGAGCAAAAGCCCTACACAAAAGGTCCGGATGAACTCGGCGTCTTTGCGCTTCGATCCCCCGAAAGACCCAATCCGATTGCAATATCCAACGTGGCGATCGCATATATCCACCAGGAGTCTGGGACGATTGGGCTTTATTATATCGATGCATTCCCCGGAAGCGCAGTTCTCGATCTCAAACCCTATACGCCAAGTATCGATCGCGTCGAACACGCTGCGACGCCGGTGTGGTGCAGCCATTGGCCCAAATCTTACGAAGAGAGCGCTGAGTTCGACTGGGAAGCCGAATTCAATTTCTAATATCTTTTTGTGCCTTTTCACCTATTTATGTATTCCCACACATCCGCGCTCTGAAGGAGCGCAACAATACGGAGATAATATATGTCACTCGCCGATTATATCAATCATAAACCTACAATTCACACTGCGCGTCTTTGCATTCGCCCCATGTCCGCCAACGATATTCCCGCATTAAAAGAATGGATGCCGGATAAATCGATTTATACCTACTGGGGAAAAGGCCCTGGCAAAACCGATAAAAATCCGGAACTCATGTTTGAAAAACCGGAAAAGCCCACCAAAAGTTTTCATTTGGGTATTGAAGAATTGTATTCGCGAAATGTCATTGGCGATCTATGGGTTTATCTCATCGAAAATGATCGCATGGCTTCTGTTGCCATTCGCATTGCCTCATCCCGTCATGACAATGGATTTGGTACAGAGGCACTTGGCGCCATGACGCGCTTTTGTTTTGAACACACAGAGCTCAAGCGACTGCAGGCACAAGTGGATGTGCGCAATATCGCCTCTCAGCGCATGCTCGAAAAATGCGGCTATATACAGGAAGGCCTCATCCGCCAGGGCAAAATGGTCAATACCTGGTGCGATTATTACGTCTACGGCATACTCTCCAGCGATATGGATGAAGCGGATTGAGTAGTTCTTTGTAGCAGCTCTCATGAAAGGCCCGTAGGGCTTTCATATTTGTAGCCCCCGGTTGCGTTAGCTACCGGGGGTTATGCGGGTACCCTTATCCTCCCCGCCCAAATTTTTCCTTTGATCCCCCGGTATCGCCTACGGCTCCGACCGGGGGCTACATACATGGAACGCCTAACGGCGTTCTCACGCACGGGCTGAATTGTAACGAATGGGTTCGTGTTGTAATCAATTGTTTGCAGCTGTATGCAAATCATGATAATGATAATTGGACGTGTTGATTCGCAGACATATTGTTTGCTGTGATTAGCCATGTCCAGTCTTTGTACCTTCTTCATTGTCGTGTGTTATGTCAAAAGAAAATACCCTTTTATATATTGTCATCTACCTCGTGATCATCAACGTGATTACCTTTATTGTGTATGGCCTTGACAAGCGGAAGGCCAGACAAGCCAAATGGCGCATTCGTGAATCCACGCTACTGGGGCTGGCTGCCATCGGGGGCAGTATCGGCGCGTGGCTGGCAATGAAGATATTTCATCACAAGACGCAGCATCCCCAGTTTAAATACGGCGTCCCGTTGATATTCTTTGCTCAGAGCGCGCTCGGCATTGCGATTTGGTATTTCTGGATGCGGTAGCGAGGATGATTTATATAATTTCACCCTTTTCTACAATTTCCCAGTGGCCACCCTTGGCACCACCGATACGCCGAATAAGCCCATCGGCACGTAACTGACGAATAACCTTCTTCACACCACTTTCGGAAAGCCCAGTGATGTCCTGCAATTCTTTTATGGTAACGGAGGCGTCTTTTTTCATTGCAATGAGAATTTTCTGGTTACTTTTCTGGTTACTTTTCTGGTTACTTCCTGCCATTTCTTGCAATGCCTGTTTCAAACACAGAAGCATGAAAGAGATGAATGGCGTACTATTTGCGTCCTGATCGCTCTTGGCAATTGCGTCATAATACTCCTGCTGATGTTCCTTTACGATGGTTTCAACCGGAATCCATGCAAATATGGGTTTCCACTGCATCAGCAATAAAGTCTGCCACATTCGCCCCATACGCCCATTGCCGTCGGCAAAGGGGTGGATAAACTCAAACTCGTAGTGAAACTCGCACGACTTGATTAGCGGATGAACCGTGGTTTTCCTTACCCAGTTCAGCAGATCGGCGATTAAGTACGGCACACGGTCAGCTGGCGGTGCCAAATGAACACATTTCTGACCATCAAATACGCCTACGCCTCCCTGACGGAAACAGCCATTCTCATTCACAAGGTCAGCCATCATCAGTTTATGTGCCCTCAGCAGGTCTTTTTCCTTATATGGATCAAGTTCAAGCAACAATTCGTAGGCTTCAATTGCGTTCTTCACTTCCTGAATCTCGTTGGGCGCCCCCAAGACACGTTTGCCTTCCAGAATGGCCGTCACCTGCTCAATAGAAAGCGAATTGTTTTCTATGGCCAATGACGACTGAATGGTCCTGATACGATTTTCCTTGCGAAGACGTGGTGTCGGTAACTGATCTGTCTGCGCGGTCAGATGTCCTACGATCTCTGCTATTTCAGCAACCAACGATATTATCTCATCTGTAACTGTAAAGGGTGGTATGTAGCTCATAAATAGCTATTTCCTCATCGATACGTCTTAGGGAATCTTTGAATAATTGTTTTTTTGAGGGGGCAACGCCCCCTACGGCGCTAGCCTCACCCCTCTCCCCCTGTCACTGCGTGACATCCCCCACTCCCCGCTCCATTGGAGAGGGGGAATGGGGCAGGGGGTATGGGGTGAGGCTACGCGCCTACCCCCTATGCGGGGTTCCCCCGCAACGCCCCGGACAGGATACTCCCAAGGATACGGAAATTACGGATTTATCTAATTCTACGACCAACCATGTGATGCTGCTCAACGACAAATGATTTTGTTTCAGGCTGATATGTATAAACGATTTTTCCAGTATCTGCATACACATCAAGTAGTGATACACGATAACCGCTAAGTTTCATATTTCCTTGTTCATCTGCCTTGTGCTGTGGAAATGGCTTTGACGGAATCTTCTCTTTCGTACGTTTACCAACAATTTTACTGACATCCATTGGAAATGTATGTGTTTTCAAAATATCGCGCACACATGATGTCGTTTCTTTATTTGCGCCATCTACACTAATGCTTTTAATAATTCCTTTTGAGTTATAGGATAACTTAATTTTGGGGGATTTTTCAGTCGCGAAACACGTTGCCAGTTGTGGCTCTAGAGTTTTTAAATCCGTCTCAACGATCGGCATAGTGGCTTTGAGTTCATCTGTCTCTGTTTTTGCAGCAGCTGTATCGTCCTGGGAAAATGCCTGACAAGGGACGATAAGAGCCAGTAATGCTGCAATGTAAAAACGCATACTGCTATGCATGATAAAACCTCCTGTCTGCTTCAAAAGCCGTAAAGCAATTATTATTGATTCACAATTATTATCATTATTTCTTCACTGTCCGCTTTTTGAGCGGGTTCTGTTTTGCCTGTTTCTCGATTGGAGTTTCATAGAACATTGAATCGGTTTTGCCCCTGGGCACAATCCATGATGATGGATAGTAGTTAAAACTCAATGCTTCTCTAAACATTTCAGTCATATCATTGACTTTGGATACATCCCATTGATTCAATGGCTGATTGAACGCTTCGGCCCTCCCAAACATACCGTGCATATTTTTCACATTGGAGACATTCCACTTTTCCAATGGCTGATTGAACGATTTTGTATTATAAAACATATGTTCCATGTTTGTGACATTTGAAACATTCCAATTCTCCAATGGCTGATTGAACGATCTTGTGCCCACAAACATCCAGCTCATATCAGTTACATTTGAAACATTCCACTTCTCCAGTGGCTGATTGAAAGCATCGGCACCACCAAACATGTGGCTCATATTTGTGACATTCGAAACATCCCAATTCTCCAATGGCTGATTGAAATATCGAGCATCCGAAAACATATGATCCATATTTGTGACATTCGAGACATTCCACTTCTCCAGCGGCTGATTAAAAGCTTTTGCATCCCAAAACATGTGGCTCATATTTGTGACATTGGAGACATTCCACTTTTCCAATGGGTGATTAAAAGAATTTGCCCCCCAAAACATGGCATCCATATTTGTGACATTTGAAACATTCCAGTTCTCCAGTGGCTGATTAAAAGAATTTGCCCCCCGAAACATATCGCTCATATTTGTGACATTCGAGACATTCCACTTTTCCAATGGGTGATTGAATGTATGTGCATCCCAAAACATGTGGCTCATATTGGTGACATTTGAAACGTCCCAATGATCGATTGTCTGGTTAAATTTAACAGCACCGTTAAACATACCTGACATGTTATTAACACGACTCAGGTCTGGCGCATCCTCGGGAACCTTTTCCAATAAGCCACAATGATACGCAAACGACTGCATGTTCTCCCATTGTATGTCGCCCCAGCTGTCAACGGATACTATCGGATTAATTTCATAGTTAAGTTTAGTTATATTGTGTTCTCTTCCTGCACATAGTTTGGTCGTGCAAGTATATAATCCTACACGAGCACCACATAATTCAATTGCGGATATATCTCCTCGAACTGAGATTCGGTGCGTTCTACTATTCTGCGGATAACTGCACTCATATTTTATTGTGTCTCCTTTAAACTCATATGTGCCATCGCTTTCACAGTCAATCTCAACGAGCGCATCAATCTTACTTTTGTTAGGTCGTATTACGACTGCCCTCTTGATTTCTTTCAAGCCGCCATACTTTGTTATCTCGAGATATACAGGGTTCTCGCCAAACTGAATGACAACCGGGCTATTGGTATTATCAGTTGTAATCGTGAACTGAAACGGTTTTCGATTGGCAGGATCTGCAGGCGTGTCATCTGCGATTTGCGATTCATCTGCGAGGGATGCTTTATCAGTGTCAGTGGGAGAGTCGGGCGATTCCAGCGGCTGTGCGTTTTGTTCCTCTGCGGGCGATTCCTGCGCGGTGGCAGTGGGCGAATCGGGCAAACTCTTCGGCTGCGCGTCAGGGACAGCATTCAGCTGGTTTTTGTCGCATCCGGCAACGGCGAGGACGAGGGATAGAGTAATGAGCGTGAGGGTAAGGCGTGACATGATAATACTCCCGATTTGGCTAGAAACGAAGCTCTGCACGATATTTTTCATAAAACTCTTTTATCCCGATTACGTCAATTTTGGGGTAGTCAATTGTTTTAAGAATATCGTAATGATGGTCATTTGAAACGATATAGCTTGCACCGATTGCGAGTGCACAATCTACGAATTTGTTGTCATCAGGATCCGCTTCGATGAGATGAAAGTGATAGTATGGCTCT
>JAEEGL010513516.1_pt1 | contig 28889 bp, 19 predicted proteins | sample 9134231 | NCBI WGS metagenome assembly JAEEGL01 (sample SAMN16246548, study PRJNA631951) | gut metagenome | biome: gut microbiome; feature: rumen; material: fiber-attached | host: Bos | place: Iran: Karaj | collected 2018-10 | reverse complement strand
CGGGCTCGGGCTCGGGTTCGGGTTCGGGTTCGGGCTCGGGTTCGGGTTCGGGCTCGGGTTCGGGTTCGGGTTCGGGTTCGGGTTCGGGTTCGGGTTCGGGCTCGGGCTCGGGTTCGGGTTCAGGCTCGGGCTCGGGTTCAGGTTCGGGCTCGGGCTCGGGCTCCGGCTCCGGCTCCGGCTCCGGTTCGGGTTCGGGCTCCGGTTCGGGCTCGGGCTCCGGCTCGGGTTCCGGCTCGGGCTCCGGCTCGGGCTCCGGCTCCGGCTCCGGTTCCGGCTCGGGCTCGGGCTCGGGCTCGGGTTCGGGTTTTGGTTCGGGTTTCAATACAGTCACCGGTTTTGTTTCTTCCGCATCGTCGCCGAGGACGGTATCGGATGAAACGCAGACGACGGCCGCGGCCGGAGCTTTATGCGGGAGCATCGAAATAAAGCCGTCAAGTCTTTCGCCGAATCCGGCCACTCCGGATCTGATCTCGGCGTTTTCGGCCGACAGCGAATCAAGTCTCGAGATAATATCACCGAGCGCCGCGCGCAGGTCGGTTTCGGCCGCTGACGTATTTTTTCTCGCGTTGGATTTATCGGCAAGCGTACGGTTCTCGGCCTCGAGAAAATCTATTTTCCTTTTTGCCGCCGACAGTTCGTCGGAGATTTTCGCGACCTCTTTTGACAGCTCGTCGGCACGTGCTGCGGCGTGGCTGTAGTCGGCGTTCAGTTTTTCGATCGTTCTGCGCCTTTTTTCATTGTCCTCCGCCAGGCGGCGTGACAGCGCGAAAAGATCGGAAAGCGCCTCGTCGACTTTTTCCTTGCTGTAGGTATCGCCGTCAAGCGAATATTTTTCCTTGAAACTCGAAGGTATCGCCATTGGTATCAGTCTGTCCGCGACGGCCGTTCGGAAACGGCGGACGTCCGGATCGCCTTTCAGTCAGATTTTCAAAAGACCGATAGTACCGTCTCGACTATCAGCAGAAGTATGAAGGTAAGCATAAAAGGAACGTCGATCATCGAATCCTCGAACCACCCCATCTTATCGAAAAGGAGGCGCAAAGGCATGATGACCGGTTCGGTTATAAGCGCGAGAAAATCGAGCAGCCTGCTGTCCTGTCTGATGATCCACGACAGCACTGCGCGAAGAATCATAGCGGTCTCGATTATCCCGAGAGCCGCCCCCGCGGTGATTTTCAGTATCTGAACAAAAGCTTCCAAATTTCGGATCAGCCTCTGTATCCGGAACCGTAGCCCTGATATCCGAATCCGCTGCCAGTCTGGGGCGGCTCGGGTTCGGTCTCGTCTTCGGGTTCGGCATCCGGCTCGGTAATTTCCATATTGCTGGGAGTAAGCATAAAGGTGTTTGCCGAAACCTGCTTCAGGTGTCCTCCGATCGCGTAAATCACACCGTCAAGAAAATAAATGAGATTCGACGCGGTTTCGGCGTCGGCTTTTTCAAGATTGATGATAGCGGCGTTGTTGGCGAGAAGCTCGTCGGCTATCGCCGAACCGTCGGTGTAGGCGGCCGGCTTCATAAGCTTCATCGAATACGCGACGCCGGAATTCTGGAACGCGCTTTTTGCCGCCGGACGGCGCGGCTCCTCTCGGGTCTCCTTCACCGGCTCTTCCGCTCCGTAATCATATCCTCCGTCGTTTGACGCGGAATTGTCCGTCTTTCCGTAATAATCCTCGTCGTATCTGCTTTCCTGAGATTCGCCTCTCGAAAATCTTTTGAATGGCATTGTCCTGTTCCTTTCCTTTTGTTAACCGTATTTTTTATTCCGAAAATATTTTTTTCCCTATCCTGACGATGTCCGCCCCGGCCGCAACGGCGGCTTCGAAACTGTCCGTCATGCCCATGGACAGGAGCGGTTTACCGCTTCTGTGAAGAACGTTTGACCATATACCGTCCGCAAGGACGGCGGTCTTTGCAAAAATCGTATAATACCCGTCGAAACCGTCGCACCTCGGGCCCATCGTCATAAAACCGTCGAGAGAAAGATTGTCAAGGCCGGCGGCATATTCCGCCAGGCGCTCGGCGTCTGCGGGCAAAACCCCGCTTTTGGAATCCTCTCCACCGCTGTTTATCTCGATGAGAACGTGAGTCATGAGTCCTTCCGCCGCCGAGCGTTTATCGATCTCGTCGGCAAGCTCCGCCGAATCAAGGGAATGAATGAGAACCGTTTTTCCGACGGCGTATTTCACCTTGTTTTTCTGAAGGGTCCCGATAAAATGCACCCGAAGGCCGTCGCATTCTCCGAGTCCGGAAAGATGCTCCCGCATCGTTTGTATCCTGTTTTCGCCTATATCGCGCAGCCCGCAGTTCAGGTAGAGAAACCCGATCATTCCGGCATCGGCGTATTTAACCGCCGGGACAAGCATGACGCTTCCCGCGGTGCGGCGGTATTTTGCTTCGGCTTCCCGGATCCGTTCGACCGTCTCCGCGTATCTGCGGGCAAGGCCCGCATATCGAATGTCAGACTGCAAAATCAATTCAACACCTTTCCGTGAAACAGATCGCTTCCCGAGATGATGATCTGCTCGAGTCCGCTCAGGTAATAATAGTGGAGAAGCGACTGACCGGCAAGAACTTTCGTTCCGGGATCCCTGTGATCCATCAGGAGGATATCATCGAGAATGACGTCTTTATCGCCCTGCCGGAAATTGCGCGGCGGATTGACGGGTTTTATTCCGTTCCGCACGCAGAAGTCCTTTATCGTCGCGTAGTCGCAAACCGGGCCCCGCATATCGTAACGCGGAACGCTGTACGAGGCGGGCGGTCCCTCCTCGACTTCCTCGTAAGGCGATACGATATAATATCCCGGACCTTCAGTCAGCACGTTGATTTTTCTGAAATAAACGTATCCTCCGTGAAGCGTGAAGACGCCGGTCATATCCTCGTACGGATGGACCGCGGTGACGGGAACACGGTATCCCGAAAATTCCCTCACGGTGACCGAAACGTCGGAAAATCTCGGAACAACGAAATCCTCCGGGATGCTGTCGGACGAAAAGAGTGAAATAATCCCGGTTTCGGTTCTGACGTTCTTTTCGAGCTTCAGCTTTACGGTACGTCCCGACGGCAGAAATTCGGTTTCGGCCGCGTCGCCGGGATTGAGCGCGCCGACCGCCGTTCCTTCGAATTCGACGGCAAGATACCAGGTCATGCCGCGAACAAGCTTTCCCGCGTCGGACAGTCTTCCGGCCGGTACCGCCATCGCCTCACGGAAGGCGCTTTCGGTGAATTCCTTAACGAGAGAGGGTCCGAAAACCGATTCGTATCCGTCGGATACCGAAAAATAATAACCGGGTTCGTCGGCTCTTGTGACCGAAAGCGGGTCTCCCATCGACGCCTCGAGCAGTGAAACGCGCGATTCGAGGGATATAAGCCTTGCCGTGATCGGATTGCCGCTCCCGGCAAGATATTCCTTCCTTTCCAGACTGACTCTCCAGTCGTCCGACATAGCCGTTGCGGCGGAATAATCCTCCGACGAAAGGGCCTTCATAATATCCGAATAGCCGGATGAAATAAGCTCGAAGTTATCCAGTACGCCGACGGATGACGCGCCGGCTCCGGATGATCTTTTCAGAAGGCCGATCTCTTTTTCGATTTTGCGGATCTCGGCTCTTATTCCGCTGCGGTCGGATGCGTAATGAGCGCAGACCGCCTCTCCTTTGGACACCCTCCGTCCTTCTTCGATAAGGGGATCGATATATCCGCCGGACTGACTGTCGAGAAGCTTTTCATCCCGAATAAGTACGGCCCTTCCCTTCACGGTTTCCTTTTCGGTAATGGTGAAAACGCCGGAGGTGGTTATATCCGAGGAAAATGCCCTTACCAGATGATATCCGAAATATACTACAAGCAAGAACGAGAGCAGAACCGCCGTGATCTGGGTAAGGGCTCCGAGTAAAAAGCTTCCGTCGAAAATCCTTCCGCGCTCGCGCTTTTCCTTGGGAGGTTCCGTGTATTCCCGCAGAAAACTGTCCGCGGCTTTTTTTGCCGGAAGCGGGGGATACCGGTCTTCGGGCTTTTTCGCTCCGGCGGGAAGCCGCCCGCCTCTCCCGCCGTTTCCGTTAGGATTGTCTTTCTTCATTATCCGTCCAAATAATTCGCGATAGATCTTCTTATTTTGCCGAACAGTTCCCCGGGTGAGACGTCAAAGCCGAACCGGACCGCGTAATTTTTCGCTCCGAACCAGGTTTCCTGTCTTTTGGCGTATCTGCGCGTGGCGACGACAAGATCCTCCCTCGCCTCGCAAAGAGACTTCTCGCCGTGAATGAAAGGAAGAATTTCCTTGTAACCTATCGCCTTGGCCGCCGTTTGATTGTCGGAAAACACTCCGTCGGATTCCAGCGCCGCGGTCTCGGCGGCAAGTCCGTCGGCGATCATGGCGTCCGCCCTTCTTTCAATGCGCCGGTTGAGCACCGCCCGGTCGTTCGCACCGATGAAAGCGCAGAAGAAATCGAACCTCGCGGCTCCGCTTTGTCTGTCCAGTACGCTTTTCGGAACGCCGCACTGCTCGTATATTTCAAGCGCCCTGACGACGCGCCTGACGTTGTTGGGATGTACCGCCGCGGCCGATTCGGGATCGACTGTCTTAAGCTTTTCCCACATCGCCGCGTTTCCGAGTTTTTCGGCTTCCCGGGCGAGTCTTTCCCTTATTTCGCTTTTTCCGGAACCGGCATCGTAAGAGCGTTCGAAAAGAAGAGAATCGAGATAAAGACCGGTACCGCCGCATATAACGGGAAGCCTGCCGCGGGACAGAACGTCGGTAACGCATTTCCGTGCGTCGACCGAATAATCGGCGCAGGAATACGGCAGGTGGGGATCCTGAAAATCCACCATGTGATGCGGTACGGCTCTTCTGTCTTCCGCGGACGGCTTTGCCGTTCCGATATCCATTCCGCGGTAGATCTGCATCGAATCGCAGCAGACGATCTCTCCGCCGAAGCTCTCGGCAATCATCATGGCGATCATGCTTTTGCCGGATGCGGTGGGACCGCAAACCGCTACGATCTTTCCGTCGGCGGTCATTCGTCTTCCCTTTGCACTGCGAAGCAGCCGTCAGGAATCCTTTCGGCAGGGACCGTTAATACCGATTTCCGGAACAATCCGGTTTTTTTCACCGAAACTCGGAACTCCGGCTTTATTTCGGGAAGCTCTCCGCCTTCGAACACCCTGCCCGTTTCGCTCACGGCGTCCGAGTAAAGATTGCCGAAAAGGCACGCAACTCCCGTATTGTCGGGAATACCCTGCCATTTTCCGCCCTTCACCGGCTTGCCGCCTCTGACGATCTGCGAGAAAAACGCCGAGTAAAGAGATGACGCTTCTTTCATCAGTCTTGTCAGCGCCTCCGTCTTTGCTTCCGAGTCAAGCAGAAAAGCCGGCATTTCCACCGTTATATATCCGCATTCTCCGGCGTCTTTGGCAGTTTCGCGGAGGAACAGATTGGTCACCGGAAAGCGCGGATAAACGACCGGTCTCTCATCTTCGGCAAGAAACCCGAGCAGCCCCTCTTTTCCGGTCTCCGAAAAGGAAAACTCCGGCGGAACATTTCTGCCGAAACGTTCGGGAAGCGCGTACGGGAAAATCCGGGAGATCAGCTTCAGAAGTTCTTCCCTGAGTCCCGCCTTTTCCTTCCCGGGAGTGAAATAAACCGACAGACAGGCGAACTCGGTGTATTCCCCAAGCGGCGGGAAGTTTTCGTCCGGCAGGTCCGGACGGAAGTCCGCGATCTTTTCCTCGGTTTCCTCAAGGACGTCCCACATACCGTCAAAATCCGAGCAGACCCTGTCGGCAAATCCGCGCAGGGTCCTCATACCCGTCCCCTCGGGGACGCTCGCGGTACCGATCTTTGACATATATCTGACGTTGCCTTTCGAAAAGTAAACAAAGGGAGGAATTTCTTCGGGTGAAACCTTTCCCGGCCGATCGAATTCAAGATTGCATCCGGCTATGACCGGGAGCTTTATTCCCTCCGGTTTTTCCGCCGTCCAGATCCTGATATACATTGCCCGCCCGCCTTTTAAAATAATAACTCGCATAATATTATATACTAAAATCGTCTCCTTGTCAATTTTTTACTTGACTATTTTTGCCGATTAATATATAATAACACATGATTTTTATTGCAGACCCGAAAGGATGAACGAAATGGCCGAAAACGTGATTCTTTACAATCCTCTGGCAGACAACCGCCGCGGAAAGGAAAACGCATACGGAGCGCCGGTCCCGGGAGAGAACCGGTACGTAGACATTCTGACAGTTAAAAACTACTCCGAGCTTTTCGCTTCGGTACCGGAAGGCGGACGCCTGGTCGTCTGCGGAGGCGACGGAACGCTCAACCGCTTCGTCAACGCCGTTGCAGACGAGAAGGCGGAGCTTCCCGGGAAAGTCTGGTACTGCGCCACCGGAAGCGGCAACGATTTTCTCAAGGACGTCGGCGGCGAAAAGGGCGGCGAACCTATTGAAATACGCAGATATCTCTGCGATCTCCCGGTCGCGGAAGTAAATGGAAAGCGCTACCGTTTCATTAACGGAGTCGGCTACGGGATCGACGGCTACTGCTGCGAAGTCGGCGACGCGATCAGAGAAAAATCCGACAAACCGACGAATTATACCTCGATAGCAGTAAAAGGCGTTCTCTGGGGCTATTCTCCGAGGAGCGCCGAAATAACCGTCGACGGAAAAAAATACGAATTTGAAAAAGTCTGGCTCGCTCCGGTGATGAACGGAAGATATTTCGGAGGCGGTATGATGGCGACGCCCGGTCAGGACCGGCTCGATCCCGAAAGGAAACTTTCCGTGCTCGTATTCTGCGGAAGATTCAGGATTCCCACCCTCATCAATTTCCCGAAGATCTTCAAAGGGACTCACGTCAACCTGAAGGGATGCACCGTGCTGACCGGTCACGATATCACCGTTCGCTACGAAAAGCCGACTCCTCTGCAGATCGACGGCGAAACGATTTCGGGCGTATCCGAATGCCGCTGTGTTTCTTCACTTCTTCTGAAGGAATAAGGACCGAAAATGGAAAAAGGAAAATTCATAACATACCCCGGTCTGGAGGGCACTCCGTACGAACATCCGTGGAAAAGCAAGGACAGGGTCTTCAACTCGCGTGACGAGGAGCTGCTCCCCGGAAAAGGGATACTGAACGTAAAGAAGACCTTCTCTCCCGATCCGGCGAAAAATCTCGTTTCCGCACGTGTGACGGCGACCGCTCTCGGAGTTTTCGATATGTTCGTCAACGGCGAGCGAATAGGCTGCAAAGACGGCGAATATACCGACGCCGACGAGCTGAAGCCCGGCTGGACCGATTACAGATCGAGAGTTTTTGAATTCACCTACGATATAACCGATTCGGTCTGCGACGAGAATCTTTTCGTCGCCGAAATATCTGCCGGATGGTGGAACGGAAGGATCTCCTTCGGATTTTACGGCTGGAAACCCAACGCCTTCTGCGGCGAGATCGTTCTCGAATATGAAGACGGTTCAAGGGAACTCTTCCCCACCGACGATAGCTGGGACGCCGCCGTCTGCGGCCCCGTCCTGCGAGCGGATATATGGGACGGCGAGTTTTTCGACGCGAGAATCCCCGAGCCATCCATCGAGCCCGAAGCGCACGAATGGAAGAAAGCGGTGCTTTTCGAAGACTTCGGCGGCGAAATCGTTCCGGTCGAAGGCCCCAGGATCCGCAGCTGCGGCGAGCTGATGCTGTCGCCTCAGTCGGCTGTGCTCTATTCCGGGATCGAAGACAACGGGAAGCCGTTCGGAAAGATCCGCGCAATATCAAAAAGCTTTTCCGACGGATGCGAAAGAAAAACGATCAAAAAGGGTGAGACCCTTCTGCTCGACTTCGGTCAGAATATGGTAGGCCGTCCTATTCTCTTCCTTAAAGCCGCACGCGGGGCCCGCCTTACCGTTTTCTTCTCCGAAATGCTCAACGACACGGGCGACCCGGGGCGCGGGAACGACGGTCCCGAGGGAAGCGCGTATATTAAGAATTACCGCTCGGCGCTGGCGCGTCTCGTATATATCGCCGCCGGAAGCGAGGAAACCGAACTGTATTTCCCGACACACGTCTTTTTCGGATTCAGGTATCTGGAGCTCGTCACCGACGGAGAGGTCGAAATACTCGGCGTCAGAGGCGACGTGATACGCTCGGATACCGAGGAGACGGGTGATTTCTTCTGCGACAATCCGGAAGTCAACAGACTGTTCTCCAACGTTGTCTGGGGAATGCGCGGCAATTATCTTTCGGTCCCGACCGACTGCCCGCAGCGCGACGAGCGCCTCGGCTGGACGGGAGACACCCAAATATTCTCGGGAGCCGCTTCCTATCTTGCGGATATCGGCTCGTTCATGCACAAATGGCTGCGCGACGCACGCGATTCGCAAACCGGATTCGACGGGGCGTACTGCGACGTCATCCCCCGGATCTTTACCGGTCACGGCGGAAACGCCGCCTGGGGCGACGCCGGCCTCGTGGTTCCGTGGCGCCTCTGGCAGATGTACGGAGACAGGGAAATCGTCGAAGAGCATTACGATTCGATGGAATACTATATGCGCTACCTTGAGCGGTTCGGTCTCGAGGGCCCGAACACCGCCTACGGAGACTGGCTCAACTACGACGTCACCGACAAGAGATATATAGCGGTCTGCTACTACTTTTACGACGCGGTCCTTATGGAAAAATTCTCGCGCATCCTCGGAAAAACCGAGCAGGCGGAGTATTATTCCGAACTGGCCGGAAGGATACGCGAGCACTGGAGAGAAAGATACTTTGCGGACGGCGTCCTCGCCGCGGATACCCAGACCGGATATCTGCTTCCTCTCGCCTTCGGAATGGTCGAAGGAGAGGAACGCAGCGACTTTATCGCAAAACTGAAGGAAAAGATCGTTTCCAACGACTGTACCCTTTCGACCGGATTCGTAGGGACCGGCATTCTCTGCCGCACCCTGAATGAATGCGGACTCGACTCTCTCGCCTATTCCCTTCTTCTTCAGACGCGGGACCCCAGCTGGCTTTATTCGGTCAGACAGGGCGCGACGACCGTCTGGGAGCGCTGGAACTCATACACTCTCGAACGCGGCTTCGGAGACGTCGGAATGAACTCTTTCAACCATTACGCCTACGGAGCGGTCGCCGAATGGATGTTCTCGGGGATCTGCGGGATAAAACCGGATCCGGAAAAGCCCGGATTTGAAAGCTTCATACTCCGTCCGAATCCCGATTTGCGTTCGGACGAAGAACTTCCCGCCGGTCAGAAAAGAATCAATATCGCTCACGCCACCTACTCGCCGCGCACCGCCGCTCCCGGCGACTGCATCGAATCCGGATGGGAAAGGGTCAACGGGGCGATCGTATACACCTTCACCGTACCCGAGGGGCTTTGCGCGAGAGCCGAGCTTCTTTCCGGACGTTCTTTCCGTCTCAACGGGATGGAGATCGATCCGCGCGAGATCGGCGGGTCCGAAAAAGACGGACGGACCGTATTCCGGCTTGAGCCGGGCAGCTATACAGTCGAAATACAATACTGACAAATCAACAATACGAGGCACACGTTTATGAAGTGGACATCGCTCAACGACATAAGAGAAAAATATCTTTCGTTTTTTGAATCGAAGGGACACCTCCGCCTTCCCTCCTTCCCGCTCATCCCGCAGAACGACAAGTCGCTCCTGCTGATCAACTCGGGAATGGCGCCGATGAAGAAATATTTCACCGGCGAGGAGGAGCCGCCGCGCCACCGGGTGACGACCTGCCAGAAATGCATCCGCACACCCGACCTCGAGCGCGTCGGACACACCGCCCGCCACGGCACTTTCTTCGAGATGCTCGGGAATTTCTCCTTCGGAGACTATTTCAAGGAGGAGGCAATCCCGTGGGCGTGGGAATTTCTGACGAAGGTCATGGAGATACCCGAGGACCTGCTCTGGCCTTCGGTTTACGAAAAGGACGACGAGGCGTACGCAATATGGCGCGATAAGATCGGCGTCCCCGAGGAGCATATCGTCCGGCTCGGCAAGGAGGACAACTTCTGGGAGCACGGACCTGGTCCCTGCGGACCCTGCACCGAGATCTATTTCGACCGCGGGCCGAAATACGGCTGCGGAAAGCCCGACTGCAAACCCGGATGCGACTGCGACAGATACATGGAGATCTGGAACAACGTTTTTTCGCAGTTCAACAACGACGGTAAGGGCAACTACACCGAACTGACCCACAAGAACATCGACACCGGAATGGGTCTCGAACGCCTCGCCTGCGTCATGCAGGGAGTCGACAACATGTTCGAGGTCGACTCGATCCGCGCGATAATCGACAAGGTGTCCGAGATTTCGGGTAAGAAATACGGAACCGACCCGAAAGAGGATATTTCGATCCGCGTCATAACCGACCACACCCGCAGCGCGATGTTCATGATTGCCGACGGCGTGCTTCCCTCGAACGAAGGCCGCGGATACGTGCTTCGCCGCATCATCCGCCGCGCCTGCCGCCACGGAAAGATGCTCGGAATCAAGGGCGGATTCCTCACCGAGACTGTCAAGGTAGCCATCGGAGAGAGCGAGGCGGCCTATCCCGAGCTCAACGAAAAGCGCGAATACATATTGAAGGTTATCAGCGTCGAAGAGGAAAAGTTCGACGCGACTATCGACTCGGGGCTTGACAAACTCAACGACATGCTCGCCGCCGTTCCGGCCGGTTCTCAGCTGCCCGGAGACGACGCCTTCAAACTCTATGACACCTACGGATTCCCGCCCGATCTGACCCGCGAGATCGCCGCCGAGAGAGGCTTCGAAATCAACGAGGAGCGCTTCACCGCCCTTATGAAGGAACAGCGCGAGCGCGCCCGCGCGGCGAGAGGCAACGTCGGCGGCTGGTCGGGAGAATCGAAGAGTCTGATAGCCGGACTGCCTGCTACCGGATTTACCGGATATTCCGAATACGAATCCGACGTAAAGGTCGTCGCGATTTTCGCGGACGGCGCGCCGGTTGAAGAGATATCCGAAGGCGAATTCACGCTCGTCACCGACCGCACTCCCTTCTACGGAGAAGGCGGCGGACAGGTCGGAGACAGCGGGACCTTCACAGCCGGCGGAGCACTCGCCGTCGTCACCGACACAAAGAAGACCGACGGCGTATATCTGCATGAGTGCACCCTAGATCACGGCATCATCCGCGTCGGAGACGGCCTGCGCGCGTCGGTGGACCGCGTGCGCCGCGACGCGATAAGACGCAACCACTCCTCGCTCCATCTGCTTCAGGCGGCCCTGCGCGAGGTGCTCGGCAGCCACGTCGAGCAGGCCGGCTCATACGTCGACGAACACCGCGGCAGATTCGACTTCTCCCACTTCTCGGCCGTGACGCGCGACGAACTCGACCGCGTCGAAAAGATAATCAACTCGCACGTTCTCGCCGGCGAACCGGTCGTCACGCTCGAGACCGACATCGAAAGCGCCAAAAAGATGGGCGCGATGATGCTCTTCGGAGAAAAGTACGGCAAGACCGTCCGCGTCGTCACGATGGGCGACAGGTTCTCGGTCGAATTCTGCGGAGGCACGCACGTCGACAACACGGCGAAGATCGGACTTGTAAAGATCGTAAGCGAATCCTCTGTCGCATCGGGAGTGCGCCGCATCGAGCTTGTTACCGGACTCAACGTGCTCGCGCTGCTTCACGAGAAGGAAGCGCTCGCCGCCGAAACCGCGGCGGTGCTGAAACTGCAGAATCCTGCCGACCTGCCTAAGAAAGCTGCTGCCGTCCAGGCCGAACTCGCGGCTGCGAAAAAGGAAATCGAAGCGCTCAACGCGAAGATCGCCGCGTCGAAGCTGGACGGACTCATGTCGGGCGCCGTCGCGGTCGGCAGCGTGAAGCTGGCGACGGCCGCGCTTGACGGCACCGATCCCGACACCGCGCGAGCGCTCTGCGACAGGATCAGGGATACCGATCCTTCCGCCGTCGTTGTTCTCGCTCTGAAAAACGGCGACCGACTGAACTTCCTTGCATCGGCGGGTCCCGCCGCCGTGAAGGCGGGCGTTCACGCCGGAAAACTGATCGGAGCCGTTGCCGCCGTGACCGGAGGAAAGGGCGGAGGACGCCCCGACAGCGCAATGGCGGGAGGCCGCGACGCTTCCCTCTCCGGAAAAGCGCTTGAAGCCGCAAAAGAGGTCCTCGAAGGACAGCTGAAATAATAAGACAACACCGCAAATCGAAGGGGATGTAAAAAAACTCGTGAACCGAGTTTTTTACATCCCCCGTCGACTTTTTCTCGGCGCGTTTAGCGCGCCGTTTTTGCTCATTTATGCTGGATTATCTTATGTTTTCCGGCAAAAACCGAAAAAGATCGCGCAAAATCGGCGGAATCCCGCCCGCCGATTTTGCGAGGCTGTAAAAAAGTCGGACTTTTTTTACAGCCTCTTCGATTTGAATGTGATCCGACGTTCATGCCGGCTTCCGGAAAAACAAGTTCACTCCGGATTTTTTTCTCTCCATTCGCTGATGGGAATATAGCTATTCGTTTCCTTGTCGTAGGTGTCCCCGTCCGGATCGGGCGGATCGCCGAGATGGTATTCCGGCGGTGCGTCCTCAAACCCGCCGCTGAGAAGATTGAACCAGCACTGTTCGGTTATCCTGCGTGTTTGTCCGTCTTCGGTTTCGACGTAGTGTTCAAGCCACATTTCAACGACGTCGCCCTTTACGACCCCGGACGTGATACAGCATGCCTCCGGCAATTCGAACAGCGTTTTCTGATCGCTTCCGTCCCTTTCCGATGACCGTATGACGACTTTACCGCCGAACAGGATTGAATCACGCTCCTGCGATACTATGTACTGCGCGTCCGTGTCGTCGTTTTCAAAAAAGCTCACGGGATCCAGTCCGTGTCTTGCCGCGTACGTCTCGATCGACAAAGACACGGCGTACTCGTAATCCGGACAGGTCGCCCAGACGTACCGGTCGCCCCACAGTCCGAAAAACTCGGCGCCGTCTTCGGCTGGCACCCGTTCCCGTTCGCGCGTCGACAGATCGTATTTCCAGTAATAACCCGCGTACATCTGAAGTTTTGCGCCCCACGGAGCGGTATAGTCGATATACGCCGGCCCCCAGCAGACGCTTCCTTCATAATAATTCGGATTAAAGTTGAAAAGAGGTTCTTCGCGCCTGTTCTTTCCGTTCAGATCGACCGAAAAACTCTCGCATTCGCTGAGAAGCTTTCCGTACTGATAAGCGTTTTCGTACAGGTAAATGCGCCTGTTCGTCACCGTTCTTACGCAGTATTCCCTGTCAAAGACGGCGATTTTTTTTGTTTTTTCGGAATCCGGATCATACGAGTCAAGTTCGTACACCGTTTTCCCGTCGACTATATCGGGGCTGACGTACCACATCTTTCCCTGAACGAGAGCGTAACGGATAAAACTCAGCCTGTCCGACGACGCAAGAGAGGTGTGTTTCCCGGTGCCCAGATTGTATACGCCAAGCGCGGAATCGGCGCCGACAGTATAGAACAGATTGTCTCCCGACACCGCGACGATCTTATATTCTCTTTTTTCATTTGTCAGCGGACATCCTGCGTCGGGAAGGTGTGTGCAGACGGGATCGGTACACACGTAGGATATTTCTCCGGTATCTTTGTTTCTCTTGGAAATTCTGTATGCTTTCTGCCGGTAGTAGTGAGGGTGACTTGACTGCGGTGCGTATTTCCAGTAGGTGAATTCGTCCGAAAAAAACTCGTACCGGCTCCATTCTGAATTTGCCGCCTCTCCTTCCGGAAATACTTCCTTTCCCGAAGAGCAGGAGTAGAGCCCCGCAGACAGAAGCAGAACGCAAAGGGCGATTGAAATGATTCTTTTCACAGGACTTTCTCCTTCCACGTAGCATAATGAAGCACTGAATTCCAGTCCGGATAATGCCGTACCGCGTCGGGCGGACCCGCGTTGCCTTAACGCTCAGCCGACGCGGAAAAGCATCCCTTCACCGCCGCCGCAGCGGTATTCATAGCGTCCCTCGGCGTCTCTGTCGGTGAAAGCCTTCCAGCTTCCGTCCGACACGTCGAAATATTCAAGTCTTTCGGTCACGTCGATGAAGGTAAGCGAATTATCGCCGTACTCCCCTTCCCCGTATTTGCGGTTGACGATCATAAAGCTTCCGTCGTCGAAAAATCCGATAAGGAAGGATTTCCCGGAAACCTCACCGAGATCGCCGTATCCCTGATATCCGGTGCAACCCTCCTCGAGAGAGCCGGATCTGAGATGATAGACGCCGACCGAACGTTTGCCGAAGAGCTCGCGTCCGAGAGGCAGAATCTCGGCGTTCACCGCCTGAACGTCGTAGTAGTGAGGATAGATCTCACCGGTGTAACTCATGCAGGCGTTGTCCCAGGATAGCGCAAGCAGATCGGCATCGAGAATGAAAGTGAAGTACGAGATCCGCTTGACGCCGTAGCAAAGCGCAGCGTTCGTCTCCAGCCGCAGCTGCGCGCGGGTGACGTTCGCGTAGGAGTTATGCTTTGTCAGGAGAATGATGGTCATATAGTCGAGATTTTTCTCCAGCGACGCGCTCCTTATCTGTTCGAAATTCGAGTAAAATCCGCGGCGGGCGCTGTCTGTCAGAAAATGATAGTGATCGTAGCAGACGTAACCCGGATCGACTTCTTTGAGATACTTTTCGACGTACGCCGCGTAACTGTCCGCCCCGAGCTGAGACGATTTTGCGTAGTTCGGGAACAGGTCGATAAACACTTCCCTTTCGGGATCGATCTTCCGGAAGGCGCGCGTCAGCTGCGACAGAACTCCGAATTTTGCCGTCGACGGTTCGTCGTACAGCCACCATCCGCGGATATTGTCAAATTCCGAATAATCTGCGACGACCGCTCTGACGGTCTCTTCGATCTGTTCGTCGGTAAAGGTTCCGGTCGACGCTGTTATCGCCCAGATCCTCTCGTCCCAGAGGCAGGAACAGGTCAGACCGTATTTTTTCATCAGTCCGAGAGCGATCTTGTTGTTCGCGACGTTGTTGTTCTCGAGCGGGACGGTGGTAAAGCCGCATTCGGCTATCGCCTTCCAGAATTTCTCGTTGGTCGCCTGTTCGTTGTGCGGTCCCCAGTAATAGGTGATCCCGAATTCAGAAAATCCCGTCGTTTTCACCGAACTCTCCTCGCTGAAATCATAATCGTAAGATACTGTCAGCGTGATATCGTACTTATCTCCGCCGTATTCGAAGCTGCCGCCCGTATTTATCGAGCGCTCTGTCACGGCGGCGCCCGAATTCAGTGCGAGCGCCGGAACGAGAATCACTGCGGCAAGGATCAGCGTTATGATCCTTTTTTTCTTTCCGGATGAACCGGCGGCAAACAGCAAAGCCGAAACCGCAAGTGCGGCAGACGCGGGGAGTACCGATCTGCAGCCACTGCTTTTTCCGGCCGGCGCTGTCTCTTCGGCCGTTTCGGGCGACGTCTCGGGCGCCTTTGTGATCCTGAATTCCGCTTTTTTGCTTTCTCCGGGGAGAGCGCTCAGGGTCTGCGCGTCGGGAGCGATAAAACCGTCCGGAACTTCGATCGAAACGGTAAACGAACCGGCGTACCGGCATTCATCGTTGACGAGTTCGACCTCAACCGTCGCCCCGTCTTCAGCCGCTGCGGCGGTCATCCTGACTGCGACGCCGTCCTTCCTTGAAAAACCGTCTCTGTCGGCTGCCGAAGCGCCGAATGCGGCCGTCAGTATCACCGATACAAGGAAAAGCGCCGCCGCGGCGCGGAAGAACCGATTTTTCTTTATCATGATTTTGTCTGCGCTTCGACGAGACGCTCTCCGCAGTAGATCGAGCGAAGCTTCGGCTTTTCTATCTTTCCGGTGGGATTGCGGGGTACTTTTGCGAATATGATCCTGCGCGGGCGCTTGTATCTCGGCATGCCGAGACAGAAGTTGTTTACTTCCTCCTCCGAAAGGGTGCGCCCCTCCTTGACTTCGATGATGGCGGCTGCTATCTCGCCGAGGCGCTTGTCGGGAAGGCCGATGACCGCCACGTCCTTGATCGCGTCGTTTGCGCGGAGGAAATCTTCGATCTGGACGGGATACAGGTTTTCGCCGCCGGTGATGATGACGTCCTTCTTGCGGTCGACGAGGTAGATGAATCCTTCCTCGTCCTCCTTGGCCATGTCGCCCGTCTTGAGCCATTCACCCGAGAGCGATTCGGCCGTGGCCTCGGGATTCTTGTAATAGCAGGTCATGACACCGGGGCCGCTGACCCAGAGTTCTCCGACTTCTCCCTGCTTCACGTCGTTTCCCTGATCGTCGCAGATCCTGGTCTTCCACATATATCCGGCTTTGCCGATCGCTCCGACGTGATCGATGTTTTCAACGCCGAGATGTACGCAGCCCGGTCCTATCGACTCTGAAAGGCCGTAATTCGTATCGTATTCGTGCTCCGGGAAAACCTGCTTCCAGCGGCGGATAAGAGACGGCGGTACCGGCTGTGCTCCGATGTGCATCAGACGCCAGTGAGAGAGGTCGTACTCGGAGAGATCTATGTCTCCGCGTTCGATGGCGTCGAGGATGTCCTGAGCCCACGGCACGAGCAGCCACACGATGGAAGCTTTTTCGATCGACGCCGCGCGAATTATCCACTCGGGGGTCACTCCGCGAAGGAGCACCGCTCTGCTGCAGGAATACAGGGACCCGAACCAGTGCATTTTGGCGCCGGTATGATAAAGGGGCGGAATGCAGATAAAGACGTCGTCCTTTTTCTGTCCGTGATGCGCCTGCTCGACCATAGCCGAGGTGATCAGCGAGCGGTGTTTGTGAAGGATCGCCTTCGGGAATCCGGTTGTACCCGACGAAAAATAGATTGCGGCGAAATCTTCTTCTGTAAGCGTTCCTGCGACCGCGGGTCTGTCCGCGGGCATCCCTGCGGCTTCCGTCAGCAGATCGGACGCGCAGGACGGGATCTCTCTCTTTGCGACCGAATTGACGAACCAGAGCTTTATATCTCCGATCTTCGGGAGGATCTCGTCGATTCTTCCGATAAATTCCTCTCCGTAAATCAAAAGCGACGCGTCGGAAAGGCGCAGGCAGTATTCGATCTCCTCGGCGGTATAGCGGTAGTTCATCGGTACGGCAAGCGCTCCCGTCTTGAGAATGCCGAAGTAAACGGGCAGCCATTCAAGACAGTTCATAAGCAGAAGGGCAACCTTGTCTCCCTTTTTCACCCCTTTCGAGATGAGAAGATTCGCGGTCCTGTTCGCTCTTTCGTCGAACTTCCCCCAGGTCATCTCGCGTCTCATACGCGGATCGGTGCCTTCCTCGATCAGACTGAATTCCTTCCAGCTCTCGTTTCTCGGACGGAGCGACGGATTGAGCTCGACAAGCGCGACTTCGTTTTTCGCCTCGGCGGCGTTTCTTTCAAGCAGTTCGGTGATTATCATTTTCATCCTCTTGATAACAGATTATTTCAGTAAAATTATATCACCGCGGGCAACGGTTGTCAAGAAGTCAAAAAACATTTGACAAATCAATGCGAATAATGATATAATTTGATGGCGACTCCGCCGGACGGTCGCGCGGTATGGTGCCGAAAGGTATTACCGTGAGGAAAGTCCGGGCTTCACAGGGCAGGATAGCTGATAACGTCAGCCGCGGGCGACCGCCGGGAAAGTGCAACAGAAATAAACCGCCGGCGCCGGAAGGCGCCGGCAAGGGTGGAAAGGCGAGGTAAGAGCTCACCCGTTCGCATGGTAACATGCGTCCGCTGTAAACCCTATCCGAAGCAACACCGCATGGGGATCGTTTGCCCGACGCATATCCCCGGGTGGCACCGGGAAAAACCCGGGAGCGGCGCGGCGACGCGCCGCAAAGACAGATGACCGTTCAAGACAGAACCCGGCTTACAGACGGAGTCGTTCCAAAGCAAAACCCGCGCGGATCGCTTTTGCGACCGCGCGGGTTTTGCTTTCGGTATTATTCCGTTTACAGCACGCTGTTGAGGAACTGCTGCGCGCGCAGGGTTTTCGGCGAATCGAACAGTTCCGACGGAGTTCCGCTTTCGGCGATTACCCCTCCGTCCATGAACAGAACCCTGTCGGCTACTTCACGTGCAAACCCGATCTCGTGTGTTACGACGACCATCGTCATTCCGGCCTCAGCCAGCTTTTTCATAAGATCGAGAACCTCCCCAACCATTTCGGGGTCGAGCGCCGAAGTCGGCTCGTCGAAAAGCATAACCTCCGGGTCCATGCAGAGGGAACGCACGATGGCGATTCTCTGCTTCTGACCTCCCGAAAGGGTCGACGGATAGGCGTCCGCCTTTTCTGTCAGCCCGATTTTCCCGAGAAGATCCATCGCTTTCGCCTCCGCCTCTTCCTTCGTTTTCAGCTTCAGCTCGACGGGAGCGAGGGTCATGTTCTGCAGGACCGTTAAATTGTTGAAAAGATTGAAATGCTGGAAGACCATACCGATCCTCGCCCGGGCGAGGTTTTCGTCAAGTCTGTAACGTTTTCTGAAATCCCGCATCGCGGAGGAATATGAGCTCCCCTCGTTTTTCTCGTGCAGAAGGTCCTTTTCCTTGATGAGGGCGATCCGCGCGGCGTCGTCCATGCCCGGATCCTGCTTTGAAAGCAGTTTTTTATACGTTCTCGACAGCCTGATTATTTCTTCGTGGAGATAGGGATCGACCGGAGTCAGCAGGTTGTCTTTGAACCAGACCTCCCCGTACGTCGGCCTTTCGAGAAGGTTCATACAGCGGAGCATGGTGGATTTACCCGAGCCGGACGCTCCGATCACCACGACCTTTTCACCCTTTCCGATCCCGCAGGAGACTCCCTTCAGCACCTCCAGCTTTCCGAAATACTTGTAAAGGCCGCGCACCTCGATTATATTACCGTTCATTTTTCTTCAGCCTTCTTTCGATAAGATGCTGAACGAGGGTCAGCAGCATGACCACGGCAAGATAGACGAGAGCCGCGAAAAAGAGAAAGACGAGATAGCATGCCGGCGTCGCCAGCCCCTGCTTTTCGGCCATTCCCAGCAGATCGTATTTCTGGGTGGAATTGACCTTCAGCACGATGTAACTGACAACGCTCGTTTCCTTTACAAGAATGATTATCTCGTTGAAAATCGTGGGGACGACGGTTTTTATCGCCTGAGGGATGACTATTCTGCGCATCGTCGTGACCCAGGACAGACCGAGACTTCTCCCCGCTTCATTCTGTCCGGAGTCCACCGAATTGATTCCCGAGCGGATTATTTCCGCCATATACGCTCCCGAGTTGATACCGAAAGCGATTATCGGGACGAGCAGATTCGTGGACATTCTTTTGAATGAAACGAGGACCGAATTGTACAGGATAAGCAACTGTACGAGAGTCGGCGTTCCCCTGATCACCGTGATATAAGTGACGGCGATCGCGTCAAGCGCCTTCATTACCGGATTCTTTTTCGGAGCTATGCGGATAACGGCGAGAAGAACGCCGATAATGAACCCGAGAACGACGGCTCCGAAGGCTATTAACAGGGAATATCCGAGGCTTTCCAAAAACAAGCCCCGGAGATCCCACAGTTTTGCGATTTTATCCGCAAAAGTCATAACGTATTATTCTATTTCTGTTTCTTCTATTTCGACCGCTTTCAGCTGCTGTGCTTGACGGTGTACTGGTCGATCAGTCCGTCCTCGATCATCTTCTTAAGGACCTCGTTGACCTGCTTTACGAGATCGGCGTTATCCTTGTTGAAATACATAACGTATGATTCCATCTCGGCGTCGAGACTCCAGCACTGCAGGGTGTCCTTGTCCTTGCAGATCGCCTCGGCGGGCATCTTATCGATCACGACGGCCGCGACGGTCGTGCCGATATCCTGCGAAGCGATGATCGCGTTGCTGTACTCTATTGCTTTGGCGGCGGTGTTCTCGATGCTTTCGGCTACAAGATCGGCTCCTGTCGTTCCCTTCTGAACGCCGATCGACTTTATATCCGATCCTGCGACGTACGCGACGGCGTCGGCCAGTGCGACTTGATCGCCCGCAAACGTTCCCTTGGGAGCTATGATGTACTGTACGGACGTCGCGTAGACGTCGGATGCGAGAGCGACTTCGTCGCGCTCCGCCTTCTTGCTCATTCCGGCGGCGCCGACGGCGAATTTGTCTTTGGCGACCTCGTTGAGGATTGCGTTGAATTCGATGTCGTTGACGACGACCTTGTATCCCAGCTTCTCGCCTATGTAGTTGACGACGTCAATATCGACTCCGACGACTTTGCCCTTGTCGTCAAGGTACTCGTAAGGAGCGAATCCCGCGTTGGTGTAAACGTTGAGGACCTTTTCCTCTGTTTTCCCGCAGGATGCGAGAAGGACGCACGCGGCAATCATAACCGCCGCAAGAATGACCGATACTACTTTTTTCATTGTTCTATCCTTTCGAATGACACGTCCGCCTGACCGGCGGGCTTTTTGTATGCACAATATTATAGTGCATAAAAATCCAGTTGTCAAGTGTAAATCAGAAAAAAACAGGAATATTTTCAAAAAAAGCAAAAAATAATACGAATATATTCAGCAAAGAATGAATATCAGCCCTTCCGGCCCTTTCCTCTCCTCTTTTTTATTCTGTATCCCTTCGAAATGATCAGTCTGACTGTTTCGTGCGCCGTTCTGCGATCGTACTCCTTTTCGCTCTCCGGAAGATCGTCGTACGGGACCATCAGCGGCGTTTCTTTCGTTTCGCTGTTTTTGACCTTTCCGTATTTCCATCCTTCTTCCATTCTGGCCTTCGCCCAGACCTCGTGAACGTTTTCGGCGATTTCTTCGGTCAGTTCGGTCAAAGACTCCGGCAGAACGATTCCGCCGGTGTCCACCGGATGCGGATCGTATTCGCGGGGAGATTTCCCGGAATCCGCGGCATCTGGCTTTTTTTCCTCCTGCTTTTCACTCTCCGGCTCTAACGCATCTTTGATGAATTCCGGATAATCGTTATCCTTGAAATCTTTCGTACCGGCGTAGCGCCTCTCCGATATCTCGTCGAGAAGATCCCTTCTTCTGATATCGCGATCCGATTCGACAAGGCACCAGTGCTTACGCAGCAGTTCGTTCTTTTCACCGTATCTGAATCCTTCCGTCCGGAGATACGCGCACCACCTGCGGTGTTCAAGCCAGGCAAGCTTGCAGGCAATAGAGGGGTTTCCATTTTCCTCTTTCTTAAGGTCATATTGTCCCATCAGGACCTTGCTGATGTAATCATTCGCACTTTCGTCGCCGGCGCTGAACGCCTTGTATCCGACGTGTATCGCACGGGCGATATTCGATCTGCTTTTGTACAGCTGGCTGAACTCGACCTTTCTCTGCTCCTTTTTTTCATCATCGAAAGCACGTTCAAGGAGTTCTTTAAAGCGATCCTTTTTTTCCTCGTCGTTCTTCTTTTGTTTCTTGGCGTTCTTTCTCTTTTGTTTGTCGGCGTCCTTCTCCTTTTGTTCCTTGGCATCCTTCTTCTTTTGTTTCTTGGCGTCCTTCTCCTTTCGGCCGTTTTCTATCAGCTCATCAGAATAGATTTCGGAAAGCGAACCGAACGGATACATATCCGCGCAGATCCCGTTGACCGGCCCGTGCTGAAGTGCCGACTGCATCTCGTCGCTGAAAACCGGATAGGCAACCGGAACCTTCCTGCGCGCTTCCCCGTATTCCGTCGTAACCGACCTGCCTATTTCGTAGGCGCAGTTTACGTTTGCGAAATCGTCTCCGAGCGCGACGAAGAAATAATCCGAATCGACCGGTCTGCCGTTTTTCGTTTTCGAATGCATCAGTTTTTCGAACGGTATCTCCTTGACGTCCGCCTTGATGTAATCGAACGAAAAATACGGCTCGGCGTAATCGTAGGGCGGATCCGGGAAAATCCTGAGGATCTCGGATTCCTCCCTGGACGCAAGAAGGATCTCCGGACTTATTGCGTTTATCCTTTCTTCAAACCGTTCCCGGCTTTCGTCGGAAACGACTGTGATACTGAGTTTTGTGTCGAGCAACTGACCGCACCAGGTCGTCGAAAGGAACATCATGGTTCCGAAGCTTCCGGTCCCGAAGATCGTGATACGCAGATTTTCCTTATTATTTTGATCCAGCGCCGAGAAGAGCGGTTTTTCAACAAGCAGCCTGTTTATCAGATTGCGCCTGTAGTCAACCGGTTCAACAATGTCACGTAAACTTTTATATCCGGCCATACTTCCGACTACGGGAGTGCACGCGTCTTCGCTTGCAAACAGGTAAATTCTTTTCAGACCGGTCAGCGGTTTATCCTCTTTGCGCCTCCGCAATTTCGGAAGCAGCGCAACGTTTTCTTCCTCGTTTTCGGAGATCAGATAAACCGTCTTTTTCCTTCTTCCCGCAAGCTTCACGTCGGCAATATCGCCTTTAAGGCAGACAGCGCCGATCCCCGACGCCCTCGTCGAAAGATCGCTGCCGTCTCCCTCGTCACCGCCTCCGCAGCCGGCAAAAACGATTATCGGGGAAAAGATCCGTCTTATAAGCGTATTATTCTTTTTTTGAATATTTTCGGCGAGTTTGAGCGATCCTTCGTTAAGTTCGGAAAAAACAATCAACTCACGCCACCGTACTATTTTTTTGACAAACAGCTGAAAGCGCGGGAAAACCGAAGATGCGGCGTGCAAAACAACCGCTCCGCCGGTTACCGGGCACAGCACGCTGATTATGATATCAAGCGCGGTATAAAAACCGACCATAAAACTGCTGTCGCCGAACAGGGCCTTCATTACTGTGATCCCGCCGTCCAGGTATCCGGAATAGTCTTCGTCAAGGCTGAATGTCTGAAGTCCGTGAAGCAGACTGCTGAAAAGCTCGGCGAAGAAAGACAAAGGCTTTCCGTCCGTGTTCATTACCCCGGACAATCCAACCGGCATTCTCAAAGCCCATGCGGAAACGAGTATTAATACCGGAAACAGAAACATACTAAGATCATAAGAAACACGGATTTTTTTCAACTTCCCGGAATTGTACCTCAAAATGAAGAAAACAACGGCGGCGACAAGAGCGCATACCGAAATGATAATGAACACCATGGCCGTACAGGGAGAGATACTGTCTTTTATACCTTTCAGGATTTCTTCATAACTTTTTTCCATCAGATCAGTTCTTCCTTGGATTTATTCAGAGATTCCTTGATATATTTTCCGGTATACGAAGTTTCGCATTCCGCGACCTGCTCCGGCGTCCCCTCGGCCACAAGGGTCCCTCCGCCGTCGCCGCCCTCGGGTCCGAGATCTATTACGTAATCGGCGGTCTTGATAACTTCAAGATTGTGTTCGATCACAAGCACGGTGTTCCCGGCGTCAACGATTCGTGACAGCACGTCCAGAAGCTTTCTGACGTCCTCGGTATGAAGTCCGGTCGTCGGTTCGTCGAGGACGTAGAAGGTCTTTCCGGTGCCGCGCTTCGTCAGCTCGGTCGCGAGCTTGACCCGCTGCGCCTCTCCGCCCGATATTGTCGTCGACGGCTGCCCTATCTTTATGTATCCGAGTCCTACGTCGCACATCGTCTGAAGAAAACGCCGTATCTTCGGGATACCATCGAAAAATGAGAGCCCCTCCTCCGCGGTCATTTCAAGAACTTCGTAAATGTTTTTGCCCTTGTATTTGATCTCGAGAGTCTCGCGGTTGTATTTTTTCCCCTTGCAGACGTCGCAGGTCACGTAAACGTCGGGAAGAAAATGCATTTCGATGCAGCGAACTCCGTCGCCGCCGCAGGCCTCGCATCTGCCGCCCTTGACGTTAAAGGAAAATCTTCCCGGGCCGTATCCTCTGGCGATCGCCTCCTGAGTCCTGGCGAAAAGCATCCTGATCTCGTTGAAAAGGCCGGTATAGGTCGCGGGATTGGACCTCGGCGTACGTCCTATCGGGCTCTGGTCTATGCAGATAAGCTTGTCCAGGTTTTCATATCCCGAAACGGTGCCCTTTACGCCCGGCTTTTTCCGCGCTCCGTTGAGCTCGGCTGCAAGGACGGGAGAGATCACTCCGTTTACGAGAGATGACTTTCCAGAGCCCGACACCCCGGTCACGCATACGAAGCATCCGAGCGGCACGTCGACTGCAAGATCCTTCAGGTTGTTGACCGCCGCGTTTCTCACCGAAAGGAAACTTCCGTTTCCCTTCCTGCGCTCGGCCGGAACAGGGATCTTTTTTCTGCCGGAAAGATAGTCTCCGGTTATCGAAGCGGTGTTCGCGGCGACCTCGGCGGGCGTTCCGCAGGCGACGACGTATCCTCCGTGCACTCCGGCTCCCGGTCCGATATCGACTATGTAATCGGCAGCCCGCATCATTTCCTCGTCGTGTTCGACGACAATAACGGTATTTCCGAGATCGCGCAGCCGGCAGAGCGTGGAAATAAGTCTTCCGTTGTCCCGCTGGTGAAGTCCGATGCTCGGCTCGTCGAGGACGTAAAGCACCCCGGCGAGAGCCGATCCGATCTGAGTGGCGAGTCTTATCCTTTGTGCCTCGCCGCCCGACAGGGTACCGGCGCGTCTAGACAGAGTCAGATATTCGAGTCCTACGCTTTCGAGAAATTCGAGGCGCGCTCGTATCTCCTTGAGCACTTCCCTGACGATCTCGGCTTCAGACGGAGTCAGATCTATCCTTCCCGATCTCATAAGAGCGAGCGCGTCCGACACCGACTGATCGCAGAAGCGGTCGATCGGGAGTCCGGCGACGGTGACGGCGAGCGACATTTCGTTCAGGCGCCTGCCTTTGCAGACCGAGCACGGGATCTCCTCGACGAAATTCTCGTAATACTCCTCCATGCCGGCGATCTGAAGATACTGTTCTATCTTCCCGACGACGCCCTCGAATTTCACTACCTGCCGCCGCTCCTGACGGGAAAAGAATCTCGTTATATCATAAGTCTCGTCTCCCGTACCGTAAAGCAGAATATCGTACTGTTCGGGAGTCATATCGCAGATACGCGTATCGACGGTAAACCCGTGCCTTTCTCCGACCGCCGAGAAAAGCGGTCCCTTCCAGGAATCCTCGTCGAGGGTCTTGAAGCCGTTGACGGCAATCGCTCCCTCACGGAGCGTTTTCGTCCTGTCAGGTATGATCGCCTCCGGGGAAACCCGCCTTGTCACGCCGAGCCCGGCGCAGGCGGGGCAGGCGCCCGCGGGATTGTTGAACGAGAACATACGCGGCTCGAGTTCGCCGAAGGAAATCCCGTGCTCCTCGCAGGCGTACGCCTGAGAAAAGAACATCGTTTTCTCCTCTTCCCCGTCCCGCGGGACGGTGACCACCGAAAGATGTCCGTCGGCGAGAGAGAGAGCCGTTTCAACCGAATCCGACAGCCGCGTCCTTATTCCTTCACGCATCACCAGTCTGTCAACGACGACGTCCACGTCGTGCCGCAGGTTTTTGTCGAGTTTTATATCCTCGTCAAGGCCCCACAGGCTCCCGTCTATCCTGACTCTTGAATAGCCGGAACGTCTCGCGTCGGCAAGTACCTTTTCATGCATTCCCTTTTTGGCGCGGACGACGGGGGCAAGCACCATAAAGCGCTCTCCCTCGGGCATCGACATGATGCCGTCCAGTATTTTGTCCACCGTCTGCCGTCTGATCTCCTTGCCGCAGACCGGGCAGTGCGGGACGCCTACTCTCGCGTACAGAAGGCGCAGATAATCGTATATTTCGGTCACCGTTCCGACGGTCGACCGCGGGTTTTTCGACGTCGTTTTCTGATCTATCGAGATAGCCGGTGAAAGCCCCTCTATCATATCCACGTCCGGCTTGTCCAGCTGTCCGAGGAACTGGCGGGCGTAGGACGACAGAGACTCGACGAACCTGCGGTGACCTTCTGCGTAAAGAGTGTCGAAGGCGAGAGACGACTTACCCGAGCCTGAAAGCCCGGTCAGCACCGTCAGTCTGTCCCGCGGTATGTCGAGATCGATATTTTTGAGATTGTGAACCCGCGCTCCGCGGATCCTTATGTATTGTGAAGGCATTTTTACCTCTGATTTTTATGATAAACTAAAGTTGTTATTGGTTGTCAGTTATCAGTGGCAAGTGGGCAGTGAACTGTACCCATAAAAATGGACACGTCGAAAGTAGTGCGTTGAGGCGACGTCCCTGAAGAACGGACAGTTTTCTAGGAACGAAACCCCGCAAAACAGACAGTGGACAAAATGGGCAGGATGTGGTAAAATGTATCCGTGGTCAAGTCGGAAAGGAAGGATACAGGAATGGTAAGAGTCACCCTGCCCAAAAAGTACGTACAGGAATTGAACGAGCACGAATACGTGGAGAACGCCACGGAATGGAGTGTGACGTTCACGGAGGAATTCAAGCGGAAGGCGTATGAGGAATATGTCCGCGGGAAATCCATGCGCGAGATCTTCACCGAAGCCGGCTTTGACGTCAAAAAACTGGGGGAAAAACGGCTGCAGAACTTTCGGAATGCACTCGTAGACAAAGCCGGAAAAGAAGCAGGTTTTGCGGACAAGCGCAAAGACAGGAGTCTGCAGGCACCGCCGAGCACCGAAGCGCAGATGATGAAGCGGATCCGCGAGCTGGAACACAGGATCGCGTATCTCGAACAGGAAAATGAGTTTTTAAAAAAAAATCAATCACTGGAAGAGAAATGCGGTGGGAAGGCGGCAAAGCGGAAGTGCTGACTCAGGGAAAATTTGAGATCATCCATGAGGCCGTGCAAAGAGATAACAATCTGCTCAGCATTTTGCGGATGTGCGAAATTGCAGGCGTTTCACGCTCGGGATATTATGCCTGGGAGGCCGCAGCGCCTTTGCGTGAAAAACGGGAAGAATCAGACAGAACAGACTTTGAAGAGGTGCTGAAGGCGTACAAATTCCGAGGATACGCAAAAGGGGCAAGAAGTATTTATATGCGTCTTTTGCACGTCGGACCGCGGATGAATTTGAAGAAAATACGGCGTTTGATGCGGAAATACGGCCTAAAATGCCCGTACAGGGGTCCGAATCCCTACAGACAGATGGCAAAAGCTCTCAAGACCAATTCAGTGTTTGCCAACGTTGTCAACCGGGACTTCTTCAGTGCAGGCGTTCGGAAGGTGCTTCTGACAGACATCACGTACATCTTCTACGACGGTGGCGTCTGCTATCTTTCGACGATCATGGATGCCTTCACCCGCGAGATACTTGCGTATGCTGTCAGCCGGAATCTGATGGTGGATTTCGTGCTGCAAACGGTAGACAAGCTGATCGAAGAATACGGCTGCACGCTTGACGATACGACCGTCATTCACAGCGATCAAGGCTGTCATTACACAAGCAGGGCGTTCATCGAAAAGCTTAAGGACAATTCTTTTGTGCAGTCGATGTCCAGAAAAGGAAACTGCTGGGACAACGCGCCGCAGGAGAGCTTCTTCGGACACATGAAGGACGAAATCAAATACGAGATCAGGATGATGAAGACGTTTGATGAAGTCAAGGCCAAGATCGACGACTGGATCGACTACTACAACAACGACCGGTATCAGTGGGAACTGTCCAAATTGTCCCCGAAAGAGTTTTATATGTACAAGACAACCGGTGTCTACCCGATCGCAGCTTAAACACCGTTCGCTTTTGGGGCTCTGCCCCAAACCCCGAGGTTTATCGCTTTACACGGGGAGGCAGTAAAAAAGAAAGGCAGTGCACACTTTCGATACACTGCCTCCCCGGACCGACCGGCGCTCGGGTCGCTCCTCAGCGTTGCCCTATCCTCCGGCCGGACACAAACAGTATATCACAAGTTCGTAAAAAATCTAAACACTTAAATAAAAATTGTACTTGACACGGGGTACACTTCACAGTTGACACTGAAAAAGAAAACTGCTCACTGCTCACTGTCCGCCGTCAACTGTTCACTTTCTTCCGCCAAGTTCTTTTATCCTGTCCCGTATGTAGGCTGCAAGCTCGAAATCCAGTCTTGACGCCGCCTTTTTCATTTCTGCCGTCAGCTTTTCGATCTGCTTTGCGCGTTCGGAGGCGGTCATTTTTTCCGCCTTTCCGCCGTCCTTCCGCTGTTTTCCGCCGCTCTTTGGATCATCCGGCGAGGCGATGGAAATGACGTCGCGTATTTCCTTTTCGACCGAATGCGGAACGATCCCGTGCTCCTCGTTGTATTTTTTCTGGATACCTCGGCGCCTTTCGGTTTCGTCGATCGCCCTGCGCATCGAACCGGTGACGGTGTCGGCGTACATGATAACCCTGCCGTGCTCGTTCCTCGCGGCGCGCCCTACGGTCTGTATCAGCGACGTCTCGGCCCGGAGAAATCCCTCCTTGTCGGCGTCGAGTATCGCCACCAGCGAAACTTCCGGTATGTCCAACCCCTCGCGAAGCAGGTTGATTCCGACGAGCACGTCGAAAACGCCGAGCCGCAGATCTCTTATTATCTGCATCCTCTCCATCGTTTCGACGTTGAAATGAATATATCTGACCTTTATTCCGTTCTCCGACAGATAATCGGTCAGGTCCTCCGCCATATTCCGCGTCAGCGTCGTGACAAGGACCCGCTCGCCGGCCTGTGTCGTCTTCTTTATCTCGCCGAGCAGATCGTCAACCTGTCCTTCGATCGGCCGCACTTCAATTTCGGGGTCGACCAGTCCCGTCGGGCGGATCAGCTGCTCGGTGAACCCGTCGCTGTTTTCCTTTTCGTAATCTCCCGGCGTCGCGCTGACAAAGACCGCCTGATTGATTCTCTTTTCAAACTCTTCGAAATAGAGCGGGCGGTTGTCGTAAGCCGACGGCAGGCGAAATCCGTAGTCGATGAGATTTTTTTTCCTCGCCGTGTCGCCCCCGCTCATTCCGCGGACCTGCGGCAGAGTGACGTGGCTTTCATCGACGAAAAGAAGCCAGTCGCGGGGAAAATAATCCAGCAGACAGAATGGCGTCGATCCGGGTGCGCGCCCGGAAAGG